>VFSW01014992.1_pt1 | contig 10679 bp, 4 predicted proteins | sample 5358111 | NCBI WGS metagenome assembly VFSW01 (sample SAMN11554181, study PRJNA540505) | mine drainage metagenome | isolation source: sediment from site ElyBrook_90M | place: USA: Ely Copper Mine, Vershire, VT | collected 2017
CGAGCAGATGCTCGACAAGAACATGGTGTATTCCTGCGGCTACTGGAAGGGGGCCGGCGACCTTGATGAGGCCCAGGAGCAGAAGCTCGACCTGATCTGCCGGAAGATCGGGCTGGCACGGGGCGACCGCGTGCTCGACGTCGGGTGCGGCTGGGGCGGGCTCGTGCGGTTCGCGGCCGAGCGCTACGGCTGCCGGTGCACGGGGATTACCCTGTCCGCGCCGCAAGCGGAATATGCCGCCGCCCGCTGCGCCGGCCTGCCCGTCGAGATCATCACCGGGGACTATCGCCAGCTCACCGCCGGCAGCGCCGGCATCTTCGACAAGATCGTCTCGGTCGGCATGTTCGAGCACGTCGGCCCCAGGAATTACCGGGCATTCATGCAGACGATCCAGCCTCTTCTCGCCAGGACAGGACTCTGCCTGCTGCAGACGATCGGTGACAACCGGTCAAGAATGCGGGCCGATCCGTGGCTGGACCGGTACATCTTCCCCAACGGCGTCGCGCCGTCTGTCCGGCAGATCGGGCAGGCGGCCGAGGGCCTGTTCGTGATGGAAGACTGGCACAACTTCGGCCCCGACTACTACACGACGCTCATGGCATGGCATGCGCGCTATGAGGGCAGCTGCGAGCAGCTCCCGGCCGCGACGCGGATGGGCGACGAGGAATTCCGGCGGATGTGGCGGTACTACCTGCTGTCGTTCGCGAGCGCGTTCAAGATGCGGCACCTGCAGCTCTGGCAGATCGTCCTCGCGAAAGCGGAGCGCGGGCGGCCGTATGACTCCATCCGCTAGCCCCGTTCACCGGACCCGGCGCGCCCGCGCCCGGCAGCCGGTACCCGAAGCGATTTCGCGCAGCTGAAAGGAGCTGGTTATGACCACCCAGGTTGAGGGCCCGGTGCGCAGCGTGGTGCTGGAGGTTGACGGGCTGCAGTGGGCGAGTGAGAAGAACGTGGTGGAGGCGGTCCTCGGCCGCCGGCCGGGCGTGACCGGGGTGGAGGCGAACCCGGTGAACCAGACGGCGACCGTTACCTTCGACCCGGCCCGCACCACGGCCGCGGACCTGGCGGGCTGGGTCAGGGACTGCGGCTACCACTGCCGGGGGGAGTCCGTCCCCGATCACGTGTGCCCCCCGTCCGTGATGGCCGGCGGCGCGCCAGGTGCCGCGGCCGGAAGCGCGGCCGGGCCGGCTGGCCACGCGGCCCATGACGGGCACGACATGCCCGGGAAGGGCGGGCATGACATGCCCATGCAGGGCAGCCCGGCCCCGGACCGGATGGGCAGCCCCGCTGAGGTGATGGGTCACGGCGGCCACGGCGAGATGTCGATGGCCGCGATGGTCGCCGACATGCGGAACCGGTTCCTGGTCGCGGCGGCCTTCGGCGTGGTGATCACGCTGTGGTCCCGGATCGGGCGCGACATCGGGTTCACCGTCGCGGCCCCGTTCGGGCTTCGCGACGACGTGTTCCAGCTCATCTTGAGCCTGCCGGTGATCTTCTACTCGGCACGGGTGTTCTTCGCCGGCGCGGTGCGGGCGCTGCGGGCCCGGACGCTGGACATGATGGTCCTGGTCGCGGTGGCCGTGGGCGCCGGCTGGGTGTACTCGGTCGGGGTTACCCTGACCGGCGGCGGTGACGTGTTCTACGAGGCGGCGACGATCCTGACCGCGTTCGTCCTGCTCGGCCACTACTTCGAGATGCGGGCCCGCGGCGGGGCCAACGAGGCGGTCCGCGCGCTGCTCAAGCTGGCCCCGCCGATGGCCACGGTGCTCCGCGGCGGCGAGCCGGAGGAGATCCCCACCGACCAGGTCGTCGTCGGTGACCTGCTGCTGGTCCGCCCCGGTGCCAAGATCGCGGTCGACGGGGTGGTCGAGGACGGCGACAGCGACGTCGACGAGTCCACGGTGACCGGGGAGAGCCTGCCGGTGCACAAGGCACCCGGCGACGAGGTCACCGGGGCCACCATCAACACAACCGGCACGCTGCGGGTCCGCGCCACCAAGATCGGCGCGGACACCGCCCTGGCCCAGATCGTGAAGCTGGTCCAGGAGGCGCAGAACTCCAAGGCGCCCGGGCAGCGGCTCGCCGACCGGGCCGCGTTCTGGCTGGTCCTGGTCGCGCTGCTCGGCGGGGCCGCCACCTTCGCGGTGTGGATGCTGGCCGGCCGCCCGGCCAGCCAGGCCCTGCTGTTCGCGATCACGGTCGTGGTGGTGACCTGCCCGGACGCGCTGGGCCTGGCCACCCCGACAGCGATCATGGTCGGGACCGGCCTGGGCGCGGCCCGCGGGGTGCTGTTCAAGAACGCGGCCGCGATCGAGATGTCCAAGAAGATCGACGTCGTCGTGATGGACAAGACCGGCACGCTGACCCTGGGCGAGCCCGAGGTCACCGACCTGACCACCGACGGCATACCCGAGACCGAGGCGCTGGCCCTCATCGCCGCCGTCGAACGCGAATCCGAGCATCCGCTGGCGAAGGCCGTGGTCCGCCGGGCCGCCGCCGCCGGCGCCCGCGCCGCCGCCGCCGAAGGGTTCACCAGCGTGCCCGGGCAGGGCGCGACCGCCGCCGTGGACGGCCACCGGGTGGCGGTGGGCAACAACCGGCTGATGGCCGCCGAGAAAGTCGAGCTGGGCGCGCTCGGCGCCCGGCAGGAGGAGCTTGCCGCCGGGGGCCGCACTTCAGTGCTCGCCGCGGTCGACGGCCGGGCCGTCGCGGTGATCGGCATCGCCGACGCGGCGCGGCCCACGTCCGCGACCGCCGTCGCGGAGCTGCGCGGGCTCGGCGTCGAGGTGGTCATGCTCACCGGCGACAACGCCGCGACCGCCGGGCGGATCGCCGCGCAGCTGGGCGTCACCACGGTGATCGCCGAGGTGCTGCCCGGCGACAAGGCGGCCAAGGTCAAGGAACTCCAGGACGCCGGCCACCGGGTGGCAATGGTCGGTGACGGGGTCAACGACGCCCCGGCGCTGGCCCAGGCCGACCTCGGGATCGCGATCGGCGCGGGCACCGACGTCGCGGTGGAAACCGCCGATGTCGTCCTGATGCGCTCAGACCCCCTCGACGTCGCGGTCGCACTGCGGATCGGCCGGGGAACGGTGCGCAAGATGAAGCAGAACCTCGGCTGGGCCATCGGCTACAACACCGTCGCGCTCCCGATCGCGGCCGGGGCCCTCGAGCCGGCCTTCGGGCTGGTGCTCCGCCCGGAGATCGCGGCGATCACCATGGCCGGGTCCAGCCTGCTGGTCGCGGTGAACGCGCTGACCCTCAAACGGCTCCGGCTACCCGGGTCCGCCGCGGCCGCGCCACCGCGGCCGCCTGGCCGCAGGCAGCCAGCCGGGCCGGCTCGTGCGCCCGCTGCCACCGGGCGGCACTGACATGCCCCGGCCGGTGGCGTCAGCCCGGCCACGCGCCGGGATAAACGGCGCGGCACGGGGCACCCGCCGGTGACCGGCGCTTCGGTGGCCGGCGGGCACCCGGCCGCGTTGACGGGCCGGCCGTCGCCGCTGCGGATGCTGTGGATCACCGTCGCCCTCGGCGGGTGTTTCCTTGCCGTCCGGTGGGGACTGCGGGACGCGCCGCTGCTGTGGTTCGCCGCCCTGCGGGCACTGGCCGGCGGGGTCGCGCTGGCCGCCGTCGCCGTGGCCCAGCGCCGGCCGCTGCCCCGGTCCGCCGGCAGCTGGGGCAGTATCGGGGCACTCGGGCTCGTCAACGTCAGCCTGGCCTTCGCGGCCATGTTCGCGGGCATCGCCGGGCTGGCCACCGGCACCGCGGCGGTACTCGCCAACGCCCAGCCGCTGCTGATCCTGCTGCCTGCCTGGTGGCTGTACGGGGAACGGCTGACGGCCCGGGCCGGCATCGCGCTGGCGGTCGGGTTCGGCGGGCTGCTGGTCGTCGCGGTGCCCGGCGGCGGCGGCTCGGGGGCGGGGCTGTCGCTGCTGTCGGCCCTCGCGGTCACCGCCGGGACCCTGATGATGCGCCGCCTGGGCGGCGTCGACGTCGTCGTGGCCAGCGCGGCGCACCTCCTGATCGGAGGGGCGGTCCTGGCCGGCGTCGCCGCGGCCGTGGAAGGCGCCCCGCACATCGCCTGGACCCCGCGGTTCGCGGCCGTCCTCGCCTTCCTCGGCCTGGTCGCGACCGCGGCGACGACCCTGGCCTGGTTCGTGGAGACCCGCCGCTGCCCGCTGTCCTCGCTGACCCCGTGGATGTTCCTCGTCCCCGTCGTCGGCCTGGTCATCGGCGTCATCGTCCTGGGCGAGCACCCCGGTGCCTGGACGGTGACGGGCGTCGCCCTGGTCCTGCTCAGCATGCGGGTGGCCCTCACCCACCATGGCATCGCCGGCGCCGGTCCCGGGCACCTGCACGCCGCGGACGGGCCGCCGCCGGGCACGCGCCCAGCAGCCCCGGTCAACGCTTAGTACCCATCCCCATCCCCCGATCGTGTCAGGAGATTCGATGACCGTGATCACCCCCGGTGCTGCCGCCGAAGCGCCGGATGCGCCCGGCCCGCTGACGGAGGAAGAGCTGCGCCTGCTGGACGCGTACTGGCGCGCGGCGAACTTCCTGTCGGTGGGGCAGATCTACCTGCTGGCCAATCCGCTCCTGCGGGAGCCGCTGCGGCTGGAGCATGTCAAGCCGCGGCTGCTGGGCCACTGGGGGACCACGCCGGGCCTGAACCTGATCTACGCCCACCTCAACCGGGTCATCGCCGGGCGCGGGCTGAACGCGATGTACGTGATCGGGCCGGGCCATGGCGGCCCGGGCCTGGTCGCCAACGCCTACCTCGAAGGCACCTACAGCGAGGTCTACCCGGAGATCAGCCGGGACGCTGAAGGGCTGCGACGGCTGTTCCGGCAGTTCTCCTTCCCCGGCGGCATCCCGAGCCACGTGGCCCCGGAGACGCCCGGCTCGATCCACGAGGGAGGCGAGCTGGGCTACGCCCTGGCGCACGCCTACGGCGCCGCTTTCGACAACCCGGACCTGCTGGTCGCCTGCGTCGTGGGCGACGGCGAGGCCGAGACAGGACCACTGGCGGCGAGCTGGCATTCCAGCAAGTTCCTCGACCCGGTCAACGACGGCGCCGTCCTGCCGATCCTGCACCTCAACGGGTACAAGATCGCCAACCCGACGGTACTGGCACGTATCCCCGACAGCGAGCTGATAGCGCTGCTGGAGGGCTACGGCCACCGGCTCTACATGGTGTCAGGAAATGACCCGGCGCAAGTTCACCAGGACCTCGCCGCGGCGCTGGACGCCGCAGTGACGGAGATCACCCGGATCCAGCGGGACGCCCGGCAGGGCGCGGACCGGCAGCGGCCCCGGTGGCCGATGATCGTGCTGGCCACCCCGAAGGGATGGACCGGCCCCAAGGAGGTCGACGGGCTGCCGGCCGAGGGCACCTGGCGCTCCCACCAGGTGCCGCTGGCCAATCTGGCGGGCAACCCCGAGCATCTGCGCCAGCTCGAGGAGTGGCTGCGGAGCTACCGGCCGGAGGAGCTGTTCGATGAGGCCGGCGCGCTGATCCCGGAGCTCGCGGCGCTGCCGCCGGCCGGCCCGGCCCGGATGAGCGCCAGCCCGCACGCCAACGGCGGCGCCCTGCTGCAGCCGCTGCGGCTGCCGGTGTTCGGTGACTATGCTGTTACGGTTGACGCTCCGGGCACGGTGCTGCACGAGGCAACCCGGGTGCTGGGAACCTTCCTGCGCGACGTCATCAGGGACAACCCCCGCAACTTCCGGCTGATGGGCCCGGACGAGACGCTGAGCAACCGGCTGGGGGCGGTGTTCGAGGCAACCGACCGGGTATGGGAGGCCCAGACGCTGCCCACCGATGAGTACCTGGCGAGGTCGGGGCGGGTCATGGAGGTGCTCTCCGAGCACCTGTGCGAGGGCTGGCTGGAAGGCTACCTGCTCACCGGGCGGCACGGCCTCTTCTCATGCTACGAGGCCTTCATCCACATCGTGGACTCCATGGTCAACCAGCACGCCAAATGGCTCAAGGTCACGAACGGCATCCCGTGGCGGCGGCCGGTCGCGTCGCTGAACTACCTGCTGACCTCGCACGTCTGGCGCCAGGATCACAACGGGTTCTCTCACCAGGACCCCGGGTTCATCGATCACCTGGTGAACAAGAAGGCCGCGATCGTGCGGGTTTACCTGCCGCCGGACGCCAACACGCTGCTGTCCGTGGCGGACCACTGCCTGCGCAGCCGGCAGTACATCAACCTGATCGTGGCCGGCAAGCAGCCGGCGTTGTCTTACCTGGGCATCGATGAGGCGGTGGCGCACTGCACCCGCGGCCTGGGCATCTGGGAATGGGCCAGCAACGACCAGGGCGGCGGGCCCGGCGGCCTGCCGGACGTGGTGCTGGCCTGCGCCGGCGACGTCCCGACCCTGGAGACCCTAGCCGCCGCGGCGCTGCTGCGCGAGCACCTGCCCGCGCTGAAGGTACGGGTCGTCAACGTCGTTGACCTGATGCGGCTGGAACCTGGCAGCGAGCATCCGCACGGCCTGCCCGACGCGCAGTTCGACGCGCTGTTCACCCCGGACCGGCCGGTCATCTTCGCCTACCACGGCTACCCGTCGCTGATCCACCGGCTCACCTACCGCCGGGCCAATCACGCCAACATCCACGTCCGCGGGTACAAAGAGGAAGGCACCACCACCACCCCCTTCGACATCGTCATGCTCAACGACCTGGACCGTTTCCACCTGGTCATCGACGTCATCGACCGGGTACCGGGCCTCGGCGCCGCCGCAGCGCACCTGCGGCAGCAGATGGCCGACGAGCGGCTCCGTGCCCGCGCCTACACCCGCGCCCACGGCGAGGACGACCCCGCCATCACCAACTGGACCTGGCCGTCCGCCGGCGGAGCCTCATCGTGAACGCCCGGCCGGGCGGGCCGGGCTGCTCAGCCAGTCCGGGCCGCCCGGCCGGGCCCCGAGCCCGGCCCCCTGCCAGCTGCCCGGCGCTCAGCCGGACCCGGGAGACGACGGGCAGTGGCGCGGCCCGGGTGATCTGGGGGCGCAGCGGCTGGCAGCGCGGCTATGGCGAGTCGCTGCGCTTCGTCGCGCGGCTCAAGAACCTCCTGGCCCGCTGGAATCCCTGCCGGGAGGGGCCCTCATGCCGGACCTGACGGCGGTGGCCAGGCCTGACCTGCGCCTGCAGTCCTATGACGCGGTCGTCTTCGACCTGGACTGTGTGGTTACCGGCACCGCCTCGGTACACGCCGCGGCCTGGAAGAAGCTCTTCGACGAGGTCCTCCCGGAGCTGCCCGGGGCGCCGGTGCCGGGCTTCGACGCCGGGCGGGACTACCGGCGCTACGCCGACGGGCGTGCTGGCGAGGACGGCGTGCGGGCCTTCCTCTCCTCGCGCGGGATCGAGCTGGCGGAGGGCAAGCTCGGCGACTCCCCGACGCGCCGTACCGTGCAGGGGCTGGCGGCGCGCTACCAGCAGCTGTTCACCGAGCAGCTCGCGCGGGGCGGGGCCGTGGCGTTCCCCGGCACGGTCGCGCTGCTGCGGCGGCTGCGGACCGGCGGCTTCCGGGCAGCCGTGGTGAGCTCCGGCCGCGACATCGGGGCGGTGCTGGAGGCGGCGGGCGCGGGCGACCTGTTCGACGCCCGCGTCGACGGCGGGGACGCGCTGCGGCTCGCCCTGCCTGGCCGGCCTGACCCGGCGATGCTCCTGGAGGCTGCGCGCCGGCTCGGGGTTGACCCGGCGCGCACGGTGGTGGTGGAGGACGCCGCGGCCGGGGTGCGCGCCGGGGCGGCCGGCGGCTTCGGTCTTGTCGTGGGCGTCGACCGGGCCGGCAACCGCGCCACGCTGCTCGCCGCGGGGGCGCGGGTCGTCGTGGAGGATCTTGCCGCGCTCGAGGTGGACGTCCCGGTCCGCGGCGCGGCCGGGCACTGGTGCGGCGGCGCGTCGGCCGCCTCCGGCGCCTTTCTACTGGCCTACGACGGGTTCGACCCGGCCCTGGAAGGGACCCGCGAGGCGCTGTGCACCCTCGGCAACGGCTACTGGGGGACACGCGGGTCCGCGCCCGGCAGCGCAGCCGACGGGGTTCATTACCCGGGCACCTACCTCGCGGGCGTCTACAACCGGCTCCGCAGTGAGCTCGGGGGACAGGTCGTCGAGGACGAGCACCTGGTCAACGCGCCTGACTGGACCTCGCTGACGGTCGGGGTTGCGGGCGGGCCGGCGTACCTGCACGGCTCGGCGGAGATGCTGAGCTCCTCCCAGCAGCTGGACTTGCGCCGCGGCGTGCTCACCCGCGTCTCCCGCTACCGCGACGCCGCGGGCCGCACCACCCGGGTGACCGCGCGCTCGTTCGTGCACCTGGCGCAGGAGCATCTCGCGGTGCTGGAGACCACCGTGGAGGCCGAGGACTGGTCCGGCCTGCTGGCCGTGCGCTCTGGCATCGACGGGCGGGTAGCCAACCGCAACGTCGCGGAGTACCGCCTGCTCGCCGGGCGGCACCTGGAGCCAGTTGCCGCCCGGCAGGTCGACCCGGACATCGTGCTGCTGGAGATGGTCACTAGCCAGTCACAGGTCCACATCGCCATGGCCGCGCGCACCCGGCTCCCGGCCGGTGATGCGAGCGCCGGCGTGGAGCGCCGGCTGCTCGATGACGACCCGGCGTACGTCGGCCACGAGCTCATGCTAGAACTCCGGGCCGGGCTGCCGGTCACGATCGAGAAGGTCGTCGCGGTGTCCACTTCGCGGGACCGGGCCGTGTCCAGCGCAGCGCTGTCCGCGGCCGCCAGGGCAGCCCGGGCCCCGGCGGCCGCGGAGCTATTGCGGTCTCACGAGGCCGCCTGGGAGCAGCTGTGGGGCCGCTTCGCCGTCGACGTGACCGCTGGCCAGCGGGCCGCCCTGGCCGTGAACCTGAACGCCTTCCACGTGCTGCAGACGGTAGCCGCCGCCAGCGCCGATCTCGACGCCGGCGTCCCGGCGCGCGGGCTGCACGGCGAGGGTTACCGCGGGCATGTGTTCTGGGATGAGCTGTTTGTCTACCCGATGCTCACCGTCCGCCGGCCTGAGCTGACCCGGGCGCTGCTTCGCTACCGTTACCGTCGCCTCGGCGAGGCCCGGGCAGCGGCCCGCGCGGCGGGCCTGGACGGCGCGATGTTCCCGTGGCAGAGCGGCAGCGACGGGCGGGAGGAGACGCCAGCAGAGCTGTACAACACCCGCACCGGGCAGTGGATGCCTGACAACTCCCGGCGCCAGCGGCATGTGGGCCTGGCCGTCGCCTACAGCGTGTGGCAGTACTACCAGTCTACCGCTGACCTGGCGTTCCTCGCCGATCAGGGCGCCGAGCTGCTGGTCGAGGTGGCGCGGCTGTTCACCAGCATGACGTCCTATGACACCGCCGCCGACCGGTACGACATCACGGGGGTGATGGGGCCCGACGAGTTCCACGACGGCTACCCCGGCGCCCCCGGGCAGGGGGTGCGCAATAACGCGTACACCAACGTGCTGGCCAGCTGGGTGCTCGCCCGGGCGGCCGAGGCAGTGACCCTGCTTGCCGGGCACGACTGCGACCCGCTCTGGCACCGGCTCCAGCTCGGGCAGGCAGAGGCGAGCCGGTGGGAACAAGTGAGCCGGCGGCTGCGCGTGCCGTTCCACGCCGACGGCGTCATCAGCCAGTTCGATGGCTACCATCAGCTCGCGGAACTCGACTGGGCCGGCTACCGGGCCCGGTACGGCAACATCGGCCGGCTTGACCTGATCCTGCAGGCCGAGGGTGACAGCCCGAATAACTACCGGCTGTCCAAGCAGGCCGACGTGCTCATGCTGTTCTACCTGTTCTCCGCCGACGAACTGCGGGGACTGCTCGACCGGATGGGCTACACGCTGCCGCCCGATACCATCCCGCGCACCATCGAGTTTTACCTCGCCCGTACCAGCCACGGCTCGACGCTGAGCCGGCTCGTGCACTCCTGGGTCCTGGCCCGCGGCGACCGGCACCGCTCCTGGTCGCTGTTCACCCAGGCCCTGGACAGCGACCTCGCCGACACCCAGGGCGGCACCACCCGGGAGGGCATTCACCTCGGCGCGATGGCTGGCACCGTCGGGCTGATCCTGCGCTGCTACGGCGGCCTGGAGACCCGCGGCGACGTGCTGTGGCTGGATCCGGTCCTCCCTCCCGAGCTGCCCCGCGCGGCATTCGAGCTGCTCTACCGGGGCCAGCCGGTCGGAGTCGAGATCACGCCTCAGCGGCTCCGGCTCCGGCTGCACCCCTGCGCCGCGGCCCCGATCCGGGTCGGCGTCCGCGGTAAGGTCACCACCCTGTCAGCCGGCCAGGTGCACGACGTCCCGCTCGCCGTCCCCCGGCCAGCGCCAGCAGGATCGGCCGGCGGCTGACCGGTCCCACCGCGGTCATGCCAGCCCTCATCCGGGGCCGGCCGCGGCTGTGATCGCGGGCGGGCTGGCGGCGCGGGCCAGCATGCCGGTGACCTGGTCGATCACGATGCCGGTGACGGCGCCGAGCGGACCGCGCGGGGGGTCCGCGGATGTCCCCGGCCATGTTCCGGGGAGCTGTTCCGCCGGGGCGGGATGCGCCAGCCGGCGCAACGACGTCGCGGCCATGGCGCTGACTTCGGCCAGGTTGGCCGAGCCAGTGAACGCCGGCCGGCCCGACCAGGCCAGCACCGGGGTGAGCAGGAAGCCGCTGTCGGGCAGCGCGAGA
>VFSW01014993.1_pt1 | contig 10679 bp, 6 predicted proteins | sample 5358111 | NCBI WGS metagenome assembly VFSW01 (sample SAMN11554181, study PRJNA540505) | mine drainage metagenome | isolation source: sediment from site ElyBrook_90M | place: USA: Ely Copper Mine, Vershire, VT | collected 2017
TCCTGGGGTTCGTCGCGCTGAGCGATCCCCTGCGTCCGAGTACGCTGCGCGCCGTAGAGCTCGCGGAGAATCTGGGGGTAGAGATCAAGATCTTGACTGGCGATAGCAAGGAGGTCGCGGGCTATGTCGCCCAGCAGATTGGCCTGCTCGGGGAAGGGGAGCACGTCTGTACCGGCGACGAGCTTACCGCGATGACCCGCGCGGAGTTCGAGCAGCAGGCGCGCCAGGCGAGCGTGTTCGCGCGGGTGACGCCGGAGCAGAAGTACCAGATCATCCAGGCGCTCAAAGCAGAGAGCGTCGTTGGCTACCAGGGCGACGGCATCAACGACGCGCCCGCGTTGAAGCTGGCCGATGTGGCGATTGCCGTGGACTCAGCAGCCGATGTGGCGAAGGCGAACGCGGACATCATTCTGCTGGACAAAGACCTGGCGGTGATCGTCAATGGCATCAAGTATGGCCGCACGATTTTCGCCAACATCAACAAGTACATCAAGTACACGATGGTCGGCAACTTCGGCGCCTACTTCGCGCTGGTCACGCTGTACCTGCTCTCGCTCGGTTTGCCCCTCTTGCCACGCCAGGTGCTACTGGTCAGTCTGCTCACCGATGTGCCGCTGGTGACAATCTCGACGGATAGCGTCAGAGACGACGAGATGGTGCGACCCGAACGGTACAGCGCCCACGCGCTCATCCTCATCTCGCTGATCCTGGGTAGTTTGACGGCGCTCTTCGAGTTGACCTTCTTCGCCACTCTCAGACTGCGCGCCTCAACATCCGCGGAGACCAGCCTGTTCCTGTTCTTGGCGTTCACACAGCTCGTCGTCATCTTCTCTGTGCGCAACAAAGAGCATCTCTGGCGAGCGACACGTCCCTCCATGCCGCTGACCGTCGCCATCGCAGGGACGTTTGTCGTCGCACTCGCGCTGCCCTATATCGCGCCGCTGGCGAATCTCTTTGGGTTCACGCCGCTGTCACTCGGCGATCTTGCGGCCATTGTCGTGATGACGCTGCTGTACGTGGTCACGCTCGACTTCGTCAAAGTGTGGTATTACCGGTTCACCGAGTCGCAGGCGACAGGCAGAGGCCCTGCTGGGCTGGCCGCCCATAACCGCCAACCCAGCGCCGCCGTGAGCGCATCACCAGCGCGGCGTTCCGCCACAAACGCGCGTTAGCGCTGCTTGCGCGGGCGCGGTGGGCGCTGAGCGTCCGCAGGGTCGTCACGGACGTGACGGTCGTGACGGTTATGACGCTCACGCGGCTGCGCCGCCTCGCTCGCGTCAACCGGCGTCGTGGCGCTCGCGGGCGCGTCCGTCGCGTCGGGCGACTGGCTCCAGCGCCACGAGCGCACCTCTGGCAGGTCGGCGTCATGCTCCCGGATGTAGACGCGGTGGGCTGCGAGGCGCTCCTGATAAGCATCGATCAGCGCGCCGACCTGCGAGCGCATGCGACTGGCATGATGCAACGCGAGCATCGCCAGGTGGTAGCGGCTCATCTGGTTCGCCACGACCATGTCGAATGGCGTCGTCGTCGTCCCCTCCTCGTTGTAGCCGCGCACATGGAATCGCTGCGGGTTGGGACGGTGGTAGATTAGCTCGTGGATGGCCCGCGCGTAGCCATGGAAGGCAAAGACGACCGGCGCATCCTCGGTGAAAATGGCGTTGAACGCCTGCTCATCCAGCCCATGCGGATGATCGCGGTGCGACTCTAGCGTCAGCAGATCCACGACATTGACCACGCGCACGCGCAGCGAGGGAATATCGCGCCGCAGCAGCCACGCCGCCGCGAGCATCTCCAGTGTTGGCACATCACCCGCCGCGGCTAGCACCACATCTGGCGCGCCTGCGTCGTTACTGGCCCACTCCCAGACGCCGATGCCACGCGCGCAATGCTCTTGCGCGGCGCGCATGTCGAGCCACTGCGGTTGCGACTGCTTCCCGATCAGGATGAGGTTGATGTAGTTGCGACTTCGCAGGCAGTGGTCGGCGACCGAGAGCAGGCAGTTGGTGTCTGGTGGCAGATAGATACGCGCAACGGAGCTTTTCTTGGACATGATCGTGTTGATGAATCCTGGCCCCTGATGGCTGTACCCATTATGATCCTGTCGCCAGGCGTGCGAGGTCAGCAGGTAGTTGAGCGAGGCGACAGGCTTGCGCCAGGGAATCTCGTGGGTCAACTTCAGCCACTTGCCATACTGATTGACCATCGAATCCACGATGGAGACGAACGCTTCGTAGCAGGCGAACATGCCGTGCCGACCAGTGAGCAGGTAGCCTTCGAGCCAGCCTTCGCAGGTGTGCTCGCTCAGGATTTCCATGACCCGTCCGTTGCGCGACAGATACTCATCGGTCGGTACGAGCGGCCATTCGAACGGGCGCTCAGTCTCCTCGAAGATGGCCTCCAGCCGATTCGAGGTTGTCTCATCGGGGCAGACAAGACGGAAGTTGCGCTCATCGCCGTTGCGGGTGAAGATGTCGCGCAGGTACACGCCGAGATGACGGGTCGCCTCGGCGTCAGTCGCGCCTGGCGCAGAGACGGCGACTGCGTACTCAGTGTAGTCCGGCAGCTTGAGCGGCTGAAGCTCGGCGCCGCCGTTCGCATGCGGATTCATGCCGATGCGGCTGTCCCCCGACGGCATGATCGCCGTCACGTCTGCGGCTGGGCGTCCCGCCTCATCAAAGAGGCGCTCGGGATGATAGCTGCGCAACCACTCGTCGAGCGCGGCGAGATGACCGGGATTGCCAGCGGGATCAGGGATAGGAATCTGGTGCGCGTGGAAGGTGTTTTCGACTGGCTTTCCATCCAACGTCTTCGGTCCGGTCCAGCCCTTCGGCGTGCGCAACAGCAGCATCGGCCATGCGGGGCGCACGATCTCTTCGCCGCCTCGGGCGCGTTCCTGTAGCGCATGGATCTCGCCACTGGCCCAGTCGAGCGCCCGCCACATAGCCTGATGCGCCAGCGCCGGGTCATCCTCCGCGACAATGCCAACGCGATAGCCCAGTCCCTCGAAAAAGGCTGTCAGCTCCTCGTCGCTCATTCGGGCGTAGATCGTTGGCCCAGACAGCTTGTAGCCGTTGAGATGGAGAATTGGCAGCACGGCGCCATCGCTGGCGGGATTGAGGAACTTGTTCGAGTGCCACGCCGCCGCGAGCGGGCCAGTCTCCGCTTCGCCATCGCCAACGACGCACGCCACGAGCAGATCGGGATTGTCGAATGCGGCGCCGAACGCATGCGCCAGACTGTAGCCCAGCTCACCGCCCTCATTGATCGTGCCGGGAGTCGACGGTCCAACGTGGCTGGGGAAGCCTCCCGGCCACGAAAACTCGCGCGTCAGCCGCGTGATGCCCGCCAGGTCGCGCGTGAGCTGCGGATAGTGGGCCTCCATGCTGCCATCCAGGTACATCTCCGAGAGGATTGCAGGCGCACCGTGACCCGGCCCAACCACCAGCAACACGTTGGCGCCGGTATCCTGAATCAGGCGATTGAGATGCGTGTAGACGAGCGTCAGCCCTGGCACAGTTCCCCAGTGGCCCAGCAGGCGCGGCTTGATGTCCTCAGGGCGCAGCGGCTCGCGCAGCAGTGGGTTGCGCTGCAAATAAATCTGCGCGGCGGCCAGATAGTTCGCGGCGCGCCATTGCGCGTCGAGTTGATCGAGACGGCGCTGCGGGAGCGCGGGCGAGTCTGCGAGGTGAGCCGGTATCGTGGCAGGCATCAGAGTGATCCTTTCTCTCAGTGGGCTCTCAGTGCGCGGTATGCTACAGTCTGCTGCGGCCATCGCTCCACTGTTCCGCCAGTCAACGATCAGGTGGCGTGCGGGCCGCGCTCACGCAAGGTCTGGATGGTATGGCGCGCGATCATGACCTCTTCATTCGTTGGTATCACCCGGACGCTGACGTGGCTGGCGTCCGCAGAGATGACAGGCGCGTGTGTGTTGTTGCGCTGCGCGTCGAGCGCAATCCCGAGGTGCGTCATATCAGCGCAGATGCGCTGGCGAATGCTGGCGGCTCGCTCGCCAATGCCACCGGTAAAGATGAGCGTATCGAGGCCGCCAAGCACGGCGACCAGACCACCCAGCGCCTTCTTCGCTTCATAGCAGAAGAGCGCTATCGCGAGCGCCGCGCGCTCGTCGCCGCGCGATTCAGCCGCCAGCAGATCGCGCATATCCGGGCTGGCGCCAGAGACGCCGAGCAGACCAGCTTTGGCGCTCACCAGCTCACGCAGCGCAGCGGGCGACATCTGCTTTTCCTCCAGCAGATAGAGCAGGACTCCAGGGTCGATGCTGCCGGTGCGCGTGCTCATTACCAGGCCACTCAGCGGCGAGAAGCCCATTGTGCAGTCGAGGCTGTGTCCACCAGCGATCGCCGCCATGCTGGCGCCATTGCCCAGGTGCGCGATGACTACCCGCCCAGCGGCGACCTCGCCCCCCGCGAGACGCGCTAGCTCCGAGAGGACGTACTCATACGAGAGTCCGTGAAAGCCGTAGCGCAGAATACCTTGCTGTGTCAGCTCCCAGGGCAGGCCATAGAGTTGCGCTACACGCGGCTTGTCACGGTGAAAGGCGGTATCGAAACAGGCGACCTGAGGCGTGGTTGGCGCCGCCGCCTGCATCTCCGCGATGACCGCTAGCTCAGCGGGCAGATGCTCAGGCGCAAAGGGGATGAGCCGTGTGAGCGTGTCGCGCAGTGCGGGAGTGATGCGCTGTGGCGCGAAGTAATCGCTCCCGCCGTGGACGATGCGATGCCCGACGCCCACCCGCGCATCGGGCGACATTATGGTGGCCAACCAGTCCACCAGCCAGCGCATCGCCGCCTGATGGTTGCGCGCGTCGGGCTGCGCTTCTACCAGGGTGGCGCCCTGCCCGTCGCGCGCGTGCGCCCGGCTCTCGCTCAGGCCGATGCGCTCGATGAGCCGCTGTTGAGTGTCAACACAGTCACGACGCACACCACACTCTCCAGCGCGCACGCGCGCCTTCATGCCGCATCCCCCCACAACTCTACCACGCCCTACCACGCAGCGCCCCCCGAGACCGCGCACGCGCCCGCGGGCGCCGAGGGCCAGCCCGGCAGGCGCCCACCCGGGCGGCGCGCGAGCGCCGCCAGAGACGGCGCTCGCGCAGGCTGCCGCATCTGGCATGCCGCGCTGGCGCCATCCCTGGCGGCGATCGGGCCAGGCGCGCCCGCGCCTAGCGCGTTGGTTCCGGCGACACGACGAGGCTGCGCGATGTGATCTGCTCGCGCATGCGCAGGAAGGCTGACTCATCAATCTCACCACGCGCATAGCGCTCTTCGAGCGTTCGCAGCGCGCTGGGTTGTGCGCTCTGAGGCAGGCGGCGACGGTTTCGCCCTTCGATCAGGCTGAGCACACCCCAGATGAGCAGGCCGAATAGCGCCAGACACAGCAGTATGGCCAGCGAGCTCCAGAACATGCCGCCGAATCCATAGCCGTAGGAATATCCCCACATAGGCATTCCAGTCGCCTCACTTTCCGTCGGTGGGCCGCGCCCTCTCGCTGCATCTGAAGCCAGACGCATACTATCGAATCGCTGATCATCCACCGGTGGTCAGCGTATGCTGCGCCGCTCACAGGCGTGTCACAAAATGACCGTCAGATGTCAAGTTTCACTCCCATGCGCAGGCGTGTGGTGGGGCCATCTGAACCGGCGTAACCGCGTGTCTCCTCTGCGCTTCCCTGCCACGGCGCCGCTGCAAGCGTGTGACGCCGACGAGAGATAACGGCGGGATTCTGTGTGGTGAACGTGAGCCAGGTCTCATAGAGTGTTTCCAGGGGCGCATGACAGTGGGCTGGTGGCCGGACCTGCGGTCAGGGCCAGCCCGCTTGCCATCCCCGCGAAAGCGCTCAGCCTTGGCCGAGCGCTCAAACACTTCGGAATCCAGGTGGATGGAGACGAATTGGCGGACAGGAGGATTGACGATGTTCACACGAATATTGGCGCCGATTGACACACACGCTGATGCGATTGCCGCTGCGGCGCTGGCCGAGCAGGTAGCGTATCGAACCCAGGGCGATTTGATCCTCTTTCGCGTCATCGCGGAGACGGCCACCCCGCACGAGACCAGCGCGCATCGGGAAGACCTGGAACGGCTGGCAGCCGATATCAACGCGCGAGGCGGTGTCTTCCCTCGGGTCGAGGTGGTCATGGGCCGACCAGAGGCGCGCATCCTTGAGGCCGCCGAGCGCGAGCAGGCTGATCTGATCGTGCTGGCGCCACACGCGCGCTCCGGACTGGAAGCGCTTCGTCATCGCAGCGTCACCATGCGGCTGATCGCACGCACCAGCATTCCGCTCCTGATCGCTCCTGAGCACAGCAGCGTCGCATGGCCTGCGGAGTTGCTCACCACCCCAACATCGCTCGTGATCGTTCCAGTGGACGGCAGCGCGCTGTCTGAGCGCGCAATCGGCATCGCCGAGCGCATCGCCGAGATGTGGGGCCGACCGCTGTTGCTGTTGCGCGCCATCTCCCCACTCAACCTCTATGGCGCTGGGCCGGACACGACCATGCTGGAGCGGACATTGCGCGACGAAGAAGCGCAGGTGACGCACAATGCGTTGAACAACCTGCGCGCCCGCGTGGCGCGGCAGACTAGCGTCGCCGTCGAAGCGATGGTGAAGCCAGGAATCGCCGACCAGGTGATCGCGCAGGCCGTTGACAGCTACCCTGGAAGCCTGGTCGTGATGAGCACACATGGGCGCGGCGCGGCTCAGCGCGCTATGCTTGGCAGTGTCACGCTGAGTGTCTTGCGGCGTGTGCATGAGCCGACTTTGATTCTGCCGCCCGCCGCCGTCGCCCGCCCCGTTGCGGTGACAGTCGCCAGTGGCCAGAAGCATAGCTAGCGAGACAGGCGCCCGACCCCGGCTCTCTGCGCCGAAGGGCGTCCGCTCCGCAGGAACCGCACTGTCGAAGGGATGTGAGCGCATGGTCAAGTCACCGCTAGAACAGACGCAGGCGCAAGCGACGCCACTTGAGGCGCACCCGCCTGAGTCCCCGGCCGCTCCGGAAGCGGATCGCCGCGCGACGGCGCTGCGCCGCCTGATACGCGACTATCCGATCCCGCTGAGCGTGCTGGCGCTGATGCTGGTGGGTGGTCTGCTTGCGCGGACGGCTCCAGCGGATCTCTGGCGCTGGCCACTGCTCCTTGCGCTGGTGGTGGGCGGCGCGCCGCTGCTGATCGTGACGGTGCGGCAACTCGCGCATCGCGAGTTTGGAGTGGATCTGCTCGCCGCGCTGGCGATCGTCGGCTCGCTGCTCCTTGGGCAGTATCTGGCCGGCGCCGTCATCGTGCTGATGCTCTCTGGCGGCAAGGCGCTCGAATCCTTCGCGCTGGGCCGGGCGCGGCGCTCGCTCGCCGCCCTCGCTGAACGGGCGCCGCGCGTCGCGCATCTCTTCGTCAATGGGGAGCTGATAACCGTCGCAGCCGACACCGTGGAGGTTGGCGCGCAGGTGGTCGTCAAACCTGGCGAGGTCATCCCTGTGGATGGTGTGGTCGCGGAGGGTAGCTCCAGCGTCAGCGAGGCCGACCTGACAGGTGAGCCGGTACCGCAGCGCAAGGAGCCAGGGTCGCTCGCGCTCTCTGGCAGCATCAATCTCGATAGCCCGCTGCACATCAATGCCACCAAGCGCAGCGCCGAGAGTCAGTATGCGCAGATCGTGCGGCTGGTCGAGGAGGCGCAGTCCAGCAAGGCGCCGATTCATCGCCTGGCGGATCGCTATGCGGTCTGGTTCACCGCACTTGCGCTGGCCATCGCCGCCGTCGCGTGGATTCGCACCGGACAGCCCATCGCCGCGCTGGCCGTGCTGGTCGTCGCGACGCCATGTCCGCTGATTCTGGCGACGCCCATCGCCATCATGTCTGGCATTAATCGCGCTGCGCACGACGGTCTCATCACCAAGAGCGGCGCGACCATCGAGGGGCTGGGCGAGGTGGACGTGGTCGTCTTTGATAAGACAGGCACCCTCACGCTGGGCATGCCGCACTTGATCGAGGCGACGACGATTCCCACGCCGCCAGATCAGGCGCCGACGCCCGACCAGGAGACGCTGATTGCGCTCGCCGCCTCGGTCGAGCAATACTCGCCACATGTCCTGGCGCGGTCGGTGGTCGAAGCGGCGCATGAGCGTGGCGCCTCGCTACGCGCTGTGACCGACATGCGCGAGATTCCGGGCAAGGGCATAGAGGGAAGCGTCGCATATCCCGCAGGGGACAATCAACACACAACCGTCGCGATTGGCAACCGCACCTACATGCGCAGCCTCGGCATAGACCTGCCCACCGCCGTCACCGATGAGCGGGCGCGTCGCACCGAGCAGGGGCAGATTGTCAGCTTCCTCGCGCTCGATGGGCGACTCGTGGGCCTGCTCGTCTTCGCCGATGTGCCACGCCCTGAGCTGGCGCAGCTCGTGCCGGCGCTGAAGGCTGCGGGCATCAAACAGACCGTGCTCCTGACAGGCGACGGCGCGACCGTCGCGGCGCAGGTTGGCAAGCTGGCGCAGGTTGATCGCGTGGTATCACAATGCCTGCCAGAGAACAAGGTCGCCGTGGTGCGCGAGCTGGAGGCGAGTGGCAGGCGGGTGCTGATGGTTGGCGATGGCGTCAACGACGCGCCTGCCCTGGCGACGGCGTCTGTAGGCATCGCCATCGGCTCGCAGGGGCTGACCGCCGCGTCCTCCGCCGCCGATGCTGTGCTGCTCTCGCCCAACATCCTGCGCATCGCCACGTCAGTACAACTGGGACGGCAGGTGATGCGGGTCGCGCGGCAGGGCATTGGGGTCGGCATCGGGTTGAGCATCATCGCGATGCTGTTTGCCGCCATGGGGTATATTTCGCCTACAGAGGGCGCGCTGTTGCAAGAGGTAATCGACGCGATTGTGATCCTCAATGCGCTGCGGGCCGGGCGCGGCAAGGGAAACGAGGTGTAGCGCTATGGCGGCTCTCTCCGCGGATGACCAGAAACGCTATCTGCTGAACCTGCGCGAGGAGCGTGATTCTTCAGCGCTCTATCGCGGCCTGGCAGCCATCGAGCAAGACGCGCGTCTGGCGGATGTCTATCGGCGGATGTCTGAGGTCGAGGGCCGCCACGCTACTGTGTGGCTCGACAAGCTGCGCGAGGCGGGGCTGCCAGCGCCAGCGGACGCGCCATCTACGCGCGTGCGTGTGTTGCTGTGGATGGCGCGACGCTTCGGCGCTGGCGCGATCTTGCCGATGATCGCCTCGTCTGAGCGCGGCGCCAGCCACAGCTACGACGCGCAGCCAGAAGCCCGCGCCGCTGGCATGCCCGCAGAGGAGCGCTCGCACGAGCGCGTTTTTAGCTATCTGCTGCAAACGACCAAGGGCGGTGTGGCTGGCTCGGTGCTGGCGCAGCTCGAAGGACGCCACCGCAGCACGTCAGGTGGCAACGCGCTGCGAGCGGCGGTGCTCGGCTCTAGCGATGGCCTGACCTCCAACCTGAGTCTGGTGATGGGCGTCGCGGGCGCGTCGTTGCAGCCACATCAGATCCTGCTGACGGGCCTGGCGGGCCTGCTGGCTGGCGCGCTCTCGATGGCGATTGGCGAATGGCTCTCTGTGCAGAGCGCCCGCGAGCTGTATGGTAGCCAGATCGCCGTCGAGCGCGAAGAGCTGGAGCAGAAACCTGAAGAGGAGCGCGAGGAGCTTTCGCTCATCTATCAGGCGAAGGGGCTGGACGTAGCCGCCGCAAATGATCTGGCGGCGCGCATCGTCTCTGAGCCAACGACCGCGCTCGATACCCTCGCGCGTGAGGAGCTGGGCATCGATCCGAAGGAGTTGGGAGGCTCAGCGTGGGAAGCCGCCATCGCCTCCTTCATGCTCTTTGCCATCGGGGCGATCATTCCGGTGATTCCCTTCATCTTCACGTCGGGTCTGGCTGCCGTAGCGGTGAGCATCGGCCTGAGCATTCTGGGTCTGTTCACGATTGGCGCTGGCATCACGCTCACCACGGGCGCGCCCCTCTGGAAGGCGAGTGGCCGCCAGATCATCATGGGTGTAGCCGCAGCGCTCATCACCTTCGGCCTGGGTCGCCTGGTAGGAGGCGCGCTCGCCTGATCCACGAGCGCGCTGACTCGCCATCACCCATGTGAGAGAGTTTCGAGACGGCGCATGGACGCGCTGTGACGACCGTGTGAGTGGCCAGGCATAGGCTCTGAGTATGAGGCTATGCCCCCTCCTGAGGGTGGCGCGCAGACGATGTGTTACATGTGAACTTGCGCTGGCAAGATCGCGCTCCGGCTCAAACTACCGGACGAGGATACTCCAGACAGCGTCGCTTGAGAGCGAATTATTCAACGAACACTCGTCAGGCGCCCCACCCTCAGGCATTTCAGGCGGCTAGAAGTTATGCAGGGGTACGCGGACAGAGCTGCGCGCCTGCCACTGGCATCCTGCCGCTACACGCGCAAGGAGCTAAGAAATGTCAACGACTATGACGCCGCGCCGTCGATTGCTCGGGCGCACACGAACGACCACCATCACATCGGAGGTCGCCACTCCAGAGACCGCACTGTCTGAGAGCGCGAGCGGCCTGGCCGACGACCTCTCGGTCACGCAGCGACCGACGCAAGCGCAGCGAACGCGACGTGTGGCGACAATCATCGCCGCCTCGGTTGTCGTCGCCGTGATCGCATCGAGCGCCGCGACGGTACTGGCGCGACG
>VFSW01014994.1_pt1 | contig 10678 bp, 14 predicted proteins | sample 5358111 | NCBI WGS metagenome assembly VFSW01 (sample SAMN11554181, study PRJNA540505) | mine drainage metagenome | isolation source: sediment from site ElyBrook_90M | place: USA: Ely Copper Mine, Vershire, VT | collected 2017
ATGCGGCTCCTACTGCAGCGCCGATCAAGTGGCCCAGCTGGTCAATGGCTCGTTCAGCATGTCGCAGGTCTCGCTGCTCTGCCAGTCGCTCCTCGGGCCTCCGTTGGACACGCTCACGACTGGGCTCGACACCACCACCAACACTGTGAACACGCTCAGCGGCAACTTCAACACTGCCTCGGCCACCCTCGCGGGAGTCACCGAAGGAGTCAACGCTTCGTATTTGATCCTCTCGGCGGCGCTCGTGTTCATCATGCACGGCGGGTTCGCGATGGTGAGCTCACTCGCTCCTCAAAGCCTCTCCCGCGATAACAAAACCTTGTCCGCAGCTCTGCGCAGGCGCGATTCGCTCGAAGAACACTATGAACATCCTGCTGCAGACCATCCTTGACGCCGCCGTCTCTGCCATCGCCTTTTACCTCTTTGGCTACGCGTTCGCTTACGGCGGCTACGCGCCTGCGTCCAACCAGGTCATGCCCAAAGGGTCGCCCAACGGCTTCATCGGCACCAGCATGTTCGCGCTGTCGCAGTACGCCACCATGGTGAGTCCCCATCGCACTCTTTGCCAAGCTCTTTGATTGACCAGCAGCAATAAATCGATCTGATTGCAGAACCCCACCAACACCTACGACTCTTCTGGCAACGTCGTCAGCGTGCACTGGCAGGACTGGTTCTTCCAGTGGGCCTTCGCCGCCACCGCCACGACCATCCCGGCCGGGTGCGTCGCAGAGAGGTTCAACTTCAACGCCTACCTCGGCTACTCGTTCTTCATCTCCGCCTGGGTCTACCCCATCGTCGTCCACTGGGCATGGTCTGCGTACGGCTGGCTGGGCTACGCACGCGTGACCACGCAGATGTTCGCCTCGGGCTACATTGATTTCGCCGGCTCTGGCGTGGTGCACATGGTCGGCGGCCTGAGCGGCATGTGGGGATGCATCCTCGTGGGACCGCGCATGGGCCGCTTTGACAGCAACGGCAACCCCGTCGATATGCCTGGCCACTCTGCCACGCTCGTCGTGCTCGGAACAGTGCTCCTGTGGTTTGGATGGTAAGTGCTGTCCAATGGGCCAGAGATCTCTTTCTACCAAGGGGAGTCCCTGTCAATGTTTTGCACGCACGCCAGCGAGGTGCTCTGCTGACCCCATCCCCTGCTGCGTTTCTCAACCCTAGGTACGGCTTCAACCCCGGCTCCGTCGTCGCCATCGGCACCATCAATGCCGCCCAGGTTGCGGGCCGTGCTGCCGTGACCACCACGCTGGCCGGAGCTGCGGGAGGTCTCGTCGGCCTCATCCTCTCCTTTATTCGCAACAAGGTGTGCAAGGGGTGCCGTGAGCAGCTCGCCGCAATCACTAGCGGGGTTACACCGCGATGTTTGTTGTACCGCGCAGGCTTGGGATCTCCTGGCCGTCTGCAACGGTGTGCTCTGCGGATTCGTCGCCATCACCGGAGGCTGCCACGTGCTGGAGCCCTGGGCGGCGCTCATCGACGGCGGCGTCGCCACGCTCATCTTCGAGGCCGTCTGCGCGCTGTGGCTGAAGCTCAAGATCGACGACCCGCTGCTCGCGGCGCCGATGCATGGGTTCTGCGGGATGTGGGGCCTCTTCTTCATCGGCCTGCTGGCCAAGCAGGAGTACGTGCTGCAGGCCTACGGCGGAGCGCACTCCAACGGCATCTACCCCTACGGCTGCTTCTACCCGCAGGACAAGTACAGCGGCAACCTGCTGGCCTCGCAGTGCATCGGCATCCTCGTCATCTTCACCTGGGTGGCGGTCAACATGATCCCGTTCTTCTACGTCTTCAAGATGCTCGGCATGCTGCGCATCTCGGCTGAGGAGGAGCAGGCCGGGCTGGACGCCTCCAAGCACGGCGGCTCGGCCTACAACTACGAGGCTGGCAAGCAGAAGGATAACAAGGATGCGGCCCCTGGCCTGTGATGTTCCTCGACTTAAGGATGTGCGGGGTACCATCCCCCTGGACGCGATGTTGAGTTCACTGGTAGAATTCTCAAAACTCTCTGTATCGATAGGCCTCCGCTTGGCCACTATAGTTAATTTTTATGCTCTGTCCTGGTTGGTGTGTGTGCGCCGGAGTTGAAGTTTGGTTTAAGGCTTTCGTTTTTGTGGTGATTCTGGCTCAGCATGCTGCCGCCGCCTCACACCAGCTTGCTTCGAAAGCTTCTCTTGGGCCCCGAGCCCTGCTCTGGCGGCGGCTGCTGAGGTGTTTTTTCCTGGCGTTGCTTGTACACCACCTCGCGGATGTCATCCACAGATGTCACGACGGGTGGCCCCAACCTTGAGTGGAAAGCTTCTGCAGTCGCCGCATCGAACCGGCAGACCTTCTCCATCGTTACCAGTCGTCGGCTGTATCTCGACGTGAGGATTTGTTCCCTGTTCAGTGCCATCTCAAACCTCAGAAAGAGCTCGTCATAATGGTCACTCAGGCACTCACGAGTTGCTGACCACTCTGAGCGTCGGGTGCCCCGGCACCTCCGCTTCGCGGTACGTGTCCGGCGACGCGGGGAAGAAGTAAACCAGCCTCCCGCCGACGACCAGCAGCCTGGCGGCCAGGTCCAGGAGGTCACGGAGGCACTCGCCCATGGCGTAGGGCGCGGTGGAGACGATGTGCGACGCGCGGTCGTTGATCTGCATGTCGGGCTTGGCCGCCGACTTCCTGCCCCCCGCTCTCACGCCGTAGGGAGGGTCGCCGATGATGGCGTGGAAGACCTCCTCGAGCCCCGGCCTCAAGGCGTGGGCGTGCATGTCCATCCGTAAGAGGCCGGCGAGCCTCGGCGTGAGGTTGTACTGTTGAAAGTTGGAGTAGACGTCTAGCTGCTGGCCATCTGCGTCAACCTTGCCCATGCGAATAACCTACAAAGGCACCACGATATCAGCAACTTCCAGTAATGGCGGTGAAGCTGGAAAAGGCCCCAGACTCTGGCGTTCTCAGCCACCCTCACCCGGACATCGATGTCAGTGCCCATGACCTGAGCTCCAAACTCGGCTGCCGACACGAGGATGCTGCCCGTGCCCGCGTATGGATCAAGCACCAGAGACCCTTGCTGCACCTTCAGGGGTGGCGAGCATCAGTTGAAAGTGCAATGAAAAAGAGGGTCACGTGCCTCTCCTCGCAATAAAGGAGCAGCGGGCCTCTATGCCTGCTGCGATGCGCACCTTGCCCTGGTTGCACATGATGAAGGCCATCTCGGTGTCCATCGAAGTGGGACCGATGTAGCTGCGCCGGCGCAACGTGAACCTCTCTACTCTTGACCTCTCGCTGAGGGCCACTTCGCGTCCGAAATACATCCGGTCGGGCACCTATCATCATGTCGGTAACATGTCAGACGTGTCGTGAAAGCAGCGACGGCTTTCGTCGGCCCTACAGCCGTACCTCTGGCATGCCGCCATTGCCGCTATTTTTACTAATCAGGAGCCACATTTTAACGTCGGGAGCCTTCAGCTTCACCACGCCCTGCACGTGCATGAACGGAAAAGGCATTCTGATGACAAAAATTGCAACGTCATTTGTGGCCCATCCACAAGACCTTGAAGGGGATGAAGTGAAGCCTTTGTATGCTCTCCTGGAGCTCCCGCTCCCCGATCTTGAATCCATAGGTCTCCACTGCGATCTTGAACTTGACATCCGCTCCGAGCCATCGGTCCTTGATGCTGTCGGGGCAGGCGGATATCGAGGCCTCGAGCTCCTCCCAGGTGCTGCCCTCGCCCCAGATCTCCATAAACCCCTGACGTAGGTAGGAAGATTCAGGTAATGCGACGCCATGCCATGACTCTCACCCTTGTCAGCATGGCTCTGTCGGCCAGCTGTCGGACGACCTCTTCAGACGGAAGCCGGATGTACCAAAACGGGCTGTAGTGTTCCCCGCCGCATGGGAGCCGCCACTTGACCTGCTGGTCGAGCGACAGCCCCAGCATTTCCAGCACAGACTCCACGTCGGGTATTCTGAAGTCCAGGAGTCGATGCAGGAAGTAGCAAAGGTACCATCCAGGCCGCTGAGAGGATGCTTGATGGTCGTCTGCGAGGACCTCGGCCCTAGGCATCGGCATTGGAACGGCGTTCGTTGGAGACCGTTCGGAATGGGCAAAGGAGCGGAAATTACATCAGGGCGTCTTTGATTGCTTTTTTTCCCTTTCTCTCAATGGACCGCGATGCGGCCCCTTACGCCGTCAGGATGGATCCAGACACCGCCCGCAGCTTGGCCCAGCAGGCCGCCACAGTGGTCTTCCTCGGCGTGCCAGGTGCAAAGCTCATCTGCCACATGATGCTCCTCTCTGACACCTCACATGCCACGCTACGCATGCTCGCACGGCAGTCGGGAGCTACGTCGGCGTGGATCACCAAGCCTTCTCCGCGGGGCCCAAGTTCAAGGGCGTCAAGATGCTGCCGCCGGGCCCCCACTTTTTCTCGTGCCGGCCCGTGGGCGGATCAGGGGACTTTGCTCCCCCAACCGGCTTCTTCGTCTACCTCTCCCCTCGACAGGTGATGAGTGAGGCGCAGGAGAGAGAGAGAGAGAGATGCTAGCCTCGAGGCCAGCACGGTTTCATCACGCACACGCACGAAACTCAGGTCTTGGTGAGGAGCTGGGACGTGGCCACGGAGCAGCTCCTCGACATGCCCGACGCTGACGAGGCGCAGCGGTACGAGGCCGCCGTCCAGCGCATGGAGCTCGACGCGCACCTCGCGCCGTACGACCTGAGCGGCTGCGCGAGGTGGTCATCGCTCTCGTGCCACGTCAGCGCGGCGCTGATCTCGGCTCTGTCGCCCGTCGGCGGCAACATCAGCGTCATGGCCGAGGCGGACGACCCGGACCTGCTGCAGCCCAAGACGGAGGCCGAGAGGCAGCTGGTGCAGCAGCTTCAGCAGGGCCGCGCCAAGCTCTCCGAACGGATGGCGTCGCTCGGCATCGCCCCTCCCACCGAGTTGCCCCCGAGGGCCAAAGCTTCAGAGGTGCGGTCGGCGACGTTGCAAGGGGATGTTGATATGGACACGGGGGGCGACGAGAGCCGGCCTCCAGTGGCCTCCTCCTCTTCCGCATCTTCTAGCGGCCGCTGCTTCTACACGCGCTTGCCCGCGCGGCTGGTCAAGCAGCGTGGCCTGAGCGCCTCCGAGCTGACGGCCGTCAACCTGGACAAGTCGCCGGTGCTGCTGGCGGCGGCGGCAAAAAGGCTCGCGTCGCTCTCGCCAAGCATCGAGGGCGGAAAAGAGGGCGGCCAAGGTCGCGGAGGGAGCCTCAGAGGGCTGTTGGGCGAACTGCAGTTTGCTTTTGTGGCGTTTGTGTACGGCCAGTCGCTGGACGGGTACGCGCAGTGGAAAGAGCTGCTGACGCTGATGCTGGGCTGCGAGCATGCCGTCATGGGGCGGGGCGAGGCGGGCCAGGCGGAGTTTGTCGAGGTGGTCAGGGTGGCCAGGGCCCAGCTCCAGGCCTCCCTCTGCGGCGATGGCCCTCCTGCTGCTGATGGCGGAGGGCCGGCAGCGGATGAGCAGCGGCAAGAGTCTCCGTTTGGGCTGCCAATGGTCGAGGAGTTGCTTCCGGACAGCTTTCTCAGAAAGATGTTTGGCAAGTTTTTTGGTATGCTTCAGGTAGAGAGGGGAGTGCACCCTATTATTGACCGGTAGAGAGGGGAGTGCACCCTATTATTGACCGGTCAGGGACAAGTCTGAAGCCACTGCTGAGAGCGTTTTCCCCTCTCGTCTTCAGGAGAACCATTCCGAGGTGGGGGTCAAGATGCACCGAGAGGCGCAGGCTCTGAAGCAGCTGCTGCGCACCAGATTGGGCTGGGAGTACGACATGAGGGTGATCGGGCAGGGTGGTGAAGACGACGAGGAGGAAGAGGATGATCTGCCGGTCATTGTCGATCCTGAGGAGCCGTACGCTCTTTGAAACGATGCTAGACTTGAAATTCATACAGAAAAAAACGTCATCATGATAACTGACCAGCAAACACCTTGCAGTGCCCCCAGCTTACTAACATACATCATCTGCTAAAGATCTGTCCCTCGAGCTGCGATAGGTTGGGCACCCACAGAGCCAGCGACTGGCAAGCGCTGGCCACCAGCACCTGCCGCGGCGCCCAGCGCAGGCACATGGGCGCGCCCGCGTGGCCCTGCCACGTCGCCACCTCGGCGCCGGTCGCGATGCTCCACACGCGGATGTTCCTGTCCTCACAGCCTGTGAAGGGCATCAGCGGCGTCGACGCAGGCTCGGAGGGGAGGCCTCGCCATCTAAGTTCACCGTGTCTCTCTCCGTCTCTCACTCTCACCTTGCAGCACGTACTTGTTATCCCCACTGATGGCCGCCTCAAGCGCCACGCTGCCCTCACTGGCGCCGTTGAGGAAGCGCCGGACCACGTTGCCGTTGAAGGCATCCAGCACGTACACACGCCCTTCGGCGGCCACCAGGATGTACTTGCCGTCGTTCGAGAACTGCAGGAGGAGAGGAGAAAGTTAGGGTGCAAGAAGGGGATTAGGCTGGTCGAAACTGTTGCTGCACCTTGACATCGACGAAGCTGGTGGTGGTGGCCACCTCGTCCTGAACCACAAACGTGTCAAAGGGGCCCTTGTCGTAGGACCGGACATCGTACAGCTTCAGCATCCCGCTCTCGGACGCGACGCCGAAGACCAGCCCCTATCACACAAGGATGAAGAATTGAGAGAGGGCATGCAATCGGTGAGAACGACGAGATACACTGAGGCCATCCGCAAAGATTGTCTGTCGGCCATCTAATGCTCTGCACAACATTGAGCCCTTAATTGGCTTGCCTGCTGGTCGAAGCTGGCGACGGGATTTCCAGGAGTTGTCAGCAGCCCTTGGCAGATGTTAGTTCTGAGGTCCCATAACCGCATGCTCTTATCCTGGGCCGCCGACATGAACATGTCCGTTTTTGGCGACATGCAGAGGGAGTTGAGGGCACCGACGTGTCCCCTGCAGGCCAGGCCGTAGTGACAGACGATCAGCAAAACAAAAAGCAAAAGCAAAGACAAAAGGAGAGCTTCGCTCACTTGAAGTACCGAAGATACTCGTTCCGTCGCAGATCATGATACCGAATGGCATGGTCAGTTCCTTGGGCCTGCATCGGGGAAGAAGATGAAATGATGCACATGTTTGGATCCGGAGTCCGTGGTCATCACCTTGCGTGTCGCGTATATGACGTGGCTCGGGTGGTGGGTGAAGCAAATGTTTGCAACACCGTATTTTTTGCTGAACAAGACCTCTGCCCGCTCTCCCGTGCCCGTGTTGTAGAGGCGTATCGAGTCGTCGTCGCTGGCTGTGATCAGCAGAGCCTCCGTCCGATGGAAGTCCAGGGAGTTGACGCGCGCCTGGTAGTCCTACGCATGCATGCCACAAGGTGAGCGGTGCATGCAGCCACTAGAAGGAATCTGGATCACACAACCTTGAAGACCTTCCCCATGCCCATCGATCGCACGACGGCGTCGTCCACATTGAGCTGCATGTGAGATGCGGGGGCGCAGCTGCGCAATCCTAGGTGATCGTTTTGTTTTTTTTGGCGTCTCTCACACCCCACACCACCTTCAAAGTGAATTCAGCTCGCTCTGATTTTGCATCTGCGTATCTGCGATGCGCTTTGGCAAAATTCTGCGCGGCCAGGTGAGCGTCGTTGCTTTCGACAGCTGCTGCTTTGGTCAACCACGGCCGATAATTGTCGCAGAAGCTCGGCTCCAAGAGCGTGTTGCCGACCACAAAGCGCTTCGAAAGAAGACTTCAACCTCTCCATGCCCATGGCCCTCCGGGCAGCCCCAGCTTGACCAAGCTCGATTCAGAGGACGTTAGGAACATGCTGTCATCGTCCGTCGCATACACGAGGAAGCAGGCACCTGCCAAGGCCTCGGCCGGAGGCTTCAGCGACTTTTTCTGCAAGGTCCATATCAGTTATTGTCCCTGACGAGCACATCGTGCGACCCCTCGCACTACTCTCCAGGTGAAACTCGCGTGGCAAATCTTCTTCCCGCCTCAGCAAAAGGCTGCCACCAGCAAGGTCAGAGAGACGGTGTTTGTTCTGCTGTCACACAGCGTGCGTGACCTCCTTGTTGCTCCACATCGACAGGAGGAGGTCAAGAAGCGGCTCAGGATGGTCTTGGTGGCCGACCGGTGTGGCATGAACCCAGCGTCCCTTCAAGAGATGAAGAAGACCATTGTTACGGCTCTCCAGGTGGGAGTAGCTCCAAACGCTCGCTATTCAACCTCATCATCAAACTGTCCATCATGCAACAGGAGTTTGTTGACATCGAGGCAGAGGATGCGATCGAGGTCTCAATCTCCAACGATGCGCAGCTGGGAACGGTGTACAGGTGGGACCAGCGGCATGAGAAGGGTCGGTGCCCATCCAACACGTGACGCATGCCATTGCTTGCAGCGTGAACATTCCCGTAAGGAGAGTGAAGCCAGAGACGCGGTTCAGCAACATGGAAGGGGAGGTCGCGGATGGCGTCACGCTTCAGTGGGACCCAGAGAATTGGGACAGCGATCCATCTGCGCGGTTCCCCATGGGCTGCTGATTCTTATTCTGATTGAAGATTGCGTTGTGTGCGGTTGTCGTTGTATCGATTGCGATTTTTGATATTACACCATGAACGGGGCGGTGGCCGGCGGGGTGTTGCAGCCGCTTCGAAAATGCTCAGTGGTCGGTGTGCTCTGATGAGCCACCGTGACCTGGCGGGCGCATGGCATAATGCGATGCATGCAGGCTGTCATTGGTGCCGGTGCCGCTGGCCTTGTGGCGGCCAGAGAGCTCCTGCGTGAGGGGCATAAAGTGACCGTATTCGAGCAGGGCTCACGTGTGGGAGGCGTCTGGGTGTACACAGAAGAGATCGAGAAAGACGACCTCCTCGGAAGAGATCCAAACAGGCTCAAGGTGTGTAGGCTTTTCTGGCAAGCAGCAGCTCTCTCAAATGCGGCGCGTGCCTCTCTCGGCCACCAGGTCCACAGCAGCATGTACAGTGGCCTTAGAACGAATCTGCCTCGCGAAATCATGTCCTACCTCGACTTCCCATTCACGCCTGAGCTCATGGGGAAGAGCCGCTCGGTGGACCCCCGTCGCTTCTGTAGCCACGTCGAGGTTGGGCAGGGGGGGTTCCTCGTCCATGCACGATTTTGCGGCTTTGGCCCAGACGATTCCCTCTTCCTCTTCCAAGGTCCTCAGATACTTGGAAGCATACTCCGACTACTTTAATTTGAAGGAGCACATCCGGCTCAACACCAAAGTGATGTCCGTCGCCCCGCTTAACCTTCAGCCTGGGTGGAGCTGGACGGTCAGAAGCATCCAGGCGTCTGCTGCCAGAGCATCTCACTCAGAACAAGAGGTGGGCTTCTGATACGTTGCCTGATGACTGATGGCTTCCTGAATGGTCCTGCTCACTCTGATTCCAATTTTCAACGTCTTTCCCTCACGTAGAGCTCGTTTGACGCCGTTGTTGTCTGCAATGGGCACTACACTGAGCCTAATGTGCCGGATATTCAGGGGCAAAATTTATTTCCCGGACTCCAGATGCACTCGCATAATTACCGCAATGCTGAAAAGTTCAAGGGTCAGGTGGGTGAGCACAGCAGCAGTGAGGATTCAACACGGCCATGCCTCTTCTTCGTGTCCCCAGGCGGTCATGATTGTCGGTGCATCCAACTCGGGCGAGGACATTTCGAGGGAGGTTGCCAAACTTGCCGCTCGCGTTTTCGTTTGTGCTCGCAACTTCAAGAGCGAGCCCTTGGCCACAGCATCTTCGGGTCCTCATGAGCGGTATGGGTCCGCCTGGCATGTCGGTTTGTGCCTTGAGTTGCAGGACTCCCCCCCTCAATTCAGGCACCCAGTCCCCTCGGAACTCACAGCAGAGGGGAATGCTGTCTTTGATGATGGCACCTCTATTGGGCCCATCGACTCGATCATATACTGCACCGGCTTCCGCTACACGTTCCCGTTTCTCCACCTGGCCGCTGCCGGATCAGTCGATGTGTCTGACCAACGCGTGGGGTCAGTCTCTTTATTGCCACCCCAATTGCCCTTTTATTCACCGACCCGCCTTGATTGCCCTCCGCAGGCCTTTGTGGAAGCATCTGTTTCCTCCCGGCCTCGCACCAAGCTTGTCTCTGATCGGGCTGCCATGGAAAGTGGTGCCTTTTCCCCAGCATCAAATGCAGGCAAGGCTGGTGGCCAGGGCGCTGTCGGGCAGGGTCGAGCTGCCAGGGCGGGAGGCAATGACGTCTGACATCGAGGCGTTCAACAAACAGTTGGAGAGGGACGCCGTGCCGGTCAGGTGCGTTGCTCGAGTGGCATAAATAATTATTACTTAGTTACGACTTGATCGCTTGTGTGTCCGCCTTCAGGTACACGCATATGCAGGGGGCGGATCAGTGGAAATACAACCAGGATCTCGCAGGTCTCTGCGGACCTGATGCGTGTACCGGGCTGGAGACTTGGGGCTGGAGACAGAAAATGTACCAGCATTTCGGTGGGTGACTGTGAGAGTGTTCATCTCCATCCCTAATTATCCTTTCCCCAACGTACCGAATCCAGCTGCGATGAGACGCACTTCTCCAGATGCTTATCGAGATGCGGAAGTCAGCCAGGAGGTGCAGGAGGTGCTTAGAGAGGCTCATGAGGAACTTGAGGCCGTGACTCGTGGTCTAATGGACGCCAGGCCTGATTGGAGATGA
>VFSW01014995.1_pt1 | contig 10678 bp, 9 predicted proteins | sample 5358111 | NCBI WGS metagenome assembly VFSW01 (sample SAMN11554181, study PRJNA540505) | mine drainage metagenome | isolation source: sediment from site ElyBrook_90M | place: USA: Ely Copper Mine, Vershire, VT | collected 2017
ACACGACGGCCTCTATTGGAAAGCGTCCGGGAGTGAGGCTCAGAGTCCGATCGGCCCGCTGGTAGCGGCAGCCTTCACGCCGGGCCACACCGAAAGCCCCGCTGTCGCTCCGACTCCGTACCGCGGTTATTACTACCGCATCCTGACCGCTCAGGGGATAAATGCCCCAGGCGGTGCGAAGAGCTACATCGTAAACGGCAAGATGACCAAGGGTTTCGCCTTCGTCGCCTATCCGGCGGAATACCGGTCCTCGGGCGTAATGACATTCATCGTCAATGACAAGGGCGCAGTCTACGAGAAGGCGCTCGGCAAGAGAACTGGCGAACTCGCCAAGGCGATGAAGGGATATAACCCCGGTCCAGGTTGGAAGAAAGCTGAAATGCCGCCGCCGGAAACTGACAACAAGCAATAGACCTTCAGTCGCAATCACGTCGAAGCCGCCGGGCGTGCCTCAGGGTAGCGCACGCCGGTTGTGTCCCACGCCTGCACCGTCATCTGTGTCTCCTGACGAGCCCGCCTGAGACACAACGCCCAAGCCCCGCGTCCCTGCATTACAATACCTACGACATGCCGAACTCACGATTTGCCATCGCCATTCTCGCCGCAGGCAAGGGCACCCGACTCAAGTCGAAGCTGCCCAAGGTGCTGCACCAGATCGCCGGACGTCCCCTGCTCGGCCACGTTGTCCGTGCCGCCAGCAGCATCGTTGCTCCCGCCGATATCTTCTGCATCATCGGCCACGAGGCGGAGCGCGTCCGCGCTGAATTCGCGCCGCTCGGAACCCGTTTCATCGAGCAATTCGAGCAGCGCGGCACCGGACACGCCCTCATGCAGTGCCGCCAGGCGCTCGCCGGCTACGATCATGTCCTCGTGCTCAGCGGCGACGTGCCACTCATCCGTCCGGAGACCATCGCCGCGGTGCGCGACTTCCACATCGCCCATGCCGCCGCCATGACCATTCTTACCGCCGAGCCACTCGATCCCTTCGGCTACGGACGCATCGTGCGCCGCGTCGAGCACGGCGTCAGCACCGATCAAGTCGAAGCCATCGTCGAACAGAAGCAACTCACTCCCGCGCAGGAAAAAATCGGCGAGATTAACTCCGGCATTTACGCCTTCAACGTCGCCGAACTGTTTTCCCGCATCGACCAGCTCTCCACCGACAATCCGCATGGCGAGTTCTACCTCACCGAGATTGTGTCCATCCTGCGACGCGATGGTAAACCCGTACTGGCCTTGCCCGCCGCGCACTCCAACGAGGTACTCGGCGTCAACACCCGCCGCGAACTCGCACAGCTCGACTCGATTCTCCGCGAGCGCAAGACGCGCGAACTGATGGACGACGGCGTCACCATCTTCCGCCCCGAAACCGTTCTCATCGATGCCGATGTCACCGTCGGCGCCGACACGGTCATCGAGCCCTTCGTGCAACTGCTCGGTGAAACCACCATCGGCGAAGACTGCTTGATCCGCAGCTACTCGGTACTCACCAACGCGCGCGTCGGTAACCGCGTTCGCATCAACCACGGAACCCTCGTCGAGGACTCCACTGTAGGCGAGGCAGCGATCCTCGGACCCTACTCAAGGATTCGCCCAGGCAGTGAAATTGGGCCTGAGGCGCATGTCGGCAATTTTGTGGAGACCAAGAAGGCAAAACTGGGGCGCGGCGCCAAGGCCAATCACCTCACTTATCTTGGCGATGTCGAGATCGGCGAACGCAGCAACATCGGCGCGGGCACCATCACCTGCAACTACGACGGAGTGAGTAAGCACAAGACGGTGATTGGCGCGGGAGCCTTTATCGGCAGTGACACCACCCTCGTCGCCCCCATCAGCATCGGCAACGGAGCCTATGTCGGCGCGGGCTCCTGCATCACCAGGGACGTGCCCGACGATTCGCTCGGACTCACCCGCCCCGAACTACTCATCAAAGAAGGATGGGTAACTGCGAAGCGCGCCAAGATGGAAGCCGCAAAGCTGAAGAAATAACCTGCACGCGAAAGCCGCATAAACAAAGGGCGAAGCCAAGGTGCTTCGCCTTTTACGTACCGTCGAGATGTGACCGCACTCGCGCTATATCTGTTCCTCGGGTTTCCCCGCTCCGGCGGCCAGTAATCCCACGCCAATCAGCGCCGCTGCGGCGAGAGGCTGCCCGAAGCTTCCGGCCTGTGCGGCCATGCCCCAAAACAACGCCCAGAGCGCACCCACTACCACCATCAGAGCTCCGACCGGTCGCAGAACCGGGTCGCGGGTGATTCCGGGAATTTCCTGCTCACTTTTTGCGTGCGCGTGATGATCTGACATAACTCTCCTCTTTGTAGCTTTCGATGTAAGCGAAGCAGCGGCGGATTCGCAAAGATGGTCGAAGCCCGATCATCCGATTGGCTCACATGTCGCAGCCAATCCAACGATTGGTTTTCCCGTCAATCCTTGGCACTCCCGCATTTACCATTTCGGCAATGGTTTGAAAAACTTTGCAAACCATTGGTAACTCGATTACCTTTGCGCCACTCACCTATTATCTTTTCAGTTAATCATTTGGCCTGCGGCGTGCATCAAACCGACGAAGGCGAATTGTGACCGTCAGTGAGGAGTGGAGATGAGCGACAAGAAACTTCACGACGAAATACCTGCTACTGCAAACGATCCGAGCGTTCAGTCATCGAAGGGTGACCTCATCCCCCCGGTTCCCTCGACCGGCACACCGGATGCGGCTTGGGAGAACGCTTCGCCGCATGGCGACCGCAGTTTGAGCTGCGCCGACTGCGGCTGGAGCGTTTCCGGCAAGACCGAGGAAGAGGTCCTCGGGTACATGCGAGCGCACGCACGCCAAGTTCACGGGAAAAGCGAGTTCACTTCAGCAGAGTTGGAGAGCGCGCGGCGCGCAATCCATAAGCGTGCGGCTTAAGCCGCAACCGCGAGCGCAGCCACGAAAACCGGCCTCTGACGCGTGCCACAGCGAGTTCCAGCACCGCGCTCGCGGACGGCAATGGTACACTGCGGTTCATTCCTGCAATTTTGATTGGACGAGTAAGCCTTGCCTGAGAATTCGAGTAGCCGTTCCGCAGTGTTGTTGATCAGTTGTCCCGACCGCAAGGGTCTGGTTGCGGTGATCTCCGATTTTGTCTTCCGCCACGATGGAAATATCCTGCACGCCGACGAGCATCGCGACGAGGAGACCAGCCTGTTCCTGATGCGCGTGGAGTTTGATCCCTCTGCCATGGATGTGAGCCTGGATGAGTTGGCCGACGAGTTCGCTCCGATTGCCGCCCGCTTTGAGATGCAGTGGCGGCTGGCCAAAGGCAAGCGTCGCCCGCGCATGGGCATTCTGGTTTCGCAGTACGACCACTGCCTCGCCGACCTGCTTTATCGACACAAAGCGGGCGAGTTGGACTGTGACATTCCGCTCGTGATCTCCAACCACACAGCCGCCGAGCGGCTGGCGGGATTCTACGGCGCAAAGTTCGTACACACGCCGGTGACGCGCGAGACCAAAGCAGAGGTGGAGCGCCAGCAGGTGGCCATGCTGCGCGAGCACGAGTGCGATGTGGTGTTGCTGGCGCGCTACATGCAGATTCTTTCGCCCGCGTTTCTGGCGGAGTTCCCCAACCAGGTCATCAACATTCACCACTCGTTTCTGCCTGCCTTCATCGGGGCGCGTCCGTACCATCAGGCCTTTGAGCGCGGTGTGAAGTTGATCGGCGCGACCAGCCACTACGTGACGGAAATTCTCGACGACGGCCCGATCATCGAGCAGGCGGTGTCGCGCATTTCGCACCGCGACTCAGTGCAGGACCTGGTGCAGAAGGGACGCGACCTGGAGAAGGTTGTGCTCTCACGCGCAGTGGGCTGGCACCTTGAAAACCGCGTGCTGCTGTATGGAAAGAAAACGGTGGTCTTCGACTAGGAAGACCGTCCGAAGGATGACTTCGGTAAACCCATACGGAATGCCCCTGATCTGATGGCGACCTCGCACCTTCATGTTCTTGCTTCGCGTTTCACTTCGCCAATCACCGGCAATGTCCCTGTATCCCGACCGCATTCGTCAATGTTTGCTTAGTGCATACACTTAGTTCTACTGCGGCTCATCTAGCCGGAAAAACCTAACTTCACTAGGGACTTCAGCTTATTCATTTGTCTTCCAGGCCCACCGATAGTTGGCAATGACCATTTTGTCACTTGGGCACCAGATGAAGAAGCTCCTTTTCGGCATGCTCATGTTAGCCCTATCTCTAAGCGTCGCTTGCGGTAATGGCGTTAAAGCTAGCCAGACTGTCCAGCCAAGTTCAAGTGGTTCTGCCAGCTCACAAAGTCCTGCAACAACAGCAACCACAACGGCAACGGCACCAACGACGACGACGGCAACGCCACCACCCACAACGGCACCAACCATAACGGCACCAATCACAACGGCACCAACCATAACGGCGGCGACTCCCACCGGCGCACTTCCCACGCCGCCCTCAACCGCAACGGTCTTTAGCAACATTGAACAGATGCCCACCGGATGGGCCTCTTGCGACACGGCGGCGTGCGCTGGCGGCAGCGGCGCAGGTACCTACTGGCAGGCATTCACTCAGTCGTCGCCTTCGCTTAGCGGCAGCAGCATGGAACTTTTCCAAGATGGCAGCTACAGCAACGCCCTCTGGTACCGCAAAATGGGTGCCGACGACGCCGCAACGAATTTTCTGTGGGACTTCTACGTGCAGCTTGACAGCGCTTCGGTAGATGCGGGACAGGCCCTCGAGTATGACGCTTTCCAGTTCGTCGGCGGTTACAACTACATGATGGGCACCGAGTGCAACTACGCCGCTGGCGTGTGGGATACCTGGAACGAATCCACTGGGGCTTGGCTACACACCACCATCCCGTGCAAGAAGTTCACGGCCGGAACCTGGCACCATATTCAGTGGTACATGACCAACGACCATACCGGCCACACTTACACCTACAAGACGCTGGTGGTTGACGGTGTGGTTTACGACCTGAACCAGACGCAGCCCGCGAAAAACCTGGGTTGGGCCGACAACGCCGGCGTGCAGTGGCAGCTCGACGTCAACGCCAGCGGCACTGGCTACCATGAGTGGGTCGACAACGCGACTTTCACCATCTGGTAAATCGCAAGCGACTGACCGGCATCGCGGGGACGCTCCAAATTGGCTTCCAGCACCCGGCGGAGAAGTCCCTCAACGTGAGTACCAAGAAGTAACACGTGCTGCTCTTTCTCCGTAAATTCACACGTTTGCGGAAAGCATTTGGCGCGATTGTGGGCCCATAGGATTATTTACAAAGACCGGCTGGCGGCTCTGGCGATAACCAACCTATTTACACTACTTACCTTTCACTTGGACATATAGACCCGTATTCGCTTCACTTCCGCATAACATTTTCCTAGTGCGTTCCCCCGGCTTTCTCTACGTGTATAAGGCAGAAGCCTCTAAGCATAAGCGCCGATGTTGAGACAGTAACTACCAACGTAATCTCTGGACAGTTCAAAACCCCAGGAGGTTGCTTTGCGCAGAGCGTTGCTTCGGACCGTTGTTTTCGTCGTTGTGGTTGTTGCTTGTACTTGCTATATCGGTTGTGGAGGAAGCAAAGGCTCGGTAAACGCAGCGTCACAAAGTACGCAGACCGGCGCAACCAGTCCCGCTGCTAGTACGCCTGCCCCTAGTGCGCCTGCTGCTAGTACGCCTGCTGCTAGTACGCCTGCTGCTAGTGCGCCCGCTGCTGGCACGACAGCCACCACTTCCATTCCATCTCCCCATCACATCTTTGTTATTGCAGAGGAAAATACCAGCTACAGCTCGGTGGTGGGCAATACCAGCCAGATGCCCTATGTCAACAGCTTGATTCCCAAGGGCACGTTATGGACGAACTATTATGCCAATGCGCATGGGTCGATGCTTGCTTATATCGAGACGCTGAGCGGGACAACGTTCAGCTGCAACGGAAACGATTGTGGAGCCAGCGGGTCACTGACTGGGGCGAGCTTGATGGATGTGATGGACGCCAAAGGGATGGCCTGGAAAGGCTACTTTGACGGGTTGAGCACCTGTGGCCAGCTTGCGCCTCAGTCCACGAACTGGATCCTTAACCCGGATTCGAACGGCAACCAGAACTATTATCAGCGCCACGCCGGATTCCCTTGGTATGCGGTGGGCACGGCGACCGCGGCAACCTGTAAAAGCGGTGGAAACGGCTGGTGGGGGATGAGCCAGTTCACCAGCGATCTAGCCAACCAGTCCTTCGGATACTTCAATTGGATCTCCCCTGATGGAACTAACAACATGCATGACGGCACACCACAGCAGGCGGATGCATTCATGCAGAAGTATTTGACACCACTGCTGGCATCCAGTTACTTCCAACCGGGCGGCGACGGCATCCTCATCATCTGGTTCGATGAGGCTGGGTTGAGCAACGCAGCTTGTGGTGGACCCGATGGGAAGAGCTGCGGCGGACAAATCCCAGTGACAGTGATAGGGCCGGGGATCCAAGCCAACAACCAGGATGCGACATCCGCTAACCATGACAGTGCGTTGCGGTTTATTCAGCAGCAACTGGGATTGACTCCCAGCTTGGGCAAGAGCGTCAACGTACCCGATTTCGCCGTGACGCTTGCACCCTAAATGAGATAGTTGGGAAAACCCAAACCCATTAAGCGAGAACGAAAAAGCTTAAGTGGGAACCTCGGATTTTTCACCATGGAAAATCTTGGATGAGGCGCAGAAGAGCGCGCAATGGCAGGCCGCGGCTTCAGTCGAAGCGGCCTGCAATTTCAGTGTTGCAGTGCAGGCAGCGGCCCTGCTCCACTTCGCAGGACTCCACGTGATGCCAGCTACGCCGGATGATGGCGCGGTGGCAGCCGGGGCAGAATGTGTTGCCGCCCTCCGGAGTCACGATGTTGCCTTCGTAGGCGTACTTGAGGCCGCGCTCCAGGGCGAGCAGGCGCGCGCGGTGAAGGGTCTCGGGCGGTGTGGGCTCGCGGTCTAGCATCTTGTAGTCGGGATGGAAGGCGGTGAAGTGCAGCGGCACGTCGTCGCCCAGCTCGCTTAGAATCCAGTCGCAGAGTTCACGCGTCTCCTCGGGCGCGTCATTGCAGCCGGGGATGATGAGGTTGGTGATTTCAAACCACACGCTGGTCTCGCGGCGCAGCAAGCGCAGCACGTCGAGCACGGGGGCAAGGTGCGAGAGCGTGACCTTGGCGTAGAAGTCTTCGGTGAATCCCTTCAAGTCAATGTTGGCCGCATCGATGTGCTGATAGACATCGAAGAACGCCTCGCGCGTGATGTAGCCGTTGGAGACCATGACGGTGTAAAGCCCAGCTTTGTGCGCGGCTTGCGCAATGTCAATGACGAACTCCGCCCAGATGGTGGGCTCATTGTAGGTGAAGGCGATGGAGGGCGAGCCGTGAGCGATGGCCAGCTCGACAATCTGCTCGGGAGACATGTGGGCTGAGCCCAGCTGCACGGAGCGCGCTTTGCTGATATCGAAGTTCTGGCAGAACTGGCATCCGAGGTTGCAGCCCGCCGTGCCCAGCGAGAGGATCTGGGAGCCGGGATGGAAATGGAAGAGCGGCTTCTTCTCGATGGGGTCGATGGCCAGTGCGGCGGGGCGTCCGTAGCCTAGCTGCACCAGTTCGCCCTCGACGTTCTCACGGATGAAGCAGAAGCCGTGCTGGCCTACTCCGATGTGACAATGGCGCGGACAGAGATAGCAGTGAATACGCCCGTCGGGGAGCGTTTGCCACCAGCGCGCGGGATGGACAGCGGTGGGCATAATCAGATTCTCAGCCTATACATTTTTAGATGCACGAACCTAACGAAGAAACTCAGATCGCGGCCCCTTTTCCACGATCTCCCGTGCCACGCGCACCGCGCTCAATATCTCTGCGAAGGAGTTGATGGCGAACAAGCGCTTGTGAATCTGGTCCACCTTGACCGCCGTGTTCAGCACCTCGGCAACACTGAAGTCGCGAATCTCGCAGCCGCCGGAGAGCACGTTCGTACACTCCTGTTGCGAGGAGACAACCCCCGATCCGTACACCTTCACCGCGCCCTCCTGCCGGATCAGGCCGAACTCAAACGTGTACCAGTAAAGCCGCCCCATCCGTTCCAGCTTCTCTTCGCTCTCCATTGCGTGGCAGATTCGGCCATACTCCGCGACCGCATCGGCAAAGCTCTGGTTGGCAAACATCGGCAGGTGCCCCACGGCATCATGCAGAAGGTCCGGCTCCGGAATGTAGTCCATGGACTCGCGGCTTCGCAACCAGGTCGTGGTCGGGAACTGCCTTGCGTCGAGCATCTCGAAAAATGCGCGCGAAGGCATAAAGCCGGAGACCGGTTGCACTCTCCATCCGGTGCGCTTCTCCAGCCGCTCGCTGACCTGGGCCAGGTGAGGAATCCGCTCCTGCTCCATCCCGAGCGCGCGCCAGCCCTCCAGGTATTCGCGGCAGGCGCACTGCTCCAACTGGGCCATGCGCCGTGCCACCAGCTCGCTCCAGAGCGCGTGCTGATCGGGGGTGTATTTTGTGTAATCCTGTTCAATCAGAAACGGCTTTGCCGCGATCAGCCCGGTATGCTCCAAGCTCCGCATTCGCATCACCTCACCTGCCCCATTGGGCCGGGGCAATATCTAAGATGCTGCAAATGCAAAATGCGCGCAAAAACATGGGTTGCAGGGCCGGTCGAAGCCGTTGCGACAGGATGATTCCAAGCTTGCCGTGCGTGCTCCGGCATTGGGACGAATGCTTCGCGCGTGCGATTACGCGCCAAACTTGTTAGGCTGTTTCCCGGAGACTCTCCATGTCTAATTTCAACGATCAGCCCGAGATTCGGATTCAAAACACCGACGATTATCGCGAAGGCTACTCCAACAGCGTGCAGGTCCGCATGAGTGTGTGGGATTTCTTTCTCGCCTTTGGCATGGCCGTACCAGGGAACGGCCCAGGCATTGACCTGCGCAACTTCCAGGGAATCTATTTGAGCCCGCAGCAGGCCAAGGCCCTGGCGCTCATGCTCCACCAGAACGTGGCGAACTACGAACAGACCTTCGGCGAAATCAAGCTCGATCCCCAGTTTGTGCAGAACGGGCCCATCCACTAACACCATGCAGCGGAAGACGCCGCACGCATCCTCCGCAGGTTCGCGGACTCTGGCCCTGCTTGTATTCGGGGCCAGCTTCGCCACGCTCTGGCTGGTGCATCTTCCGCTGCTCCGTCTGCCCTATTTCTGGGATGAGGCCGGATATTTCATTCCGGCGGCACGGGATATTCTTCTTACCGGCGACCTTATTCCGCATACCACCCTGTCGAATGCGCACCCGCCTCTGGTGATGCTCTGGCTCGCCCTCTGCTGGAAGCTGACCGCCTACTCTCCGCTGGTGACGCGCACGGCCATGCTGCTGGTGGCCTCGTTCGGGTTCACCGGGCTGTGGCTGCTGGGAAGGCACGTGGCCAGCGCCCCGGTGGCCACCGCGAGCGTGGTGCTTACGGCGCTGTCTCCCACGGTGTTCTCACAGTCGGCGATGGCACAGCTCGATATCGCCGCGTTCGCACTGGTGCTGTGGACGCTCTACTCGCACGTCCGCGGACGCTACTGGCAGGCGGTTGCCTTTGCGGCCCTGGCAGGGGTGGCAAAGGAGACCACGGTGGCCGTGACGCTCACTCTGGCTGGAGCAGGCCTGTTGGAGTGGTTCGCCTACCGATGGCGGCCTGCGCTGGCCGAGCGGTGGCGTCTGCCAAGGCGCACGCTGGCACCCAGCGCGGCGTACCTGCTGGCGCTGCTGCCGCTCACCGGCTGGTATGCGTATCACTTCCACCGCACCGGCCATGTCTTCGGCAATCCCGACTACTTGCGCTACAACGTGGGAGCCACGGTCACGCCGCTGCGGATTCTACTGGCGGGGCTGATGCGGCTGTGGCACGCGACCGGATATATGAACCTCTTTGTGCTCACCGGAGCCGCGCTGGTGTTGCTGTGGAGCGGGCATCATCCCGACGCGCCCACTGCGCCCGGCATCGCAACAAACGTCCAACTGCTGCTGGCCTTGGTGGTGCTGGCGCAGGCGGTGGAGTTTTCCGTGGTCGGCGGGGCGCTGCTGGCGCGGTACATGATTCCAGCGATTCCGCTGGTGGTGCTGCTGGCGGTGGATGTGCTGCGGCGGTACGCGCCGCGGTGGAAGTGGTGGGTCGCCGGATGTGGCGCAGCGTTTGTGGCCGCGCTCTTCCTCAATCCGCCGTGGTTCATCTCGCCGGAGGACAACCTGACGTGGGCGAGCTTCGTACACATGCATCAGGAGGCGGCGCGCTACGTTGAGCAGCATTATGCGGGAGACCGCATTCTGACCGCGTGGCCGGCCTCGGATGAATTGAACCGTCCATTCCTCGGCTACGTTGCGCGTCCGCTGAGCGTGGTGCGGCTGGAGAACTTCAGCGCCGAGGAGATTCTACGCGCCCAGCAGCAGCCGGAGAGCTTCGACGAGGTGGTTGCCTTCTCCACCAAATACGAGCCGCCGCGAGGATTCTTCCGGCATATTCCGTATTGGACGTACGTGCAGACGCGCTACTTCGACTTTCATCAGGATCTGCCGCCAGCATTGATAGCGCACATGCTGCACGGGCGCATCGTCTGGCAGGATGCGACGCCGGGCGAGTGGATTGCAGTGATTGAGATCGACA
>VFSW01014996.1_pt1 | contig 10678 bp, 12 predicted proteins | sample 5358111 | NCBI WGS metagenome assembly VFSW01 (sample SAMN11554181, study PRJNA540505) | mine drainage metagenome | isolation source: sediment from site ElyBrook_90M | place: USA: Ely Copper Mine, Vershire, VT | collected 2017
ACTTGTAGACCGTGTCCACCGCGTGCTTCATCATGTTTCTCATCTCGGCTTGCGTATTCGGATTTTCCAGCGCAGGTAGGGCACTCTTTTCCCGCGTGAACACCTTCGATGGGGCCGTTGCGGAACGCCAATGCGACAATGCTCTTGGCTTCCGCTGCCAACTCCGGGTCTAACGTCATCTTTCGCTTGGGCATCGGGGCCTCTCAGACTCGAAATCATACCCAGACCAACGGCAACGACGCCAATCGACTGTGTTCTCAAACAGGAAGGGGCTAGCTGGGCCGCTGTGTCCTTAATTTTCACCCTTCGCAGCGAACCATCGGCACAGGAAGGGCGGGGCCTAATTCGCATGGAGACCAAGCTAACGATGGAACGCGCGCCGACGAGCCACAATTGAGTTTTTCCGCCGCGTCGCTGAGTTGAAGCAGTCCTAGTCTCCGTTTGTTTCAGCCCGATTCATTCAGTCGAAAGCCGACGGTATTGTTCGATCATGGACAGCGCCAACGCGCGTAGCGACTGCTTTGTCTCGGACATGGAGTCAGATCGAGCAATTGCCGGCGGGTCGGCTAAGGCGTCCTCGTGTCAGTCCAGGTGGACCCACGCCAGCGGTTTGCCGTCGTGCCCAAAGCACTCCAACTTGCCCTCTTCCTGATTCCGCAAGGCCTCCGCGGCACGAAGAAGCGTGACTGCAATGGCCTCAAACTCTTTGGCCGAGTTGCCATCGTCAGGTGTGCAATCTTGTTCGTTTATCGCAAGAACAATCTGGGTCATGCGTCACCTCGGTTCCGATCGAAGAAAGAGCCAACTCATGAAGTTATCGAAGGGAAATTGCCGATTCAAGAAGAATTACAGACGATGACGGTGGCTAAATTCATCCGACTAATCGATAAGAGAGAAGAATCGAGCTCAGAACAATCGGCCAGTAGGTAGGGAGACGGCAATTTCTCTCACGCATTCTTGATCGTCATTCTCAGGGCGGTTCACGCGGGCACTCACGGGATATTGTTTCATCAGACAGGCGTCGAGAGGCTTGAGACAATCAACGACGCGCCTGGAATCCGTAATGCCCGGATCAAGCCAGAGGCTCGTAGTCCTCCGGCCTCAGCATCGCAGGCATCCGGTCGTGCACATCGGTGACCAAATTGTTTGGTTTCGTGGTGATAATCGTGCACGTCTCGCCGCCGTGATTGGCCGGATCTCGCCAACATTTCCACATAGATGCTGGAGGTTGAGGCGGCCAATGATAGCGCGTCTGCGCCAATAAAGAAGACCGGGCAGCTAGAAAAGCGCCTAAGCCGATGATAAGGTTGCCGATCTCCAGTGTTGTCCGGTTGCGGCCGGCAGGTCCACCAGCTTGTGCGCTTCGTTCACGTTGCCCATCGCTGAGCCGCCGCCTTGCATGTTAAGCATCTTGACGATGTCAGCCAAATCGGCGTACTGCACGGCCGCCAGCGAGACTCTGTTCTTTTCGCGCATCTGCGGCAAGCTATGATATTCGACTCCCCACCCTTCACTCAGAGAGCCGTGGCTGGAGTTTGACCCTCGTGAGATCGGCACGATTCGCAAATACCCAAAACCCTTGAGCCGCGCAACGCGCCGGTTCAAGACGTGGTCGAGAACAAGACCCGCCAAATTGACATCCGGAAACGCGCTCACGTATGCACGCCGGTAGGCACGGTAGTCCACATGAATCCAGACCTGCCTTGGGAAATGCACCACCGCCGCTTCAGGAATATCCCAGATGGCTAACCGGGAATCAGGCTTCTCCGGTTCGTACGCCTCCACAAGGAGGGCCTTGTCGCGCGCGGTGGATGCGAGTTGCCCTGCGATTCTGCCGACGTACCTCTCAATGGCAGCGGCGTCTCGTGCGGCAATGGGTACGTACAAGCACGGCAGAAGGCCTGAGTTTTTCGGAATTCGTATGGCGTGCTCATCAATCGGCCGGCAGATCGGCGCGGATTGGTTCATGATCCCTCTGGCTCCACAGCGATGATACTCCGCAATCGGAATGAGATCCCAATGCCGCGGAACCTTGCCACTGTCCTATCGGCTTGCGAGATTGAAGCACTTGCGGATGTATGATGGTGACGTTTTGCCTTGATTAGGGAATGAGTGACAGGATATGCCGATGTTGCCTTTCGATCCGAAAGAGCTCTATTACGTCATCGTAGGTTGTGGATTTTCTGCGATAACCAACCATTCCATTCTTCAACAGACAGGTCAACGTGTTCAGGACCTTAAGGTATTGCATATTGGAACACCTGATCCGTGGGCCGACTATCATGCGATGCCGATGGGGCAGTGGCCCTCGCTTCTGACGCTTCCCGGTTATCAATCGCTTCTTGCAAATGTCACTAGATCAGCATGCCTTGGCTCCGACGAATTCGGAGCGACAAACCAGGCCGAGTGGGACCGCATCGCAGCCGTCCGACCTTTCGCACACGTAAACGAAAGAGTGATGTCCATTAAGGGCGTTGGCAATCCACCACGTGAGTATGAAATCGTTCTGGACGACTCTGCCAACACGGTTGTTCGTGCGGCCGGCATTGATGTGTGCGCCGGGCCTGGTCCTGCGAGTGATCCTCCAGCTACAGCAAGTGTCGATCCTATTCTGATGTCGGAGTACACGACAGGAAGCCGCCTGCCAGGACTATGGCCGCGGCTGCTCTCTGGTGAAAGGTACCTCTCCAGGTCAGCGGGAGCATGGGCAACGAACAAGTCACTGTGTGTAATTGGCGGTGGCGCAACCTCCGCATGGTGCGTCGAGCGCGCTCAATCCGAAGGAAACGACGTACTGTGGCTCTCGAAAGGTCCGCTGAACGCAGCTTTTGTTTCGAGTCGTCGCAATGATGATCTTGTCGCGGGTGTCATCGAGAGGGAACTGGTTCAAGGCGAGCATATTGTCAAAGGCGCGCTCCTGCCCAGCAAGACGACCACTATCTTTGCAGAGGGTTTTGAAGCGACCGCCATCAAGGCGTTGACCAATAATATGGTGCGCGTTGACTTTCAACCGATATCCGGCAAGGCTCATCGGTACGTGAATTCTCTTGGCGCACAAGGTCTTCCGCCGCACATCAATGTGGATCAAGTCATTTACTCGATCGGCCAAAATACTGACCCAAAGCATCCAAAGTCTTGGCCCTTCATATTGAACTCGGTTTTGGCAGGAGCGATCTCGAAAGGCACTCATCTGATAAAAGACCGATATGATCGGGCTGTTGGCCTACAATCTGAAGATCAACGCATTCGCGTATTGGGCGCGACAGCTCTGTCCCATCCGGAACTCCAATCGCAGCTGGCAGATCCAGATACACAGTTGCGCAAGTTCTATCGGTCTCTTACAGAACAGTCGCGTGTGCGATGCGGAATCACACTGGCCGCTCTTACTATCGCCGAGGCAAACGGATTATGGGGAACTGCTGCGAATGAGAACGTGAACACTGCGAGCCTGGGCGACCTAAAGATCCTTATGGCAACATGGGACAAAAAACTGAAGGGGCCGGAGACCTGGCTCGAAATGCGGGGGATACGTATTCCACCGCTCGCTGAATCTGAGTTTGCCAGTCTCTTGAAGAGAAAGACCAGCTACTAGCTGACGCCAACTTCGTCCTCGCGGGTGGCGGTCGCACCAGTCCTCGTCCTGCCCTCATTGTCTAAGCCGCGTGGGGGCTGCCCAACGCCTCCTCCCGGATCCTCTTCTGTAAATCCCTTTATGGTTTCGAACCGGCTTGGCTGGAAGAGGAGACCGGAAACGACGCGACGCTCCAGCCACGAAACCCTGGGGAAAGTTTCGGGCACGTGGGCCTTGGACCTGTCTACGACAATGCCCTGATCGAAGGTCAGCCGCTCCACGGGGTCGAAGGAATTGCCGTGAAGGTCAACGAATTCCAACTGACTTAGATAGCCTTTGGTAAGGATCAAGGCACCATCGTGCCCGATGTTGTTATTCGCTAACGACAACCATCGGAGACCGGCAAGCGATTCCCGATCCAGATATTTCACGTGCTCGTCGCGAATGTTTTGTCCGTCGAGTCGGAGGGAGACCATGCGGTCGAGGTATCCGTCACCCTCAAGCAATACCAACAGGGCTTCCAGAATCTCAGGGTCACCCAGATCAACAATGTCGAGATGTCGAACCGGCGACTGTGTGAAAATCTCTTCGCGTTGATTCATCAGAGGCATCGCCGCAATGGTTATCGCTTCGACGAAGCCACGATGGAATTCTGCGTTGCGAACATCAACCCCACCGTACCACAGCGGCATCCATGCCCTGTTATGATCCAGGAGCAAACTTTCCGCTTCGAGGATCAGACGCATCCACTGAGAATCGCTGGGTGAGATGCGCGCTAGGGCCAACTGCAAGTGAATAAATCGAGCGCGGGCATGACCGTGACTCTTCTTCGATTCATCCCCTTCCAAGAGAGCGGCGAATCGCATGCGCAGGCTATCATTGTTAGGGTCCGAAAGGATGTCTTTTCCCATCCGCTCCCATGCTTGAGATTCAGTCGCCATTCCCCTTAATTATCTCTCCACTATCTGCCTAAGTCACGGAGTTCGACTGCTGCATCCGGGCTCATCCAATTTCCATCACCAGTGCTCTTGATGCTCTCAACCGCTGGAGCCCGGTTCTGTACGGAAGACTCGTCCATGCCACAATTGTACTGGCACGCCAACCCTCGAAAGTAGAATGGAGAGAGATCTGGGGGTGTAGACTGTGCCGAGGATTCCTCAACCAGAATTTCTCTTGGTGTCTATTTGGTGTCTATATACGGCTGAAATCTGGTCTATACAGGTTCCAATGGTTAAAATTTCGACCAATGGTGAAACGCAGGGCCCTTGATTTATCAGTGTTATAGCGGTATGTTGCTGAAGACAAGAGACGTATAAAAACGCCAGGTGAGAATCCCACTCTCTCCGCCATTACTTTTGTTATCTAGCACTTGCGAGTCGGTGATACCTACACTGATACCACTTGAGTGAAGGAGCACCGATGGCCAACCGCGAAGTCAACCTCACGAAAAGAATCCAAACACCGCTCGGGATGCGGTACTGCCCCGTTGTGGTGTCCGGCAATGGACGCGTAAAGCCTGATGTCGTTGTGGTCAACGGTAGGGAAGAGCGACACCCCGAAGGCGGGTATTACTTGGAGTGGCGCAATGGGGCAAAGAAGCGCGTGCGCCTGTCGGTCGGCAAGGATGCAGCCGACGCCAGCGCCCGAAGACTGCGAAAGGAGGCGGAATTGAACGCGGTCAACAATGGCGTCGCCATCGTTCCTGAAAACGGTGATGCCGGTCGCAGGTCGCTGGCAGCAGCGGCCGCTGAGTTCATCGAAGAGACACGCCTCACGAAGAAGCCAAAGACGTTGGCTGCCTACTCGACGGCGGTCAACTACTTCGTCGAATACTGCTCGAAGCTCTACATCTAAGACATATAGCGCAATGACCTTCTGATGTTAGCAGCATTACTCCGTAAAGCAAAGGGACAAGAGCCCCGCAGTTGTAGGAACAAATTCTCAAACGTCATGTCCTTTCTGAAGGCCAACGGAGTGCGCGGACTCGCGAAGAAGGCTGACTGGCCCAGGTACACGGAGGAGGAACCCGAAATCTACGAGGACGACGAACTCGATACTCTTTTTGACGCCTGCGATCACGAGGAGCGGTTGTGGTTTGAGTTTTTTCTGATGACAGGGATGCGTGAGCAGGAAGTGATGTTCACGTATTGGTCGGACATCAACTTCGCCGCTGCAACAATTCGGGTCACTCACAAACCCGACCGTGGATGGACACCCAAGGCTTACAAAGAACGCGAGATTCCGATTCCGACCAGGTTGGTTAAGAGTTTGAAGGCTTGGAAGGCGAAGGCCGACAAGACCTGCGGTCTGGTGTTTCCGACCTCCGGCTGCAACGTGAAGATGAATTTCTTGGACGATCTGAAGGCAGTTGCTGACCGTGCGGAGCTGAATCCCGAGAACTTCTGGCTTCACAAGTTCAGAGCCACATTTGCGACTCGTTGCCTGTGGGCAGGAGTCGATCTGCGGACCGTGCAGCAGTGGCTCGGCCACAGCGACATGGAATCGACGATGCGCTACCTCAAGCCTTCACGTAGTCAGCACGTGCGCGATAAGGTCAACGAGATTTTTGCGTAAGCCGGAACCCGCTACGATCTAGTAGGTTCTTTGCTTATGCTCGGAGACGATGAACGGATTTCCCGATTGAGTGATGGCTGTGATTGAGGATTGTCGCGAGGTCGCCGACACTGCAGCTTCCATGTTTCGCAATGGCAATGATCGCTGGGGACCTGTCCCGAGGGTTTTTAGGGACAGCCCAGTGGAGTGTAGATTGCTCGATAGAATTCCCAATTGTCCTGCTTGCCTTTCCACTGCAACTCTAAGCCAATTTTGGATCTAGTGACGAGAACGTGAGAGTTTGCTCCCCCTTCAACAGGAGATAGTGTCACGTCGCACTGCACCGGTTCTAATGTTATATACAAGAATTGTTGGTCGGAGTTCCTGAAGACCCCCTTTTCTTGCGAAAATTGGTAATTCCCGGAGTAGATCTGTTGCGGAGTAAATTTGTAGCCATCTCCAAAGCGGATAATTTCTGCAACGAATAGATTACTCTCACTCAAAGGAATGACCTTCTCGGAGGAACCACCACTAGGGACATTGCCCTCGAAGATGCTTCCCGTTTTCAGACCGAGATACCGCTGTGCATGCGGCAACGCCAAAAGTTTGAGCACACCGGTGCGGCAAAACCCGTATTCTTTGGAACTTTCAATCAAATGCTGTCCCTCTTCCGAAACATCGTGCGTAGGACGATGGTCGCCAGACATCGACCAGTTAATTACGACCCCATCATCCAATTTTAGTACCGGTGAGAGGTCTGCTTCCCGAATCTTATCGACCGACTTTCCCAACAGTTTTTCTGCAAAGCCGCTAGTGCATCCTAAAATGTCATCCACGGCCAGAAAGTGTTTCGGGGTGGCGACTTGAGCGGCTGCGATACCCCAGACCAAAAGCAGCGAACACGCCAACATAATCTTGGATGTCATTTTGAGCCCCGACAAAATCACGATCCTCTTCAAATCCAGACGTACCTCTATGGAGGAATCGCGCCCATAAGCATACCGGCCATGATTGCTGAGTGGCAAGAGAAATTCCAGACGATGTCTGCACACGCCTCGGCAAAAGAGTTCGCAGATTGCGAGAGGCACGAGATTGGAGCCTAACCTATTTTGCTGTTCACAGCGGCTTGGCGAAGACGTTCGTCCACGATGTAGAAACCGGCAAGAAAGAACCCTGCCTTCGTACCGTTGAGGTCATCGCAAAGAGTTTCGATCTGACAATTTCCCAGCTTATGAAGGGACTCTGACACCTAAATCGGAGTTCGGATACCTCTAAATCGGGGCAAAGTGCCCTCAGTTGGGTTCGATTGAGCAACGGATTGTGCAACAGCGAGGCCAAGAGCGATGTCTACTACTCCGGTTTGGCGAAAAGGCCAGCTACCCATTCGGTCAATTCCCGGCTCTGCGTCGTCGGTTTGGATAGACGGATTAGATGCAGTCCGTGAGTTCCGACAGTGAACGGCGAATAATCCATCGGCTGCGTAAAATCCAGAATTCCTAGGCCGACTCGCTCATTCAATGGTTGCGTCGAGACTGACGAGTACGCTAGGCTTCTCAGCTTCGAGGACAACCCCTCGTAGGTGTTTCTTCCAGCATTCTGCTCCCTCGTGTCCGCGACCACCACGACGTAGACGTAGACTTGCCAGAATCCCATCCGAACGAGCAGATTTGCCTGTAGTGCGACCTTCTTGTTATTCACGGAGCTTAGTTGGCGTCCCATTGCGAATCTGATCCATCCCGAACTTGATTCTCTTCAACTGGTAGGCAACGGATTGTTCAGGATGATCCGGAGCGCAACGCAATACGTCTATGTCGCCTTTGAAATTACCGGGCGCGGTGTCTAAGAGCACTCGCTGTTTATTGAGCATTCCTCGGGGCATTCCTGCCAGTTCGAAAAATTCAGTACCCCACAGCGGATCAGCAAACAGACGCTCGACCAGCTTGTCTTCTGCGATGTTGGCAATCGAGGGTTGAGTTAATCCTGTAATGCTCATTGAGATCAATCAGTAATTTAAGATCAAATCGCTAGACCGGAGACGTGATGAACTTCAGAAATCGGTCTCCCCAATCTGTTGTGACCTTCTGAAACATTCCCTGTGCGGTCACCATCGTCTGCAAATCTTGTATGTCTAGCAATCCCTGAGCATGGAGGTCTGAAACGGTAATATCGTAAAATTGCCGCTGCCCTAGCATGTCTGGGTAGTACGCCTCAAGCAACCGTGCCCGCGATCCACCGATATAGTAATTGTCTGGCCTCTGTCCTTTGGCCGCACCAAGCTCCAAAGGGTTTTGAAATAGGCGCAGAATTCTGAGATGCCACGCCGTGTAGCGATCAATCAAAGAAAGGAAGATCGCTTCTGCATCCTGATCCAGCCCTGAGCCGACAGCGACATTAAGAACAGCGTTCCGCAGCGCCTCCCGCTTCTCTTGTTGGTGAGTACGAATGGCAGCTTGAGTCGCGGTCAGCACGGTTGAGACGAACTGTTCGTTCTCCTTGAGCTTTTCGATCTTGAAACCTTCAACCTTGCCTTCCAGTTGCTTCAGTCCTTCTGCGACTTCTTCCATCCACGCGGCCTGACGCCTCTGCAAAGGCGGGACGATGACCATCCCGAAAATCTCCGCAGCCGGTCCGCCCACAACAGGCGTAGCACTGATCGCCGCCTTGACGATTTCCTGGGCAACGTCACCCTTGCTAGTCGCTGGTACTGCGTATTTCTCTTTCTCGCTCATCAAACGTCACGTCCTAATGAGAAGGATCGGCTGATAGCCCAGACGACGATTTCGTATTCGTATCCTCCGGAGAGGCGGGTAAAAATCTCACCATGTTTGGGTGAGACAGTTCTCAATTTATCGTATCTTCCTGACCCATTTGTTTCTTAATCCTGCACTCTTCCGCATAGCATCGGGGACAGGTGTCCAAGTGTTTGTAAACCCTGTCGTACGCTTCATTGACGGCTTGCTGTGCGGCTGCTTGCTCTGGGGTCAGCGTCTCAGGGAATTGAACTCCCTGTCCGGGGAAAACCTTGTCGAAATTCGCCCACCCCTCTGCGATCTTGTCGTAGAGGCTCCATCCAGTTGAACAGTAACTTGGGGCGACATACGTTTCGTCCATCTCAAACCCTCCTCAACTTTTTACCAGCACCAATCGACGCGGTTGGAAGAATGTGGCTCTCGCTCTTTCGACACGCTCCAACTCGCTACGCATCTTCGGATCGAAGAACGCCTTGGGGATTTCTACGTCCTGACAGACTGGACACGGTGCGGGTATGCCAAAGTCGTATCTACCGACATAGCAGTGAGCGCAGAAGCCGCTATCGGACACAGGGAAAATCCCACACTTGACGCAAGGCTCACCACTTGAGGTCTCATGCTCTTTGAGCATCATCAGCCGCCATGATGTTATTTTGGTGATCCCATCGACCTGCAATCTGTCAGCCTCCCTGGACAACCTGAGTTCAGATCGTACCTTCAACTTACCGACATGCAGGAGGTAAATTCCAGAGCGACCTGACTGACCTTCGATGCCAGCGACCTTCGATACAACAGCCACTTCGACTAACCTGTCGATGCGGCGTCGGATTGTGCTGACGCAGACGCCTTCCTGTTCACTCAGTATTGCGGGCACAACATACAACTCACAACCACGAACCCGAAAATCCAGCATCGCTCGCAAAGTTCGGAAAGAGGGCGCATCAAGACCAGACTCCCAGACCTTCGTTCGCATTGCCGACTGACACTCCGAACAGTCACAGTCTGCCTGCCATCGTTCAGAAGTACCGTGCGGTGGTAGTGTAGCCGTGTTCATTTCAGACATTTCGCTTGACCATCCTTGATGTCCAAACCTAGCACGGCGGGCAACGATGTCAAGGGGCGAAAGAGTGGCCGACGTGAGTCAAAATTCGGGTTTTTCCACACGCGTGCACAGGTGACCGGGCATAGAATTTTCACGAGGACGGGAGGCAGGTATGGGCGAGTTCTCTAATCCCGCGTGGCGTGAGCAAGTGCGCGCTGCCTTGGACAGAACACACGCGTTGACGGCTGATCGAGCTACTCGTATCTCTCAATCTGCGATGGCAGAGGTAATGTCTGCTCTCAATGGCTACTGGGACGCATTAGAAGCCAGCGATCTGAAGGAAAGATCGAAAGGCATCTATATGAGCAAGGCCGATAATTTTGTGCGCTGGATGCGGGACGAGTTTGTTCCTGGGTGTCGCAGCGCTGTACGTGCCTATCCACCACCACGGCGGATCGATAGAGGCCGATCTACAAACTCCGACCCTGACGGATGCAGATGCGGGCATTCCTCGGAATCTCACATCTATCCTGACTCGGCTCAATACGGAGACTGTCATCTCTGCGAATGCGAACTCTACAATCCAGCCGGAGGAATTAAGGGTCTGCCCATCCATCCACTGTTCTCATTCACAGAGGACGAGTTCCGGATGGTGTCCTGCCAGCAATGTCGCCGATACCGCGTAGTGCCGAACGGTGTGTGCGAAAGCTGCGGATGGGACAATGATAACGGTGGCCCGGTAGAACACACGCGTCCGCAGTA
>VFSW01014997.1_pt1 | contig 10677 bp, 9 predicted proteins | sample 5358111 | NCBI WGS metagenome assembly VFSW01 (sample SAMN11554181, study PRJNA540505) | mine drainage metagenome | isolation source: sediment from site ElyBrook_90M | place: USA: Ely Copper Mine, Vershire, VT | collected 2017
TCCCGGCAACGCCCACTTGCGCGACCATCAGGCAGTTCTCGCCGATGACGACGTTGTGGGCAATCTGAACCAGGTTGTCAATTTTTGTCCCGCGGCCAATCACTGTCGGACCCAGCGCCCCGCGATCAATCGCCGCGTTTGCGCCGATTTCCACGTCGTCATGAATGATCACCCGGCCCACCTGCGGAACTTTTCTGTGGCTGCCCGCGTCAAAAACATATCCGAAGCCGTCGGCGCCGATGACCGCGCCGGCGTGAATGCGCACCCGCCGGCCAATTTGCGACAGGGGATACAGGATGACATTTGGAAACAAATGCGAGTCGTCGCCGATGGAGCAATTGTCGCCAATATGATTGCCGCCACGCAGGACGACGCGCGCGCCGATTTGAACATTCTCGCCAATTTGACAGTGCGGGCCGACATGGGCGCTGGGATCAATGGCCGCCGTCTCCGACACCACCGAGCTGGGATGGACGCCCGCGCGCAACGGGTTTTCGGGGAAAAAAAAGGGCAGCACTTTGGCAAAGGCAATGCGGGCGTTGGGCACACGGATGAGAACCTTGGCGGTGGACTTGAACGGGCCGTCAATCAGGATGGCCGAGGCGGCGCTCAGTTCGGCTTTGCCGAAGAACGTCTCGTTTTCGGCGAAGGTCAGGTCGCCGGCTTTGGCGGCGACGGCCGGGGCGAAGCCGGTCAGGACAATCGAGCCGTCCCCGAGGACTTCTCCCTCAAGTTCTTTGGCCATCTGGGCGGCGGTGAAGGACATTTGGTGGTGAGACTCTGGGACAGAATATGGTTTGCCGCAAGAAACTTTGTTTTTGGGCAATCCAAGTCGCCGGTTGACTTGAAATTGTCCGCTCACTATAAAGGCGGGGCGCTTTAAAACTCAACTCCAACTTTATGACACGCAAAACAGTTCGCGTCGCGATGATCGGTTACGGCTTCATGGGCAAGGCACACTCCAACGCATGGCGGCAGGCCCCGCATTTTTTCCCGCTCAAGGCCGATATTGAAATGCACACGCTCTGCGGCCGCAATGCCGAGGCTCTCGAATCGGCCCGCGCCACTTACGGATGGAAGAACGCCGCCACGGATTGGCGCCAGGTCGTCAATTCGCCGGACATTGACCTCATCGATATCGGCACCTCGAACGTCACCCACGCCCAGATCGGCATCGCCGCCGCCAAGGCGGGCAAGCATGTGTTCTGCGAAAAACCGCTGGCAATCACGCTGGCCGACGCCAAAAAAATGGTCGCGGCGGCGCGCAAAAGCGGCGTCAAGACGATGGTTGGCTTCAATTACCGCCGCGTCCCGGCCATCGCGTTCGCCCGCCAATTGATTGACTCGGGCAAGCTGGGGGACATTCGCCATTTCCGCGGCACCTATCTGCAATCGTGGATCGCCGATCCCAAGTTTCCCATGAATTGGCGGCTGCGCAAGGAAAGCTCCGGTTCGGGCGCGCACGGCGATTTGAACGCCCATTTGGTTGATTTGGCGCATTACCTCGTGGGCGACATCGCCGAGGTGATCGGCTTGCAGGAGACTTTTATCAAGGAACGGCAGCGCGAGGCCAGCGCCATTGGCCTGGGCGCGGAGGCCGGCGAAGGCACGGAAAAGGTCACTGTGGACGACGCCAGCGTGTTCCTTGCGCGGTTTGCGCGAAGCAAGAGCGTGGCCCCGGGCGCATACGGGACCTTCGAGGCGACGCGGCTGGCCCCCGGCCACAAGAATTTCAATCGCTTCGAGATCAACGGCAGCGAAGGCAGCGTGGCGTTTTGTTTTGAGCGAATGAACGAACTGGAGTATTGCAATCGGGCCGATCCGTCGGATCAGCCCGGCTTTAAAACGATCATGTGTACGGAGCGTGTGCATCCATACATCGGCGCATGGTGGCCGCCGGGACACGTCCTGGGTTACGAGCACACATTCATTCATGAAGTCGTGGATCTGGTGGACGCCATTGCCTGCAACTCGCCCATTCAACCGGATTTTGCCACGGGCGCCAAGTGCGTGGCGGTTTTGGAGTCGGCGCTGAAATCAAAGCAAGCCGGACGCTGGGTCAAAGTGCCCGTCATCAAATAACCGCGAACACACATCCATCCGCATCTATGAAAAAAATCAGGGCAGGCATTATCGGGACCGGCTTTATTGGACCCGCGCACGTCGAGGCGGTGCGCCGGCTGGGATTTGTCGAGATGATTGCGCTATGCGAGGCCAATGAGGGCCTTGCCAAGGCCAAGGCCGAACATCTCTCGATCCCAAAGTCGTACGGGTCCGTGGAACAATTCCTGGCCGACAAGGAAATCGAGGTGGTCCATAATTGCACACCCAACCATTTGCACTTTGAAATCAGCAAGAAAATCATCGCGTCGGGAAAGCATGTCATATCCGAGAAGCCGCTGGCGATGACGACCGCTGAGTCAAAGCAATTGGTGAAACTGGCCGCCAAATCCGGAGTTGTCAACGCGATAGATTTCAACTATCGCTACTACCCGCTTGTCCAGGAAGCCAAGGCGATGGTCGAGGGCGGCAAGCTGGGCGATGTCTTCCACGCCAACGGCTCTTACACGCAGGATTGGCTCTACTTGCAGACCGACTGGAACTGGCGCCTGGTGCCCGGGTTGAGCGGCAAATCCCGCGCCGTGGCGGACGTCGGTTCCCACTGGTGCGATTGCATTCAATTCATTTCCGGGCTGCAAATCAAGCGTGTCCTGGCCGATTTGCGGACCATTCATAAAACGCGCATGAAACCCAGGAAAGAAGTCGAGACTTACTCGGGAAAAATGCTGGCGCCCTCCGATTATGAACCGGTGAAGATCAATACCGAGGACTACGCCAATGTGATTTTTGAGTTCAGCAACGGCGCATCCGGTTCCTTCAGCGTTTCGCAATGCTTTGCGGGCCGCAAGAACCGGCTCTTCTATGAATTATCCGGCTCCAAATGTTCGGTGGTCTGGGACCAGGAGCGTCCCAACGAAATGTGGATCGGCTACCGGGAAAAACCAAACGAAGTCCTCATCAAAGACCCCTCGCTCCTAAGCCCGCGCGCGCGCGCCTACGCGCACTATCCGGGCGGCCATCCGGAAGCCTATCCCGATGGTTTGAAGAATTTCATGCTGCGCGTCTATTTGCACATCGCCGGGGCAAGCAAGGAAATCGATTTTAGCACATTTCAGGACGGCCACAACGAACTGGCCATCTGCGAAGCCGTAATGGCCAGCAGCCAGGGCAGCAAGTGGGCGACGGTGCGCTACTGAGAAAGGCGGTTCGCCGCCTGTCGAACGCCGCCCTGCTGGCCGCCGCAGACGGACCCCCCTGCTGGACCCGGGTGGAACCGGCAGAGCCGCGAGCGCTACGGCGACCAACAAGTCTGAACAACCGCGCCCAAAGGCGCCACCCTCGCCAGGCGATTTCTCAATCACCGATTGAAAAAGTCCCGCATTGGGGAACGCGTTCGGTGGAATTTGAGACTTTCCGAAATGCTCTGTCAAATGTTAAGAATCTGTAATTGGCAATAATTATGTCCCTGGTCACTTTCTCGTTTCCGACCCCGGCGCTCTTCGGCGCGGGCGCGCTCAAAGAGATCGCCTCCCGATCGTCATCCCTGGGAATTTCCCGTCCGCTGGTCGTCACGGACGCGGGAGTCTTTGGCGGCGCCGCGTTCGCCGCGATAAGGGCCGCGCTGGGCGCCGCTGATGAGGGCGTCAAGTGGTTCTGCTATTGGGGCGTCCATTCCAACCCCGTGGAAAATGACGTCCGCGAAGCCGCCGCCGTATTTGGAAAAAATGATTGCGACGGCGTAATCGCCGTTGGCGGGGGCAGTCCGTTGGATGTCGGAAAGGCCGCGCGATTGCTGGTCAAGCGGCCCGGTTTCGATCTGGCCAACTTTTATCAACAACCCGATTGGACGGGGCTGGCGCCGTTTATCGCCATTCCGACCACCGCCGGAACCGGCAGCGAAGTGGGCCGCAGCTCGGTCATCACGCTCGAACAGACCCGGCGCAAGAGCGTCATCTTTCATCCGCAACTCCTGGCGGCCCTGGTGATTCTGGACCCGGAATTGACTCGCGGTCTTCCGGCCAAGTTGACCGCCGCCACCGGCGCCGACGCGCTCACCCACTGCATCGAAAGTTACACCTGCCCGACGTTCCATCCGATGTGCGATGGGATTGCCCTGGAAGGCGTCCGTCTTATTGTTGATGCGCTGCCGCGCGCCTATAAAAACGGCGGCGATCTGGATGCTCGCGGCAAAATGCTCGTCGCGGCGGCAATGGGCGCGGTGGCGTTCCAGAAGGATCTGGGAGTCGTCCACTCGCTGGCGCATCCTCTTTCCACCGTCTGCGGCCTGCACCACGGGCTGGCCAACGCGCTTTGTCTCGTTGCAGGAATGAAATTCTGCGCGGCGCGCAAGCCGGGCATCTACCGGCGCATCGGCATCGCCTGCGAACTGGATCTTATCGGCTGCCCGGAGGCGGAGGCCGATGAACGGACCATTGAGTTCATCGGGCGGTTCCTCAAGAGCGTTGGTTTAAGCGGACGGCTGCGCGAGCACGGCGCCGATCCCGGCCAAATCGAGACGCTGGCCGCGCAGGCGTTTGAGGATCCCTGCCACAAAACAAACGCCGCGCCCGTGACAAAGGACGACATTCGTCAACTATACGCCGAGGTCCTATGAAATTGCCCGCCAAACCATTTGTGGACGGCGCTTTCCGCGATGGCGATTGCGACGCGCACACGACGCTCATCAATCCCGCGACGGAGGAACCGTTCGCCAAGGTCGCTTCCGCCAGCCTGCGGGGAGTCGATCTGGCCATAGAATCCGCCCAGCGCGCCTGGGAAAAGGGCTGGCGCGATCTGGCCCCGGGGAAACGCACGGAGATTCTTTTCAACGTCGTCCGCGTGTTGCGCGACAATATCGAGAACATCGCGCAACTGGAGATGTTGCAGATTGGCAAACCAATCGCCGATGCCCGCGATGAGGCCGCCCTTGGCGCGCGGGTGTTTGAATACTACGCCGGGGCGATCAGCCAGTTCGGCGGCCAGACAATTCCGGTGGCGCGCGGGGGATTGGATTTCGTGTTGCGACAACCGCTGGGCGTGGTCGCGGCAGTCGTGCCCTGGAATTTTCCGTTTCCCATCGCCTGCTGGAAGGCCGCCCCGGCGCTTGCCGCGGGCAACTGCGTGGTTCTCAAACCCGCGTCGCTTTCGCCGCTGACGGCATTGTTGCTGGGCCAATTGGCGCACGAGGCCGGCCTGCCGTCGGGCGTCTTGCAAGTCCTGCCCGGCTCGGGGGCGGCGATGGGCGATAGAGTGGTATTGCATCCGCTGGTGAAGAAAATATCGTTTACAGGATCGGGCGCCGTTGGTTCGCGCATCATGGAATTGGCCGCGCGCGGCATCAAACGCATTTCGCTGGAGCTGGGCGGGAAATCGCCGAACATCGTTTTTGCTGATTCCGATTGGGAAAAGGCCGCCGGGACTTCGCCGATGAGCGTCTTCGCCAACACCGGCCAGGACTGTTGCGCGCGCAGCCGGATATTTGTCGAACGCGCAATTTATGAGCCGTTCCTGGAAAGATTTGCCGCCGCCACGAAACAACTCAAGGTGGGCGATCCGGCCCAGCCGCAAACCCAGATCGGCCCATTGGTGTCCGCGGGCCGGCGCGCCGCCGTCGAGGAATTCCTGGAGGATGCGCGCCAGGGCGGCAGCCAGTTCGTTTGCGGCGGCAAACGGCCGCAGTCAAGGGGTTATTACCTTGAGCCGGCCATTTTGGCCGGGGTTGACAAGGCCGGCCGCTGCTGGCGCGAGGAAATTTTCGGTCCGGTGGCCGCGGTGACTCCGTTCGATGGCGAGGATGAAATGATTCGCGAGGTGAACGCTTCGCATTACGGTCTGAGCGGCTCGATTTGGACCAACGATTTGCGCCGCGCATTGCGGGTCTGCCGCCGCGTGGAAAGCGGCGTGTTGAGCGTCAACTCCCACTCCAGCGTCCATGTCGAGGCCCCGTTCGGCGGATTCAAACAAAGCGGGCTGGGACGCGATTTGGGAATGGGCGCGATGGAGGGATATACGGAGATTAAGAATGTTTATGTGGCTGACTGACGCACCACGCATGACCCTCAAACATCTCACCTCCCAAATCCGCGCCGGCGAAATCGACACCGTCATCACCGCGTGTCCGGATGTGTTTGGACGCCTGGTGGGCAAGCGTTTTACCGGTAAATTCTTTTTGGATTCGGTGGCGCGCCACGGCACCCACGCCTGCAATTATTTATTGACGGTCAACATCGAGATGGAGCCGCAGGATGGATTCCAATTGGCGAATTGGGAAAATGGCTTTGGCGATTTTGAAATGCGCCCTGACCAATCCACCCTGCGCCTGCTGCCCTGGCAACCCGGAACCGTCTTGATCCTTTGCGATTTTCTGCGCCACGACGGGCAACCGGTGCAGGAGGCGCCGCGCTCGCTTTTGCGCCGGCAAATCGAAAATTGCGCCAAAAAGGGATTTGTTTGTTTCACCGCCAGCGAGCTGGAGTTTTTCCTGTTCAACCAAACTTATCCCGATGCCTTTGCCGCCGACTACCGGGGTCTTAGACCGTCAAGCGATTATCGGATTGATTATCATACGATGCAGCCGTCGCGCGACGAGCCGCTCATGCGCCAATTGCGCAATCAGATGTCCGCGGCGCGCGTGCCTGTGGAGAGCAGCAAAGGCGAATGGGGGCGCGGCCAGCATGAAATCAATTTTGTCTATGACCATCCGCTGGCGATGGCCGACATGCACACCGTGTTCAAACAAGGCGTCAAGGAAATTGCCGCCCAGCACGGCAAGTGTGTCACGTTTATGGCCAAGCCCTGGGCGGCGGAGGTCGGCAGCAGTTGCCATATTCATATCAGTTTGTGGCGCGCGGGAAAAAATCTTTTTTGGGATTCCGCCGGCAAAGACGGCTCAAAAGCGTTCCGCGAGTTCCTGGGCGGACTTTTGAAGTATTCGCCCGAGTTGTGTTATTTTTTTGCGCCGGGAATTAATTCCTACAAACGGTATCAGCCGGCAAGCTGGGCGCCGACTAAAATGGCGTGGTCCCACGACAATCGGACGGTGGGCTTCCGCGTGGTCGGCCTGGGCGACGCCTTCCGAATCGAGAACCGCATGCCGGGGGCCGACGCCAATCCTTACCTCGCCTTTGCGGCGATGATGGCGGCGGGTATGGCGGGGATCGAAGAGCATCTTGACTGCGGTCCCAGTTACCAGGGCAATGCCTACGCGGACGCAAGGTTGCGCGCGCTGCCCAAAACATTGGGGGAAGCCGCCGACTTGCTCGACCTAAGCAAAATGGCCCGCCGCGCCTTCAGTGATTCTATTGTTGACTTCTACGTTCACACCGCCCGCCTGGAATTCCAAGCCTTCAACGACGCGGTGACGGACTGGGAGCGGACGCGATATTTTGAGCGCATTTAGCTGTTGCGTGTTGCGTGGTTTTTGGAAGTTGTCCAATTCACCGATTTCGGCGACTATTTCCACATGAGTGTTGGCGAATTACGCATTCACATTGACCACGAGCGAATCGCATGCTTTTGCCAGGCGCGCGGCATTCGCAGATTAAGCCTGTTCGGTTCGGTGTTGCACGACAACTTGGATCCACAATGCAGCGACGTGGACGTGTTTGCGGAGTTTGAGCCAGGGGTGCTGAAAAACGTGGGCTTCCAATACTTCGGCTATGGCGAGGAATTGGCGGCTGTCATCGGACGCAAGGTCGATTTCTGTTCGCGGTTGCACCCGCTGATTTTTGACCGCGTCAAGGACGAACTGTTTCCCGTATATGAGCGCCCCGGACGCCGATTTGACACTGAGGCAGATCACCGAGGTCTGCGACAAAGCCATCGAACTGAGGAACTCCGCGACCTTGGAAGAAGTAAGTTGAAAGAATCCGTGAACGCCATTCTCGCCAGGGAATTCCCCAAAGCATCCCCGCGGTAGGCGCGCAAAAGCGGCGCGGGCGATTCGCTGGCGGCGAACCGTCAAATTGGCGGGCGTTCAAAATGCTCGTCTCGAATCTCGATTCCCCGGCCGTCCTCGGCCTCCTCAAATCCAATCCAGACGTCTTCCGGCGCCTCAGGATGCGCGGGACGCCGCAAGCGCCGCTTCAATGCCTTGAGAATTCGGGAGATCATTTGCGTTTGCTGTAGTGAAGAAATTTGCGGAGTTGGTCCGGGTGATGATGCCAAAAGTCAACCAGTTTGGAGAAAACCTGCAACGTCTCGGGCCGCAAATGGTGTTCGACGGCTTCGACTTCCTGCTCGACCGTTTCCTCCCCCAACCCCACGAGCTGGAGCAGCTTGGAAAGCGTCTCGTGGCGCGCCTTGATATGGCTTGCCACGGCGCGTCCTTCGTCCGTGAGGGTAAACCCGCGATATTTCTCGTAGTTGACAAAGCCGCGCGCGGCCAGCCGCCGCACCATGTTCGAAACCGCCGAACGGCTCAGGTCCAGCGAAGCGGCAATATCAGTGACTCGCGCATAGCCTTTGCGGTCCACCAGTTCCTGGATGCGTTCCAAGTGGTCCTCGGTGGATTCCGAGCGGCTCTGCGTTGCCCTGGGATTTCGGCGCGCGGATTGCATCCCCGCTAATTAACAAACCCGCGGCAAGATAGCCAGCGTTAGTAATCGACGGACTTGAAAAAGTATTGCGCGACGAAAAAGTTATTAAGCATAATAAAATTGATTTGACTTAATATAATGGCCGTTGTAGGAATGAGAAAGTGGCGAATATGAAACGACTATTGGCATCGGATCGGGCTTCCATCGGCTGACATGGAGAAGCTGTCGCCAGGGAAAATCTCCGAGCCGCTTTCCCAGCCGGCCCCGCTCCGCGGCGATCATGTGTCGCTGGAGGGAATCCATCGCACAGTGGAAGTGCCGCTGAGGCGGGCGGGATTTTGGCAACATTGGAGGGCGTTTGTCGGCCCGGCGCTTTTGGTGAGCGTCGGCTACATGGACCCGGGCAATTGGGGCACCGATCTTCAAGCCGGCGCGCAATTCAAATATGGCCTTCTGTGGGTGGTTGGATTGGCAAGCCTGATGGCCATTTTCATGCAAGTCATTGCGGCGCGCCTGGGCGTGGCGACCGGCAAGGACCTGGCGCAGTGCTGTCGGGATTGGTATCCGGGCTGGCTGCGCTGGCCCAACTGGCTTTTGTGCGAGGCGGCCATAGCGGCGTGCGACCTTGCGGAAGTCCTCGGGAGCGCTGTGGCGCTGAATTTGATGTTCCATATTCCGCTGCTTTGGGCGGTGATAATCACCGGGTTGGATGTCTTGCTTCTTTTGGCGCTCCAACGGTTTGGGATGCGGACAATCGAAGCCGTCATCCTGTTGCTGGTGGCGACGATCGGCGTTTGCTATTACATTGAGATTTTCGTCCTTCCCAGCATGCACCCCGATTTGCTGGAAATCGGACGCTCGCTGCTGTCCCCGAGTTTTCGCCAAACGGGGATGGTTTACGTGGCCATTGGCATCATAGGCGCCACGGTCATGCCCCATAACCTTTATCTCCACTCGGCCTTGGTGCAAAGCCGGCGGTTTGGAAAGGATGAGGATTCGATTCGCAACGCGATCCGGTTCAACACCCTTGATTCGGCCGCGGCGTTGGGCATCGCGTTCTTTGTCAATGCCGCGATTCTGGTGCTGGCCGCGATGGTTTTCTTCGGCAAAGACAGCGTCGTGACGCCCGGCGGACATCTGGTGAAGTTCGATGGCGACACGGACTGGATTCGCATCGCATACTTGACACTGGCGCCGCTTCTGGGGACCGCGGCCGGGAGCGCCTTGTTTGCGATCGCGCTTTTCGCCAGCGGCCAAAGCAGCACGATCACCGGCACACTGGCCGGCCAGGTGGTGATGGAGGGATTCATGCGGTGGAGAATCCGCCCGTGGTTGCGGCGCCTTATTACCCGAACGCTCGCCATTTTGCCGGCGGTGTTCGTCATCGGCATTCGCGGCGACGGCAGCGTCAACGATTTGTTGACACTTAGCCAGGTGGTGCTGGCATTGCAGCTTCCCTTTGCGATGTTTCCGCTTTTGCAGTTCACAAGTTCGCGCCGCCGGATGGGGCAATGGCGCAACGGCTGGTTTTTGCTGACGGCCGGTTGGGCGAGCGCGCTGCTGATTACCGGGCTGGATATTTATGGACTGCCCGATTCACTCAAGACCGCCTGGCACGTCGTCACTGGGAAATGAAGAAAGCAAGATGAAAAATGCAGAATGCAGCGTGAATGAGAATCTGGGATTGATGCGTCAATAATTCGATGGTTCTCTGGATTTTGGGGTTTGTTCAAGACATCAGACGAGAAACGAACCTTTGGGCACTTTGAGCATCACTGTCCCGGCGATCCTGTCGTGCCAGGCTCGCTTTTCCGGGCCGATTCCCGCCCAAATAAAACCCAGGCCGAAGGCGGCGATGGATAAAATGCTTGCAAGGCCGCGGATTAACGCCATCGGAAAATCCAGGGGCCGTCCATCCAGCCGCGCGACTTTGATTCCCATCACGATTCCGCCAATGGTCGTCCCTTTCCAGGCCCACAAAACAACGCAATAGGCCAGCCAGAGAAACGCAAAGAACCGCAACTGCCCGTGGGGCGCGCCCAAGAACGCCATTACCACGACGAACAAGGCAACGTCCAAC
>VFSW01014998.1_pt1 | contig 10676 bp, 11 predicted proteins | sample 5358111 | NCBI WGS metagenome assembly VFSW01 (sample SAMN11554181, study PRJNA540505) | mine drainage metagenome | isolation source: sediment from site ElyBrook_90M | place: USA: Ely Copper Mine, Vershire, VT | collected 2017
TCACTCTGGCCAGCCACCGCCGGTGGATCACGAACTAAAGCGGTCGACAACAACGGGTCGCGACACCGTTAGGTTGTCACTCTTCTCACACCCAACCGACATTTCACGAAGATGCGATTCCAATTCTTCGGCTGGAGGGGCACAAACAACGTTGCCTGCCGGATGCTGGGTGCGCATCATCGTGCACTCGGCGTCGCTGAGCAGCCTCTCGGCTTCCCACTTTGCAACCTTCGAGAAACGTTCGGGATGTAGGTCGAGGTCAGCCCACAGCAGGACAGCCAAGATGTGCGAGGTACCTTTCGCGGGAAGGGCGCTTCCCCGGGTCAAGACGCTCCACTCTGCGCCACCTACAATCGGGGGGACGAAAAGATCGACGATGACGTCGGGGGAAATCTCGCGCCAAGACTTTAGGGGCACGTCACCCTTGGGGCGCGAATAGTGGGCGGACGATTTGACCAGAGCGGGGAGGAGACGCACCAGATCCCTGGCCTCTTCTGGTCGCAGCGGATGAGCGTACTCCCCGCAGAGATCACTTGGCCCCGCTGCCGCATAACCACTCGTGAGGAGCAACGCTATGATAGCGAGGCTGAGGTACGACCTACCCATGGGAGAACCCTCCAGGCGCAGCTCGACGTAACCCAGCTGGCCGTCGGTCACCACCACCTGATCCGACCATTGCCCAAAGATTGCCAAAATCCCAGTGGACTTGGCGCTCCTGGTGTGCAGCTCGGCATGCGGCAGTCCTGGAGCTGGCGTAGGGGGCTGACTGGATCGCGCGCCCCAGGGCGAGCTCGTCGGTCTCGGGAAGGTCGCACACAACAGAAACCCCGTGGACCTTTCGGCCCACGGGGTCTCCTGAAGCAAGGCTGCCACCCGACGCTACATCGGGGGCATGCCGGGGTTGCCGCCAGCGCCGGCGCCGTCGTTGTCCTTGGGGCGCTCGGCGATCATCGCCTCGGTGGTGAGCATCAGCGACGCCACCGAAGCGGCGTTCTGAAGGGCGAAGCGGGTCACCTTGGTGGGATCGATCACGCCGGCCTTCATCAGGTCCTCGTAATCACCCGAAGCGGCGTTGAAGCCGTACGAGCCCGAGCCCTCCTTGACCTTGTTGACCACGATCGAGCCTTCCATGCCCGCGTTGCCGGCGATCTGGCGCAGGGGCTCCTCGAGCGAGCGACGGATGATGTCGACGCCCCAGCGCTCACCCTCGGGAACATCGAGCTTCTCGATGCTCTTGAGGCAGCGGATGTAAGCGACTCCGCCGCCGGGGACGATGCCTTCCTCGACCGCGGCGCGCGTGGCGTGCAGGGCGTCCTCGACGCGAGCCTTCTTCTCCTTCATCTCGGTCTCGGTGGCCGCTCCGACGTTGACGACCGCGACGCCGCCGACCAGCTTGGCGAGCCGCTCCTGGAGCTTCTCCTTGTCGTAGTCAGAAGTCGTCTCTTCGATCTGAGCGCGGATCTGCTTGACCCGGGCCTCGATCGTCGCCTTCTGGCCGGAGCCGTCGATGATCGTCGTGTTGTCCTTGTCGACCACGATCCGCTTGGCGCGGCCGAGGTCCTTCAGGGTCAGGCTCTCGAGCTTGATGCCGAGGTCCTCGGCGATCAGCTTGCCGCCGGTGAGGGTCGCGATGTCCTCGAGCATGGCCTTGCGGCGATCCCCGAAGCCCGGCGCCTTCACGGCCGCGACGTGCAGCGTGCCGCGGAGCTTGTTGACCACCAGCGTGGCCAGCGCCTCACCCTCGACCTCTTCGGCGACGATGAGCAGCGGCTTGCCAGCGCGCGCGACGAGCTCCAGCACGGGGAGCAGGTCCTTCATCGCCGAGATCTTCTTCTCGTTGATGAGGATGTAGCAGTCCTCGAGGACCGCCTCCATGCGCTCCGCGTCGGTCACGAAGTACGGCGAGAGGTAGCCGCGGTCGAACTGCATGCCTTCGACGACCTCGAGGGTCGTCTCCAGGCCCTTGGCCTCCTCGACGGTGATGACGCCTTCCTTGCCGACCTTCTCCATGGCCTCGGAGATGATCTTGCCGATGGTGACGTCGCCGTTGGCCGAGATGGTGCCGACCTGGGCGATCTCCTTCGGGTCCTTGGTGGGCTTCGAGAGGGTCTTCAAGGTCGCGACGACCTTCTCGACGGCCTTCTCGATGCCGCGCTTGATCTCCATCGGGTTGTGGCCCGCGGCGACCAGCTTGCTGCCCTCGCGGAAGATGGCCTGGGCGAGCACGGTGGCGGTGGTGGTGCCATCGCCGGCGACGTCCGAGGTCTTGCTGGCGACCTCCTTCACCATCTGGGCGCCCATGTTCTCGAACTTGTTCTCGAGCTCGATCTCCTTGGCGACGGTGACGCCGTCCTTGGTGATCGTGGGGGAGCCGAACGACTTCTCGATGACGACGTTGCGGCCCTTGGGGCCGAGGGTCACCTTGACGGTGTCGGCCAGGGTGTTCACGCCGCGCAGGATGGCTTCGCGGGCGCGGACGTCAAATACGATCTCTTTCGACATTTGGGTGTTCTCCTTGAGAAAAGAATGGTTGAAAAGCTCAGTCGATGACGATGCCGACCACGTCGTCCTCTTTGAGGATCACGTGCTCTTCGCCGTCGATCTTGACCTCGGTGCCGGCGTACTTGCCGAACAGGACGCGGTCCCCGGCCTTGACGTCGAGCGGGCGGACCTTGCCGTCCTCGAGCACGCGGCCGTTGCCCACGGCGATCACCTTGCCCTCGAGGGGCTTCTCCTTGGCGGTGTCAGGGATGATGATGCCGCCCTTGGTCTTCTCTTCCTCGGCGACGCGCTTGACAATGATGCGGTCCTGAAGCGGACGAATCTTCGTGGCCATGAACATCTCCTTAATTGGTGATTTTTCTACCGAAAACGCGAGGTGCTTGGCACTCAGGGAGCCTGAGTGCCAGACGGGCGCAGTGTAACCATGTAGGTGCGGACGTCAAGGGCGCCTCGAAGAGAGATGCGAAGTCGACGAAAGGATTGGGGAAATCCAGGGGGGAGGTTGAGAATTGGGAGAAGGGTGCTACCATTTTCGTAAGGAAGTACCGCCAAAGAGAGGGGAGAAGACGGAGGTTGTGCCCATGAGCTCCGACCCAGAGATCCTCACCGCGACGAGTCTGCGGGAGTTCTTCAGAGACATGCTGACCGCGGCGCGCGCCCACCAGCGCGTGGACGTCCAGGAGGAGACCGAGTTCTACCTGGTCAATCTCCTCTCCGAGTTCCTCTCCACCGAGCAGCTCTTCGGCGCGCAGGGCAGCCAGTCGGGCCGCGAGCCCGAGCCGCTGGCCTTCATGCTCAAGCGGGCGCAGGAGGCGCAGGGGTTCGAGCGGGTGCGCGAGCTCAAGAAGCTCGGCGACACGAGCCTGTACGTCTCGGGCTTCTTCGGCGACAGCCTCGAGGGCCGGGCGGTGGACGTGAGCTACTACACCTCGATGGGCGGCCGGGCGTACGGGGTCCTCTCCGACATCTACGTGGGCGGCGGGACCGGGGCGCTCTACCAGGAGCTCGCCGACAAGTTCCATGCCCTCGTGGATCTGCTCGCCGAGGTCAGCGAGCGCGCGGCGTTCGGCACCAACCAGGGGCTGGTCAAGGTCTACGAGCGCTTCCTGCGCACGGGCAGCGAGCGCATGGCGCGCCTGCTCTGCGAGCAGGGGGTGCTGCCGATGTCGAAGCCCGGGCTGGTGCAGTAGATGACCTCGGCGGTCGGCCTGCTCGACCACCTCCAGGCGCAGATCGAGGCGATCTATGACCTGGAGCGGCCGGCGGCGGTCTCGGACTTTCTCGTCGATCGGCGCGCGCTGAGCGGCGCGGGGGTCGAGGTGACCGCGCGCGAGGAGGTCTTCCTGCACGAGGCGGAGGGGGGCGTCGACCTCGGGCTCTATCTCGCCCCCGAGCTCTTCGAGCGGCTGCGGGGCAAGAACCCGGGGGGCCGCTCGGGGCTGTCGCTCGTGACCGAGGACCTCCCCGCGTTCTCGGCGATCGCCGAGGGGGTGTCCCACGTGGTCTACCTCCTGCGCTGCGCGGCCCAGGGGCGCCAGGTGTCGAAGCTCGAGCTCGAGGCGCAGGCCGAGGTCGACAAGTTCGCCGTCTCGGTGCTGCACCTCTGGGAGCGGGATCTGCGCGCCAGCGCCGCGGGCGTGTGGCGCCGGCTGTTCCCGGAGGCGACGCAGCGCGCGGGCCTCTCCGAGGAGGAGCGCGACCGCTACGCGACCGCGGGGAGCGCGGCGGGCAACTACGCGCGGCGCTTGCTCGAGGCGTACGTCGAGCCCGGCGATCTCGGCGGGTTCCTCGCGGACTTGAGGCGGACGTACCGCCTGGCGGGGCAGGACAAGCTGCGGACCTTCGCGCTAGTCTAGAGCAGCAATGAACGCCTCTGCCTGGGAGATCGGCTTCGTCCTCGATCGGCGCTGGCACTGGCAGCGGGGCGAGATGGAAACCGACAAGAAGTTCGAGCTCGTGGCGTTGGCCCGGCTCCTGGCGAAGATTCCCTACGCGCTCATCGGCGGTCTGGCAATGCAGCTCTATCAAGACGAGCCCCGCACCACCCTCGACATCGACGTGGCGCTGGGGCGCGGCGACGACCTGCCGCGCGAGGCGCTGCGGACGGCGGGCTTTCGCGAGACCGGCAGGTTCGCGCACTCCGAGAACTGGGTGGGGCCGGGGGGAACGCCGGTGCAGTTCACGGACGATCCCGCCATCGCGGGTGGCGTCGCGCGCGCGATACCGTGGGAGCTGGAAGGCGTGACGATCCAGGTGCTCGGCCGGGCCGATCTGCTGCAGGCGAAGCTGCGCGCGGCGAGCGATCCCGCGCGGCGCAGGTCCAAGCGGCTCGTCGACATCGCGGACGTGCTGGAGCTCCTGGAGCAGGAGCCGGGTCTGCAGGCGGCGCTCAACGAGGAGCAGCGCGCGCTCCTCGCGCGTGTTCCGTAGCAGCGCAGTGCCCAAGGTGCGCGAGCGCCCACGCAGCCTTCTCGCCAGCTCAGGGGCACGCCGGTGGCGCAGCGCAGCTGGCCGTCGTGAAGTAGCCCCAGTAGCCGCTCTCGCAAGACAGCTGCTGAATGTCCCCGCACAAGCCGTAATAGCAGTTCTTCGGGTTCGACCCGCAAGCCGAACCGACCCAGGGCTCGTGCGCGGAGCAGCCGCCGTCGGCAGTCCAGGTCTGGCACGACAGGGCTCCCGTCAGCTGCCCTCCGTCGGTGACGCACTCTGGGCCCTCGCAATACCCCTCCGGGTAGTTGCAGACGATCCCGGAGCGGTTGGAGAAGAGTTCCCGGTCGGAGGCAGGGACGGAGACGACCTGCCCCGCGGCAGCGGCGGCGTAGGAGCTGGGGCACAGAGGGTCGTTGCCCGCGCACCAGGCCGGCGGTCCCACCGTGGACCACGCGCCGTTGTAGCAGAACGCGTCCCACGTGCACTCGCCGCCCGCATCGCAGGGCCCGTAGGCGCAGGACAGCCCGGTCGCCGTGCAGGCGTCGCCGTAGGCCGGGAGCTGCGCGGGGCACGCCGGATTCTGGGTGCCGTTGACGCACTGGGAGGTGATCGGCGGCTCGCAGCGCACACCGCAGTCGGTGGTGAATGTGCATACCTCGCCGCTTGGGCAGTCCGCGTTTTGGGTACATTTGCAGTACGAACCGCAGAAGCTCTGCGCGCAGACCAGCGGCGCCGCGCATGCGGGCGAGCAAATGGCGCCGGTGGTTCCGGAGCTGGAGCCGCTCGTGCTCCCACTGCTCGTGGTAGTGCCGCTTGTCGTGCCTGAGGACGACGATCCCGAAGAGGTCGAGCGCGACGTACCGCCAGCCTGGCTACCGACGTTCACCGTTCCACAGGCGAGACTGAGCAACGCTCCGATTCCCATCAATAGGTTTCTCATGATCGTCATTCCCTCACCGGGCAGGTCATCCGCCCACACGCATGAGTGTCGCGGCCCCGGGAAAGCTTCACGGCGAGCTGCGAACGCCCGTCTCGCGACCGAGGTAAGCGATCAGCTGAGCCCGCAAGAGCTCGAGCGCGGGGCGCCCCCCCTCTTCGCTCGCCGCGAGCGCGCGGTTGGTCTCGGCGAGCGCTTCGGGGTAGCGCCGTTCATCCAGAAGCTCGGCGAGGGCGCTGAGCGAGACCTCCGGCAGGAACACGCCGTCCGGGAAGCGCTCCTCGTAGGCCCGCAAGTCGGCGAGGGCTGCGGCGCCGTCGTGGGCCACGTCCCGCACGAGGAGCGCGAGGCCGCAGAGGGGGGTATGTAACCCGAGCCCCCCTCCCACGGCCACGCGCGCGGAGCAGGCGCGCCCAGGGCCGAGCGCCGGTTCCTCCGCGCATTCGGGTGCCGTGGGGCGTGGCGCGGCTTTCGAGCGAAGGGGAGGGACGAGTACGGGGGCCGCCGCCAGTCTGGCGTCATCGGAGCGCAGCGACTCTCCCGCGCCGACCTCGGCGGTGGCCCCGGCGAGCGCCTCGGCGCGGATTCGGCCTTCCGTGACCGACACCGTCGAGACGCCATTCTCGGTGCTCACGCAGAATTTGGTGCCGATGACCACGACCCGGAGGCTCGGGGCCTCGACGAAAAGCGGCCCGTCGCGCGGGAGATCCCGGTGGGCGACGGAGGCGCAGACCCTGCCTGCACGCAGGACGAGCCGTCGTCCGGCCCGCGGCGAAACAGCCGGAGGCAGGTCGAGCTGCGCCTCGGCGCTCAACGTCAGCTGGGCCTCCGAGCCGAGCGAGAGCGAGCGGGCGCCGCTGGCCATGAGTGAAGACTGGCGATGGAGGTTCACGCCCAGAGATACGGCCAAGAACAGCACCGAAGCCACAAGCGCTCCCCAGAGGATGCGTGGCACCTCCGATCGAGGCCGGTGTACGCGGGCCTGGATCTGCCGCAGGACCTCGTCTTGCTCGCGAGCAGGCCAGGGCCGGTCGAGTTCCTCGACCGCCTTGCTGAGAAGCTGCGCCGTACGTCGGGTCGCTTCGGCGTCTCGAAGCCGGGGCTGGTCGCTCGGGCTCATGATCGGTCAACCTTTCTTACTTCTCCTTCTTCTTCGTCGAGCAGTCCCTGGCTTCGCAAGACCGCGGCGAACTCCCGGCGCGCGTAGAAGAGGCGCGTCCAGACGGTCTTGAGCGGACAGTCGACGATCTCGGCGATCTCCTCGCCGCTCAGCTGTTCGATCTCGTAGAGCACGAGGACCGCGCGTTTTTGCGTGGAGAGGCCATCCAGTGCCCGCTGGAGCACGCGCTTCGCCTCGGACTGTTCGAACGAGCGAAGGGGACTCCCGTCGTCATGCGTGAGGTCGTGAGCGCTGCGCCAGGCGAAGAGTTCGCGCGCGCGCCGGCGTCGGCGGTGGGCGGCGGCGAGCTTGACCGCGATGCCGCAGAGCCAGGTGCGTGCCGACGAGCGACCCTCGAACTCGGCGTTGCGCCGCGCCGCGACCACGAAGGCGTCGTGCACGAGATCGTCGACATCCGCGTCGCGGACGCCCAGTCGCAAGAGCAGGCGGCGCACTGTGGCCGCGTGCGCCTGGTAGAGCTGGCGCAGGGTGCGTGAATCCGAGGGGGCCCGCTCCTCGGAGCACGACGTCAGGGGCAGGGCGGGGTCGTTCATGCTGGCTTCGATGTCAGATGAGTGTCGCCGGTCACCAAAAGCTTCACCAGATCCACACGCCGAGGCCGGCTTCGGCGTGCGCCCAGAAATACGAGGGGGTTACGGTGTCGGGCTGCAGGTTGTCCACCTGGAGGGCCGGCGACGCGAGCACCGCGCCGTCGACCGATGCGAAGGCGAAGAGCCGCCAGAGGAGCCCGATCCGTCCGCGCAGCCCCAGCGTGCCGCCCGGGACCGCGACGGTGCCAGGCCGCAGGACGCTGTAGGTCTTGGGCGTCAGCCTCCAAATCTCGACGCGAGGGCCCAGATCGGCATCCAGCGCGAAACGGCCGCCGCGCCACAGCTCGAACTCGGCGAGGGCGGTGAAGGCGGTCCGCGAGGCCGTGATGGTCCCGGGCCCGAGCGACTCGGTGAACGCGCTCTGCAGCGTGGCCTGGACGAGGGCCTGCCAGCGCGGCAGGAACGCATAGCCGATCGCCGCCGAGCCCTGCCCCCCGAGCGGCCCTCCCAACGAGCCGCCGCCCGAGAGGAGGAGCGAGAGGCGGTGTTGGTGTGTCGAAGGTAGCGGTGGCTCGCTCGGTGTCGCGACTCCAGGCGCGAGGGGCGGGAGCACATCCAGCGGTGGAGGTGGGGCCGCGGCCTCGGGCGACAACTGCGCGACCGGCGGCGAGGTGGAAGGCGTGGAGATCGGGACCGCCGCGGCTGCTGGAGGCTTGGCCGCGGGCGGCACCTCGGGTTGCACCGAGGTACTTGGGAGCACCGGCTCCGCCGTCAACGCGGCCGGAGGAGTCGCCATCGGCGACCTCTCGGGTTCTGGCACCGGTGGCAGCCCCGCCGCGACCTCCGCGAACCAACTGCGCGCCAAGAGGGCCACCGCCTCGGCCAGCTCGCGGCAGGTCGAACTCCGTGCGGCGAGGACGCGGCGATGTTCCAAGCCACCGCCCTGCCAAATGGCGGTGACGGCGTCGTCCGAGGAAAAGAGCTCGAGGCGGAGCTCGCCAGCAGAGTCCAGTACCTCCGGCGCCACACGACGCAGCGCGCCCCGAACGTCGCTCTTCGAAGGGCAGACGCTCGGGCCGTGCAACTCGAGGTCCAGGGCGAGCGCCGGGCTTGCGGACAGCGCGGTTGCCACGGCGAGCCAGAGCGAGCGTCTCACGGGACCGCACTATCCAGAGACGCGCTCTCGCGCAAGAGGTCGCTTTACGCCACGCCCCGACTGTGACAAATGCCGCGGCCATGTGGGGCGCGCTGCTGCTGGGACTCTCGGCGACCTCGGGGATCGCCGTCGATTCGAGGGTGACCTGCCCCGACGGGGTCGCGGTGCTGCGGGCGCTCCTCGCGCTCCCCCGGCCGATGCACACCGCGCGGCCCGCGCGGCTCCACCTCCTCAGGGCCGACGGCCAGCTCCAGGTCGCGCTGCTGGACGGCGAGGGCCGCGTGCTGGAGCTGCGCGGTCTCGAGCCCGCGGGCGTCTCCTGCCAGGAGCTGGCCCAGTCGACCGCGCTGCTCACGCAGGCCTGGCTGGCGGAGCTGCCGTTCTTGACCAACGCCGCCTTGCCCGTGCCGCCGCTGCCGCTCGCGCGCCCGCCGGCAACCCCGGCGCCGGTGGCTTCGACCGTCGCGCCGTCGCCGGCGCCGGAGCCGGTGGCGCGCGTCACGCCCGCTGTGACGGCGCCGGTCGCTGCCGCCGCGCCGCCAGCGCCCTCGGCGCCGCTCGCGTTCAACACCCTGAACCTGCGCGCCGGCGGGCTGTTCACGGTGGGCACCTTTCCGGGCTCCGTGGGCGGCGGCGGCGCGCTCGTCGCCGAGGTCGGGATCGGCCGCTTCCTCGAGGTCGGGATCGACGGGGCGTGGCTGACGGACCTGAACGCCGCGGATCCGAGCACTGGCCGCGCGGGCGCGGTCGTCCACCGGCCGCGGTTCGGGGGCTTCGGCGGCGCGACCCTCGGCCGCGGCGGCCCGAGGTGGCTGACGCTGACCCTGGGGCTCGACGATCGCCGGGTCGAGGCGAGCTCGCACGGCTACAGCCCTCCGGGCTCCGCGACCGACGACGACCCGACGCTCACCGTGGGCGCCGTCTACGCCCAGGCGCTCGGCGGTCCGCTCTTCGCGTTCGGATCCGCGGGGCTGGCCGTGCCGTTCGTGCGCCAGGCCTTCCAGGTCACCGAGCCCGGCGGCGCGCTCACCACGCTCGTGAGCCTCCCGGCCCTGGAGCTCGACGCGACCGCGGGCCTCGGCCTGCGCTTTTTTTGAAGTTGCGAGCCCGAGGGCGCCAATTCGATGTGGACCCCACCGTGCATGCCCTCTCGCTCACCGAGGACCACCTGAGTCTCCCCCGCGCCTCCGGCGACTCGCGCTGGTTTCGCGCCTTCTACGACGCGCACGTCGCCTTCGTGCGCCGGGTCGTGGTGAGGCTCGCCGGGCCGGTGGCCGACGTGGACGACCTGCACCAGAGCATCTTCCTCGTGGCCCACCGGCGCTGGCCGGAGCTCTCGGGGCAGGTGGACCCGCGCAGCTGGCTCTACGGCGTCGCGCTCCGGGTGGTGTCCGAATCGCGGCGGCGCCACCGCTTTCGCCGCTTCCTCGGCCTCGAGGCCGCGCCCGAGCTCGCGAGCCCCGACACCGCGTCCTCCGCGCTGGAGCAGCGGGAGGCCCGGGAGCGGGTCTACCGGCTGCTCGACGGCCTCTCCGAGAAGAAGCGCGCGGTGCTCCTGCTCTTCGAGCTCGAGGAGCTCAGCGGCGAGGCGATCGCGGAGATCCTCGGTTGCCCGCTGCAGACCGTGTGGAGCCGGCTGTCGCACGCCCGCAAGGACTTCGAGAAGGCCTTGGCTCGGGATGAGGCTCGCGTCCGCCGCGAGCTCGAGGGAGGCGTCGCATGAACGACCCCAGGCGCTACCGAGCGGAAGGGGGGCTGCCCGGCCGGCTGTTCGACGCGGCGGCCGCCGAGCCCGAGGCCTTCGCCCAGCCCACCGACTTTCACCAGCTGCAGGCGAAGGTCGCGTCGCCGGCGCCAGCCTGGGCCCTGACGAGCTCCCGGTGGCGCCGGTCCCTGGCCGGCGCACTCGCGGCCACCGCGATTGGCCTCTTGGTGCTCGTC
>VFSW01014999.1_pt1 | contig 10675 bp, 8 predicted proteins | sample 5358111 | NCBI WGS metagenome assembly VFSW01 (sample SAMN11554181, study PRJNA540505) | mine drainage metagenome | isolation source: sediment from site ElyBrook_90M | place: USA: Ely Copper Mine, Vershire, VT | collected 2017
AACCACCTTTAGGTGGTTCATTCTTTCAATCCGCTTTGAGCGGTTCATAATTTCACACCTCCGGCTCTGCCGGTGGTCAGATGATTTTGTCTTTTGCCTGTGGCTTGTTGTCGAAGCCGATGGTGGTGACCTTTCCGTTTGTCCTGCTGCTGCTGGACTGGTGGCCGCTCGGGCGGGCAGTCGGCGGGAGATCAACCTGGGGCCGCTTGCTGTATGAGAAGATTCCTCTTTTCCTTCTTTCTGCAGCCGGAAGCCTCATCACCTTCTGGATACAGAAAGAGGATCAGAGGCCATAGCCTTCCTTTCGGCAATGGGGATCGTCTGGCGAATGCTACGGCGTCCTATGCAGCCTATCTGGGGAAAACACTCTGGCCTGCAGGACTTTCCATCTTCTATCCCTACCATGGGCCTCCGGCGTTCGGATACTTGATGTCAGCACTCGCCCTTCTTATCCTGATTACGGTGATGGCGGTTGTCCTGGTGAAGCACCGTCCCTATGTGCTGGTCGGTTGGCTCTGGTATCTGGGGACGCTCATTCCGGTCATCGGACTCGTCCAGGTCGGTTCGCAGGCAATGGCGGACCGTTACACCTACCTGCCTCTGATAGGCGTTTTCATCATACTGATGTGGGGCTTGAATGATCTCCTGGACGGCTGTCGGGCGCGCAGGGCAATACGAGTTTTCATTTCAGGGGGCGTCATAGTCGTCCTGGTCATGCTGACCCAGATTCAGGTCGGTCATTGGAAAGATACACAAGCCCTGTTCGGCCATGCCCTCCGGAACACGGAGAGGAATTTTATGGCGCACAATAACCTGGCGGAGGGAATGTCGAACGCGGGGGATCTGGCGGGTGCTGAGAGGAACTATCGAGAAGCGATCCGCATCAGGCCGTCGTTTAAACATGCATACACCGGCCTCGGTCATCTCCTGATGATCCAGGGGAAACAGGCCGAGGCGAGCCGTTTGCTTGAAAAGGCGCTCGAGATCGACCCGTCCTATACTCCGGCCATGAAGAACCTGGGCGATGTCAAGATGCGGCAGGGGAGAATAGGGGAGGTTATCTCCCTCTATCGGAATGCCTTGCTCAATGGTGCAGAAAATCCTGAGCTGTTAAATAATTACGGGGTAGCCCCTTTTCTTTAAGGGAGAGAAGGAAAAGGCTGTCCTTAAAATTCGTGCGGCCCTTCGTCTGAAACCGGATTATGTTGAGGCGAGGGAAAATCTGCGAAAGATTCTTGAGAGCAGGGAGGCCTCCGAATCGAAGTAAGAACAGGGAAATTTGCAGACAGGTTGCGGCCAGAAAGGTTTCTTCAGCGATTCGGTCAATCGAGAAAGGTTGGGTAAGGCGCAAACAGTCGGCGGTCTGACAGAAGAGATGAATTAACATTGAGGGATTTTCTCACAGATAAGACTTGATCGCCACGCATATTAGCGGTATCAGAGCGTCATGTTCAAGAACAGAAAAATCATCGTCGTCATGCCTGCCTACAATGCGGCCAAGACGCTTCAGAAGACCTACGATGAGGTCATGGAGCAGGGGATCGTCGATCTAATTATTCTCGTAGATGACGCGAGCCGTGATGAAACCTCGGTTATCGCCTCCGGTCTGCCCCACACGAAAGTGTTTGTCCATGAACGGAACAAGGGTTACGGCGGCAATCAGAAGACCTGCTACCGGATGGCCCTGGAGGCAGGGGCCGATATCGTGATCATGGTCCATCCCGACTATCAATACACACCCAAATTGATCCCGGCAATGGCGGTGATGATTGGAAACGGCCTCTATCCCTGCGTTTTGGGATCGCGGATTCTCGGCGGCTATGCCATCAAGGGGGGAATGCCTCCCTGGAAGTATCTGGCCAACCGCTTTCTCACCCTCGCTGAAAATATCCTGATAGGCGCCAAGCTTTCCGAATACCATACCGGTTATCGGGCCTTTTCCCGGGAGCTCCTCGAATCTCTTAAAATAGAAGAGAATTCCGACGATTATCTCTTTGACAATCAGATACTGGCGCAAATCATCTGGCAGGGTTATACGATTGCCGAGGTGAGTTGCCCGACGAAGTACTTTGCAGAAGCCTCCTCAATCAATCTCAGACGCAGTATCCGCTACGGTTTCGGATGTCTGGTAACGGCTGTAACCTTCCGCCTCGCGAAAATGCGTATCATTCGTTCGAGGCTTTTCCCGGTGACTGAATGACCTCTCCCCACGGCAACCGTTTTGAGGATTTCTTCGCAGACGACGTCTACGTGGTTCTGAAGAATTTCCTTTACAACTACCTTCTGAGAAAGCGGGCAATCGAAACATACCTGCGAGGAGATTTGAAGGGCCTGACCCTGGAAATCGGGAGCGGTTTATCGCCGATGGTTGCCGAATCGGAACGCGTTGTCTATTCCGATCTGTCCTTTTCGGCCCTCCGGACGCTGAAAAGCTGCCAGAGGATGGGTTTTTTTGTGGCTGCCGACGCCACCCATCTCCCCTTTAGAACCGCTTCTTTTTCACAGATCGTCTGCTCGGAGGTCATGGAACATCTTCCCGAGGATCGGCCGGCCTTTCGGGAGATGGCTGAGGTATTGCGAGCAGGGGGATCCCTGATCCTGACCTTTCCGCACCGTCACGATTATTTTGCCTGTGATGACCGGTTTGTGAACCACTACCGCCGTTATGAACTTGGTGAGATGGAAACGAGCTTGAGGGAAGCCGGATTGAATCCTGTCGAAATCCGTAAGGTTCTGGGTCCCCTGGAAAAAATGACCATGATGCTGACGACAGCGGTCATTTCCCATTTCCCACGTGTGAGGGGCAATAAAAAAGGGAGTGGGAGGCGGCCAGGAATGATGCAGATGATCCTGCCCATCTTCAAATGCCTCAATCGTCTGTACTGCCTGCCGGTGCGTTTGGATAACTGGCTGATGCCCCGCTTCCTGTCGGCTGTCCTGCTCGTTCGTTCCGTGAAATTTGACAAGACGGAGCCCCGCGCCAATAGTATCACTCGCGTCGCGAAATAATTCTCCCAAACATGAATATTATCTTGACATCTGAAAAATAATCCGATAGTGATTGAGTCATGACCATCAGTCATATATTGACCATAGTTCAGAATCTGGTCAAGGGTCATGAGTCATTATGCGAGGGGACATTGGAGACCGGTTCACCGTCACGGAGACACTGATTCATCTCAGTCCCCACCTCCCTGTGGATAGATCGCGGCTGGTATCTGGCGCGTAATAGTCACTCTAAAAGCATCCGCACTATCTGATCCTGCACGACTTACCGGCACAGAAGGGAGCAGTTCTTGGGACTGGAAGAAAGAAGAAAAAGAGAGCGGGATAACAGGAAGCATGCAATCCTGAAGGCGGCCCGGAAGCTATTTTTCGAGAGGGGCTTCAAGCCGGTTACCGTAGAGAGCATCGCTCGGAAAGCGGAACTCAGCAAAGGGTCGATTTACCTCTATTTCAACAGTAAGGAGGAAATATACACCCAGATACTGCTCAACGACATCGATAAATTCCACGAACATTTTACCGATCTTCTCCAAAACACTCCGAGCGCATCTGAGGCAATGATCCGATTTGCAGGGATTTACGTTGATTTATTCCTGAGTGATCGCGAGTTATTCAGAATCCTGATGACCTTCATGCTTCACACCAGCGATATGAACCTGCCGGAGGAATTGAACAATCACATCATCAAGACCACAAATAGAAACATCAGCATTATAGAAGATATATTCAGATACGGCATCGAAAAGGGTGAATTCCCGCCCACGATGAATCTCCGACTGAATCGAAACGCGATCTGGGGACTGCTCAACGGCATCATCTCACTTCATCTCTTTACGGGCACTGAATCCAAACGGGCCGAAGCGATTCAGAATACCTTACGGGTAGGGCTTGATATCTATATCCGGGGTCTGTCTGCAAATCTGCAATCAGCCGCGATGATATCCCGGTAGTGATTTAAAAGCGAGCTTCGATCCATTGCGCTGTATATGCCTTCATGGTTGGCGGGCGACATTATGGGAGTCCGATGGCTGGGAGTCCGATGGCAGATCCTCCGACATGCATAATTGTCATCTTTGGGATGGAATCAAGGGGCGTACGTTTCTCACATTTTTATTTGACGGAAAAGAAAGGGGGGGCATGGTATGAGCAACCTGTTGGTGAATGAGAGAGATCAGGAGTTTCTGCTTTTTGAACAACTGGGAATTGAGAAGTTGTTCCAAACGGATGCGTTCAAGGATTTCTCAAAAGAGGATGCCTTGCTCATGCTGAGCGAGGCAAAAAAAATGGCCGTGAACGTCCTCCTTCCGACCTACGCCGCGGGCGACAAGGAAGGGTGCACGCTGAAGGACGGAAAGGTTTCCGTGCCCAAGAGTTATCACGAGGCTGTTAAGAAATACATCGAAGGCGGATGGCTCTGCCCGAACGAGCCGCCCGAAGTAGGCGGCCAGGGGATGCCTATGGTACTGCTGACGGCCAACCGAGAACCCATGCATGCGGCAAATATCGCGGTGTTGATGTACCCGGGTCTGACGCATGGGGCGACGGCCCTGATCGAGCATTTCGGTACGGAAGAGCTGAAGAACAAGTACATGGAGAAGATGTTTTCCGGCCAGTGGATGGGGACGATGTGCTTGACGGAACCCGGCGCGGGGAGCGACGTCGGCGCCTTAAAGGCATCTGCGAAAAGACTGCCCGACGGCACCTTCAGCATCACCGGAACAAAATGCTTCATCTCCTGCGGAGATCACGACCTCGCCGACAATATCGTCCATCCGGTCCTGGCCAGGATCGAGGGAGATCCTCCCGGCACGGGCGGCATCTCCATCTTCATCGTGCCCAAAATCCGGGTAAACGCCGACGGCAGTCTCGGAGAACCGAATGATGTTCACACCGGCAACATCGAACACAAGATGGGTATCAAGGGATCGGCGACCTGTACGCTCAATTTCGGTGATGAGGGGAAATGCATCGGTGAACTCCTCGGCCGGGAGAGGGAAGGGATGCGGATCATGTTCCTCATGATGAACGGCGCCCGTTTCGATGTCGGCATGCAGGGCCTTGGCATTGCCTCAGTGGCGCTGGAGCATGCCATCGCCTATGCAAAGGAGAGGATCCAGAGCGTACCGGTATGGGAGATGAAGAATCCCGATGCCAAACCCGTTCCCATCATCCAGCACCCCGATGTCCGGAGGGACCTCCTGTGGATGAAGGCGCATGTCGAAGGGATGAGGGCCATGAACTACTTTACGGCCTACTGCATGGACATGGCAAAGGCCTTCCCGGCGGAATGCGAGAAGTGGCAGGGGCTTGTGGATCTGCTGACGTCGGTCTGCAAGGCCTATTCCTCCGACAGGGCGATGGAGATCTGTTCCAAGGCGATCGATGTCTACGGCGGTTACGGGTACTGCCAGGAATACCCGGTGGAACAGTACATGCGGGATTGCAAGATCGCCTCCATCTATGAAGGGACAAACGGTATTCAGGCCCTCAATCTGGTCGGCAGGCAGTTGGCCCAAAAGAAGGGGATGAATGTGATGAACCTCTTCGGCGAGATCGGCGCGACCATCGCCAAGGCGAAGGGAGCTGCCGAACTCAAGGCCTACGCCGATCGTCTGGAGGAGGCCTATAACGCCCTGGTCGATATGACCATGACGCTGGCTCAGCTCGGGAAGAGCTCAAGCTTCCTCATCCAGATCCTGAATGCCTCTCCCTATCTTGACATCTTTGGGGATGTCATCGTCGGCCATTTTTTACTCCAGTCGGCCGCTCTCGCTGCGGAAAAGCTCAAGGCGATCTATGCGGAAAAAGGGGCCGAAGACTCGAAAGGGAAACAACGCGCATTAGTTCACGAAAATGGCGATGTCGCCTTTTACCTGGGCAAGATCGCCGCGGCAAAGTTCTTTGCCGTGGAGGTCCTCTGCACGGTGAAAGCACGATGCGAGGCGATAAAATCCGAGGAGAAGATCCCCATTGAAATGGCAGACGAATCCTTTACCTGCTGAACAGGAAGGGGCAAAACCCCGACATATGGTGCGTCGAGAAGTGCGTGACCGGCGTCGATTGGATCTGCGGACATAAATCGGCAGCTCGCACGCAGAGCGAACAAGGAGGAAGATTATGGCGTACGAAATCAAAAAAGCGGCCGTCCTGGGCGCAGGGGTCATGGGTGCCACCATCGCCGCCCATCTCACCAACGCGGGGATCGAATGCGATCTGTTGGATATCATTCCCTTGGAACTCACAGATGCCGACAAGGCGCAGGGTCTGACGGAAAAGAGCCCTGTCTGGCGAAACCGCTTCGCGAAAAACGGAATAGATGGCGTGTTGAAATCGAAACCCGCCGGCTTCTTCACAAAAAAGAACGTCTCGATGATCCGCGTGGGGAACTTTGAAGACAATCTCGGCTGGCTCGCCGATGCCGACTGGGTCATTGAGGTCGTCGTTGAGAACCTGAAGATCAAACAGGAGCTTTTTGCAAAGGTCGAAAAGGTCGTCAAACCCGAATGCATCGTGAGCACGAACACCTCGGGGATTCCCATTAAGGACATCAAGGCCAATTTCGGACCAAAACTGAAGGAACGGTTTCTCGGGACCCACTTCTTCAACCCGCCCCGCTATATGAGACTGCTCGAGATCATCCCGGGTGAGGAGACAAAATCCGAAGTCACGGCGTACATGACCCAGTTCTGCCAGCAAGTCCTGGGAAAGGGCGTCGTCGTCTGCAAGGACGTCCCCAATTTCATCGGCAACCGCATCGGTTCCTTCGACATGTCCAATGCCATCCACATCATGGTGGAGAAGAACCTGAAAATCGACGAACTGGATGCGATCATCGGCAAGGCCCTGGGACGGCCCGGTTCGGCCATTTTCGGAACACTGGATCTGGTCGGCCTCGACACCGCGTACCACGTCACGGCGAACCTGTACGCGGCGGTGCCTGACGATGAGATGCGGGAGATGTTTGCGCCCAGCGAATTGATGAAAAGGATGATGGAGCTCAAGTGGCTCGGCAACAAGACAAAGCAGGGCTTCTACAAGCGGACGAAAGGCGCCGAGGGGAAAAAGGGGAAGCTCGTTCTCGATTACCACACGATGGAGTACGTGCCGTCCGGGAAACCCCGGTTTGCCTCCGTTGGGGATGCAAAGAAAAAGTCGGATGAAGGCGTCGCGGCCACAGTGAAGCTGATGTTAAACGGGGGTGATATAGCTGCCGAAGTCACCCGCGAGTACCTCTGCAACAATTTCATCTACGCCGCCAACCGGATCCCGGAGATCTGCGACAACGTCGTCGGCATCGACAACGCCATGAAGTGGGGCTACAACCACGAACTCGGTCCCTTCGAGACCTGGGATGCCGTGGGCGTTCCGGACGCCGTCGAGGTAATGAAGAAGCTCAAGAAGAAGATCCCCAAGAAGATCGAAGAGATGCTGAAAAAAGGCTTCGAATCCTTCTATGTCAAGCGGGAAGACGGCCGTTATTTCTACGATTTCGACAAGAAGGATTACTTGAAACTGGAGGCGAATCCGCGGATCATCCTCCTTCCCGAACTCAAGGAACAGAACAAGGTGGTCCGGAAGAACGCGAGCGCAACGCTTGTCGATATCGGCGACGGTGTCGCGTGCCTGGAATTCCACTCCAAGATGAACGCCGTGGACCCCGGGATGATCGAGATGATCCACGAGAGCTGCTCTATCGTGGAGAAGGATTTCGTCGGGATGGTTGTCGGAAACCATGGGACGAATTTCTCCGTTGGGGCGAACATCTTCCAGGTGCTCATCGGCATCCAGCGGGGGGATTGGGACATCATCGAGAAGGGGATCGTGGCCTTACAGTCTGGCAACATGCGGATGAAGTACCTCTCCAAACCCGTGGTGAGCGCCCCAGCGGGCATGGCTCTCGGCGGCGGCTGCGAGATGGCGATGCACGCGGCAAAGTGCCAGCCCTGCGGCGAGACCTATATCGGCCTCGTCGAAGTCGGGGTGGGTGTCATCCCGGCAGGCGGCGGCTGCAAGGAGTTGATGGTGCGCATGACGGAAGGCCTGCCCGACGGTGTCATCGATGCCGGCATGAATCTTCAGCAGCTTTATGCCAAGGCCTTTGAGAACATCGCCACGGCCAAGGTGGCGACAAGCGCCGTCGAGGGGATGGAACTCGGATACATCCGCAAGACGGAAAACATCAGCCTCGGCAGGGATCAGCAGCTCTGGGATGCCAAACAGGTAGTCCTCGGGCTGACGAAATTCTACCGGAAACCGAAACCGGTTCTCATCCCCGTCATGGGCGAGAATTTCCGCGGGATGGCCGAGGCGGTCCTCTACAACATGCGGCACGGCAATTTTGCCACGGATTACGATCTCCATGTCGCCCGCAAAGTGGCCCATATCCTCTCCGGCGGCGACTGCGCAGAGGGGACGCTGGTGACCGAAGAGGAGATCCTCGCGCTCGAGAGGGAAGCCTTCCTGAGCCTCTGCGGAGAAAAGCGGACGCAGGACAGGATCATGTATATGCTCAACACCGGCAAGCCATTGCGTAATTGATAGGGGCGGAAGGCGGCGGCAGAAAGCGAAGAAGGCGGCCGCCTTATATCCGGGCCTTTGAAAAGGAGGAATACCATGAGTGATGCTGTGATTGTCAAAGCGGTCAGAAGTCCCGGCGGACGCTATAAACGGGGCGGCCTCGCCGCCACGCGAGGTGATGAGTTCGGGATCCAGGTGATAAAGGGCCTTCTGGCCCGCGTTCCCGAGCTCAAACCGGAGGATGTGGATGATGTGATCGTCGGCTGTTCCTTTCCTGAGGCCGAGCAGGGGGTGAACCTCGGCCGGATTATTGCCATGGGCGCGGGACTCCCGATCACGACCTCCGGGATGACGATCAATCGGTTTTGCTCTTCCGGTCTCCAAGCGATCGCCGATGCGACCGCCAAGATCCGGGCGGGGTGGTCGGAGGTGATGATCGCGGGTGGATGCGAGACGATGTCCCACATCCCGATGGGAGGGAACACCGCTCGCCCCAACCCTGATTGGGCCTTCGACGGTACGATGCCCATGGTCTACGTGAACATGGGGGTTACGGCCGAGAACGTGGCCGCCGACTACAACATCTCCCGGGAGGACATGGACAAGTTCGGTCTGGAGAGCAACCGTCGGGCCTACGAGGCGATCAAGGCGGGTAAATTCAAGGAGGAGATCGTCCCCATCACGGCGTATAAATACAAGGTCCTCAAGAACGGGAAGCGCGTCCGCGAAAAATTCGTCTTCGATACTGACGACGGTGTGCGGTGGCCGTCCAAGCTGGAAGACATGGCCAAGTTGAAGTCCCCCTTCAAACAGGGGGGAAGCGTCACCGCGGCGAATTCTTCGCAGATGACCGACGGGGCCGCATTCTGTCTGCTGATGACCGCGGAGAAGGCAAAGGCGATCGGTGTCCGGCCGATTGCCAGGCTTGCCTACTTCGCCGTAGCGGGCTGCAAGGCGGAGGAGATGGGCGTCGGTCCGGCGTACGCGATTCCCAAGGTCCTGAAGATGGCTGGGCTCACGACGAAGGATATCGATGTGTTCGAAATCAACGAGGCCTTTGCCTCGCAGGCCCTCTATTCGATCCGAACGATCGGGATTGAGGACCGGCTCACGGCCGGGGATATCAACCCCAACGGCGGTGCCATTGCCCTCGGACATCCCCTGGGGTGCACCGGCGCAAAGCTGACCGCCCAGCTCCTCCATGAGCTGAAGCGGCGGAAGGCGAAGAGAGGGATTGTCTCCATGTGTATCGGTGGCGGAATGGGTGCAGCGGGTATCTACGAAATGCTGTAGGGCGGAATCTCACCTCCTGTGGAAGCTGATGGCGGAATCTCTCCTGTTCCTGTTCAATCTGGGTTAGCGCGCTCCTGTACGCCGTAAACCGAAACGGGAAAAGCCATGGTCGAAGGATCATGGCTTTTCCTTTACCGCCTACCGGCGAAACCGCGGCCATGATGATTTTTCTCTTGAAAAGGCGATTCCATTAGGATATACGTTACACCGCATGGGCGGTTAACTCAGCGGGAGAGTGCTACCTTCACACGGTAGAAGTCGCAAGTTCAATCCTTGCACCGCCTACCATTCAAAATAAAGAGGGGTTACAGCTTTTGCTGTAATCCCTAATTTTTTTCGGTAGGCTTCATGTGTAATGGTTAGTTTCTGCAGGCCAGGTTTTTCCGCAATCATCGGGATGTAAAGAAACGTGGAACAATGATCGTTAAAAGTTTCAAATACTGATTTTCTTCCGTCGATTGTAACATTCTTAATGACGTCCTGCCGCATCCTCAGACAAAGGGCGAAATCAAGCGGAATGTTTTCTCCCAAATAACCGACTTCGGCCATGGTCGTTTCTTCGTCTTTAAGCTCTCTTTTAAGGATGTCAAAATTGATCCTTTCCGGCCACAGTTTTTCGCGGGAAACCCGGCGTTCACCCGGTGTCTTACCGGTTGCGCGGATGGAGATTCTGAAATCTCCGCAGAGAATATTGGTCGGATAACCGTTATCTATTTCCCAAGGGAACCGGTTGTTTCCCATGTTCAACAGGGCCTTACAGGGAATCAACCCACTCTCACCCAAACCATTCTCGGGCTTAATACTCCGTAAGCGTCTGAGCAACACGTCTTTCCCGGCGTTCTGTTTTGGTCTACGCTTT
>VFSW01015000.1_pt1 | contig 10675 bp, 14 predicted proteins | sample 5358111 | NCBI WGS metagenome assembly VFSW01 (sample SAMN11554181, study PRJNA540505) | mine drainage metagenome | isolation source: sediment from site ElyBrook_90M | place: USA: Ely Copper Mine, Vershire, VT | collected 2017
CTTGCACCATGTCCGGCAAGGCCTGCGCGGCGCGAAACGCGGTAATGGTGTCGCGCGTGTATTCAAAAACCTTGGTGACGCGTTCCGTGTGCGACAAGTTTTTCCACGCCGTCGGCGTCGGCTGATGACCGGGGTCAGCCCACGAATTTGCGTAGTGAAGATCGAGCAGAAACTTGTAGCCGAGCTTCTTCGCATCTTTCGCCATTGTCAGCGTGTAGGCCGAATCGTTTGGCAGGTGGTCGCCGACTGGTTCGACGAAAATGCGGAGACGAATCCAATTGTAACCGTGATTCTTGAAAATTTGCAGTCCGGGCAGCGCGTTGGTGCCGTCCTTGAACACGGTTCCGCGATCTTCGGCCTGTTTCAAAAACGACAGGTCCACGCCAAAGGCAAAATCAGATGCGCGTGAAACATTTTCTGTCGCGAGGAAAATTATAATTGCCGCACCGGCGTAGGCGGCAAAACCAGTGCGCCTTCGTCCCCCGAAGATTCTGGCGGCAGGCTTGAAGACTGTATTCATTTTTTATGTGGCACGCATCACGACTCTTTGCAATTGGAATTTATAAGAGATGGATTCAACAATGATATTGTGCTGCAATTCGTTCACTTCACCTTTACCCGAAACTCGCTCGCGGCGGTGATCTTTTCCAAGTCGCCCTTGTAAAATTCTTCGCGATACTCCTAGGTTTCCAGCAGGTGTTGGCGCAGTTCCTTTTTGTCGCGGCGCAAAATAAATTTCAGCTCCTTCAAGTCGGTTGACCACCGGAAGCCATTGAAAAATTCCGCGCCCGCAAACTGCGTCTTGTAAAGCGCGCTCTCCAGATAGCAGGTGCCGAGGTAAAGCTGCCGCGCGCCGCGCTCGGCAAACAAGGCCGCCGCCGAGGTCATCATGAACATGCCGAGGTTGCGGGCGTAATAATTCAGGTCGTAGAACGCGTAGTAGTAAAACGCCAGCGCCTTGCCTTCGAGATACAGCGTCGCCACGCCGATTTCCCTGCCGGTCACCACGTCGGTGAAAACCAGCAGATGCGAGATGATTGGCGCGCCAAACAAGCCGTCCAGCCGCTCGAAGGTCATCACGTCCTTGCCGAATTTGATGTCGGCGTAGGTTTTGAAAAACTGGCGGCGCTCCGGCGTGTAATCAAATTTGTCGCGCGGCACGAGCTTGACCTCGATGCCCGCGCCTTTGCGGAGGATGCGGCGGTTTTCGGACGACGGCTTGAACTTGGCGAGATTCACGCGCACCTGGCGGCACAAATAAAACCGGTCCAACTGGCGCGACGATGGCAGGAAACCGGCGTTGAAAATGTCCGCCGGCGTTTCGCCCGGTTCGGGAATCGCCCAGACGGCATACGGAAACTGGTAGTTTTCGTAATCGGAATTTTGTTCGGAGAAAAGGAGTTTCACAAATTTTAGTTAGCCACAGATTTGCACAGATGAAACGTAGATTCGTCAAAAAAACAGTTGCTTAAATTCAACCCGTTCACAACCGAAGTTGATAAGATAGCCAAGACGGATGCCGGTGCCGCGCAGTTCATTCAGTAACTGTGGTTCGTGAACGGGTTGATAGGTGGCGTCCGTCTTGAGGTCCACGATGATTCTGTCCACCACCAGCAAAATCGGCGGCATAATCGCCTACGATGACACCATTGAATTGAACCTGGATTTTCGGTTCAAGTTCCACCTTGATACCATGCGCCTGCAATTCCACCTGCATGGCGCGTTGATAAAATTTCTCCAAGAAACCAAAGCCGAGAACATTGTGAACTTCGAACTCCGCACCAATGATTTGTTGCGTTACCGGCTGCAGCGGAAAGTCCTTATTCGGGATTTTTATCTGTGTTTCATCTGTGGGCATCTGTGGCTAAAATAGTTTCTGGTTTCATCGGCGCAATCCTGGCGTTGACGGATTTGCGCCGCAGGCGCAGCCGCCAGTTGGTCAGCACGTCGTAGGTGACGGAGTTTTTCAATTTCGCGATGTCCCGCACGGTAATTTCGTCGCCACCCTGCCGGCCCATCAGCACCGCCTCGTCCCACATCTGTGCCTGCGGGATGTCCGTGATGTCCACCATCAGCGCATCCATCGCGATGCCACCGACGAGCGGCGCGCGTCGACCGTGGATCAGCGCACAGCCTTCGTTGCGCACGCGCGGAAAACCGTCGCCGTAGCCAATCGGCAAGATGGCGATGCGCCGTTCGCTTGGCGCGGTGTATCGCATCCCGTAGCCGACGACTTCGCCGGGTTTCAATTTCTGGATCGCCGCAATTTTCGCTTTCACCGACATGACCGGTTCGATGCCGGGAATCTGCCGGCAGACCTGGGATGGGAATACGCCGTAGAGCAAAATGCCCACGCGCACCATGTCCAGATGCGCGTGCGGCAGATCGAGAAAACCACCGCTGTTGCAGGCGTGGCGGAGCTTCGCGGAAATCCCTTTTTGCTCCATCGCGCGCAACACTTCGTTGAAGCGCGCCAGTTGGAGATTCGCAAAAGTTTTGTCGTTTTCGTCGGACTGCGAGAAATGCGTCATCACGCCTTCGAGCGACAAGGTTTTTTCCGCGACAATTTTTTCAATGAGCGGCAGCGCCTCGTCCCAGCGCACACCATAACGACTCATGCCGGTGTGGATTTTGACGTGAACCGGAACATGTTTGCCAAATGCCGCCGCGATTTTTGCCAGCTTGCGGACGGCGTGCGGCTCGTTCACGCAAACCGTCAGGTCATGCGCCACGCACCATTCAAGTTCGGCCTCCTGCCGTTCGCCGAGCAGCAGCAGCGGCGCGGTGACGCCGCCTTCGCGCAGCAGCATCGCCTCTTCCAGCGTGCTCAAGCCGAAGCCCCACGCGCCCTCTTCGACCTCGATGCGCGCCACGTCGAGCGCGCCGTGGCCATAAGCCTCGTCCTTCACGACGGCGAGCAATTTCACCGCGCGCGGCAAATCACCGCGGATGAGTTGCAGGTTGCGCCGCAGCTTGCCGAGGTCAATTTCGGTCCACGCCGGCCGCTGCGGAAAATTTTCAGAATCAATTTTCATCAGGCAAATCAATTTAACCACGGATGGTCACAGATGAACACAGATTTTCAAAACCCACCCAAGTTGGATTGAAATTATCCGGGTTCATCTGTGAAAACCGGCGGTTAAAAGATAGATTCCAAGATTTTCTCCGCCGCCGCGCGCGGATTCTCCGCCGCGTAAATCGGCCGGCCGATCACCAGCCAGTTGGCGCCGGCTTGAATCGCCTCGCGCGGCGTCAGCGTGCGTTTCTGGTCGTCGGCTTTGTCCGCGCCGGTGCGGATGCCGGGGGTGACGAGCTGGATGTGCGCCGGAAGAATTTTTCGCAGCGCCACGATTTCCAGCGGCGAACAGACCAACCCGCGCAGACCGGATTTCACCGCCAGTTGCGCGAGGCGGGAAACTTGTTTTTCAACGTCCGCTTCGCAGCCGATTTCCGCGAGTGTTTCGTTGTTGCAACTCGTCAACACGGTCACGCCGAGCACGAGTGGCGCGGGCAGCCCAAGCGAATTCGCAGCATCCCCCGCAGATTTTTCCGCCGCGCGCATCATCTCGCCGCCGCCGCTCGTGTGGATGGTCAGCATCTGCACATCCAGCCGGACAGCGGACGCGACGGCTTTGGCGACGGTGTTAGGGATGTCGTGAAATTTCAAATCGAGAAACACCCTCGCGCCCGTCGCGCGCACGCGGCGCACGATGTCCGGCCCGGCGGCGACAAACAGTTCCTTGCCGATCTTGAATGCGCCTACGGCGGGCGCGATTTGCCCGGCGAGTTGCAATGCCTGTTCCGCCGACGGCACGTCGAGCGCGGCGATGATGGGATTTCGCATGGCCAAAGCTTATTTGATGCGCGGCAAGGAAGCAAAAGCGTAAAATCAATTGCACTTGACCGGACGATAATGGATTGGGTTAATTCGCTCATGCTTAACCATAAGCGCAAGCTGGTCTTGCTTTTTGGAATGGTTGCTGGCGCAACCCTGTCCGTTTCCTGCCTGGGGGCGACCATTCGGGATGACACGCCGGACGGTGATTACGTCGCCCTCGGAGACGACCCGGCGTTTGCGGCGGTTGGAACCTTCGTCAACAGTTGGGGCTACAGCGGCTGCGGCATTTTGATTGCGCCGGATTGGGTATTGACGGCGGCGCATTTGTTGACGGCAGCCAGTTCCGGAACCTTCACGCTTGATGGAACAGCCTGCGCTTCAACGCAACTGATCACCGATCCGAATTGGGATGGCAAAGCGTCCGACGGTTCCGATTTTGGCCTGGTGCATTTAGGTTCGTCCCTCTCGGCCATCCCGCCGCCGCTGTTTTACTCCGGTTCATCCGTCTTTGGGCAGACCGCCACGTTCGTCGGTTATGGTTTCACCGGCACCGGTCTGACCGGCTGGAAAACGCTCGACGGTCAAAAGCGCGGTTTTCAAGATGTCGTTGATGTCAACAATCCCAATTTTGGGTATCCGGCACTCGTGTTTGGCGCTGCATTCCACAATCCAACGAGCGGCAATGCGCTGCCGCTGGAAGGTTGCGTCGCGCCCGGCGACAGCGGTGGCGGAGTTTTCGTGACGGACGGCTCGCGGTATTATCTGGCCGGCGTGATTTCTTTTGTGGACTCCACAACTGGCAACGCGAATTCCACCTATGGCAATGTCAGCGGGTTCGACTCTCTTTCGCCCGCCCTGCCGTGGATCACCAGCGTTGTCCCCGAACCGTCTGTGTTTGTGCTGATGACGGCGTCTGGTTTTGCCCTGTTTTTTCGGCAAAAAATATCGGCAGCCAGAAATTGAAGGTTCAGCGGCGGTTTTGACTTTCAATTCTTCTTCTTCTAGCCTGCGCCCATGAAGATCATCCGCCACACCGACAAAGATTTTTCCGCCAAAATCCGCGAAGCGACCGCCGGCTCCAGTTTGTTCGACGCCGAGATCGAACAGCGCACGAAGACGATTTTGCACGAAGTTTTTGCGCGCGGTGACGACGCGGTGCTGGAGTTCACGGAAAAATTTGACGGCGCGAAACTCACCGCCGAACAGCTCGCCGTGACGCAGGCGGAATTGTTCAACGCCTCGCTCGCCGCCGATGAATCGCTGCGCACAGCCGTCGCGGAAGCGGAAAAGAATATTGCCGGCTTTGCAAAAAAATCGTTGCGCAAAGCCTGGCAGGCGAAAAATTCCCACGGCGCGAGCGTCGGCGAAAAGTTCGATCCGTTCACGCGCGTTGGCGTTTACATTCCCGGCGGCACCGCGCCGCTCGTGTCCACGGCGCTGATGACCATCACGCTCGCCAAGGTCGCCGGCTGCCAGGAAATCGTGGTCACCACGCCGTGCGGCAAGGATGGCTCCATCAATCCCGCGATTTTGTTTGCCGCGCGGGCGGCGGGCGCAACGGAGATTTACCGCGTCGGCGGCGCGCAAGCCGTGGCAGCGATGGCTTACGGGACGAAGACAATTCGCCGTGTGCAGAAAATTTTCGGCCCGGGCAACGCCTACGTCAGCATGGCCAAGCGGCTGCTCGTCGGGCGCGTGGCGATTGATCTGCTCGCCGGGCCCAGCGACTTGCTCGTGCTGGCCGACGACACGGCGAATCCAAAATTCGCCGCATCCGACATGCTGGCGCAGGCCGAACACGGCTCCGGCCACGAGCGCGTCTGGCTCGTGACAACCTCCGCGAAAATTCTGCGAGCGGTGGAAGAAGAAATTTCCAAGCAGTTGCCCAAGCTTTCGCGGCGCGCGCTCATCCAGCGCGTGCTTGACCGCAATGTCTGGCTGATTCAAGTGGCCGGTGGCGCTGACGCCGTGGCGCTGGCGAACCGGATCGCGCCGGAACATTGCGAAGTCATCACGCGCAATGCGCGCAAGGTGAGCGGCGGCATTGTGACGGCGGGCGCGATTTTTCTGGGCAACTGGTCGCCGACGGTGCTGGGCGATTACGTCGCCGGGCCGAGCCACGTTTTGCCGACCGACGGCGCGGGCGCGTCGTTTGCCGGTCTGACGGTGGATCAATTCCAGCGCCGCACGAGCGTGGTGGAATACAACCGCGCGTCGCTCAAGAAGGCGCTGAAGTCGGTGAACAAATTCGCGGAACTCGAAGGCCTCGGCGCGCACGGGAAAAGCGCGGAGATTAGGAAATGACCGTCAACAAAAATTGGCGCATCGCTCAACGCTTGCAAATCTGTGTTGGCAAACTTAAATTCCAGCCATGAGTAAAATGGAAATTCTGGCCGAATTGCCCAAACTCGAACTGGCGGATCGCCGCGAAATCTTCGACCGCATTTGCGAAATGGAAGAACAAGACCTGCTCACCGGCGGCGCGACAGATGAGGAAAAGACCCTGCTCGACCGCGAGTTGGAGGAATACCGCCGGAACCCAGAAGCCGGTTCAAGTTGGAACGAGGTGGAAGCCCGCATCCGCAAACCGTCCCGGTCGTGAACTGGCGTGTCATCATCCGGCCCAAGGCGGAGGCGGATTTGCAGGAGGCGCGGTCATGGTATGAATCCCTGCGCGCGGGGCTGGGCGATGAATTGGTGGACGAGATTCGCCACGCTGTGAGCTTGCTGGCGGACGACTCTGAACGCCGGCCGTTTTATTACCGCGATTTTCGCCGGTTGCTCACGCGCCGTTTTCCCTACAAACTTTTCTATCGCGTCGAAGGCGACCGCGTGATTGTCTTTCGCATCCTGCACGCGAAACGGAAACATCAGCGTGAACTTTGAAATTCGGCTGAAAACCTTAGTTTGAAATGAATGAAACTGGTTTGAAAAATTTAATCCGCCCGCTCGTCCGCGACTTGCACGCGTATGGGCTAGGCGAGCAGCCAAAGATCAAAGGACGGATCAAATTCAACACGAACAAAAATCCCGGGCCGCCGGAATGAATTGGCAACCTGCTGCTGATATGCCAAACTTCCGTCCCTGACTCTGATGAACGCCTTTCAAATCATCTTCACGCCAACCAGCGCCGCCGAGCTGGCGCGGATGCCCAAGGAATTGCAGCTCCAGATTCTCGGCGATTTTCGCGGCCTGCCGCAGCACGTCATCGCCAGCGAACTCGAAGATTTCGGCAAGCTCGAAAGCGACGGGCACATCCTGCACCGTTTTCGGGTCGGCGATTACCGCGTTTATTTTGAACGCCACCAGCTCGGCGTGCTGGTCCACCGCATCTTGAGCCGGCACACGCTGAAGGATTTCTTTTTTCGTTCCGGCATCAAGGTCGGCGAAGACCAGGCGCTCCAGGAAAATCCGAAATTCTGGGAGCTTATCGAGGCCGCCAAGAGTTCGAACCCATGAAACGGCTCCGCGCCGCTTCTCTGAATTGAAGATTAGAACGTTCGCAACACCTGGGCCGCAGCGCGAACTGTTTTCTCGATGTCCGCCGACGTGTGCGCGGTGGATATAAAGCCGGCTTCAAACTGCGACGGCGCGAAATAAATCCCCGCGTCCAGCATTCCATGGAAAAACCGCTTGAACTTTTCGCGGTCGCTCTTCAGCGCTTCCGCCACATTATGCACCGGCCCGCTCGTGAAATAGCCGCAGAACATCGAGCCGCAGGAATTAAACTGCATCGGAATGCCGGCTGATTTCGCGGCGTCTTTCATGCCGGCGGCGAGTTGTTCGCCGAGTTGTTCGAGCCGCGCGTAGGCGTTTTTGTTTTCCGCTTTCTGCATGCCGCTTTCCGCTTTTTTATTCAGTTCCTCCAGATTGGCCAGGCCCGCCGCCATCGCAATCGGGTTGCCGCTCAACGTGCCGGCCTGATACACCGGTCCCAGTGGCGCGAGGCAATCCATGATTTCCGCGCGTCCGCCGAACGCGCCCACCGGCAAACCGCCGCCGATGACTTTGCCGAACGTGGACAAATCCGGGCGGATGTGAAATCGTTCCTGCGCCCCGCCACGCGCGAGCCGGAAGCCCGTCATCACTTCATCGAAAATTAGAAGCGCGCCGTTTGCACTGGTGATCTCGCTCAAAAATTCCAGGTAGCCCGGCCGGGGCAAATACAGGCCGGCGTTGCCCGGCACCGGCTCCACGATGATGCCGGCGATCTCATTTTTGTTGGCCGCGAAAATCGCCTTCACCGCGTCCACGTCGTTGAAAGGCGCGACGATGGTGTGCTGCGTGAACGCCACCGGCACGCCCGCGCTGTCCGGATGACCGAACGTCAGCGCGCCGCTGCCCGCCCGCACCAGCAGCGAATCCACATGGCCGTGATAGCAACCGTCGAACTTGATGATCTTGTCGCGCCGCGTGAAGCCGCGCGCCAGCCGGATGGCGCTCATGCACGCCTCCGTGCCGCTGCTCGTCATGCGGACTTTTTGCACGCTCGGCACCAGCTCGCAGATGAGTTTGGCCATCGTGACTTCCAGCGGGTTGGGAATGCCGAAGCTCGTGCCGTGTTCGGCGGCGGCTTTCACGGCGGCAATGATTTTGGGATGCGCGTGGCCGAGGATGGCCGGTCCCCAAGTGCAGACGTAATCAATCAATTCATTCCCGTCCACATCCCAGATTTTCGAACCGCTGGCCCGGTTGACAAAAAAGGGATTGCCGCCGACGGCGCGAAACGCGCGCACCGGCGAATTGACCCCGCCGGGAATATATTTCAACGCCTCGGCAAACAGTTTTTCAGATTGGACTTGATTCATGCGGATAAATTAACCACGAAGACACCAAGACACAAAGCCGAATGAAAGCCGGACGGCTTGCCAGATGTTCGGGAAACTTTTCAACCTGGGGCGAATCAGAAACGCCCGTGGTAAAGTCAGGGACTCATGGAACTCGTCCCTCCGAATCGAAACGTCCCTCCGCCCTCCTCGACACCCGCGTCATCTACTGCGGCGACAATCTGGAACAGCTCGCCAAGCTGCCCGACGCCTGCATGGATTTGATTTACATTGACCCGCCCTTCAACTCCAACCGCAACTACGAGGTCTTCTGGGGCGAGACCAAGGAGAAGCGCGCCTTTGAAGACCGCCACGAGAACACCAAGGCCTACATTGACTACATGCGCCCGCGCTGCGTGCAACTGGCCCGCGTTCTCAAAAAGACCGGCAGCTTTTATTACCACTGCGACTGGCACGCCAGCCACTACGTCAAGGTCATGCTCGACCAGATTTTGGGAGAAAATAATTCTGATTACTAAACTGTCACGCACCCTTCATGTTTGATTCATGTAATTATGTTGAAATTCGTCGTCGCTAAAATTGCGGCTGAACAACGAAACAAACATGAAACAAAACAAACTCACGAGTGCGTTGCTGGCAATTGGTCTTGCTGGCTTCGCCGTCTCCCAAGCTACGGCTGCCGATAAGGTCAAACCCAGTCCCGAAGTCGAAGCCAAAATCACTGAAACCCTCAAGGCTACATTCCCCGAGGTGGTCATCAACAGCATGGCTCAAGAAACGGAAGAAGGTCTTACGTTTTTCGCCGTGGACATGACTTCCAAGGGCGACAAGATCGATGCCGACGTCACGGCAGACGGCACACTCGTTTGCACGGAGCAGGCAGTGGATATGCAGAAGATTCCAAAAGAAGCCAGAAAGGCTCTTAAAAAGGCGACCAAAGGAATGAAGGTTGTGGTTACAGAAATCGCCACGACTTATGCCGAGGCAGACAAAAATGACTCCACTGGCACAAAGGCGATAAAGCTCGACAAGCCGAAAGTAGCTTATGATGCCGATGTGGAGCAGGACGGCCAGACGGGGGAATTCGCCGCCAGCGCCGATGGAACTATTCTGGAAAGTCCGAAATGGGTGAGAGCAACCGGGAAAGGTGAGAAGGCCGAAAGCAAAGATGAAAAGGACTGATTCGTAAAATGACCGCTGACAAAACCCGCCGCAGTGTCCGCACCGCAGCGGGTTTCTTTTTGGGAATTAGACGCCTTTGAAGCCATGATGATGCGCGAGGATTGCGAGAAAGGCTTTTTCGTGTCGTTCGATTATACCGACGATGCGATGCGGGAGGCGGATGCGTTTTTCCGCCGGAGCGGCAAGAGCATTGTGCTGTTCACGGTGCAGGAAATCTTGGAGGAGCATCTGGCAAAAAGCTGGCATGAGATCAACGACCTCCCTCACCCCGGCCCTCTCCCCACGGGAGAAACGCGCGCCGCGTCTTTGGCAAAAGCAGCGGCGAGACTGGCTGGACGAAAATCACCGTGATTGAGATTTGATTCCGCCGTTTGTATCGTGCGGGCAATGTCGTCGCCGGAAAACCATCTTTCCCCGCTCGCCGCGCCGGTCACTGCCGTCTGGGGCGTGGGCGAGGAACGCGCGAAGCTGCTGGCGCGGCTGGGGATTTTCACCGTCGAGGATTTGCTGCTGCACAAGCCGCGCCGTTACGCGGACCGGCGGAAATTTCTTTCCATTCGCGAACTAAAACTCAATGAGCCGGCGACGGTGCGCGGAAAAATCGTCGCCGCAGGCGTGAAGCGTTTCAAAAAGGGCACGCGGGCAATGTTCGAGTGCGTGTTCGACGACGGCACGGCGTTGCTGCATTGCCGCTGGTGGCAGGCGCAGCCGTGGATGGAAGACTGGTTCACGGTCGGGCGCGAGTTCCTCGTCTTCGGCAAGCCGGATTCGCTCAAGCCGCGCAACATTGATCATCCGGAAACGGAACTCGTGGAGCCGGGCGAGGACGAATTCATCCACGTCAACCGCATCGTGCCAGTGCATCCGC
>VFSW01015001.1_pt1 | contig 10674 bp, 9 predicted proteins | sample 5358111 | NCBI WGS metagenome assembly VFSW01 (sample SAMN11554181, study PRJNA540505) | mine drainage metagenome | isolation source: sediment from site ElyBrook_90M | place: USA: Ely Copper Mine, Vershire, VT | collected 2017
AATCACACCGGAGCGCTGACTGCGATCCGGGCTAAGATTGCGCAGTGAGTCGCAAGCCACGACACCGGGAGCCCCCTTGGAGACCGCGCTTTACCTGCCCGTCAAACGTTTCCTTGAGAAGCTCGGCTTCACGGTCAAGGGCGAGGTCGGCGGCTGCGACCTCGTCGCGCTGAGCGGCGGCGACCCGCCGATCGTGGTCATCGGCGAATTGAAGCTTTCCTTCAACCTTGAGCTGGTGTTGCAGGCGGTCGATCGCGCGGCCGCCTGCGACGAGGTCTGGCTCGCCGCCAGGCTGTCGGAGCGCGGCAAGGGACGGGAGAACGACGCGCGCTATCGCAATCTCTGCCGCCGGCTCGGCTTCGGCATGCTCGCGGTCACCAAGTCAGGCGATGTCGAGGTGATCGTCACGCCGCCCACGACCAGCCCGCGCCGTGACCCGAAGAAGCGTTCGCGTCTTGTCGCCGAGCATCGGCGGCGCAAGGGTGACCCGGCGCTGGGCGGCAGCACGCGCGCTCCGATCATGACGGCGTACCGGCAACAAGCGCTGGCCTGCGCGTCGGCGCTGTCGCAGGGACCGAGGCGGGTGCGCGACCTCAAGCCCGAGATTCCCGACGCCCCGAAGATTCTGCTGCACAATGTGTATGGCTGGTTCCATCGCGCCGAGCGCGGCATCTATCTCTTAACCGAAGCCGGACGCGCGGCACTCAAGCGCTGGCCGCAGCAACCAATCGACCTTGCAGGCGCTGGCGAATTGGTCCCGTAAGACACGATGGGAATCGAAATCGGAAGACGCATAGCTGGATTGCCACATCAATTTCATATTGCAATGCAACATGATGGCCCCTAGATACGCTGCATCGGAAAAGAGGCCGCGATGAGCCAGGACTGGAACACGAAATATGGGCCGCGGCGCGTGCGGCGCGATCCGCCGACGCTGGAGGAAGCCATCTTCGCAGCGGCGGGTATTACTGACGATCAGGGCGAGCAGGCGGAAATCGCCGCGTCGCTGATGGGGCTGCCGATCGAATCCGTCACGGCCGAAGTGAAGAAGGCCGGACGCGCCTTGGCGCGTTCTTCAACCCGCGTGATCGCCGGAGAACAGGGAGCCCAGCGCTCGGTGGTGGTCGAGCGCAGGGTTGTCAGGCGATTCGGCAACGACAAGCGGACTGGCACCTAAGAAGCGGGCATTCAGCGCTTGAGTACCATGGGCATTCCCTCGGCCGCAGACGGCAGCAAGGCAGCACGCATGCCGCCGTGCGTCAGGCGGTTCGCCCCCAGCCGTACATTCGCAGCAGAAACTTCCAGTATTCGCGATTGAAATTGACCATCGCGCGCGCCGCATCGAACGGCGCGGCGATCGCTGGCCGCACCGCTTCCGGCCGCGCTTGCTGCTTTAGATCGATAGAGCCGGTGGATTCGCCTTGGCGGAATGTCAGATGCGCGCCAAACTTGTTGGCGAGAGACCGCATGGCCTCATTTTGCGCGCCGGTCGTGATCCGTAGGGAGCTGTAACCTTTGCCCCGCGCTTCCGCGATTACCTTTCGGAACAGCGTGCTGCCGACGCCCTGCCGCCGCAGGCCGGCCTCGACGCTGAAAGCGATTTCCGGCTGTGAATCCGGGGATTGATCCGGCGGATGCAGTTCCGCGGCACCTCGCACGACGCCGTTTTCGAGATAAGCAATGACGATGGTGCCATCGCTTGCGCATTTGGCGGCATAGCGTTCGATGAAACCATCATCCATGAAGCCGTGAAAGCGGTCATACCGGCTTTCCCGATCAAGCCGGAGCAGATGATCGCGCAGCAGCGGCAGTTCTGCCTGCTGTCTCAACGTTCGAACCGTGCCCCTGGCAGCCGTCGGACGGAGAATGTCTTGGTAGCTCACATCAAATCCCCTCTTGGATAGCCCTCGAGGAGGCGTCGAATCCCTAGACCAACTATATTGTGCATCGCAACATTAAATTCAAGTCCGCTCCCCGCCTCAAATTACGCCAGAAGGCTCGCGACCTATTCGTTAACAGACGGGCAATATTGGACAATTGTCAGAGCACCATCTGCGTCTGGGTGACGATCGCGACCAGCTTTCCCTCCTCGGTTTCCAGCCTTGTCTGCCAGACCTGGGTACGCCGCCCGCGGTGCACCGGGGTCGCGGTCGCGATCACGATTGTGCCCTCTTTCGCGCTGCCGATGAAATTGGTCTTGCTCTCGATGGTGGAGGTTCCCTTCGCGTCTTCCGGCAGATTGATCACGGTTGCCGCGGCGCCAACCGAATCGGCCAATGCCATCACCGCACCGCCATGAATCGTGTGGTTGAGCGTACAGAGGTCGGGGCGGACCAGCATCCGCGCGACGACGCGATCCGGTTCGGCTTCGGTGAAGGTGACACCTTTCAATTCGGCAAAAGGCATTTTCATCGAATTGACCTTTTCAAGCGGCGTCATCTCGTCGTGCTCCCGTTTATCTTCTGTCGTCATACGCGGGCTTGCCTCCCACATCCATCAGACTTCGTCGAGGGACGGATTGCGGGTCGCAGACAAGTTTACGTAGCCTGCGTAAGGCAGACTACTCTGCCCTGCAATGACGCCTCTGGTAATGACCGCCGATTCCAGCAAGCGGCGACGGACCGGATGGAACGCGATTCCGGCCGTCCGCAACGATCGCATTGTCGAGATCAAATCGTCGCTGATCCTGCAGCCCGGCCCTGCCGCGCCGACTGACGGCCTCGATGCGATCGTCGCAGCGCTGTGGCCTGTTGCTACACCTTCTCCACCCCGCACCATTCGGCGATGAACAGCGCGGTGGTCTTGGTCGATTTCCGCAGCGAGTCCAGGTCGACATATTCATTAAAGCCATGCATCGCGGCGCCGCTGGCGCCGAAACACAGGCTCGGAATGTTGTAGTTCAAGCCATAGAACCGCGTGTCGGTAAGCGCGGTGAAGGCGAGGTCCTGTACCGCGCCGCCGTAGACCGCATCATAGGCCTTGCCGAACGCGGCTTCCGCCTCCACGGAATCCTTCAGTTCATAGCCTTCCGATAGAAAGCCGGACCACTCCACATCAGGCGGATTGTTGGAGAGGAAGCGATGATCGCGAGCCGACGCCGCAACGTGGCCGAGAATCTCGGCCTGGCAGTCGGCAACCGACCATCCCGGCAGGATCGCGATCCGGCAATCGACGTCGCACCAGGCCGGCACGCTGGAGGCCCAGTCGCCGCCCCTGATGATGCCGGGGTTGAAATTGATCGGATGCGTCAGTGCCTTGAAGTGGCGATCGGTTTTCGCGCGCTCATTCCAGTCGGCTTCGAGTTTTTGCAGCGAGTGGATGAGATGGTAGGCCGCGGTGATCGCATTGGAGCCTGAGCCTGCCTCGAACACATGGACGGGATGACCGCGCACCTTCAGGCGAAACCAGATCACGCCGACCTGCGAGCGTACCATCTTGCCCGAGGTCGGCTCCGGAATGAAGCAGGCGTCTGCGCGATAGCCGCGCTGCAAGGTCGAAAGCGCGCCGACGCCGGTGCTTTCCTCCTCGATCACCGACTGGAAATGAATACGCGCTGTCGGCCGCTGCCCCGCGGCCTTGATGGCGTCGAGCGCGTAGAGCGCAGCGATGGTGCCGGACTTCATGTCGCAGGCGCCGCGGCCGTACATCTTGCCGTCCTTCACGACCGGCGAAAATGGCGGCGTCTCCCACATCTCGATCGGCCCGGTCGGCACGACGTCGCAATGGCCCTGCAGGATCAGCGATTTGCCGGAATTGCTTGCGGGCCGGTAGGTGCCGACCACGGTGCGGGCTTTCGAGAAATCATGCTCGATCGGACCGAAACCACGCAAATCCCTGAGCTCGTCGACATCGATATGCCAGTCGTCGACCTCGTAACCGCGCTGGCGCAAGAGATCGCCGATCATGTCCTGGCACGGTCCCTCGGCGCCGCGGGTAGAGGGAATCGCGACAAAATCCCGGGTCGTCGCCAGCTGCGCCTCGAAATTGGCGTCCACCGCATCGAGGATTTTCTGTCTGATATCGCTTGCGTTCATCGCTTCATATGTCCTGTTGTTGCTTTCAGAATCGCGACCGCGCCAATAGACTTCTCGACGGGCTTCACACCCGAATGGAGAGACGAATGCCCGGCAACCGCGATATTCTGTTTCTCATCGACGCATTGATCGTGAAGGTGGGCGTGCTCAGTTGCAATCCTTAACAGGCCAAAGGGGAACCGGAAGGCTCGGCCGAATGGACTGAGGATACGAATCAACCGAGACAGCATGCAGCGCTCATGAAGACATCATTCAGCAAACGTCCTTCCCTAATGGCCCCGATACTGGGGTGTTGCGGATTGCTTGCTCTCACTGCCCCGACGCAGGCCCAACGGGTTTCGCGCGAGCAGGATATTGTGGATTTGCGGCTCGGGCAGCGCATCAAGGTCGATGACGGAACCTGCCCCGCCGGCCAGATCAAGGAGGTTTCCGGCATCAGGATGACCTCGACGGGGATCATCCGCGCCCAAAAGTGTATCCCGCGTTTGGGACCCAAGCAAAAATAGAGTGGCGCATCGCTGCGCGCGCGCACAATCAATCAGAGGCCGACGCCCGCCGCAGATCCTCGCAACGATATCGGTCGGCCATTGGGTTGGTTCCTGTCGTTGATTGGCTCATCGCGGCAGGTCTCAGTTCGCGGCCGGGAACCCAAGCCAAGACGGACTGGAAGGCTTCAGAGCAGGAGGTTCGAAGCCAGAGCCGGCTTCTTGACCTTTTTCTGGCCGACAAAGCCCCGACGGGATTGAACCAAAGCCGTGTGCCGACCGACTCCTTCAAATCCGGTTGCAACCTTTTTCGAAGGTTGCGCGTTGGTTATAATCTCAATCAAGGACAACGTCGTGGGCAGCGGCAGTATCGATGTTGGCAAACGCCCGGCCGGCAAATCCGCACGGCGGACGGTTGAAAATTTGGCCGGACCTGACGGCTTTCCCCAGTTGCAGATGGACGGTCGAGGACCACCGCAAGCGGGTGGGGTCTGTGGCGCCATGTCGCAGCAGCACGGCGACGGCGGTACTGGAAACGCATCGGCGCCACAAAAATTCGTACACTTGGTAGGGTACCGTGACCCAAATGCCCGGACGAGACCATGGGTTCGCCCGGTTCCCCCGAAGCGCTAGCTTTGACCTAATTAACACAAGCTGAGCGCGGCTACTGAATGAAGTCACCGCATTTCTGGACCACCGCATCGCCGGATCCCCAGGGCATGATGGGGACCGAGGAGGTCGAATTCTTTGGCGACCCTTCGATCAGCCTGTCTGAATACACCATGTAGACCAGCACGTTCCGCTTGGCGTCGCAGCCGCGCACGATTTGCATCTTCTTGAAGAAGAGCGAGCGCCGCTGCCGGAACATATCCTCGCCCTGCTCCATCTTGCTCTTGAAATGGATCGGCCCGATCTGGCGGCATGCCAACGAGATGTCCGAGACTTCCTCGGCAAGCCCCAGCCAGCCTTTGACGCCGCCCCTCTCCGGCACCGTGAAGTGACATGCCACCCCCTCGACCTCCGGATCGTCGATGCCATAGGTCGCAAGCTTGTCGTTTGGGCTGAGCCACTTGAACACCGTCGAACGACGGAAGATCAGGTCCGGTTCGTCGGCCGCAATGGCGGGCGAACCCGGCCACAACACCAGCGTCAGCACCAACAAGGCCCAGCGTCCCCAGCGCGTGTCATATTGGATTGTGGCTTGGCTTGTCATGGAGGTCTCCGTTGGCGGGGTTCCGTGGATGTAGGCACTTTGGACCTCGGGAGGAAGGCTACCGATATCGGGGGCCGGCCGCCGTTTAACCTAATGTGAGGCTTTTTTGCTACGCTTTCGGCCAAAATCGCGGGTACCGGAGCGTTGCGCTGGTGAGCGCGTACCTCATCTGCAACACTTGATCTTGATGGCCGAGATTCGAAGATGATGCGCGTAAACGGGCTTGGGACTGCCGTTGTGGCCGAACGGATTTGGCGATTGGCCGTTTTGACAGCGGCTGGAGCGATTGGCGTCACGTCGCAGGCGGAAGCCGCAACCTACTACTGGCAGAATTCCGACCCAGCTGTTTCGCTGCCCGGACCGATGGTTCCTCAGCGGCGCCAAAGAGCCCGCCATCAAATGGATAAGAAGGCCGAGAGTGCCGAGAAGGAAGCGGCCAAGCCGCAGGGACCGCTGATCATCTCGATCTCGATCGCCGAGCAAAAGCTGAGGATTTACGACGCAAACGGATTCTTCGCGGAAACACCGGTTTCCACGGGCATGCCGGGCCATCCGACGCCGATGGGCGTCTTCAGCGTGATCCAGAAGCAAAAATTTCATCGTTCCAATATCTATAGCGGCGCCCCCATGCCCTACATGCAGCGGATCACCTGGTCTGGCGTGGCCATGCATGCCGGCGTGCTGCCCGGCCGTCCAGCTTCGCATGGCTGCATCCGCATGCCGATGGCCTTCGCCACGAAGATGTGGAAATGGACCAAGATGGGTGCGCGTGTCGTCATCACACCCGGCGAGATCGCCCCCACGAGCTTTTCTCATCGGCTTCTTGCGACGTTGAAGATCCCGCCGCAGCCAGTCGCGGCCGATGAACCAAAGCCTGACGCACCGCCGGCGGCAAAGGTCGACAAGGCGGCGGACGCCGAGGCGAAGGCGAAATCCGTGATTGCAGAGACAAGCGTCGCACTGAGATCGACCCTTGGGCACGACGACCGTGCAAAACCTACACCGGACGAGGCACAGCCTTCCGCGCCATCTCAGACCCGAACCGCAAATGCCAGCGACGCTTTGCCGATAACGAATCCGTCGGCCACGATATCCGATGCCGCGCCCGTCGGCGGCAGCGCGCCGCAGGCTGCCGAGCCGGCCGTTTCCGACAAGGCCGACGATCCATCGAATACCAAAGCCTCACCCACGCAGATCAAGCGGGCCGAGCCGGGAAGCGGCGAGCTCGTAACGGCCGAGGCGACGAAGATCGAAGCCAAGGCGGATGAGCTCAAGGCTGAGCCGCCGAAAGCTGATGCTCCCAAATCAAGCGAAAAGCCTAACGAGGGCGCCAAGGCGGCAGCGACGCCCGCCGCACTGACAGAACCGAAGAAGGATCAAACCCGTCCGATCGATGCCGTGAAAGCAGCCGCGCCAAAGGCCGATCTGCTTGTGGCATCCAAGCGTAGCGGCCAGATCGCGGTGTTCGTCAGCCGCAAGGATTCGAAGCTCTATGTCCGGCAGAATTTCGTTCCGTTGTTCGACGTACCCGTGACCATCGCGGCAAGCGACCGGCCGCTCGGAACGCACATCTTCACTGCCCAGGTGGATAAGGTGGATGCCAACCTCCTGCATTGGTCGGTGGTCACGCTCCCCGCACCTACCAGGTACGGCGGTCGCCGCGACGAAAACGGGCGCGGTTCGCGCAGGCAGAAGATCGCGGGCGCAGGCCCGATCGAGGTGAAGCCGTTGCCGGACAGCCCCGTCGAAGCGCTGGATCGCCTCAACCTCCCCGCAGCCATCATGGCAAGAATTACCGAGGCGCTTTCGACGGGCGGATCGATCATCGTTTCGGATCAGAGCATCGCCGCCAGTGAAACTGGCGAAGGAACGGATTTCATGGTTTCGCTGCGCTAAACCCCGTCGGGAGGCGCAATCCGTCCAGTCGCCGGTCGCGTTAGGCCGGATGCTGGGCTAAAAGACCGCCGGCATGAACCAATCTCCCACCCCGGCCTCGACAAACCAACCGCAGATGCGCGCGGCGCAAGATGCCTTCGACCGGCTGACGTTTCTCGGCTGGCGCTGGGGGGTGACGGCGATTGTCGCGGGGATGGCGGCCTCGTTCTTTTTGTTCGGCTACGCGCTGATTTATTGGCGCAATGCCGATATGGATTTCATGGTGATCTACAACGCACTTGTCCTCAACGACGGCAAGCCACAGCTGTTCTTCGATCACACCGGTTACATCACCATCCTGTCGGTCAAGCTCTGGTTCGAGCTGCTGCATGGTCTCGGCCTGCTTGATTACAATTCGTTGTCCGCGATTCCGCCAGCCACCGATCCCGCGGCCTTCGATGCCGCCATGACCGGCGCCGTCCGCGCCGCCCGTGCCCTCGCCTTGCTGATGGCCATCGGCTGCGTCCTGGTGTTTGCTGCGCTGGTGCGGGCCATCGTGCGCGACTGGCGCGTCGCGCTGTTGGCAACCTTTGCGTTCGCTTTCTCCGGCGGCGTCGCCGTCCATTCGCGCATCTTGCGAACCGAACTTGTCGCGGCCTGTCCCGTCATCTTTGCCCTGCTGATGCTGATGGTGATCGGGCGCCGCGCCAGTGTCGCACGCCCCCTTGGGATGGCGCTTGCGGCGGCTCTTTGCATGCTTGGTCTCGAGAACAAGGTGCAAGTGATCCTGTTGATAGGCGCATTGCCCGTGCTGGTATTGCCATTCGGAGGCGCGGAAAGCGGCAGCGTTCCGTTCTGGCGCAACGCGCGGCCGGCATGGCTGGCGACGATTATCGCGGCAATCACCGCACTGGCGGCGGTATGGACGGCGTGGCCGTTGATCGCCACAGGCTTTGATCGCGCGCTGCTCGATGCCGCGCAATTCCATCCATTGCTGCTCGGCCGCTTCGGCGTCTATCAGGCCGCGTTGATCGTCCTGATCGGCGGCTGCATGATCGCCTATGCCATGATCTGGCGCGTCAGCGCGGCCGAGACGCTGGCGTCGATTTTCGCAGCCGCCGCCGGCGCGTCGGTGGCGCTGCTGGCGCTCAACATCGAATACAACACCAGCAACGTGATCGCGGTGTTCAACCCGCTGGAAAAAATGCTGACCTTTGCGGATGCAAACACGTCGGCTGCGGCGAGCGGATCCAGCCTGTCGGGCATACTGTGGCTCCTGCTCGAGGGGATCGCATCGGTTCTTGCGCGCTACACCTTCGTGCTGCACTCCTCGCCACGCCCGACCGTTTTTCTCATCTGGCTGATCGTGCCCGGCATCATCTTTGCGTGGTCGCGGGGCGAAAAACAGGCCGCGATCCAGGCGCTCCTGCTGCTGCTGGCGGCGACCGGAATCGACGCATTGAGCGTGCGGCGCGGATTGAAATCGGAATATTTCATCTTCACCGATCCCCTGATCATCCTGGCCGGCGCGCTGTTGCTCGATTCGCTGCCGGACCTGCGCTTTCATAAATGGGCCTATCCGGTCGCCATGGTTCTGTTCGGATTGTATATCGCGGTCGGCCAGGCCGAGCCGATCAAATACGCCTTCATGCGCAGGGGGCCGGAATCGATATGCGAGTGGAACCGTCACTACCTTCCGCTGCTGCCGCTGCATTGGTGCGGGGCAGCGCGCGTATAACAGTTTGTTGAGGACGTGTTGGACGGTTGCTTGCGGAATCCTGATGCAGCGCATCAAGAGGTGAGACTATCCCGGGAATTAACCGGTTCCCCCGACAAATCCACCGGCGGCGACAAAGCGGTTGCCGTGGCCGCGCCGGTCCAACTAGGCTATGATGACTCGGGGGCAGGAATTCGCCCGGGCGACGGCAGACGCCGGGGCTTGAGCGCGCGATCACGGTAAAGGGAAGAACAAGATGCGTATTGCGGCTGGTTTGATCTTTGCAGGCGCGGTTTCGCTGTGCGCGACGGGCGCAGCGTGGTCGCAGACCCCCGCCACCAAGAGCGCCGCGGCGCCCGCCGCAGCGGCTGTGCCTGCACCGCCCGCCGCAGCGACGCCGGCGCCGGCAAAGGCGCCCTGCGCAAATCCGGATGCGCTTGGCATCGGCCGCGTCGTTGAGATCGACACCACGGGCGGACCGGGCTTCGGTTTCGAGCACTTCAAGCAGCTCGATTTCCTGCGCGACAAGGAAGTGGTGCTGACCTTCGACGACGGCCCGTGGCCGCTCAATACGCCCTCGGTGCTGAAGACGCTGGCGGACGAGTGCACGACCGGCATTTTCTTTCCGATCGGCAAGCACGCGACCTACTATCCGGAAATCCTCAAGCAGGTTGCCGCGGCCGGCCACACCATCGGATCTCATACCTGGTCGCACGCGACCCTCACCAACAAGAAGCTGACCGAAGACCAGCGCAAGGAGGAAATCGAGAAAGGTTTCAGCGCGGTGAAATGGGCCCTGGGCGCGCCGCCCTCTCCCTTCTTCCGCTTCCCGGCGCTGCAACACCCGCCTGAAATGGTGACCTATCTCGGCACCAGGAACATTGCGATCTTCTCGTGCGATCTCGACTCCTTCGACTTCAAGGCCCGCAACGCGCAGCAGGTGATCGACGTCACGATGAAAAAGCTCGACAAGCTGGGCAAGGGCATCATCCTGATGCACGATTTCCACAAGCACACCGCAGAGGCGCTGCCTGCCCTGCTGCGCAGACTGAAGGCCGACGGCTACAAGGTGGTGCAGATGAAGGCGAAGACGCGGGTTGAGACCCTTCCACAATACGACGATGAGGTTCTGAAGGACGCCAAGCTGCCGACGGTGAGTTCGCGGCCCGTTTCCAGCGTGGTGCAGACGATATCGGAATAAGCCGGCAGCGCGCGAAAAACGCCCGTGCCGGCGTTCCACATTGACGGCTATGTCATCGTGTCCGCCGACGGAATGCTGGCGAACGCAGATCGCGTGATGCCGGATGAACTGAAATTCGAGGGCGACAAGCGATTTTTCACCGCCGCCCT
>VFSW01015002.1_pt1 | contig 10674 bp, 11 predicted proteins | sample 5358111 | NCBI WGS metagenome assembly VFSW01 (sample SAMN11554181, study PRJNA540505) | mine drainage metagenome | isolation source: sediment from site ElyBrook_90M | place: USA: Ely Copper Mine, Vershire, VT | collected 2017
GAATCACAGATAACCAAGGACGACCACAAATAATCTGTGTTCATCTGCGGTTAAAAGGTCTTTATGCAACTTCCTGATTTCAAACTTGAACGCTACTTTGCCAAATACGAATTCACTGCCGAATATCTGCTCTGCAGTTCGGATTGTGAAGCCATGTCCATCGCGGACTTGTTGGCCTTCGAGCCGGATGCCGCCGAAAAATTCCAGCAGACTTGGCTGGGTTACACTGAGTCGCAGGGAAGCCCAACTCTGCGGAAAGAAATCTGCGGACTTTATGAAACCGTCCAGCCGGAACATGTATTAGTTCATACCGGCGCGGGCGAAGCCATTTTCCTTTTTATGCACGCCATGCTCCAGGCGGGTGATCACATCATCGTCCATTCGCCGGGTTATCAATCGTTGGCGGAAGTGGCGCGCGGAATCGGCTGCGATGTCAGCCCGTGGCTGGCGCGTGAAGAAAATAATTGGGCGCTCGATCTGGATGAGCTGTCAAAACTTTTGCGATCGAATACAAAGCTGATCGTCATCAACACACCGCACAATCCAACCGGATATTTGATGTCGCGCGCGGACTTTGAATTTGTCAATCGCTTCGCTCGCGAAAATAACCTGCTCCTGTTTTCTGACGAGGTCTACCGCGAATCGGAATACGATCCCGCGACACGTCTGCCCGCCGCCTGTGATTTGGGCGAACATGCCGTTTCGCTCGGCGTGACTTCCAAGACATATGGACTCGCTGGTCTGCGAATCGGTTGGATTGCCACGCGCAATAAAAATGTCTATCAGAAAATGGCTGCCTTGAAAGATTACACGACCATTTGCAATTCCGCGCCCAGCGAATTCTTGGCGGAAGTTGCCATGCGTCATCGCCTGAAACTTGCCGGACGAAATCTCGATATTATCAAGAAAAATCTCACCGTGATTGATGGCCTCATGCAGCGTCACACTGATTTATTGTCATGGATTCGTCCACGTGCCGGTTCGATGGCTTTTCCGCATTTATTGGAGGGCAATGTCGAAACTTTTTGCGATGACCTGGTCCATGAAGCGGGCGTTTTATTATTACCCGGCACAACATATGACGATACCGCTAATCACTTCCGTCTTGGCCTTGGACGCAAAAATCTACCCGAAGCCGTTGCCCGGCTGGAAGAGTTTTTGACTGCTGTTAAAAAGTGATCCGTGTAACTTTGTGGAAGATCGAAACAGAAATTTAACGCCAAGTCGCAAGGGCACAAAGGCTTGTATAATTTTCTTCGCGACTTTGCGTTGAAACTTGGTCTTGTCTAGGAGAAACATGCAAAGATTGTTGACCGTTCTTCGACTTGCTCGTCCGCTCTACATGCTCCTCGCCGCGCTGACTTACGTGCTCGGCGCGGGCATTGCGCGTTACCTCGGCAATCCGCAGAATCAATCTGTTTTCTGGTTTGGAATGCTTGCGGTTCTCATGGCGCAATTATCCATGAGTTTGCTGGTTGAAGTTTTTCGCCCCTTCAATGAGCCAATTATCCCAGAAGAAACTCGCGCTGAACGCAAAACGATTCAGGATGCTGCGCTGTATGTTTCTCTCTCTGCGCTTATCATAGCGGGCGTGATCGCCTTTTTCTTTTTCCGTGATCATAACCTTACAGCTTCGTCCATCCTGTTTCTGGCGGTTTATCTATTTGTCATTGTGATTTATTCCGTCCCGCCGCTCCGGTTGGTGACCAAAGGTTTCGGCGAATTCCTGCTAGCCATTCAGCTTGCTTATCTCGTACCGTCCATTGGTTTTCTTTTGCAGGCAGGCAACTATCATCGCCTCTTAAATGCCATAACAATTCCACTTTCGGTGCTGGCATTTGCGGCCTTTATTGCACTTGATTTTCCTGCTTATGCCGAAGATATAAAATACGAGCGTGGCACTTTTCTCTCGCGACTCGGTTGGGAACGTACAGTCCCTCTGCATCACGCCTTGATTATTGCCGCATATTTTCTTTTTGCTGCCGCGCCGCTGGTCGGCTTTTCCCTCGGCTTGCTCTGGCCCGCCTTCCTTACGCTTCCATTCGGGCTCCTGCAGATCTATTCGCTGCATAATATCGCACTTGGCGCAAAGCCTGTTTGGAATCTCTTGATCGCGAATTCCATTGCTCTCTTTGGCCTCACTGCCTATTTTCTGACTCTTACTTTTTGGATTCGCTGACGTTTGACGGACTATGCCTGAATTCTTGACTCTTCTCCCGCCGGATGAAGCCCGCAAACTTTTGCTCTCGCATCTCGCGGGACTTGAAGCAGCCTCCGAGTTAATTGACTCTGCTCACGCCCTTGACCGTGTCACTGCCGAGGACATTCTTGCGCCGCATCCGTTGCCTGAATTCCCGCGCTCGACAGTTGACGGCTACGCTGTCCGTGCCCGCGACACATTCGGCGCAACCGACTCATTGCCCGGTTATTTGACTCTCATTGGCGAAGTCCCGATGGGGGACACGCCTGAATTGAAAGTTGAACAAGGTCAATGTGCATTGATTCACACTGGCGGCATGTTGCCCGAAGGTGCGGATGCGGTGGTGATGTTGGAATACAGCCAGAAGACCTCCGAGGTCTTTAGAGACCTCGGGGGTCTAAAAATTGAAATGGAAATTATGCGCGCAGTGGCGGATGGCGAAAACGTGATCAAGATTGGGGAGGATGTAAAAGCCGGTCAAACGGTCATCCGGCGCGGGGCCCGATTGCGACCGGCTGAGATTGGCGGTTTGATGGCGCTTGGAATTATTCAACTGCGCGTAGCCAGAAGACCACGCATTGGTCTGATCTCATCAGGCGACGAAGTTGTCGCGCCGAATCAAACGCCGCGTCCGGGACAGGTTCGGGATGTCAATGCGTTTACGTTGGCATCGCTTGTGATGAAGTCAGGCGGGGAAGTGATGCATTACGGCATCGTATCGGATGATATGGCCGCGCTAAAAACTGTTGCCACACAAGCGCTCGCCGAATGTGACGTGGTGATTATCACAGCTGGTTCATCTGCCAGCACGCGTGATATGACCGCCGAAGTGATCGGCTCGCTGGGTGCGCCCGGTGTGCTGGTGCATGGTATCAATACGCGTCCTGGCAAGCCAACGATTTTGGGCGTATGCGATGGCAAGGCCGTGATCGGACTTCCTGGAAATCCTGTCAGCGCGCTGGTGAATGGCTATTTATTTGTCGTGCCCGTGATTGAAAAATTGTTGGGTGAACTTCCGAAAATTCAAGCAACTGTCACCGCAAAATTGACAGTTAATTTGCCTTCCCAGGCGGGTCGCGAGGATTGGTGGCCGGTGAAATTATCGAGAATAGAAAATAGAGATTGGATGGCAGATCCCATTTTTGGCAAAAGCAATTTGATATTTACTCTTGCCGCCGCAGATGGACTTTTGCGAATTCCGCCGGACGCAACTGGCTTGAGCGCGGGCGAAATGATTGAAGTGGTTTTGATTTAATCCATGTTGGATTGATGTTTCTTTTCGAGCATTCTGGTTAGGAGCAAGAGGACAATAGATACTCCTACCAGGATTATCGACATCGCAACGGCCACGCCCAGATTGCGTTCAAAGCCGATGTAGATCGCCAGCGGCATGGTTTGTGTTGTCCCTTCCAAATTTCCAGCAAATAAAATCGTTGCGCCGAATTCGCCCAGAGCGCGCGTCCAGGTCAGGATGATGCCGCCGATCAAGGCATTTCCGGCCAGCGGGAACATGATTTCGCTGAATAATTGCCATTGATTCGCGCCCTCTACGTGCGCGGCCTCTTCGACCTGAATATCCACTTCGGCGAAGCCGATGCGGGCGGCGCGAATATATAATGGCGCAGACACAAAGGTCTGCGCCACGATCACAGCCGCCGTTGTGAATGACAGGCTGATGCCAAGCTTGCTTAATTCCGAGCCGAACACGCCTTGACGTCCAAATGCGATCAAGAGCGCCAATCCCGCCACGGACGGCGGCAAGGCGACTGGCAGATCGATCAACAGTTGGATGAAGTCTTTTCCAAAGAATTTCCAGCGTGCCAATATATACGCCAATGGCGTTCCGAAAATGATCGTAATGGAAACACTGATCAGGCTTGTGTACAAACTCAAGCGCAAAGCGGTTAGCGAGCTTGACGAAAGTGCGTTTGCAAAAAAATCATTATTCGCAGCGCGCAGGAACAGCGCCAAAAGCGGAAGTCCAAGCAGGGCGACCAGTAAAAGACTGGGAATAACGAAAAGCCAGTTGTTATTCCCAGCCGCTATCAGGTAGGAAAAGAAGCGCCGTAACTGCTTCATTGAATCGGTGTGAAGCCCCACTTCTTTAGAATTGCCTGTCCATCGCCCGAAAGAACATAGTCAATGAATTCCTTGGCGAGATTCGCATTCGGGGCTTTGGTCAATGCCGCAATCGGATATTTCGCAATGACATTGAAGTTGGCAGGGATGGCAATGGTCTTTAAGTCAGGCGCGGCAACCGAGTCTGAAATGTAGACGATGCCTGCATCCGCTTCGCCCAACTGGACTTTTGCAACGACTTGCTTGACGTCGGTTTCGTTCGAGACGACATTTGCCAAAACTTTGGCGCTGAAGTCGCTTCCGAAGCTTGCATCCTTGCTCATGTTATTCAGGATTTGGCGGGCATACTTGCCGCCTGGCAGGGTGGTATCGCCAAGGACGAGTTTTATTCCAGGTTTTGCCAGATCGTTCAAGGTCTGTATTTTGGCTGGATTATTTGTCGGAAGAATTACGAGAAGCTGATTAGTCAAAAATACCTGTGAGGCATTTTGAGCGACCAATCCAGATTTTATGGCGTTGTCCATCTCGGTTTGATTGGCCGAGGCGAAGATGTCAGCAACGGCACCCTGCTCGAGTTGGGTCCGAAGCGTTGGCGAACCGCCAAAATTAAATTTAACAGTAACGCCCGGGTGTGCGGTTTCAAAATTCTTGCCTATTTCGCCGAATGCCTGTGTCAGCGACGCGGCGGCAAAAACTGTCAATGTTTTTGCTTGAGGCGCAGAGGTTGGGGTGATGGTTGCGGCTTGGGTAACGGGAGCAGCTACAGGGGTTGGTGTTGCTGCGGTGCCACAGGCTGTCAAAAATATTGCCAGCGGCAGGCCCAGGCTTAAGAAGCGTTTCATGTTTGTTCCTCCGATATGATGTGGAATTTGATTTTTATCTGCGCCATCCATTCCTGGATGAGTTTCATTTGACGGAGGCGGAGATCAAGGCTTAGTTGATTGAATGTCTGGTCAGGCGGCAAGTGAGTGAGCATTGCTTCCAGACGTTCGATCTCGCTTTTGATTTCGGCGCACTGGGTTGCATAAATCAACACGTTTTTTTCCGGGCTATATAGATTGGTGAAATACAGCCTGGTGAGAAATTCCAGCCGAATGGAACGGGAATTGTGGCTGGTGGTGTTTTCAAGCCAATCCATAAAACGACGGCGACCCGCGGCTGTGATGCGAAGTTTTTGGCGGGCTGGTAATTTTTCCTGTTCGATAATTTGCGAGGAAATGTCCCCATGATTCTCCAGACGCTTGAGGATTGCATAAGCCTGACTCTGGCTTAAATGCCAGACGCTTCCCAATTCGGTGGCAAATCTTTGGTGAAGATCGTAGCCATGACTTGGACCGGCTATCAGAAAACCCAGCAATGCAAATTCAGGGGATAGGCTTCCTGAGTGACGAGGTGTTTCTGCTGATATACTCACCCGGTGAGTATATCAGCATGTTTTTATATTTGCAAGTAGAGGCTGTTATAATCCATAAAATGTCTGTCTATCTTCACGATATTCCTCTCGAACAAGCCCAATCCAGATTTGAATCCGCGCTGCGAGAAGCGGACCTTTGGCGGGTGCTCGCAACTGAAATTATTCCGCTCGATGAAAATGCTCTCGGACGTGTCTCGGCTGAACCCATCTGGGCTAAAGTTTCCTCGCCGCATTATCACGCTTCCGCCATGGACGGCTTTGCAGTCAAAGCTGAAGAGACAAATGGCGCGCAACCTTCGTCGCCAGTGGCTCTTGAAATTGGCAAGCAAACAAAATATCTTGACACGGGTGATCCACTGCCGGATTGGGCAAATGCTGTCATTCCCATTGAAAATGTTGAATCACTGGATGATAATGGCGCGATTACGCAGGCCATTCGTGCGCCGAGATCGATTCGAATCCGCGCGGCGGTTGCACCGTGGAGTCACATTCGTCCGCTTGGGGAAGATATTGTTGCCACGCAATTGGTTTTGCCCGCCGGGCATGTTTTACGTCCGGCGGATTTGGGCGCGATTGCCGCGGCTGGACATCAACAAATAAAAGTGGCGCGCAAACCGCGCGTGGCGATTCTTCCAACTGGAACAGAACTTGTCCCGATTGGAAGTGATTTGAAATCCGGCGATATTCTCGAATACAACTCGCTGGTCATGGCTGCGCAAATCAAAGCGATGGGCGGCGAGCCGACTCGTTTTTCGATTACCAAAGATGATTTTGATTTAATTTGTCAGCGTGTGGAAGAAGCTGCACAGACGCATGATCTAATTTTGCTCAATGCTGGCTCGTCCGCAGGCGCCGAAGATTTTTCAGCGACGGTCGTGGAAAAACTTGGGACACTGTTTGTGCATGGAGTCGCGGTCAGGCCGGGGCATCCAGTGATACTTGGCTTGGTAAAACGCAAAACTCAAAACGTAAACTCAAAATCAGAAAACTTGATACCCGAAACCTGGAACTTGACACCTATTATTGGCGTTCCCGGCTATCCTGTCTCTGCTGCATTGACAATCGATATATTTGTCGAGCCGTTAATCGCAAAATGGCTTGGGCGCAGACCGAACGAACTTCCAGTTGAAACTGCAACGCTCACAAGAAAAATAAATTCCCCGGGAGGGGATGACGATTATGTCCGCGTGGCGGTGGGAAAGGTGGGCGAAAAACTTTTAGCCGCTCCACTTTCGCGCGGAGCTGGAGTGATTACTTCGCTGGTCCAGGCCGATGGGTTGGCTATCATACCGCGCGGTGTGCAAGGTCTTGAAGCAGGCGAACAAGTTAGAGTTCACCTGTATCGAAGCAGGGCTGAGATCGAACGAACGATTTTTTGCATCGGCTCACATGATCTGACGCTTGACCTGCTCGCACAATTTTTGGCGGAGCATGATCGTCGGTTTGCTTCTGCGAATGTTGGTTCGCAGGGCGGGCTGATTGCGTTGCGTCGTGACGAAGCTCACCTGGCTGGCTCGCATCTGCTCGACCCTGCAACGGGTGAATACAACATTTCATATATTCGACAATATATGCCGGGCATTCCTGTCAAGGTGGTGGCGCTGGTTGGGCGCGATCAGGGCCTGCTTGTGAAGCGCGGCAATCCGAAGCATGTCAAAGATTTAGAAAGCCTCACCCGGCCCGAGGTCCAGTTTGTGAATCGGCAGCGCGGCGCAGGTACGCGCGTCCTGCTTGATTATCATCTGAATTTATTGGGCATAACAGGCGAACAAATCCTCGGCTATAATCAGGAAGAGTACACACATTTAGGCGTTGCGGTTGCGGTTGCATCTGGCCGTGCTGATTGCGGGCTTGGGATTGCGGCTGCGGCGCAGGCGCTTGACTTGGACTTCATCACGCTTTTTCAGGAACGTTATGACTTGGTTATTCCGAAGGAACATGCGGATAGCAAACTCCTTGCGCCTCTCTTCGGACTTTTGGCCGGGCGCGAGTTTCGAGAAGCGGTTTCCAGGCTGATGGGTTACGATGTGTCCGTGATGGGCACTGTAATTTTGGAGGACGAATGAACGACGCACTTATCATTGATGATAATCGTTCCACGGCTGATGCTCTTCAGCAGATGTTGATGGTTTTGAATCTTCCTGCGCGCGTTGCATATGGCGCAAGCCCGGCGATGTCACTGTTGAGCGGATTTACTCCTGGTTTAATTCTGCTTGATATCAATATGCCTGGCGTGGACGGTCTTGAAATTCTGGCTTACCTGCGCCGCGAACCGAGGCTGATTCCTGTTCCGGTAATTGTGATTACATCTGACGATCAGCCTGAAACGCGGGCGCGGGTGATGAAGGGTGGCGCCACTGCGATGATTATTAAACCGGCGACGCTTGAAACTCTTGAAGAGAACCTAAGCAAAATCGGTATCATCAAATAATTTGTTTGCGTTCAGAATAGAAAGGGCAGGCTTCTTTAAGGCTGCCCTTTTTCCTTGCCTGATCTTTTAATTATTTCTTATACAAATAATAGGGAGCATATGAAAAATACTTCAATCTTTGCGTTCGCGCTGATTCTGCTCGTTGTATTATCTGCTTGTGGTAATTATTCTGTAGTTAACTCTCAGGCGCCTTTAGCTACTGTTCCTCCTGGCTTTGCAGGGAAGACGAATCCACTTGGCCCGGAGGCATCTATTGCAGGCGCAGATATCTTCAAAACAAATTGCGCCACTTGCCATGGCGATACCGGGCTTGGCGATGGATCGGCGAGTACGTATCTTGATCCTCGGCCTGCCAATCTGGTAATGCTTAATACTACTGCTGCGGATGATTATTTATATTGGCGTATTAGTACCGGCAGAGAAGGCACAGCCATGCCTGCCTGGAAGGGCGTTCTGGATGATCAGCAGATTTGGCAGGTTATTGCCTTTATTCGAACTCTCAAGTAATTGTTCCTTTTTAAATGTGATTATCCTTAATGATGTTTTGCACTAAATTTTTTCAATTATAATATTGGCCCAAGGAGACCCACTTTATGCCAATTTCTGCTGGACTTCCTGCCCCTGAATTTGATCTTCTTGACGATACAAATAAGCGACGTCACCTTTCAGATTTTCGCGGGCAACCTGTTATTTTATATTTCTATCCCGCTGACGATACTCCCGGCTGCACTAAGGAAGCTTGCAATTTCCGCGATGATTATTCTGCTTATCAAGCTGCGGCTGTGACCATTTTAGGTGTCAGTCCGGATACAGTTGAATCACACATTAAATTCAAGAAAAAATTCCAACTCCCTTTTCCTCTACTTGCCGATGAAGATCATAAAGTCTGCGATCTCTATGAAGTTTGGGGCCCGAAAAAATTTATGGGAAAGTCTTATGAAGGCGTACTTCGCACTACGTTTTTAATCGATCAACACGGCAAAATTGCGCACGTCTTTGAAAATGTGCGGCCTGCAGAACATAGTGTAGAAGTTATTGAAACGCTAAAAACAATTTAATTCCCTGTTTTTTGCCAATTTCTTGAAAAATAACGGCTTTTTTGTTTCAGCAATATGCCAAATATGCGTGACAAATTCGAGGAAATTTGGTAAATTATTCATCTTGTATCGTCATTGTATGAATTTTATTGTAAAACGTTTCTGATTGTAGAATTATCCTTATAAGTTTGGATTAACAACCACCCCTTGTTTTGCGATTATTTATCCTATTGCGGAACAAGGGGCAAGCGTGCCAGAAGCAATTGCATAAGTCTAAAATTTAGGAGAGAGAGCATATGCGACATTTTGTAATTGTCGGCGTGCTGGTTATTCTTGTGGCTACCTTGACGTGGGCTGGGTTGAACTATATCCATTTGATGCCAGTCGAAGCCAGCGCCCAATCCATTCCAGTAGATTGGTTATGGAATCTTGATATTGATGTAATATCGTTTTTGCTGGCGCTCATCATCGTTCCAATTGCATATAGCCTTGTTGTTTTTCGTCGAAAGAAAGGGGACACTACGGATGCAGAGCACATTGAGGGCAATACGCCGCTGGAGATTACCTGGACAGTTATCCCGCTTATTGTCGTGCTGATCTTTGCTTATCTCGGCGCTTATACTTTGGGAGAAATTAATGTTGTAGATCCCAGTGCAAATGAAATCCAGGTCAAAGCCATCCAATGGGCTTGGTCATTTACCTACCCTGAAGGATTTACTTCCAAAGAACTTCATTTACCTATCAATAAGCAGGTCGTTTTGAAAATGCAATCAGGGGATGTTATTCATTCATTTTGGATCCCGGAGTTTCGCATCAAGCAGGATGTGCTGCCGGGGCGTGTGACTGATTATCGCATAACGCCAATTCTTATCGGCAATTATATGGTTCGTTGTGCGGAATTGTGCGGCACATCTCACGCATATATGGAGGCTCCAGTCATTGTTTCGTCGCAGGCTGATTATGATGCCTGGATCGCTTCGCAGAAGGCCATTGCTCTTGTCGCTGCGCAGACGCCTCAAGGCCGTGGCGAACTGCTTGCCAATACGGTTGGTTGTCGAGGCTGCCATACGATTGATGGTAGTAAATTAGTGGGACCAACCTGGCAGGGGTTATACGGTTCGCAAGTTACTCTTTCCGATGGCACAACGGTTACAGCAAATGATGCTTACATAACCGAGTCCATTGCCAGCCCGAGCGCCAAGATCGTCAAAGGCTTTGAGACAACAACGCCGATGCCTAAATTTGATTTGACTGCTGCCCAAATCAGCGATCTTGTTGCTTATATTGCGACATTGAAATAAATGAATTTGGACCTGGTAAATTTTGCCAGTTCTAATCATGGAGGATAAATGAAAAAATTCTTTTCATCTGCCCTGTGGCATGGCATTCTTTGGCAGGCTATTGGCTGGGCGTTAGGCGCGGTGTTTATTACGTTGATACGCGTTCTGATGGGGTTAACGCCTTTTGCGATTTTTGGCTTCACAGAACCTGCCTGGGTGTTTGGCGGATTGGT
>VFSW01015003.1_pt1 | contig 10674 bp, 13 predicted proteins | sample 5358111 | NCBI WGS metagenome assembly VFSW01 (sample SAMN11554181, study PRJNA540505) | mine drainage metagenome | isolation source: sediment from site ElyBrook_90M | place: USA: Ely Copper Mine, Vershire, VT | collected 2017
CACTTTGGTCAATGAGACCGTGGGGTTTGACGAAAAACGCGGCGATACCCTGAGTCTGCTCAACAGCCCTTTCGAAGAACAAAAAGAGGTCGTGACGGAGGTACCGCTGTGGAAGCAGCCCGAAACCCTTGCAATGGTCAAGGATGGGCTAAAATACGTCGTCATTGCGGGCGTGACCCTGTTCCTGTTAATGGGAATCATTCGGCCGGCTTTCAAGAACCTAACCAAGGTCCTGGCCACCGTTCCGGAACCGCAGATTTTCCGGAATGATGCTCTGCCCATGAGCGAGGAAGGCCGGGTTCAGGCTCAGTTCGTCGCGTCCTACGAAACCAATCTGGGGACAGCCAAACATTTGGCGCAGCAGGATCCTAAAATTGTTGCTTCCGTAGTCAAGGAATGGGTGGGCGGCAATGAGTGATGCTGGGGTTAACAAGAGTGCAATCCTGCTGATGACCATCGGTGAAAACGAGGCTGCCGAAGTCCTGAAGCATCTGGAGCCCAAAGAGGTGCAGAAGATCAGCGCAGCCATGGTGGCACTCAAGGGATTATCCCGAAATCAGATTTCCAGCGTGTTCGAGGAGTTTCATCATTTGGCATCGAAAAAAACGACCGTCGGCATGAACGCCTCGGATTATATTCGCAACATGCTGACGCGAGCCTTGGGAGACGACAAAGCGGCAGGACTGATTGACCGGATCATGCATGGTGGGGACACCAGCGGCATCGAAAGCCTGAAATGGATGGATGCAGCATCCATTGCAGAGCTCATCGGCGGCGAGCATTCGCAGATCATTGCCACTATTCTGGTGCATCTTGAACCTGATCTTTGCGCGGAGGTTTTGGGGCTGCTGACGGAGCGTACACGCAATGACGTGATCCTGCGCATTGCCACCCTGGATGGCGTACAACCAGTGGCGTTGCGTGAACTCAATGACGTACTGACCAGGCTGCTCACCGGCAATTCCGCGACCAAAAAGCGCATCAAGGGCGGCTCACGTGCTGCGGCTGAAATCCTCAATTTCATGGGAGGGGCGCTGGAAAGCTCAGTCATTGAAGCTGTGCGCGGTTATAATCCTGAGCTGGCTCAAAACATCATCGACGAGATGTTCGTATTTGACAACCTGATCGACGTCGATGATCGGGGCATCCAGTTGATCCTGCGCGAAATCCAGTCAGAATCTCTAATCGTGGCGCTCAAAGGAGCCAGCCCGGAACTGCGCGAGAAGATTTTCAAGAACATGTCTCAGCGCGCCGCAGAAACGATGCGCGAGGACCTGGAAGCCAAAGGCCCGGTCAGATTGAGTGAAGTGGAAGCGCAACAGAAAGAAATTCTCAAGACTGTAAGGCGCATGGCCGATGAAGGCCAAGTCGTTATGGGCGGTAAAGCGGATGAGGTTTATGTCTGAGATCTTGACGCCGAAAGAACAATTGACTGCCTATCAGCGCTGGGAATTGCCCAGCTTTTATGTCGATAGTGCCCCGGATCAGCATTCCCGGACTGCGGTCGGCAATCTTCCGACCGCAGCGGAGCTGGAGCAACTGCATCAGCAGGCTCACGAAGAAGGCTATCGCGCGGGACATGCGGAAGGTTTGCAGCGTGTTGCGCAGGAGAGCATCCGTATCAGCCAGGTGATGGCGAATCTGGGCGGGCAATTGAAGCAGGTGGATCAGCAGATGGTTCAGGCGTTGCTTGATCTGGCCCTGGAGGTGGCTCGTCAAATGGTGCGGCAGGCGCTGCATGTAAAACCCGAGCTGCTGTTCAATGTGGTGCGCGAAGCCGTGGCGAGCCTGCCGCATTTCAATCATCCCGCACATCTGGTTTTGCATCCTGAAGACGCCGCATTGGTTCGGTCCGGGATGGGAGACGAATTGGCGCATTCATTGTGGAAGATTTTTGAGGATCAACAAATGGCGCGTGGTGGTTGTCGGATAGAAACCGCCCACAGCCAGATCGACGCCACCCTGTCCAAACGTTGGCAACAGGTTGTCGCCAATATTGGGCAAGATAGCGATTGGCTGGAATCATGAACGCGCCCAATCCACACCTCAAAAACTGGCTGGAAGGTTTGGAGGCGGCCAAGGATGTGGTGTCGCAGTCACAGTCCTTGCGAATCAGCGGGCAGCTCACCCGGGTGACGGGCCTTGTCATGGAAGCGGTAGGGCTCAAGATGCCGGTGGGGAGTACCTGCGTTATCGAGTTGCCAGGCCACCAAGTCGAGGCTGAGGTCGTGGGATTTTCTGGGGAAAAATTGTTTCTGATGCCGGAAAACGATGTACAGGGATTAGTGCCTGGCGCGCGTGTCGTTCCAGCCGAGCCTGCGCAGGTATCCATATTTTCCGGGAAGCGAGACGTTCTCCGACGCCGTGCCAGCGACATGGTGCGCCATTTGCCCGTAGGGCCCTCTTTGTTGGGGCGCGTGCTGGATGGCGCTGGGCGTCCTCTGGACGCACTCGGCCCCCTTGCCGAAGCAGAGACTGCCCCGCTGCAAAGCCGTCCGGTCAATCCGCTCGATCGCGCGCCCATTCGGGAATCTCTCGATGTAGGGGTGCGCGCCATCAATACACTATTGACGGTGGGACGAGGCCAGCGCATGGGCTTGTTTTCCGGGAGCGGGGTCGGAAAGAGCGTTTTGTTGGGCATGATGGCGCGTTACACCAACGCTGACGTCATTGTGGTCGGGCTGATTGGAGAGCGCGGGCGCGAGGTGCTGGAATTCATCACCGACATTCTGGGGGCTGAGGGGCTGGCGCGCTCGGTAGTGGTGGCTGCCCCTGCGGATACCAGCCCGCTCATGCGTCTTCAGGGTGCGGCGTATGCAACGACGATTGCCGAATACTTCCGGGACCAAGGACGAAACGTGTTGCTGATCATGGATTCTCTAACCCGGTACGCCATGGCGCAACGGGAAATCGCCTTGGCGATTGGCGAGCCACCAGCCACGAAAGGCTACCCGCCTTCGGTTTTTGCCAAGCTGCCAAAACTGGTGGAAAGGGCGGGCAATGGTGCCGAGGGCGGTGGATCGATTACGGCCTTCTACACGGTTCTTACCGAGGGCGATGATCAGCAGGACCCCATTGCGGATAGCGCGCGCGCCATTCTGGACGGTCACATCGTATTGTCGCGCCGCCTTGCGGAACAGGGGCATTACCCCGCCATCGACATCGAATCCTCGATCAGTCGCGCCATGAACCATTTGGTCTCACAACAGCATTTCAACCTGGTCCAGCGTTTCAAGCATTTGTATGCCCATTATCAGCGCAATCGGGACTTGATTAGTGTGGGGGCGTACGTCAGCGACACGGACCCGCTGCTGGATGAAGGCATTGCGCGCTATCCGCGCATGGAGAAATTCCTGACTCAGGGGATGTATGAGCACGAATCCTACGCTGCAGCCGTAACAGCCCTAACCGACCTGTTTCACAGCAATCCATGAGAAATTCCTATAAGCCATGACCAAAATATATCCACTGCAACCGCTCGTTGACCTGTCACACCATAAGAGTGATGCGGCTACGCTTAAGCTGGGGCAGCTTAATCAACAGCAGCAAACCGAAAATAAGAAACTGGAAACACTGCTTCAGTTTCGCCGGGATTACCAGAACAGGTTTCGCGAGGCCGCGCAGAGCGGAATGGACCAGAATGGGTTGCGCAACTTCCAGAGTTTTCTGGATCGGCTGGATGAAGCGATTCACCAGCAGCACAGCGTGATCGAGCAGGTTAACCGGTCTTTTGCAAATGGGCGAGACGAACTCAATCAGGCGCAGCGCACCATGAAATCTTTCGACACGCTGGCCCAGCGGCATGCAGCATTGGTCAGGAAGCAGGGCATTCAGTCCGACCAAAAATTGCAGGACGAGCAAAGCGAACGTTTTGCCGCCAGAAACGACGCGTCATCCGACAAACCCTAATTCCGGAACCCAAGATCATGCAAAATTTACCCATTAGCCCCAGCGTAGCATCAGTTGCTCCTTCTCAAATTGCACCATCTCAGGCCGCTGCGGGAGCGCCTGAGAGTGCGCCCGCAGCGCCAGCAGAAGGTGATTTCAATACGGTGTTGGCGCGACAACTTGCTGCAGAGACAGGGAGTGCAGCTGCTGCCAATGAAAGCAGGATTGCGCCCGTGGTGCTTGGGGGAAGCGCACCGGTTGTCGCCGATATCATCAAGGGGACTGACAAAAATGAGCCGCCAGCCGTTGATGGCGTGAACGCGGCAGCACAAAGCGGGATGATGGCCCTGATGGCGGCCTCCATAGTTCCTGTGGAATTGAAACCCGTGGTGACCCCCACCACATCAGAGGCTCTTTCAGGCACCAGCAACTCGGGAACGCCAACTTTGCTGGGCCAGCTCCAGGCCAATGAGTCGAAAAACATAGCGGGGGGCGCGGTTGTGGGACAGCTTGTTGCTTCCGGGGACAATGCGTCGAATGTTTCAGGAACCCAGGGTATGAAATTCAGCGCGACATTGCAGGCTTTGGTTGACACGCATACTCCGGTTTTGGGAGCAGTTACTCCGGGTCAGCAGCAAACGAGCGCTTCGCCCGACCCTGCCAAAGATGCGCAACTAATCGCCCAGTCTCAGATACTGAATCCTGGAGCCAACCCTCAGATGGCCACCGTCAATGTCTCCCAAAATCTGACACTGAACACGCCTGTGGGCAGTAACCGCTGGAACGAGGATCTGGGGCAAAAAATTACCTGGATGGCCAGTCGCAGCGAACAAAGCGCCGAACTGCACCTCAATCCACCAGATCTTGGTCCGTTAAACGTCGTGCTGCATGTCAGCGGCGACCAGGCTACGGCATTGGTTACCTCTCCGCATGCCGAAGTCAGGGATGCGGTGCAGCAGGCGCTGCCCAAATTGCGGGAAATGCTGGCGGATAATGGCATCATGCTGGGCAATGCTTCGGTTAGCGATCAGGGCCATCAGGGAGCGCAAAACGGGTTTTCCGGGGGTGGCAAGTCGTCCCCATCGTTTAGTGGCAACGCCATTGAGATATCTTCTGTGCAGCAAGGTACAAAAATGGTTTCCACGCTTCAGTCACAGGGAATTGTGGATACATTCGCCTGAGGTACATTTAAACCCTCAAGGAACCTGATATGGCCAGAGAAGATAAAAAGCCATCTGAAGCACCCGCGGCAAAACCAAAAAAAAAGCTGCTGCTCATGATTATTGTGGCTGTCCTTACGCTGGCAGCGGTGGGGGGTGTGGCATGGTATTTCATGAAAGAAAAACCCCAGGCCGATGAGCAAAAACGGCCACCGGTGATTTCTTCGACACCCATATTCATTCCGCTTGACCCGTTTACAGTCAACTTGCAGCGTGAAGAGGGAGAGCGGCTGCTGCAGGTGGGATTTTCTCTCAAGATTTACAACACCGACCTGATCGAAAAAATCAAGGCGGCCATGCCGGAGATTCGCAGCAATCTGCTGTTGCTGCTCTCCAGCAAACACGCTTCCGAACTGGTGAGTGTGGAAGGGAAAAAGAAACTGGTCAATGAAATCATCGTGGCAGTGGACACTTTATTGGGTTTTCCCCAACCTGCGCCAAAGCCCGCGTCTGCTGCAAGCACTGCCCCTACAGATGCTACTGCGCCTACAGGTGCCACTGTGGCTCCCGGGCCTGAGCAGCCGCCTGAGAACAAGCCTAACACGGAAAACCGTGAAGATATTGTTGGCGTGATGTTTACTTCATTTATTATTCAGTGAGCCTTGCGATGGCGGATGAATTTCTTTCACAAGAAGAAGTAGACTCCCTCTTGCGAGGCGTGACCGGGGAGCATGACGACCCCGAAAAGCCCGCAGAAGACACGGGTGAGATTCGCCCTTACAGTCTGGGAAAGCAGGAACGCATCGTACGTGGGCGCATGCCCACCATGGAAATCATCAATGAACGCTTTGCGCGCTTGTTCAGGATTTCCTTGTTTAATTTGATGCGACGCTCCGCCGATGTTTCAGTGGGGCAGTTGCGGGTCAGCAAGTTCAGTGAATTCATTCGGAATCTTGCCGTGCCTACCAATATCAATCTCATTCATGCTAAGCCGTTACGTGGCAATGCGCTGTTTGTGTTCGATCCTAACCTGATTTTTCTTGTGGTGGACAACATGTTCGGCGGAGATGGGCGCTTTCATACCCGCGTGGAAGGGCGCGAATTTACCCAGACCGAACATCGCATCATCCAGAAATTGCTCGGTGCGGTTTTCGAGGCCTACGGCAAATCCTGGGAAACGGTTTATCGTCTGGAATTCGAATTTATGCGATCGGAAATGAACCCGCAGTTTGCCAACATTGCTACGCCCAACGAAGTGGTCATTGTTACAACCTTTGAAATCGAGTTCGGCGGCGTGGGTGGTTCCTTTCACATTTGCATGCCTTATTCCATGATTGAACCGATCAGGGAGTTGCTCTACAGCACGATGCAGGGCGACCACCTGGCCGTGGACAAACGCTGGCTGCAGATGTTGTCCAAACAGGTGCAGTCAGCGGATATTGAGTTGGTGGCCGTGCTGGGACAAGCGCGGATAAAAGTGGAACAACTGATGAAGCTCAAGCCGGGCGACGTCGTGCCTTTGGAAGTGGGGGAGAGCGTGACGACGCTTATAGACAACATTCCGGTCATGGAATGTAAGTATGGGGTGTTCAACAATCAGTATGCCCTCAAGGTGGAGAAAATGCTTTCCGCCGCGATGGGTGGCACGACTCAAGGAGGATGATCATGCCCAACGAAGCAGGAGAAATCAGCGCAGATGACTGGGGCGCGGCACTGGCGGAACAATCGGCTACGGAAGCCGCCGGATCGGCGGCGTCGGAGCCCCAGCCTGCGCCACAGCCCCATGTATTTGAGAAATTCGGGGCTGATACTGGAGTGTCGGCACATAACGATCTGGAAATGATCATGGACATCCCGGTCCAGCTGACTGTGGAGCTGGGGCGGACCAAGATGCCCATTAAAAACCTGTTGCAACTGGCGCAGGGATCGGTGGTCGAGTTATCCGGGATGGCCGGGGAACCCCTGGATGTATTGATCAACGGGTTTTTGATCGCCCAGGGAGAAGTCGTCGTTGTGAATGACAGGTTTGGCATTCGCCTGACGGATATCATCACGCCTTCCGAGCGTATTCGTCGTCTCAACCGATAATCATAATGAACCGAATTCTGTTGTTTCTGGCATCCTGCGCAGCCATGGGGGCTTTGGCCGCCGACAATTCGCGTCCAGCCTATACGCCGCCTTCTGTGTTGTCTTTGGAGAGTGTGTTGCAGGTGATTTTCAGCCTGCTGTTGGTTCTGGGTATCGTCGCGCTGGTTGCCTGGCTGCTCAAGCGGGTCACGCTGCCCCGGCAAAGCGCGGAGCGCCAGCTCAAAGTCATCAGCAATCTGGCCGTGGGCCAACGTGAACGCGTCGTGGTGGTGGAAATCCAGGAAATCTGGTTGGTTCTGGGGGTGGCACCAGGCCAGGTACAAACGCTACATACCCTGCCCCGACAGGCCTCGGAGCCGCGACATGAGGCGTAGCATGGTTTCAAAACTGTTCTGGATGCTATTGCTGTGGGTTGTGGTTCCGGTAGCCTGGGCGGCCACGCCTGGGATCGCAGGGATAACCAGTACCCCTGCGCCTGGAGGTGGGCAGACATATTCACTCAGTCTGCAAACGTTGCTATTACTGACGTCGCTGGCATTTCTTCCGGCAATCCTGTTATTGATGACAGGATTTACGCGGATTATTATCGTATTGTCTTTGCTGCGTTCAGCGTTGGGAACACAGTCGTCCCCTCCCAATCAAGTGTTGATTGGATTGGCGTTGTTTCTAACGTTTTTTGTTATGTCGCCGGTATTCGACAAAATCTATACGGAGGCCTGGCAACCGTACTCTGAAAATAAGTTGTCGCTGGATCAGGCCGTGGATCACGGCGCTGCACCGCTGAAAGCTTTCATGCTGCGTCAGACCAGAGAGGCGGACCTTGCTTTATTCGTTCGCATTTCCAACAGCGAACCGCTGCAAAGCCCGGAACAGGTGCCCCTCAAGATTCTTGTCCCGGCTTATGTCACCAGCGAACTAAAAACCGCTTTTCAGATTGGGTTCGTCATTTTCATCCCGTTTCTGATTATTGACATGGTCGTAGCCAGTGTCTTGATGTCTATGGGGATGATGATGGTCTCTCCCGCAGTCATTTCGTTGCCCTTTAAATTGATGTTGTTTGTACTGGCGGACGGCTGGAATTTATTGATTGGTTCACTGGTGCAAAGCTTTTATACCTGAGGATCGGCTGCCCCATGACTCCTGAAAGCATCATGACCCTGGGACGCCAGGCACTCGAACTGACCATCATGGTTTCCGCTCCCTTGTTGGTGACTGCGTTGGGGATTGGTCTTCTGATCAGTATCTTTCAGGCGGCTACCCAGATCAATGAAATGACGCTGTCTTTCATCCCAAAGCTGATCGGCATGGTGCTGGTACTGATCGTTTCCGGCCCCTGGATGATCGGTCTGATGGTGGACTACATCCGACGCCTGTTCGCCAGCATCCCGGGCATGGTGGGCTAGGGTGTCATGATCAGCTTTACCAGCGCGCAGTGGACCGCCTGGCTTGCTGCGTTCATTTTTCCGCTAACGCGCATCCTCGCACTTGTTGCGAGTACGCCGATTCTGGGCGACAAGGCAGTGCCCCTCCAGGTCAAAATCGGTCTGAGTTTGTTGCTCACGGTGCTTATTGCGCCCACTTTGGAAATGCAGCCCAACATCGACCCTGCTTCAGGCCAGGGGCTGCTCATCCTGCTGGAACAAATTTTGGTGGGTGTGGTGATGGGATTCGCCATGCGCATTGTATTCACAGCGGTGGAGATGGCGGGGGAGGTGGCCGGACTGCAGATGGGACTGGGCTTTGCGAGTTTTTACGACCCCCAGAATGCTTCATTTCTGCCAGTATTGGCTCAGTTTTTAGGCGTGATTGTTTCGTTGGCATTTTTGGCCATGGATGGTCACCTGTTTGTGCTGGCCGCCCTGTCTGACAGTTTTCAGATCTTCCCCATCGGTACCGCCGTACCTTCGGCTTTGGGGCTGCACACGCTGGTTTCCTGGGCAGGCAGTCTTTTTACTGACGCCTTGCAGATTTCGTTGCCGTTATTGGCTGCGTTGATGATGACCAATCTCGCACTGGGCATCCTGACCCGCAGTGCCCCGCAACTCAATCTTTTCGCGGTGGGGTTTCCGATCACGATAGGGATCGGATTTTTGTTTTTGGCCCTATCGTTGCCCTATTTCAAGCCACTGATCGAGCGTTTCTCCCATGACGGATTGAGCGCGATGCAACACGTCGTTCAACAGATGGGGCATTAAGTCTGGGTACTGACAAGGTTTACCGTTGTGCCGTTATTTTGCAGATTTTGTGCCAAGAACTGCAGGAAGCTTGTGAGATTGGCCTGACTGCCAGTGACCCCCTGGGTGGTTAAAAGATTTTGAAACCCCTGCTGCAATGCTGTATCTGCAGCGGTTAGAGCGGTGCTGGAACTCGACGATCCCGTGGTGCCGGGAGTGTTGCTGGCTGCGGTGAGTTGCTGAATCAGGCTTTGCAGTTCGGCCTGAATCTGGCTGGCGCCACTACCATGGCGATGATGGCCGTGACCGCCATGGGTTCCCGTGATGCTGGAAGCCGATTGTCCGCCATCATTATCACCACCACCCGACGACGTCGAAGACTGCCTCTGGGCCTGAAGTGCGGCAAACAGGCTTTGCAAAAAGCTGCCCAGCGCCTGCTGCGCGTTGGTGCTCGTCGTTGAGGATGGCCCTGTGGTGGAACTGCTGCCGTTCGTAGCGGAAGTGCCACTGCCTGAGGAAACCGTACCGCTGGAGGGTGTAGTCACCCCGACCTGAGACAGCGCCTGTGCGATAGCCGAGGCAAATTCGCCGATCTTTCCCCCTGGCTTGCTGCCATCGCCTTTGGTACCGGAGGGTTGATTGACGCCGCTCAGGAAGTTGAACTGGGGGAAATAGCTGCCGCTCTGAATGCTGCTGATGGACATGGGAATCTCCTGGTAAGCTACAGGTAGTTGAATAAGGACAGACTGGAAACGGTTTTGAAGGACTGCATGGCTGCTTGCAGACCCAATTGCTGCTGACTCAATTGACTGATGGCTTTGTTGTAATCCAGATCCTGCAGTTGCGATAAGGTGGTCTGATATTGCAATCCCAGCGCGTCTCCGGTGGACTGTAACGCAGTGATCGTATTGAGATTGGAACCGATCGCAGCCCGAACGGTCAGCACCTGGTTAAGCCCCTGGTTCAGATTGCCTGCAGCCAGGTTCAGTTGTTGCGTGAATGCGGCTGATGAGGCTGGATTGCCCGGAACGATAGGCGTGTTAAGGGTGGTTATCAGGTTCTGAATGGTCTTAAACAGAGACACGTTGGAGCTTGGTGCTACTGTGAAGGTATCGCCACTTGCAGGTGTGCCCTGGATATTGAATTGCAATCCATTGAAGCCGATGGACTGACCGCTGGTATACGGTTGGTTGGGGGCTGGCAGGCTGGTAGCTGGCAAGGCGTTGCCTGAAGGGTCTGTCCCCGTCACGGTATAGGTGGTGGTCCCTCCCGAGACATTGAAGGTCAAGGTATAGCTGTAGCCTTGCTGCGCGGCTGTTGGGGGAGGGACATCGAGATTGCCCTGACTGATGATTCCGGAGCCG
>VFSW01015004.1_pt1 | contig 10674 bp, 11 predicted proteins | sample 5358111 | NCBI WGS metagenome assembly VFSW01 (sample SAMN11554181, study PRJNA540505) | mine drainage metagenome | isolation source: sediment from site ElyBrook_90M | place: USA: Ely Copper Mine, Vershire, VT | collected 2017
CGCACCAGTCGCAACGCGATTGGGAGTTCTATCGCACGACCGCGCGGCAGATGCTTTGGCCGCATATCGACGCCGAGTATCAGCAGGAATTGCAGGGGATTGCGGACGGAGTGAAAGCGCACGGCATCGATCTTGACGTATACGACATTGTGGCGCTCAATGCCTTCGAAGAGGTGCCCGATTACTACGTTCCGTGGCTGAACAAACAGCAGAAGTCAGCGAAGAATCCAAAGCTGGCGGCACCCGGAAATTGCAGCGCGTTCATCGCCACGGGCAGCATGACGAAAGATCACCAGATCGTGATCGCCCACAACAACTGGACGAGCTATCTGGCAGGCGAGCGCTGGGTCGTTATTTTCGATATCCAGCCGGAACATGGGAACCGCATCCTGATGGATGGCTTCCCCGGCGTGATTACCAGCGACGACGACTTCGGCGTGAACTCGGCGGGAATGATGATTACCGAGACGACCATCACGCAGTTTGAAGGATGGGACCCGAACGGCAAGCCGGAGTTCATGCGCTCGCGCAAAGCGCTGCAGTATGCCAACAGCATTGACGATTACGTGCGCATCATTAAAGAAGGGAACAACGGCGGATACGCCAATGATTGGCTCATTGGCGATCGCAAGACTGGAGAGATCGCGTACCTGGAGTTGGGGCTGAAGAACACGCCGCTTTGGCGCACGAAGGATGGATATTTTGTCAGCTCGAACTTTGCGCGCGATCCAAAGGTGATTTCCGAGGAGACGACCTTCGATCCCAATGACGCGTCGTCCTCGCCCAACGCACGGCACGAGCGCTGGGAAGAAATCATGAAGCAGGCGAAGGGGAGGATCGACGTCAAGATGGCGGAGCAGTTTCTGGCTGACCACTTCGACAGTTTCGAGAAGAAAGAGCAGGCAGACGAGCGGGCTTTGTGCGGACACGTGGATGCCTCTCCGCGCGGCGTGAAGGAGTGGGAGTGGGACGCATACAATCCTGGCGGTGCAGTGCAGGGCAAGGCGACCGATAGCGCAATGGCAGCCAAAATGAGTTTCGTCGCGCGGGCTGGACATCCCTGCGGGCAGGATTTTCTTGCCGCCGATTTTCTGGAGAGGCACCCTGAGTACTCCTGGCAGAAGCCGCTGCTGCGGGACATGAAGGCGGGGCCCTGGACGGTGTTTGCGGCAGGGCAGAAAGAACAGCCGGGGGCCAATTAAAACCCAGATCATTCTTCCTGTCTGGAGTGAGTTCTAGTCACTCAGCGAGCAACTGCAATCGGCTGGAACGACGTGGGCCAGCAGGAAGTTCGCGACGCGCTGGTAAGCGTCAATCTGATTCTCCACGCGGGCGAAGCCGTGGCCTTCGTTTTCATAAATCTTGTAGTCGACCGTGCCGCCGCGCTTTTTGATCGCATCGACCACCTGTTGGGTTTCAGACTTGGGGCAGCGGGGATCGTGACCGCCGGCCAGCAGGAGTAGCGGCGCTTTGATTCGATCGATGTAATTGATCGGGGAACGCTCTTCGTACAGTGCTTTGTTCTTGACCGGGTCACCCATGGTCGCCAGATCACCCTGCCGCAGGACCGGATCTTCGTTTTCGATTTCGGTGAACCAGTTCACGAACGGCACGATGGGCACGCCTGCGGCCCAGACGTCCGGAGCTTTCGTTACTGCCATCATGCTCAAATAACCGCCGTAGCTTCCGCCCACGACGGCAATCTTCTTGGGATCGAGATGGCCCGTCTGCTTGATCCAGTCAACACCGGCCAGGACGTCCTGCAGGTCGCCGCCACCCATGTCGAACAGATTCGCCTGCTGGAACTCTTTTCCGTATCCCGTCGATCCGCGGTAGTTGGGAGCCAGCACCATGTATCCCTGATTCACAGCGAACTGCACGAAGCGGTTGAAAGAGTTCATGGTTTGCGAAGTCGGGCCGCCATGAATGAAGACGATGGCCGCATTCTGCCCGTTGCGCGGCATGTTGTGCGGGACATAGAGAAATGCCGAGATGGTCCACTTGCCGTCGCGGCTGGGATAGTGAATCAGGTACGGCTCGACCATATCTTCCGATCGGATTCCGGCGACGAGCGAACGAGTAATCTGCTGTGACTTGCCGGTCGCGAGGTGATAGACCCAGAGGTCGGTAGGTGCCGTGGGGCCGTTGTGGAAATATAATAGGCGCGTGCCATCCGCACTGAAAGCCGAGTGGCCACCGGCAGGTTCGTTGACGCCTTTGGGAATGGCGAGCGCTGTCGATTTGCCCGTGGCGAGATCGTGCAGGTAGATGTCTTCATTGCCGTCAACGTTGGTGCTGAAAGTGAGATGCTTGCCATCGGGCGAGAATTCGCCGCCGCGGATCTCCCATTTGTCTTGCGTGAGCCATGTGATCTTCTTTATGGTTACGTCGAGCAGCCCAATGTTCTCGTAGCCATCGGCTGCATTCGATGTCACCAGAACGTGTTTGCCGTCAGGCGAGAGATCATTCGCCAAGAAACGTTGCTCGCCCTCGTGCGGCGTTAGCTGCGTGCTCTTTCCCGTGGCGACATCCGCAAGGAAGATATTCGAGTCCGTGCCCTTCGCTTGCTCTTGTGTGTATACGATGTACTTTCCATCCTTCGACCAGATCGGGTTGTAGTTTTCCTTGTCCTGCGGCGTATTGGTCGTGAGGTGCGTCACCTCGCGCATAATCATGTCGTAAACATCGATTTCGTACGCTGCCGACGTCTTCGGTTTCACCTCGTATGCCAGATAGCGTCCGTCGGGCGACCACGTCGGATTCTGTTCTGCGATCTCGCGGGTCTGCGTCAGGTTGACGACCTTGCCGGTCTTCGGCGAGACGAGAAAGATGTCCCACTGCTCGTCGCCGTCGTAATCGGACTGATAAGCGATCCACTTACCATCGGGCGACCATGCCGGCGCTGTCTGACGCTGGTCGCTGACCGTGAGTTGCACTGGGAATCCGCCCTCGGCCGGAACGAGCCAGATGTTGTTGCGTCCGCTCATATTCGAGATGAAGGCGATGCTCTTGCCGTCGGGTGACCATGTCGGACGCCCGATCTGGCGTGTCATGTAGAGCTTTTCGATGGTCAGGCTGCGCGGTTCAACCTGCGCGTTGGGCTTCGACGAGATCTTCTTGGGATCGGTGACGGCTTGGGCTGAAGGCAAGGTCTGGGCGACGGTCTCGGCGACAACAGTGCTCATGAGGATGACGATAGCAAACGGGATGAATGCGCGCATGGAAGTCATAAAACTGCCGGACGAAAGCAGAGTCTAGCAGAGTAGCCTGGCTCCTAGCGGATGATTCCGAGGTGACGCAGCAAGTCTTCCGTCGTGAAGACTTCAACATCGAGCTTTTCAAAGTCTCGGTCGTTCGACCAGACAGGAATTTGGAAGTGGAGGGCGAGCGCCAGCAATTCAGCGTCGTCTGGATCGCGGTGACCAATTCGGCGAACCGCCTCGGGCAAAGTCTTTGAGTAGGCAGTCCGGTCAACAACCGTTACGGGCAAAGCGGCAACAGCGAGCAGAACTAGATCGGTCCGGAGGCGTTTCTTCGCGGCGATAACCAGCGCGTATTCCTCGACTTCGGTCAAGGTATGCTCGGTTGTTACCACCTCTTCGACGTCAGGGTGAGCGAGGACCAACCGGGCGCGACCTCCAATCACCGCAGCCAGCAGTACATTAGCGTCGGCGGCGAGTCGCACGGCGTCCCTTTCGCTACTGGGCAAAATCACGGAGGACGTCCGCTTCCAATACGCCTTTCTTCTTTAACTGTCGCGCAATATCAGATGTCAGCATGGCGAACAGCTCACGCCTGAGGTCAACGGGCAACTCGGCCTGCCGCCAGGGAAGGAACACTCCAGCCACACGGCCACGACGCGTAATCAGGACCGGGTCTTCCGAGCGCAGCAAGGTCGTAGCCCGATCGCGAAACTCCCGGATGGTGCTTATTTTCATGTGGTCACCTTAGTGACCATTCTATCGTACTCGAAGCCATCCTATAATGAACCGGAGAAGTAAACTCCGCGTTTCCTCAGGGGCTGAAGCCCGCGTCTTTTGGGGGCTTTAGCGGCACGGTTTGAAGCCGTGCCCTTCCCAAAACCATTTGTGAGACAACTTCTCGTGCCCAGCGCATCTACGCTTTTGCGTTCTTGTGCATCTCCCCCGTGCTCCAAGTCTTGTCGCCGGCATGGCAGATATTTTCCAGCGCACACTCGGCGCATTTGGGTTTGCGGGCGATGCAGAGCTTGCGGCCGTGCCAGATGATCTGGTGGGAGAACAGAATCCATCTCTCGCGCGGGAGGATCTTCATCAAATCCTGCTCGATCTTTTGCGGATCGTCTTTCGTGGTGAGTTCGAGGCGGCGCGAGATGCGATGCACGTGGGTGTAGACCACGACGCCTTCGGCCTTCTTGAACCACGTTCCGAGCACAACGTTTGCCGTCTTGCGCGCGACGCCGGGAAGCGTTAGCAGCTTTTCAATGTCGTCGGGTACCTGTCCTCCGAACTCGGCGACGAGTTTCTTGGCCGCGCCGACCACGGATTTCGACTTGTTCCGGAAAAATCCAGTAGAGCGCACATCCGGTTCGAGTTGCTCCGGGGTGATCGCGGCAAAGGCTTCGACCGTGGGATATTTCCGGAAAAGCTCCGGGGTAACGCGATTGACGTTCACGTCGGTCGATTGGGCCGAGAGGATCGTCGCGACCAGAAGCTCCCAGGCGCTGGCATGGGTTAGGGCACACGTCACGTCGGGATAGAGTTGGTTCAGACGATTCAGGATTTCCGCAACCCGTTCGGGAGCCACGGGGTTGCAGCTTTTGACCTTAGCCAAGGAAGCTTGGGCGGGTTTTCCCTTGGCATTCTGGCGTCCCTTCGGGGCTGTTGCCGGGACTTTGCCTCGGGCTGGACGGGCAGGAGTGCCCGTCCCCACACGAACTTTGTCCTGGCGGCCGGTACGGGCTGGTTGGCGGGGAACGACTCCACGCGGCATGAACGATCCTTTCCTGTTGCGCAACGGTGCCGCTAATCATAGCAATGGAAGATCGCTGATTTCCAATGGGTGCCAGCAGGGAGAAAAGCAGCAATCGAGCAGCATGTGCCTCGGTAACCTGTCAGGGAATTGACGCGTGCAGTGTGGCCCAGTAATCTGAAGGTACACTACTGAAATCAGGAAGAAGCCGTGGCAGTGAATTCCATCCAACTCGGGCAAGTGTGGCGTAGCGAAGCCGACGGCCAGGATTATCTTGTCACCAAGGTCTACAACGAAGTGTTTACGCAATACGCCATGCTGCGGCCCGCCGGAATTACCGCGCCGGATGCGCCCACGGTACGTGTGAAGGTAGCGAAAGGCCCTCAGGGCGCGACGTTGCCTGGTTACGCCTTTACCCAGGAAGGTTCGTTCTAGGGAACAGGGGCAAGGGGGCAGTGGCTTGTTGTGGCTGCACGCGCCCATTTTCGAATTTCCGCTACACTGGATGAAAGTTCTCGGTTCTCAGCGAGTGTGTTAGAGAGTTTAGCTGAGAGCTGGCAACTGTCTGTCTATGACCGAAAAAGTACTCGCAGTTCTGTTTGTGTTCATCAGCAAGATGATCGCCGTGACCGGCTATGCCGGGATCGCGCTGCTGATGGCAATTGAGTCGGCGTGCATCCCGCTCCCTTCAGAGCTGATCATGCCTTTTGCCGGATATCTGGTGTCTCAGGGCACATTCAGACTGCTGTGGGCGGCGACCGCCGGCGCAATTGGCTGCAATCTGGGATCGTTGGTCGCCTACGAGATCGGATGCTACGGTGGCCGACCCCTTGTGGAACGCTATGGCCGCTGGATTCTGATGGGGCGCCGCGAACTCGATTGGGCCGACCACTTCTTCGCGCGCTGGGGATACCTGGCCGTATTCATTGCCCGGTTGCTGCCCGTAATTCGCACGTTCATCGCGCTTCCGGCCGGAATCGCGCGCATGCCCCGCGGTCGGTTTCACATCTACACATTTCTGGGATCATGGCCGTGGTGCCTCGGACTTGCCTGGCTGGGGATGAAGCTCGGTGAAAACTGGCGCGAACTCGGCAAGTACTTCCACAAATTCGATGCGGTCATTGGAGTCGTTCTTGTCGTGGCCGCGATCTGGTTTATCTGGAGCCACTGGCAGAATAGAATCAGCCGTCAGCCTTCCGCGGTCAGCCATCACTAATTCATCCTCACTGCGCAAGTACGGCCGCTGTTCCCTTCGGGAATTCTCACCACGCCTCGGTAGTGGCTGAATTTCAGCCACTACCCCACGCCTCAATCCTATTGATGCGAACCGCGGCTTGGTGTACAAGCAAAAGACTCTCATACGAGGAGGGATTCCGTGACTAACCCGCGCCGCACTCTCGCCGTTCTGCTGTTCTTCACGATAGCCGCGTCATTCACGTCATATGCTCAGTCCGCTTCCGACAAACCTTTCGTCGTCGAGTACTACTACAAAACCAAGTGGGGACACGCTGACGAATTTCTCAAGCTGTTCAAGAAGAATCACTATCCCTTGCTGAAGAAAGAAGCCGAGATGGGCCGGATGCTGAAAGTCTGGATGGACCAGCCTCGCTACCACACGACCGAAGATGGCCGCTGGGACTTTCGCGTGACTATCGTTTTCAAAAATGCGACCGTCGCCAACGAGCCATTTGACGAGGCCGCACTGCAGAAGCAGCTTTATCCGGACCATGAGACGTTTCAGCGCGAGGAACAGCGACGATTCGAGATTCTAGACGCGCATTGGGACTTGCCGGTGAAGGCAGTGGACCTAGACGCAAAATAAGACTCACCGCCGAGCACGCCGAGAAATGTCTTCAGCGAGTTCGGAGAGTGACTGCCCAGCACTGTCCTCGGGATTTCTTTCAGCACAGATCGCGGTTTCAGCTCTAGAAACTGATCAGGACCACAAAGCAGTCCCCCAGTTGGGATAGCAAGTTGGCAGACGACATTGTTGACCAGCTCAAGAAGGATCGGGAGAGGCCCTTCACTAATTACTAAAGTCCCGTTTGTCGGGTTCTCGTACCCGTGGATGCGCGGGACGCTTGCTGGACGTAGAGCTGCGAGAACCGAGTTCAGCTTTTCGCCACGCTGGCTGAACAAGCATCGGAGCCCGACTCGGCTGAAGCGAGAAGGATAGTGAGCACTGCAGAACTTACGCGGCCACGCCAATAGCCACATGCCTCAGGCGGCGCGTGATCGTATGTGAATGATCCGAGTGCACGCTTGCGGCGAAACCCGTTCCTTGCAACCACAGATCGGGCAAGAGTTCAGGATCGCCTCGTAATACGCTCGACAGCGAGCGCACGGCAAGCCCAAAATGGCAGCCTTCCGACCGGACACTTCGGGCAATACGGACTCGGGGCTTTCGTCGCACCATCCTTCGGAAATGCATGGCCGGACGTTAGCGCGGTTTACTGTCTCTCGGGTCGACATGATCTTTTCTGAAACTCTTGAGCATTCCCACGATCACTGCCACAACCGCCGTCGCTGTTACGGTCATAGCATATGGGTTTGCCTAGGCAGAAGCGCGCTGCTCCTCTCGCCGAGTGCATCCGCGATGCCGCCTCGCACGGTAAGTGGTGGTCACGCCGTTTTTCGTGCTCAGTACACATCCAGCAACTGGAAGCGGGTGGCTTCTAGTCGCCGCTCGATGATTTGGGCGAAGCGTTTCAACAGTTCGTACCCAAGATCGTGGTTCTCCTCACACTTGGTTCGCAAACATTTTCCGTCTAACGCGATGGCGCGCAATCCGGTTTTCGCATGCGCGTTGAATTTCCACTGAAAAGGAGGCAGCAGCCACGACCACCCCAAGATGTCTCCGACTTCAAGTGTGTCGACGACAATCGGTTTGTGTTGCGGTGCGGAGATCTCCAACGCCACCTTGCCTTCGCGAATCAAATAAAATGCGTTTGCTTCGTCGCCTTCCTTAAAGATGTAAGTATCAGCCGCGAATCGCACGTTGGCAGCGCAGCCGACGACCAAGTTCAGAAAAGCTTGATCCAGTCCTGCAAAGAAAGAATGTTCCACGATGATGCGCTCAAGTGTTTCCATGACTACCCCCTTCCTACATGGCTTCACGTTAGGCTGGATCCGGCAATCGCCAATTAGTTGGTCTACGCAGGTGCATGCATTCTCTTGGGTGGTGCATCGGCCGCCAAGCGCAACATGTCTCGAACCATGTTGACGAGTGGCGGTATGGCTGCCAGTACCGCGGGATGCATCAGTCCACCGAGCGTCGAACGGTCGGCCGCTTCCACTGCCAGGATGGCCACTTCTTTGGCAACCGGGAGACCTAATTGCCTCGCCAACGCCAAGGTCTCATACAGCCCAACATAATGCGGCGATCCTCCCGGAACTGCTTTCAGTTCGTGATCTTTAAACGCGTAGATCGTCCCCGGCGGGGAGGTGCCGGTCACTACGGTATCAACCACCACGAGACGCCGGACGTTTAAGACATAATCCAGCAGATGGAAGCCACTCTCCGGCGTACTGATGACTTCCACATCCGGCGTTGCGAATTCTCGAATATGCTCTGCGACTGCGTTGCCGAGGGAATCGTCCGCAAATAGTTCGTTGCCGAGACATAGGACACGCACAGTGATCTCTCGTGTTTCGGCCGTCGCGGGCCACCCCGAACTGTGATTTGTCAGGCTACTCACGATGCATGCTCCCGTTGAAGTCGCGTCGTAGCGTAACCATGATCTTGCCGTTTTGGTCGCGAACTCGAATCCACAGCGGCATACTTCCTGGCAAAGAATGGGTGGCGCAACCGTGACATGGATCGTAAGCGCGGAAGGCCATCTCCACCTTGTTGAGTACACCTTCCGGAACATTCGCACCGGAGATCAGTCCTTTGGCGGCCTTCTCCACGCTCATCGCGATGCGCGCGGCGTTGCCCTGTGTAGCCACGATCAGATTTGCCTTCTCAATGATTCCGCGCTCATCGGTCCAGTAATGATGGATCAGTGTGCCGCGTGGTGCCTCCACGACGCCGATTCCTTCCGTCGGTTTCTCTGTGGGTAATGTGCGAACATTGGAGTCTATGATCTGTGGATCGTCAGCCAACTCTTTCATTCGCTCTGCCGCATAGAGTAGCTCCACGACGCGCGCCCAGTGGTTGGCCAGGGTGTGGTGCACTGGCTTTCCGCCCAGGATCGCGAATAACTTGGCGTATGCCTGTTGCGCCAGTGGCGTGGCCATGCCTTCGGCCACGTTCAAGCGCGCCAAGGGGGCGACGCTGTAGATTCCGCTCTCCGCGCCCTCAGTGAAACCCTTCCAGCCTACTGGCTTCAAATAGCAGAACTTAACGTAGGTACAAGGCTCGACGTGCTCGGCGATGATGTCGAGGTATTCCCGGGCCTGAAACTTTCTCCACTCGCCACCTTCCGGAGTGACCACGCGAATCGAGCCATCATAGAAATTCACGCGATTGCTTTCGTCCACCATGCCCATGTAATACGTTCGGTGCGTGTAGATATCAGAGAGGATCAGGCTTAGATAGTCTGAGTTCTTGAGTACCACGTCTTCGAAGAGCTGCAGGGTGAATTGGGCGAAGTCCACCGCCTCGGCGGCGACTTCCTGAAATCGTTTTTGCATCTCGGCGGTCACGTGTTTTGCGACGCCGCCGGGCAACCCAAGCACCGGATGTATTACTTTGCCGCCAGCAAGAGCGATCAACTCACGCAGACGCCGGCGCATCGCAATGACCCTCTTGCCAACGTCGATGCCGACTTTCGCGATCACGCCCAGAACGTTGCGTTCTGACACTGGAGCTTCGGGACCGACAACGAAATCGGGGCCCCCAAGAAAGTAGAAGTGCAGGGCATGATCCTCAGCAATGAAGGTGCTGTAGACCAGTTCGCGGATCATCTTCGCTGCTGGTGGTGGGTCCACGTGGTACAGGTCATCCATGGCCTTGGTCGCGGCCATGTGGTGTGCCGTGGGACACACGCCGCAGATGCGGGAGGTGATTTGCGGCATGTCTTCGGCAGGGCGTCCTTGCACGAACTTCTCGAACCCACGCAGCTCAGGAACCTGGAAGTACGCACGCTCGACCTTGCCGCCTTCGTCCAGAAAGACATCGATCTTACCGTGGCCCTCCAGGCGCGTAACGGGATCGATAGTTATGCGGCGCCGGACGTAATCGGCGTTGGCCTTGGTGCTGCCGTCTTGCCAGGCCTTGTGCAGTGTGCTTTCTTTGCCGTCGGGCATGATTCACCTCTCGGAGGTGGCATCGTCGTTCCTCAAGTTATCCGGCTTCTTTCGCCACAGCAACGATGAAGGCAAGTTGTAGCGGTAGAAGCTTCCAACTGGATCGGGGATTGTGTCCAAAGCGAGGTCGATTTCCGGCTCCTCTTTGCTCTCCAGGAGCGACGCAAGGGAAGAAAGAATCTTCGCGCCTTGATCCCTCACTCGGCTGGTGGGGCCGCAGCAACCGGTACAAGGCATATTGCCTTGGACGCACGGAGCCTCGCAGCCGCCGCGTGTGGCCGGGCCCATGCAGAGCAGACCCTGGGCCAGCAGGCACTTTTCTTCGTCGACCAGTACCTCATGGGGACGTTTGAATTGGATGAGGGACAAGTTTTCCGGCTTGCCTTCCCTGCGTGGGCACTCTTCGCAGAGAGCGCGGTCGGGAGCAAGTACGGTCCCCTTGGGCGGTAGTTCTCCGCCGAGCAACGTTTGCAG
>VFSW01015005.1_pt1 | contig 10673 bp, 12 predicted proteins | sample 5358111 | NCBI WGS metagenome assembly VFSW01 (sample SAMN11554181, study PRJNA540505) | mine drainage metagenome | isolation source: sediment from site ElyBrook_90M | place: USA: Ely Copper Mine, Vershire, VT | collected 2017
GTCCCGAAGGGACGAGGGGCCGGAGGCCCCGAAGCAATCTCTCCGGGCGCACCACCTGTAAACGATCTTGAAAACCACCGGTAGGCACGGACCGCTCGAGGCGCGGGTACGCCGATTTGGTTCCGCCGGACTCAGAGCGATGCGCACACCTCGTCCGTAACGCGCAGCACCGCCTCCTGAGCGAAGCGCAGCTTATAGGCACCGATGATCTCGGCAATCGCCGTCTCGTCCGCCGGGCTCGGCGTATGCACCACCTGCAACATGTGACTCTCCTCGTGCACGATCTCGCCGGAGCGCGATCGCCACACGCCCGACGCCGGCCAGACGGTGAATCCACCGGCAAAACGCGGCGTGACGGTGTGCTCGACGAAGTCGAGCCAGTCGGCCGCCGATACCGTGCCGACGGGCGACTGAGTGCCGAAGTACAAGGTATCGGTGCGCATGGGCCGTTCGCCGCCCCGACATCCGCTCGCCTGAATCGCGGGGGCCGAGCTGCAGGAGCAAAGCAACGTGCAGACGCACAGCACGAGCGATGCGCTGTGCCGGGCCGAGCGGTCCTTGCGGGTCATCGAAGTTCCCTCGGCTTGCTTGCTAGCCCGGCAACATCAGCACGAAGCCGCCGCTTTCATACACGTAGAAGCGCCAATCGCGAACCGTTTTGGGCGTGCCGAGAATCACCAGTTGCTGCCGCGTGGTCGCGATGTCGTCGAACACGTCGGATTCACCGATGATCGCCTCGTATTTTCGCAACAGTGAATCGCATTCGACGCCTTCCTCCGCGTAGGTGATCAGCACCTTCAGCGGAGCATTGAACATTTGCAGCTTGTTGACTTGCCCGAGCGCCCGCTCCGGCTTGCTCGCGTGCTCCATCGCAACCGATATCCATTTGGCGTAGGTCGTATACTTTCCGAAGCCGTCCCTGCCGCGCTCTTCGTAGAACATCGTATCGAGCGAGTAATATTCCCTATTCCAGGTCAACAGGCCAAGTTGCCTCGCGATCTTCGGGAAGATGTTCGTACGCATGTAGTACAGATAGGATTTCGCTTCGAAGTGCGCGGCGGTCCGCAGGTTGGTGTACTCGGCTTTCACCACCGCCTGAAAAGCGTTTCGGAAATCTCTGGGCGTGATCTTTTTCATCGTGGATGCGAGAAGGATGCTGCTCGTTCTGACGGAACGCTCCGCGGGATTTCTCGGCTTCATTCCCCCCTCGCCCATCGTATACCACAAGGGCGCTCCACGCCGAATGAACGATAATCGCCGGTTAAACCCTTGGGGGGTCCGCTCGCATCTAAGTATCGGTAGTCACGACTTTTGGAGATCGGAGTGCAATCGACGAAGCCGCGCGCGGTCGAGGACGCCGGGATCGCCGCGGAGATTGAACCGGCGTCCCTGGTTGCCGCGGCCGCAGGCGGCGACGTGGCGGCGTTTGAATCGCTGTACCGCCAATTCGGGCCGCGCATCCATGGACTTTGCCTGCGTCTGACGGGCCAGCGGGAGGCCGCCGAAGACTGTACCCAGGACGCCTTCATCGCCGCGTGGCGTGCACTGCCGCGGTTCGAGCAACGCAGCCGCTTTTCCACCTGGTTGCAGCGTATCGCCATCCACGCGGCTTTGTCCCGCCGGCGCGGTCGACGGATGATGTACGAGGTAAGCGAGCCCGTGATCGGCATGCCGGATCACCCGGATCCACGCGGTGAAGCGCCGGCAATCGACGTCGAGCGTGCAATCGCGGCGTTGCCCGACGGGGCGCGATACGTGCTGGTGCTGGTGGGTATTTACGGCTATAGCCACGCGGAAGCGGCGGCGATTCTGGGCGTGGCGGAAGGCACTTGCAAGGCGCAAATGCACCGGGCGCGCCAGCGATTGGCGGCAGCCCTCGGACTGGAGAACGCATGAACGAACCTACCCGTGATTCAGTCGATGCGCAGCTCGATCGCCTGCCGCGCGAGGTGGCGCCGCACGCGCACGTCTGGTCCGCGGTGTCGGCGGCCCTCGTCCGGCCACGACGCACGGTACGCATCCTGCCCATCGCCGCTGCATTCGTCGGAGCCGTGCTTGGCGGCACCCTGGTGTGGGCGCTGCTCAACAGCCGGTTGCACGCCCCGCAGCTGCCCGTACCCGTACTTGCCGACCAGAACGTCTCCGTCGGCAAAGATTTCCTTGCCGATCCGGTCGATCCGCGTTACGTGGCGGTCCGTGCGGCAATGCAAGCGAGCTACCGCGACCGGCTGGCGCTGCTGCCGGCGCAGACACGCGGGCAAGTGGAGAAGGATCTCGATTTGATTCAGCGCGCGCACGCGGACATCGGCCGCGCGCTTGCGGAGCATCCCGATAGTTCCGTGCTGCAGCGACTGTACGAAAGCACATGGCACGAAGAATTCGACGTGTACGAACGCGTCGTGCTTGCCACGCAGGCGAGCGTCGCGACCACTTAACTTGAGAGGACAAGTCATGAGTCATTCGAACCTCGCCCGCGTCCGTCCGCTGTTCATCGTCTCTTCCGCGCTGCTGGCGATCGTCACCGCCTGGTCGCCGGTCCGCGCCGAGAAACGCATCGACGAGCGGCATGCCGCCGACCCACGCGGCACCGTCGAGATCAGCGACGTCGCCGGTTCGATCGAGATCCGGGGCTGGGATCGACCTGAGGTCCTGGTCGACGGCACGACCGACGACGGCGTCGAGCGCGTCGAGCTCAACGTGGATGGCAGCCACACTTCGGTGCGGGTGGTGTTGCCGCACGGCATCCATCTGCGAGGAGGCGCCGAGGCGCATCTCGTTGTGCACGTTCCGGCGACAAGTTCCGTGGCGGCGACCCTGGTGAGCGCATTGCTGAAGGTGAGCGGCGTCCAGGGCGACGCGAAGCTGCAGACGGTCAGCGGCGCAATCAGCGGCGACGTTGGCGGCGATCTGCGCGCCACCAGCATAAGCGGCTCGGTCCGCATGACCGCGCACGGCGCCCGCTCCACCGGAATCAGCACCGTGAGCGGCGGTGTCGGGTTGATCGGCGGTGGCGGAGAGCTCGAGATTACGACGATCAGCGGTGCGGCTGACATCGAGGCCGATACGCTGACGCGCGTTCGCCTCAAGACGGCGTCCGGGAAGCTGTCCGCCAAGCTCGCACTCGCAACCGACGGGCAGCTCGACGCCGAATCGGTCAGCGGTGCGATCGCTTTGAACTTCAAAGTGCCGCCCGCCGCGGACTTCGACGTGCACACACTGAGCGGCGGTATCGACAACTGCTTCGGACCCAAGCCCGAGCGGTCCCAATATGGAGCGGGCTCGCGCCTCGTGTTCAAGAGCGGCGCCGGCGGCGCCCGCGTGCACGTCGAGACGCTAAGCGGCACCGTCGATCTGTGTACCCCGCATTGAGGGAGCCGCCCGCGCAGCCCGTCGTGGCGGTCGATGCATCCTGCGACAGGCGAGCGAGTATCATGAGTGGATAGGGGCCGCTCCTGAAGTCACGGCACCCGGCCGGGGAGAAGTATTTGAAAGCGCTCTTGTGTGTCGGTTCATCGTGCCTGTGGCTCGCGCCACTCGCAATGGTCTGCGCGCAAGCCGCGCGGACCGACGCGGACGGTATCTATATGCCGACGGCGGTCGTGCAAACCGAAAGTGACGAGTACACGCGTTACGAATTGCTGGATCCCGGGACTCAGAGCTTCAAGATCTACTACGAAGTGTCGGCCACCACCGCTGGAGCGAGGTATTTTTATAATCCCATCCGCAAAGGCAGCTCCGCGACCGATGAACGTGTCGAGGATGCCATGCTGGGGCAAGCCCTGCCGTTCGAAGTCGTGAGCGGCGGGGACGCCCGCAAGGATCCACTGATGCCGGATGCGGACCCGGACACCCGTTACATCAAGATCACTCTCGCGCGACCGGTTCCCGAGCAAGGCCTTGCGCGGCTGATCATCATCAAGACCTACCAGGACGCGAAGAGCTACTACCGGGAAGGGGATGCGGTCGTGTTCAACCGCCGTTTGGGCGTCAAGCGCAACAAAGTGGTGCTGCCGGCAGGATACGAGGTGACCGGTCTCACGGTGCCGTCGCAGATTCGAACCGAGCCGGACGGCAGGATCGCGGTCAGCTTTTTGCATGCCGGCACGGGTGAAGCGCCGCTGGTGATCAAGGCGGTAAAGGACGCGCAGATCGGAGCGGCGGCGCTGCCCAGGGCACCGAGTGAGCGACGCAGCTGGGAGTCGCCATTCAAAGGAGAGACCGAGGGGGATCGCCTGGCGGAGCGCGCACATCAGGACCGGAATATCGTTTACTTCCTGCAGCAACCGGAAAGCCATTCCTTCAGCCTATATCACGACTATACGGAGTCGCGGCCCGGCATCAATGCCTACGCAAACGTCGTGCGAACGGGGAGTGTGGCGAGCCATCCGTCCGCGCGAATTCTCGATACCGGTGAAGTCCTGAAAGTACGGGAAATGAGCGGCGCGCAGCTTGCTGCGTCGCAACTCGAGGTCGGCGAATCCGTGGGAAAGTCCGATAAAGTGGTGGTGATCCCATTCCCGGCGGTTCAGCCCGGCAGGAATTTGCGGCTGCGAATTACCGAGACCTACACCGCTCCGCTGAGCTACGGGCTCGACGGTGCGGATCTGGTCTTCGATCGCAGCCTGGGCCGATCCCGAAATGCCGTGGTGCTGCCGTCGGGATGGTACTGCACGTTCAGCGCGGCACCTGCGACGGTCAAGCAGTTGCCGGATGGCAGAGTGTGGCTCGATTACTGGGACGATCGACCGGAGGCCGTCGACGTATTGCTCAAGGCGCGACGGCGGATCGCGCATTAAATCGCAATAGGAGTGAGCCATGGGAAGGATGACGGCCTTTCAGCGGCCCGACGGGCAAAGCATTCAGGGGTATCTCGCAGAACCGGCGGCCGGTGCCGCTGCTCCCGGCGTCGTCGTGATCCAGGAGTGGTGGGGAATCAACGCCCAGATAAAGGGAGTCGCCGAGCGGCTCGCGGCGGCCGGCTACAAGGCGCTCGTGCCGGACCTCTACCGCGGTAAAGTCGCGCTCGAGGCCAAGGAGGCCGAGCACCTGATGAAGGATCTCGACTTCGGCGATGCCGCCGGCCAGGACGTGCGCGGAGCCGTCCAGCATCTGAAGGCGTCGGGCAGCAGCAAAGTCGCGGTCATGGGCTTCTGCATGGGCGGTGCGCTTGCGCTGCTGTCCGCCGTCAACGTTCCCGAGGTCGACGCCGTCGTGGTCTGGTATGGGTTTCCGCCGCTCGAGTACGTCGATGCATCGAAAATCAAGGCGCCGCTAATCGCGCATTGGGGCACGGAAGACTCGGTATTCCCGATCGCCAAGGTCGACGAACTCGAGCGGAAATTGCGTGCCGCCAACGTCGCCTACCAGTTCCATCGTTACGCGGCGAAGCACGCGTTCGCGAACGAGACCGCGGATGCCAACCATCTGGCGTACTTGAAACATGATCCGTCCGCGGCGGCGCTGGCGTGGCGCCGGACCGACGAGTTTCTGGCAGGGCGTCTTTGATAGAACTGCGCGGCGGCGAGCAGGCCGACCACGGCGTCGCTCGACGAATTCGCGGTGCAAATATCCCAGGTGCGCGATCGGACCGCCGAAGGAGGTCAGGTCGAGCTATAGCGCAGACGCACGCAGGTGAAAGGCTGAGAGGAGCCGGAGGGAGTGACATGCGCATCCACGCGGGCATCCAGCAACTCGAAACCCGCGCCAAAGACGGCCATGATTGCGGCGGCATCGTAGCGGACGACATCCAGCCCGCTGCAGCGTGCGGGGCCATCGAGCGCGAAGGTCGCCAGGACCACCGCGCCACCGGGCGTGAGGCTGCGGCGCACGGCGGCCAGATAGGCGCTGCGCGCCGCCTCGGTGCTGAGAAAATGGAAGACTGCGCGATCGTGCCAGAGAAAGTACCGGTGCGACGGCTCGAAGCGCGTCACATCCGCCGCGATCCAGCTCACCCGCGCGGCATGCTCGACCCCGAGGCGGGCCCGCGACTTGGCGAGCGCTTCGCCCGACAAGTCGAGCACGGTCAGATCCGTGTACCCGCCGGCGAGCAGGTGGTCGACGAGCGTCGAGGCGCCGCCGCCGACATCGATGATCGGGGCATCGCGCGCGACCGCACTGTCGGCGATGAGTGCGAGCGACGCTTCGGGCAGCGCTTGATACCAGCTCACCCTGTCCGCCGCCTTGGTCCGGTAGACGTGCTGCCAGTAATCCTGCGGTTCGGTCACGCCGGCGCTCCCCGCCGCCCCACCTTGCCTGCGCGCGCCCGCGTGGAAGCAAGGTAGCCTCTTTTTTCCAGGCCGTGAAGGATGGGGTAGAGCGTGCCCGGGCTCAGTCCGTAGCCATGGCGCGCGAGCTCATCCATCATCTGCTGGCCGTACAGGGGGCCTCGGCCGCGTGATGCAGCACATGCAAACGAATCAGGCCGGCATACAGATCCCGATCGTCCACGCGCACCTCCGCAGCCGCCGCGCCATCGAATATCGATAACGTACTACGATGAAAAGGGTGTAGTCAAAGCCGCCGCTACGCGGCCCCGCTCATACCAGCCCTTGGTGCGAGTGACGATGCGCACCACGAGCAGCATCGCGGGCACCTCGACCAGCACGCCGACCACGGTGGCGAGCGCCGCACCGGAGTGAAATCCGAAGAGGCTGATGGCCGCCGCCACGGCGAGTTCGAAGAAGTTCGAGGCGCCGATGAGCGCCGAGGGGCAGGCGACGCGGTGCGACTCGCCGACCGCGCGATTCAGGCCGTAGGCGAGCGCGGCGTTCAGCAGCACCTGCACCAGGATGGGCACGGCGAGCAGTGCGATGATGCGCGGCTGCTCGATGAGGGCCTCGCCCTGGAAGGCGAACAGCAGCACGAGGGTGAGGAGCAGCGCGCCGATCGACCACGGCCCCGAGCGCGCGAGCGCCGCGTCGAGGGCCCCGCCGCCGCGGCGCACGAGCGCGCGCCGCAGGCCCTGCGCGAGCAGCAGCGGCACCAGGATGTACAGCACCACCGAGGTCACGAGCGTGGTCCACGGCACGGTGATGGCGGAGAGGCCGAGCAGCAACCCAACGATGGGGGCGAAGGCGAACATCATGATGGTGTCGTTGAGCGCCACCTGGGAGAGCGTGAACAGCGGGTCGCCGTCGGTCAGGCGGCTCCAGACGAACACCATGGCGGTGCAGGGCGCGGCGGCGAGCAGGATCAGCCCCGCGACGTAGCCGTCGAGCTCGGCGGCGGGCAGCCAGCGCGCGAACAGGTGCCGGATGAACAGCCAGGCGAGGAACGCCATGGAGAAGGGCTTGACCAGCCAGTTGACCAGCAGGGTCACGCCGATGCCGCGCACATGACGGCGCACCTCGCCGAGCGCGGCGAAATCGACCTTGACCAGCATCGGAATGATCATCGCCCAGATCAGCAGGCCCACCGGCAGATTGACCTGGGCCACCGAAAGGCGGCCGATCGCCTGAACGGGCGTGGGCAGCCACTGCCCGAGCGCGATGCCGACGACGATGCACAGCAGGACCCAGACCGACAGCCAGCGCTCGAACAGGCTCAATCGGCGGCCCCCGATGGAAGCCTGCCGATCTCGTCGAGCCGCTCCTTCAGGCGCATCCGGTCGATGCTCGCGATCGGCAGGCTGAGGAACAGCTTGATGCGATTCTCGAGCTGCCGGAAGGCCAGCCGAAAGGCCGCCTTGCGCTCGAGCTCCGAGCCGTCGGCCGCGGCCGGATCGGGAATACCCCAGTGCGCCGTGACCGGCTGCCCGGGCCAGTACGGGCAGACCTCGCCCGCGGCGTTGTCGCACACGGTGAACACGAAGTCCAGGTGCGGGCTGCCGGGCTGCGCGAATTCGTCCCAGCTCTTGCTGCGCAGGTTCGCGGTGGGAAAGTCGAGGCTCTTCAGGAGCTCTACCGCCACGGGGTGCACGGCACCCTTCGGGTGACTGCCGGCACTGAAGGCGCGAAACCGGCCGCCGCCGCGCTGATTCAGGATGGATTCGCCGAGGATGCTGCGCGCCGAGTTGCCGGTGCACAGAAACAACACATGGTAGAGGTTGCGGGTCATGAATTCGGCCTATCAGCGGGGATGCGCCGAGCCGGTCCGCGCGGCGCCGCGCCGCGCCGACGGCAAGTCGCAGGATTCGCAGTCCTCGTCCGCCAGCGAGCAGCAGTTCGCGGTGAGAAACCCGAGAAGCTTGCGCATGTGGGGGAAACTTGGGCGGTAGTAGAGAAAGCGGCCGTCGCGCCGCGCCTCGATCAGCCCGGCTTGCTGCAACTCCTTGAGATGAAAAGAGAGGGTCGGGGCCGGAATGCCGAGCTTCTCGCGCAGCTGCGTCGGGCTGTAGCCCTCGGGGCCGCGCCTGACCAGCAGGCGAAACAGCGCCAGGCGTGAATCCTGGGCGAGCGCGGCGAGAGCGGAGACGGCTTCAACAGATTTCATATTTCCAGTTTCATCGAAATACAATGGATAATCAACAGGTCATCGAACCCGCCCGCTCGACGCCGGATTTGGCATTGCAGCGATGGACAATTGCGTCGATGAAGACTAATAAGGAAGCCGTCGGCAGGAAATAGGCGAGGGTACGGCGTTGGCGGCTGAGCGATGGGCGATGAGCGGGTGCGCGTGCACCCGATGACGAAGGAATCGGTTCTGTCGGTGAGCCTCGATGAGCTCGAGGGTGCGGCCGATCTCGTGCATCGGGTGTTGCCGGCGACGCCGCAGTACGCCTGGCCCAAGCTGTCGCGGCGCGTCGGCTGCTCGGTCTGGGTCAAACATGAGAACCATACCCCGACCGGGGCCTTCAAGGTCCGGGGTGGGTTGGTGTATCTCGACCGTCTGTTACGGCGTTTGCCGGGGGTGCGCGGAATCGTGTCGGCGACGCGCGGCAATCATGGACAATCGATTTCGTTTGCCGCCGCGCGCGCCGGAATCGCCGCAACGATTTATGTGCCGGCGGGCAACTCACCGGATCAGAACAGCGCGATGCGGGCCTTCGGTGCCACGGTTGTGGAGATGGGCCGTGACTTCGAAGATGCGCGAGGCGAGGCCGCACGGGCAGCGCGCGAGCAAGGGCTGCATTTGGTGCCCTCCTTCCACCGAGATCTCGTGGTGGGTGTGGCGAGCTATGCGCTGGAACTCTTTCGTGCCGTCGAGGCGCTCGACACGGTGTATGTCGGCGTTGGCATGGGATCGGGAATCTGCGGCCTCATCGCCGCGCGGGACCTGCTCGGCCTTACCACCGAGATCGTGGGAGTCGGTGCCGTGAACGCGCCGGCGACGGCCCGCTCGTTCGCGGCCGGACATCCGGTCGCAACCGATTCCGCACGGACCTTCGCCGACGGCATTGCGACCCGCGAGCCGTCCGCCGAGGCCATCGGCATCATCTGTCGCGGCGCCGCCCGCATCGTCACGGTGACCGAAGAGGAAATCGCGGATGCCATGCGGATTTATTTCGACGACACGCATCAGGTCTCCGAGGGAGCGGGCGCGGCGCCGCTCGCGGCGCTTTTGCGCGAGCGGGCACGCAGCGCCCGGAGTCGCGTCGGCGTGGTGCTCAGCGGCGGCAACATCGAACGGGCGCGGTTCATGCAGGTGATGAGCGGCTGCACGCCGAACGCCTAGCGTCACACCGAATCCGCCGCGGTCGCGTATTATTGCCATCCCCGGTCAGGACGGGCCGGGTCCGGCGTCTGCGCGCCCGAGTTTTTTAATGTTTCGATTTTAATGTTTTCGATCCGTCGAGAGGTTGTGCATCATGGCAAAGATTCCTCCGGGAGTGGGACCGCGCTTTGCGCAGGTGGTGGTGCTGTTCGGTGCAACCGGTGACCTGGCGCACCGCAAGCTGCTGCCGGGCCTGTTCCGTTTGACCGCCATCGGGTTCATCCCCGGCTGCCGCATCATCGGCGTGTCTCTCGAAGACATCGACACCGAGCAGTTTCGCGTCATCGCGCGTTCCGCGCTCGAGGAGTTCTCCACGCGCAAGGTGACCGACGGCGAATGGCAGCAGTTCGCGCAATGCCTGGAGTACGTGCCGTTGAAAATGGGCGCCGCCGCGCTCAAGGCGGCCGTGGAGAGGGCGGAGCAGTCGATCGGCGCCGAGAGCCGCCGGCTGCACTATTTGAGCGTGCCGCCGAATGCGGCCTTGTCCGCCGTCCGGACGCTGGCCGAAGCCGGCCTCGTCGAAGCTTCGCATATCGTCATGGAAAAGCCGTTCGGCACGGATTTAAAGAGCGCGGTGGCGCTGAACGCGAAATTGCACGAGGTATTCGGCGAGGAGCAGATCTTCCGCATCGATCATTTTCTCGGCAAGGAGGCGGCGCAGAACATTCTGGCGTTTCGTTTCGCCAATGGATTGTTCGAGCCGATCTGGAACCGCAATTTCATCGATCACGTGCAGATAGACGTGCCGGAGTCCCTCGGGCTCGGCAAACGTGCCGGCTTCTACGAGGCCACGGGCGCGTATCGCGATATGGTGGTGACGCATCTGTTTCAAATTCTCGCGTTCACGGCGATGGAGGCACCGACATCGCTCGAGCCTGCGCCCATCAGCGAGGAGAAAAACAAGGTGTTTCGCAGCCTGCTGCCGATCGAGCCCGGAGATGTGGTTCGTGGGCAGTACCAGGACTACCGCAAAGATGCAGGTATCGAAGGCGAATCGGACACCGAAACGTTCATCGCGTTGA
>VFSW01015006.1_pt1 | contig 10673 bp, 5 predicted proteins | sample 5358111 | NCBI WGS metagenome assembly VFSW01 (sample SAMN11554181, study PRJNA540505) | mine drainage metagenome | isolation source: sediment from site ElyBrook_90M | place: USA: Ely Copper Mine, Vershire, VT | collected 2017
CGCGCAGACCTCCGCGATACGGCGCGCGGCCTGCGCAGCAGAGATGACAAGCGCGCGTGGCGGCTGCGCTCCGGCCAGCATCGGCGTGGCGACGAAACCCGGCTTGATCGTGACCACTCGCACGCCGTTGCGCGCCAAGCGATAGCGCAGCGATTCCAGATAAGTCGAGAGGCCCGCCTTACTGGCCATATACGCCGCATTGCCCGCGCGTCCCCGGTCGCCCGCCACTGACGAGACGCCGACCAGCGAGCCGTGGCCCTGCCGCGCAAAGACCTCGGCGCCCAGGCTCAGCCAGCGCATCGCGCCGAGCAGGTTTGTCTCGATCATCTCACGTTCTGTCGCAAATGACCAGCCATCCGGGCCAGCGTCCCCCAGCGTTCCCGACGCATAGACGAGTAGGCCAAGCGGCGCGTCTGTCTGCTCGGCCTGCTCGGCGCGGATGCGCTCGAACAGCGGCGCCGCCATGTCATAGTCGCGCACATCGTGCTGGTAGACACGCGCGGTTCCCGGCTCCTTCGCGTTGAGGCGCGCGGCGAGCGTCTCCATCTCCGCCGCGCGGCGCGCGACCAGCGCCACCCGATAGCCACGCTGCGCCAACTCAGCGGCGAGCGCCGCGCCGATACCACTGGATGCGCCGATAATAATCGCGCCCGTACGCTGCGACATCATGATGGGGAAGCCTCCGATTGTTGCTGATGGAGCAGCGTCTCTACAATAGCCAGATCCTCGTCAGACCTGATGCGCACGCAAGGATACGCTGCGTCGAAAACGACGAGAGGCGAGCCTGCCCCTTGCGCCAACGAGAACAGATCGTTTGTTTCGGTGTGTGTGTCATCGCTGCGGGCGTCCAGCGCGCGCTCCAGCGCCTCGCGCGGGAAGATGATCGGCGGATGCAGACGCCGCAGCGTGTCGCGTGGTGGCGTCTCGACCACGCGCGCGCCATTCACCCGCTTGAGTGTCTCCTTGACCGGCTCGCCCGCGATGGCGATTCCGCCGCGCTGAGCGGCGCGCAGGCCGTTGCGCAGGCTTGCAGCCGTCACCAGCGGCAGTGTCGCATCCAGCGCGATCACCCACGCGCACGATGCGGGCAGATCCACGACGCTGGCGAGCGCGCCCCGCCAGGTCAGACTGGCGCTGGGAATGGCCACGTTCACCTGCGCGGGCGTCACGTTCTGGAGAACCGCGACGGCGTCATTGTAGCGATCAGGCGGAGCGATGAGCGCGCAATAGCCGAGGCCGTCGAGCTGCGCGAGCGCCTGGAGTGGCCATGCGATGAGCGGGCGCCCCGCGATGGGATGCCAGAGGAGCGAATGGGACGCACGTGCAGCGCCGGGCGCAGTGGCGACCAAAAGAGCCGCCACTGCGCCAAAGGATACCACCGCAGCGGATTGTCGCATTGCGCTAGGCTGTGCCAGTGCGGCGTGCGGCAGTGACGTTGGGCGCCGTCTGCTTGGGATGGGCGAAGATCATGCGGCCAGCCACCGTCTGCAAGACGCGCGTCACCGAGACTTCGATGGTGGATTGCATGTAAGCCTTGCCGTTCTCGACGACGATCATCGTGCCATCATCCAGGTAGCCGATGCCCTGGCCTGGCTCCTTGCCCTCCTGCATGATCTTGATAGTCATGTCTTCGCCGGGCAGCAGAATCGGCTTGACGGCATGGGCCAGCTCGTTGATGTTGAGCACTTTCACACCCTGAAGCTCAGCCACACGGTTGAGGTTGAAGTCGTTGGTGATGATCGCACAGCGCCACTGCCGCGCCAGCTTGACCAGCTTGGCGTCTACCTCGGTAGCGTCGGCGTCGGCGTCGGAGATCTCCACTGGCGCCGTCATATCCTTTTGCAGGCGTTGCAAGATTTCGAGGCCGCGTCGTCCCCGGTTGCGCCGCATGCTATCGGCGGAGTCGGCGATATGCTGGAGTTCTTCGAGGACGAAGCGCGGCACAACCAGCGTTCCCGTGATGAAGCCGGTCATGCAGATGTCGGCGATGCGGCCATCTATGATGGCGCTGGTATCCACCAGAATGCGATCACTGGAACGACGCGCGCCCCGTCCCGTCAACCGGTCGCGCAGTCGGGCGCCATTGTGCTGGTCGTGCTCCTCGCTCTCATGCACTTCGCTCTCATGCTCCTCGCGGGCGAGTCGCCGGGCAGCGCGCCCAGAGAACGCCGCCGAGAGCATCCGGCTGAAGTCGCTCTTGCGCATGACGGCGATGGCGACACCGAGCCACGCGCAGATGAGCGCAGCGGCGCTGGGAACCCATCGGCCCAGGTCGGCGAAGGTGAGTTGCGAGAGCGGTAGCGCCAGGAGCGCGGCGACGATCAGCCCGATGACCAGGCCGACGACTCCGGCGATCAGGTCACTGACCTCCGCCCTGCGAATCAACTCACGAATCCAGCGATAGGGGGCAATGATGATGACGGGAGTAAGCGCGAGGGCAATAAGGCCGATGAGAAGCGCAATCCCCACTATCGCGAGAAACGGAAGTCCCAGGTTCCAATGTTGCTTGTTGTTGAGCGTGGATCCTATATCCCACGCCAGTGCAGTGGCGACGACAAAGGCGATCGCCCGCACGATTGTTCTGCCAGACACAGCATCCTCCTCATGCGTTCGCTTGGCGCGCGATGGGTCGGCGCGCCGGGATGTTTTCGCGTGTGATAGCCCTCCCACCATCCATTCACCAGGCGGCGTTTTCACATCGCCCTCCGCCAGAGCAGGCGCGCGTCCCACAATCTATGAGGCGCCTACTCCTTCAGCGCATAGATATCTGTCTACCTAGTGTAGCATACGTTGCGCTGTTTTGCGGCCTAAATCGAGCGTATCACGAACTTTTCAGCGACTCCAAAGCTATTCCCACGGCGGCGGAAAGGGTATCCGCCTCGATGATCTCGATGCCCAGCTCGGCGATGCTGGCGGCGAGGTCGTTGTCAGAGCGTAGGCGCGATGGCGGAGCCACCACCCGCCGGAACCCCAGCTTCGCTGCTTCGCGCACGCGCTGCGCCAGACGTGGCACGGCGCGCAATTCGCCACCCAGTCCAACCTCACCAAGCGCGACCATATCCGCTGCGATACGCCGCTCGACAAAGTTGGAAGCGATAGCAAGCGCGATGCCCAAATCAACCGCCGGTTCGCTCAACTCGAAGCCACCGACGACGTTCACATACACATCCTGGGTCGCGAGCGCCAGCCCGACCCGCTTGGTCAGCACGGCAAGCAGCATTTGCAGGCGACTGCGATCCACGCCAGTCGCCGTCTGGCGGGGCGCGCCGAATACCGTCGTGGTGACGAGCGCCTGCGTCTCGACCAGCAGCGGGCGTGTCCCCTCCATGCTGACGACCACCGCCGAGCCAGTCGCGTCGCTGCGTCGCTCAGTCAGGAACAGCCCTGAGGGGTTGGTGACATCTACCATGCCATCGCCGCGCATCTCGAAGACACCGACCTCATGCGTCGCGCCGAAGCGGTTCTTCACTCCGCGCAGCAACCGATAGGTGTGGAAGCGCTCGCCTTCGAGGTAGAGCACTGCGTCAACCATATGCTCCAGCGTGCGTGGCCCGGCCACTGCGCCCTCTTTCGTGACATGCCCGATCAGGCAGATGGGGATATGGGTGCGCTTGGCCACACGCATCAGTTGCATCGCGCTATCACGTACCTGGCTGACGCTTCCCGGCGCGGATGCGATCTGCGAGGTAGCCACCGTCTGGATCGAATCCACTACTACCAGCGCTGGCCGCATGCGCTCGATCTGCTCGACGATAGCCTCGATCTCGGTCGCGGGCAGCAGATAGAGATGGGAGTGCAGGGCGCCCAGACGCTCGGCGCGCAGCTTCACCTGCTGGGGCGACTCCTCCGCGCAGACATAGAGCGTCTCCGCGCCAGTCTGGGCGATATTCCCAGCGACTTTCAAGAGCAGTGACGAGTTGTGAATCACCAGGTCGTTTGCCACAAAGTTGGCGTGGCCCGGCACAGTGATATCATAGACACGCTCTTCTCCAGCCGGTTCGATGCTGGTGATTGTGTCCCAGTAGATGTCGCCATGCGCCAATCGTCGTAGGCTCTCTGACGCATATGTGGCAGTCTGTGAGACGACCACCATTCTGCTGAGGGAGCCGTCTACACGTCCCGGATGGATGGTGACGCCCGCCGCTCGCGACAGCGCCTTGAACGATGCGCCGCCAGAGATCCCCTGCACGTCATGCCAGAACTGCGCGCCTGTTGGTATCGTATCGAAATGGGTGGAAGGGGTAGCCGGAGCGGCGAGATCAGCAATCCTGGACTTTGCCACCTCTCGACCGTAGATGCCTATCTCATGCAGGAAGCGTTTTATCTGGGGCGTCCCCAGCAATTGCAGTTCATAGGCAGTGTAGGCCGCCCCATTCACTTGCATGAGCTTGACGTGGCGTCTGGTGACGAATCCGAAGCGGAGAAGGAGATGCTGGATGTCCTCCGCAAGGCGAGCGCTGATTGTGCTATATGAGATGCCCGCCTGCCCGTTGCGATTGACGTATACCGAGCCATCGCAACTGAACAGCGCTCTGAGGAAAACTGCCAGTTGCGGCTGCGGCAGCCTGAAGACGCGCGCAGGGACGACCTTGGTTCTGGCCGTTCTGAAGCGCAGCCCAATGTCTTCAAGGAAGCGGGCGATTGGCGTGACCATATCCGCAAGCGCGCGACTGTCTGGCATGAGTGTCGAAACAGCCACTCCAGCCGCATCCGCAAGCCGCTCTAGCTCGGCCTGGCTCGGAGCGCATTTGCCACTACGCCAGAGATACAGCATCGCTGGCCGTACATGCGCCGCGCACGCCCATTGCGCTACAGAGAGTTTCCGCTCTGCCGCTACACGGCGCAACGCGGCTGCGAATTCACCCTGCGCCTCGGCTCCGGCGCCTAGCGGGTTAACGAACTGATACATTTTGGCGCGATTGAGCGGTTTATCATACGTGCGCAACGCCATACCAAAGGCGTCAGCAATCTGCCGCAGGTCTTGCTCTACGGCGGGAAGCATCGAGGTCACTGTGATCGCGTTGGCGGCTGAACCATTGGAGAGGATGTAGGCGATCAGTTTCACATGCGCGTCTGGCAACGGCTCATGCCCGAAATACGGAAGTGCGCGGGGAGCTGCGATGCGGCTGTTTGGCGCCAGGTCAGCTACCGTGCGCCAGCCATTCGGCGTGAGCACCGGATGGCTGGGCGTACAGCGTAGCGTGCGCCCCAGTCGCGTGCGGACTTCCACAATCGGCTTGATTCCCTGATCGTGAAAGAGCGTCGGGCGGCTCTGCTCCAGGCGATAGGTGGTCTCGTCGAGCGCCAGGGTCATGTGCGCGCCATGAGCATATTCGGTGATAGGAAGCAGATCGCCCGACTCAGGATCGAGGATGCGGGTATCGCCAGTCACACACTTGCCTATCCCAGGCTCACCGCCCAGCAACACGAGCGAGCCAGCCACCAGCCCCCCGCCCAGCGTGCGGTCGAACTCCGGCGAGCCAGTGGAGCGGCGCTCCTCAGCCAGCGCAGAGACTTCCGGCGCCGCGATGGGCGCGACCAGCAGCATCGGGCCAGCCACAGCCGCGCTACCAGCCGGACGCGCCGCGATGACCGTCTCGACCATCGCGTTCCACGCGCCGCAGTCGGTGCAGCGCCCCAACCACTTCGCGGACTCATAGCCGCATTCCTGGCAGACAAATTTGCTCGTCGTCTTCGGCATGATCATTCTCGTAGAGTGCGGCGTCTTCACGCGCCGCTCAAAAGATGTACGCCTGGTCGTCAACGAGGTTGGAGGATTTGGCCTTCTGGGAGGTCTGGAGGTGAAAACTACAAGAAACGGGCGCGCTCCGGGAAGCTCTCCCCCGGAAACGCGCCCGCCGCTTACGCTGGCGTCGTGCTAGCGCGAAGGCTCATCACCCGCCGAGAGCGCCGCCTCTGCTGGCGCTGGCAGCTCGTTGAGCAGGTCATCGCGTCGTTCGTGTACTTCTAGCTCGACACTCCCATCGCGCACCACCGCCTCTACGATGTCGCCGGGGCGATACTTGCCCTGCAACAGCCCTTCGGCCAGTGGATCTTCGATGAGGTTCATGATCGTGCGGCGCAGCGGACGCGCGCCGTACTCCGGGTCATAGCCCTTGTCCACCAGGGCGTCCTTGGTGGTCTCAGGCACCAGTAGCTCGACCTGTTGCTCCGTCAGTTGCGTGCGCACGCGGTTGAGCAGCAGATCAACGATCTGGCGCACATCCTCACGGCGCAGGCTGCGGAACACAATGGTGGCGTCAATGCGGTTCAGGAACTCTGGCTTGAAGGTATTCTTCAACTCGCCGAGCACCTTGTCGCGCATCGTGTCATATTCTGACTGGAACGCCTTCTCTTTGTCCTTGGCCTGAGTAAAGCCGATGGCGGCTTCCTTGTTGAGCAGGGACGCGCCGACGTTCGAGGTCATGATGATGATGGTATTGCGGAAGTCTACGCTGCGCCCCTTCGCGTCGGTCAGCTTGCCGTCCTCCAGAATCTGGAGCAGCATGTTGAAGACATCCGGGTGCGCTTTCTCGATCTCGTCGAACAGGATGACGCTGTATGACTTGCGTCGCACGGCCTCGGTGAGCTGGCCGCCCTCTTCATAGCCAACATAACCTGGAGGCGAGCCGACCAGGCGAGCCACCGCATGGCGTTCCATGAACTCGGACATGTCAATCTTCACGATGGCGTCTTCGCTGCCGAACATGAACTCCGCCAGCGACTTGGCCAACTCGCTCTTGCCCACGCCCGTCGGGCCGAGGAAGATGAACGAGCCAATCGGACGTTTGGGATCCTTCAGACCAGCGCGTGCTCGGCGCACGGCGCGGCTGATGGTCTCAATCGCCTCGTTCTGGCTAATGATGCGCTTGTGCAGCGCGGCCTCCATCTCCAGCAGGCGCGCGGATTCCTCCTGCGCGATCCGCATGACGGGGATGCCTGTCCACATCGAGACGATCTGGGCGATATCCTCTTCAGTGACGGAAGGCTTTTCGCTGCTCTGGTCGCGCTGCCAGCCAGACTCCAGCTTGGCGATGCGGTCGCGCAGCTTGACCTCTCGGTCGCGCAGCTCCGAGGCACGCTCGTACTCGCCGCTCTGGATGGCCTCGTCCTTCTCGCGCAGTACAGCCTCCAGCCCGCGCACAGCCTCTTTCAGGTTCAGCGGGGCGAGTGAGCGGCGCATGCGAACACGGCTGGCCGACTCGTCAATCAGGTCAATCGCCTTGTCTGGCAGGAAGCGATCGGTGATATAGCGGCTGCCCATTTCGGCTGCCGCCTTCAGCGCGCCATCTGTGATGGTCAGACGGTGGTGCTCCTCATAGCGCGGGCGGATACCCTTGAGGATCTGGATCGTCTCCTCGACAGTAGACTCGCGCACGATCACATCCTGGAAGCGCCGCTGTAGCGCAGGATCCTTCTCGATATACTTGCGGTATTCATCGAGGGTGGTCGCGCCGATGCACTGAATCTCGCCACGGCCCAGCGCTGGCTTGAGGATGTTCGCGGCGTCAACCGCGCCCTCGGCTGCACCGGCGCCAACGAGTGTATGCACCTCATCAATGAAGATGATGCAATCCTGGCTTTGCTTGAGCTCCTCGATGATCTTCTTGAGGCGCTCCTCGAACTCGCCGCGATACTTCGTGCCGGCGACCAGCGAGCCAACATCGAGTGTCACGAGGCGCTTGCCAAGCAGCGTCTCCGGCACCTCGCCAGCGATGATCTTCTGGGCTAGCCCTTCGACAATGGCTGTCTTGCCGACGCCTGGCTCACCGATCAGCGCAGGGTTGTTCTTCTGGCGGCGCGAAAGAATCTGGATGACACGCTCGATCTCAGCCTCACGCCCAACGATGGGGTCGAGCTTGTTGGCGCGCGCGGAAACGGTCAGGTCTGTGCCGACCTGATCGAGCGTTGGCGTCTTCGAGTGCTTGTCGCGGCCACCTTCGCTGTGCGGATTGCCCGACTGATTGAGAATTTTTATCGTCTCAGAGCGGACTTTCTCCAGGTTGACGCCGAGGCTCTCCAGCACGCCCGCAGCGATGCCTTCGCCCTCGCGCACCAGCCCGAGCAGCAGATGCTCAGTGCCGATGTAGTGATGATTGAGCCGACGCGCTTCATCTACGGCAAGCTCGATGACCTTCTTCGCTCGGGGCGTCAGGCCAATCTCGCCGAGTACAATACGGTCGCCGCGCCCGATGATGAACTCGACAGCGCTGCGCACCTTGTTGAGCTCGACGTTCAGGTTGCTCAGCACCTTCGCCGCGACGCCATCTCCTTCGCGAACCAGGCCAAGAAGGAGGTGCTCGGTGCCAATGTAGTTGTGATTGAAGCGCTGGGCCTCTTCCTGAGCCAGGCTCAACACCTTGCGCGCTCGCTCAGTAAACTTCTCGAACTTGTCGTTGTTCACCTGATATCCCCCCTTTCATGGTAGAGGGTGGAATCGAGCCCCTCCGCAACAGGTAAACCTGCCCCCCATAATACGTTACCGCTCATGGGAGCGTCAAGGAATGCTGTCTCATCAGTCCGCATAAACAGCGGATTTGTGTCACTTCGTCGTTGCCCGGTGTACGACTGCGCCTGCTCGCCCGACAGATTGTCGGGTGAAGCGAAGCTTGATTCGTCAAGCCGTGACGACACTGAAGGGGATGAAAACAACCACTCCCTGCCCAGGGAAATGTCACCCGATGGCCCCCGCCTGAAAGGTTCTGTCGCTCTCTAGATCTTCCGGAATCTAGCGCTGTCCAGCAACTTGCTTGCCGACGTATTCGCCCTTGCGGAGCAGCGCTTCTCTCAGCGGGAGATTACCCCTGCATGAGGAATACGCTTACGAAGCCGCCGATGCGACACAGGCTCTTGCCCGCCCTACTTGAGACGCTCGGAAACGGATGGCGCCGACGCCACGCTGGCGCCGTACCAGGCACACGTTGTCTGCCACTGCTTCGGACGCCGCCATTGGCGCTCGCCTGACGGCCAGGTGGCCCCGGGCGTCATTCGCCTCCTGCGAATGCGAAGGTAGTCGTTGCTCGCGACTGTGTGATGACTGTGTCATGCGCTCTTATGAGGTCATTGTAGCGCATTGTATCGCAGGACTTCACCTTGCCGGTGGATTACAGGAAAAACAGATAGAGCAGACCCTTGCGAGCTGCTCTATCCGCCAGAGAATTGGAGGGGACTCGGGGTCACGCGCCCCCCAAGGGCGCGGGATGAGTGACGTGCGAACGCGCGAAATAGACGTGCGCCATGCCGCGCTGCTCGATTGGTGTGAAGGTCAGCCCCTGCGGCCCCACATATTCAGACTGCGGGCGCATCAGGCGGTTGCCAATGCCCTGCTCTAGCACGTGCGCCGTCCACCCAGCCACGCGGCTGACCGCGAACGTCGCGGGGTAGAGGTCGCGCGGCAGGCCCACGGAGTTGAGCACCGCAGCGGAGTAGAACTCCACATTGGTGTAGAGTCGCTGGTCGGGCTTGCGGCGATTCAGCTCCTGGATGGCGTACTGCTCGGTGTCGTAGGCCAGCTGGAAGAACTCCGGTGTCGAGGAGTGCCTGGCCATATCGCGCAGCACCTCAGCGCGGGGGTCGGTCGTCTTGTAGACGCGATGTCCGAAGCCCATCAGCTTGTGGTGTGTGTTGAGCGCATTGTCCACCCACGGGCGGACGTTGCTGGCCGAGCCGATCTCTTCGAGCATATCCATCACCAGCGCCGGAGCGCCACCATGCAGCGGCCCCTTCAGCGCGCCGATGGCGCCGACAACCGCCGAGCCGAGGTCAGACTCGGTGGAGGCGATGACGCGGGCGGTGAAGGTCGAGGCGTTCATGCCGTGGTCGGCGAGCAGCACCAGATAGGTGTCGAGGCTCTTGACGTGATTATCCGGCGGAACGACGCCTGTGAGCATATAGAGGTAGTTGGCGGCGTGGCTGAGGTCCTCGCGCGGCGCGATTGGCTCCAGTCCATTGCGCAATCGCTGGAAGGCGGCGACGACGGTGGGGAAGCGCGCGGTGAGCATCATCGCCTGCTCAAGAGTCGCCGGCGACTTGACAGGCTCCAACGCCGCAATCAACGAGATTTCTGTGCGCAGCGCATCCATCGGATCCACGCCGCTCTTCATCACGCGCAGCGCCGCCGCGTTATCGGGTAGCGCACGCATTGGGCGTATCTGGCGATTCAGCGCGTCCAACTCATCGCGCGATGGCAGGCGCCCATTCCAGAGCAGGTAGGCGACCTCTTCATAGGTGGCCTTGCCAGCCAGCTCATTGATCTCATAGCCGCGATAGACCAGCCTGCCCTCTTCGCCGAAGACATGGCTGATGTGCGTCTGGGCGACAACTACGCCCTCAAGCCCCTTTGCTGACGTCATCTGTGTACTCCTCTTGATCAGGCGCCACGAAAACGGAACGATCACCACGATGCGAGATGAAGCGATAGACACGACCTGTCGCTGGTCGCGCGCATCACGCAATCCTATCAGGCCGAGCCTCAGACGCGGCGCTCCCTTCCAGCGAAGCCGCGAGCCGCGTCGGTGATTACCCAACCGTTACAGTAATATTAGTTGATTTGTGTTGATTTGTCCAGCACATTTCTTGCCAGTGTTCTACCAAAAATCGGGGGTTGGGTGGCAAGCGCGCTGGCGGCTGAAGCCGCGCCTGGATGGCCTGAGGGCCGCGAAGCCTGCCTGCGC
>VFSW01015007.1_pt1 | contig 10672 bp, 7 predicted proteins | sample 5358111 | NCBI WGS metagenome assembly VFSW01 (sample SAMN11554181, study PRJNA540505) | mine drainage metagenome | isolation source: sediment from site ElyBrook_90M | place: USA: Ely Copper Mine, Vershire, VT | collected 2017
TAGAAACACTGGCACAAGATTTACAAAGGGAGTTTCCCGGCATGCAGGGATTCTCACCAAGAAACATTTGGTATATGCGCAATTTTTATGAAGAATATAAAACCGATGAAAAACTGCAACCACTGGTTGCAGAAATCAGTTGGACCCATAACATTATTCTTATGCAGCGTTGTAATAATCTGCTAGAACGGGAATTTTACATCCGCATGACCAAGCGAATGGGATGGAGCAAGAATGTGCTTATCCATCAGATAGAAAATAAAACCTACGAGAAAACATTGCTGAATCAAACAAATTTCAGTAAAGCTTTGCCTGAAAAAATAAAACATCAGGCAAAACTTGCAGTCAAAGATGAATATACTTTTGATTTTCTGGAGATGAATGAAGAACATAGCGAAATGGAGCTTGAAAGGGCGTTAGTTGCCAGGGTAAATAGTTTTCTTGTAGAAATGGGCGGGGCATTTGCATTTATGGGCAACCAGTTCCGTTTAGAAATAGATGGTGAGGAATTCTTTATCGATATTTTGCTCTATCACCGCCGGTTAAAATGTCTTGTTGCAATTGAACTAAAGGTCGGCAAGTTTCTGCCGGAGTATGTAGGGAAAATGCAATTTTATCTTGCTGCTCTGGATGGAATAGTACGGGAACACGACGAGAATCCGTCAATCGGCATTATCTTGTGCAAAGACAAAAAACGAACAATTGTTGAGTATGCCTTGAAAGAAAGTAATAAGCCGATTGCAGTGGCACAATATCGCATGACGCAATCCTTACCAAAGAATCTTCAGAAAGAACTTCCGGCACCTGAACAAATACAAAAACTTTTCGATAAGGCAATATAAAAAATAAGGATCAGAGAGAATGCGAGGGGGCTACCCCGTTGGAAAATACTACACTTTTGGGATTTTATGGTTTTTGATAAGAAAATGATATTAATTTGATAAGAAATGATAAGAATGATAAGAAAGAAATTTTAGAGTCCTTGTTTTCCAAGTGGTTACAAACATTCATATCATCTTTCTTATCATATCTTTTTCTTATCACTTTATTATCATGATATGAAATGATAAGAAAAAAAGCTGATTTTGATACGTTTTTTGGCTTAAGAATGGAAGAAATGGGGGACTGAGTTCTCCCGGTAATTCTATAATTTCTTGTTTAATTTCCCTACTGGAGATAAAGACTCAGCCCCTGATTTCGGTCAAGCGCGGGATGGTTTGTTAGAAACCGTTCAGAATACACCTTGGTTACAAGATAGATTGAGCATGATTTATATCTTGACAAAACCGGGGTATTTTCTTTAGGGTTAGTTTATTATAGGATCATTCCATACCGGTAATAATGTAATACAGAAAACTTGTAGTGAGGTAACCATGGAAAAAGAAAAACTATCGGGATCGGTCAAATTTATAAGTACTATACTTATAACAGTATTCCTTGGGAGTTGTGTTATGACAGCGCGGCCTATCGGGGAACCAGAGCCTGGTGTTGCACCTCCTCCGCAGCCGATGTATGAGCAGTCTCAGCCGCCAGAAGAACAACAGCCGCCTCCGGAAGAGCAGCCGCAATATCAGTCCGCTCCTGCCCCGGAATACGAGGATTATAACCAGAATTATACGGAGGCCCCTGAGCCGCCGCCCGTTGAATACACGGCACCGCCGGATGTGGTCGTCCTTCCGGATACGAATGACGTTTACGTGGTTCCCAATGCACAGGTAGATATATATTTCTGGAACGGCTTTTGGTGGCGTCCTTGGGCAGGCCGGTGGTACCGCTCACAGTACTATGACCGTGACTGGGTCTATTATAACCAGGTACCGTCATTCTATTACGATGTAGACCCGGGTTGGAGAGGATACTACAGGGATCATAGCTGGCAGGGACACCCGTGGTACTATCAACGGATCCCCGACAGGGAGCTTCAACAGAACTGGAGAAACTGGCATAATGATCAATATTGGGAGAGGCAAAGAACCTGGAATGTCCGGAACTATCGGCCTCCATCGCAACAACAGATGCAGGTCATAAGGTATCAAAGAGAAAGACAATATCAACAGAGACCGGATGTACAACGCTACCAGAATCAGATGCGCCAGCAGCAAAGACCTCACCAACGACCGGCACCCCAGGAGCAGCGCTACCAGCAGCAAAGACCGCAGCAACGACAAGTACCTCAGGAACAGCGCTACCAGCAGCAAAGACCACAGCAGGGGCAAAGACCAAAGGCGCAGATACGCCAGCAGCAAAGACCCTCGAAGGGACAGGGGCAGCAACGTCAACAACAAAAGAAAGAGAATAAAAACGAGGACAAATCCAGGGAACAGTGACAATAGAGCAACAGCCGGGCGATGCCCTCCTCACACGATAGGGTAAAATTGAGGACAGCATTAGCCCGTTGACTTTAGACAGACAGCGACCCGGATGTTCGAGACCGTTCTCCGGGTTTTGATCCTTCCTCGGGAAGAGCAGACAAGGTGAGGCAATATCTACCCTGCGAGGTGCTCGTGTATCTCCTTTGCAACGCTTATGGGTATGCCGGTCCGCCGGGTAATCTCTTCCGGCGTTGCGTTCCGGATCTCCTCAATATTGGTAAATATCGACAACAGAAGCCTCTTTCTTTTTTCTGAAACGCCTGCAATGCCGTCAAGCCCGGACGCAAGTCCTGCCTTTGACCTTAGCTTCCTGTGGTACGTAATTGCGAACCTGTGCGCCTCGTCCCGAATCCGTTTTAAGAGCATGAGTGCCTCGGATTTCTGGACGATGTTGATCGGGTCTTTTCTATTCGGCAGGTATATCCTTTCTTCTTCCCTGTTCACCCTGTCGAGAGAAGCACGGGATGTGTGCCCCTCATCTCTGCCGTATGCGCCCGCAGTCGGACTGTCCCTGTGGATCTTTGCAATGCCGATAACATCCGGCTGCTCAATGCCGAGCTCCTTGAGAACGTCAAGAGCTATACTCAGCTGGCCTTTACCGCCATCAACGATAATAAGCGACGGTATATCTTCCTTATCCCGGAACCTCCTGCTCAGCACCTCGTGCATCATTGCGTAGTCATCCGGTCTGTTGACCTCTCTGAGCCGGTAATGCCTGTATTTTGCCTTAACCGGAACGCCGTTCTCGAACCGTACCATGGAGGATACGCTGTTGGTACCGAGGATATTCGAGTTATCGAAACATTCTATGGTTGAAGGTGTATCCTTCAGATGCAGAATTTCCTGCAGTGCTTCGACAGCGGACAGGGCTGTCGCTTGTTTTTGCAGGGACAGGTGAAGATATTCTGCTGCGTTCTTTTCGGACAGCCCGATCAGTTCGAGTTTTTTCCCTGCCTTCGGTATTTCAATACGCACGGTCCCGGCCTTTACATCCGACAGGCGTGACTGAAGAATGTTCATAACTGTCAAGGGGAAGGGCAGGCAAATGCGGTCCGGTATAAAATGGCCGTTTTCGTAATACTGGCTGATGACGGAACCCATGAGTTCTTCCTTATCAAGCAAGGTGTCCCTGAACAGATAGTTTAAAGAATTCAGCAGTTGTCCGTTGCGGATAAAAAGACCGTTGACTGCTACGGTCTGTCCTTCGGACGCCATGGTAAAAATATCCATATCAACCGCGCTTGAGCTCTCTACCTTTTGCTTTTCAACGGTCTTCTCTATGTTCAGGATAAGGTCCCGTATCTGGGCAGCCTTTTCATAATGCTCGAGCCCGGACTCCGTCTTCATCTGTGCTTTCAATGCATTGATGACTGCGCGGGTTTTTCCCTCGAGGAAGAGTTGGGCCTGCTTTACATGTTCCCGGTAGTCCTCCTGCGTTATGTGACCGGCACAGGGAGCAGAACACCGCTTTATCTGATACTTCATGCACGGCCTTATCCTGTTTCTCAGTTCTGCATCCGTGCATGTCCTGAGCTGGAACAGGTCTGTTATCAGCTTGACGGTTTCCCTTGCTGCGAATGCCGAGGCGTACGGGCCGAAGATCAATGACCCGTCCCTCACCGGCCTTCTCAAGACCTGTATGCCGGGGAACTTGTGGTCAGCGGATATGCGGATGTTAACATAGCTCTTGTCGTCCTTTAACCGTATATTGTACTTCGGCTTGTGCTTCTTGATAAGGTTGTTCTCGAGCAGGAGCGCCTCTTTCTCGGTGTCCGTCAGCATGAATTCGATGTGTTTGATGCGGGGTTTCAGGAAATTTATAAAAGGCCTGGTATCGGGCGATGCGGTAAAGTATGCCCTTACCCTGCTGTTCAGGTCAACGGCCTTGCCTATGTACAGCACAACGTCCTTTGTATCCTTGAATATATAAACCCCGGGCTGTTTCGGTACAACCCCGAGCTTTTCATGGATGTGTTCATCTACTTCTATCATTCCTCTTATTATAATTTAAAAAAACAATTTGGCAATGATGCAGGGCACAGGGGGGAAAACACGGGTCATCATCTATTTGCATATTTCGGCAAAAATGCGTATATAAATGGCATCAAGGGGGGTAATGGATGGAAGGGATTACCGTTTTTTATCCGATGTACAATGAAGAATTATATATACGAAGGGCCGTGGAAGCGGCACAGGAGATTTGCGAGCTCATGCTCCGGGTCGGCGAGATACGCGATTATGAGATCCTGCTCATCGACGATGCGTCAAAAGATGAAACCGGAAGGATCGCGGACGAACTTGCGAGAGAAGATAAAAGAATACACGTAATCCACCACCAGACCAACAGGGGGCTCGGCGGCTCCCTGAAAACAGGGTTTTATAACGCACAGATGGATACGATCCTGTATTCGGATACGGATCTTCCGTTTGACATGATGGAGATCAAAAAGGCCTCCCGGCTCATGAGGTATTACGAGGCCGACATAGTGGCTGCCTTCCGGTATGACCGGACCGGGGAGGGGCTGAGAAGATTAATCTATTCTTACGTGTACAATACACTTATAAAATTATTGTTTCATCTCAGGATAAAGGACGTTAACTTCTCCTTTAAACTCGTGAGAAAGGAGGTTTTCGAATACGTACACCTGGAATCAGAGGGCAGTTTTATAGATGCGGAACTGCTGATCAAAGCACAGAAATACGGGTTCAAGATCATTCAGTTCGGAACAAACTATTTTCCCCGCACCCGGGGTATTTCAACCCTGTCGAGTTCGAATGTCATTATTAAAATCCTGAAAGAAATGTCCTCCATGTACAAACAGATTAAATCAATTCAGCCGGTTGTTAAAAGACGATGACAAGATCCCTTATCGTGAATGCCGATGATTTCGGACTGTGCAGGGAGATTTCAAAGGGTATTATCAAGGCATACTCAGAGGGCATTGTTACGGCAACGTCCGTTGTAGTCAATGGCAGGTATTTCAAAGAAGGTATTCCCCTTCTGAAAGACTCAGGTATTGATGCAGGCGTCCACCTTACCTTTACCGGCGGAGAAAGGCCGGTTTCAGGTGTTGTCCCGGGGCTTGTCGACGGCAGCGGGCTGTTCTTGAAAAGTTACAGAGAGGTAATCCCCAGGATTGTCCTGGGACGGTTTGATCGCAATGCTCTTGAGAAGGAATTGTCGGAACAGATCGTTATACTCAGGGACAACCATATATCCGTCAGCCATATAGACAGCCATCAGCACCTTCATCTCCTGCCCGGGGTAAGGAACATGGTAATAAGACTTGCGCGGAAATTTGAAATAAAGTGGATAAGGGTACCACGTTCAAAGGGAACAGGCATGAAGGGTCTTGGAATAGATGTGTTAGGCAGGGCACTGAAATCAAAATTAAGGGTACAGGGTATAGGGTTTACCGGCAGGTTCATAGGCCTTGAAAATGGCGGGCATATGGACGAAGCCAGGCTCTCGACCCTGCTCAAAAATATAGACAGTAATGGCATTACCGAGTTAATGGTTCACCCGGGTTATGATGCATCCGCAGATTATGACTGGGGGTATGCATGGGAGGATGAGTTAAAAACACTCACCTCAGGCACGATAAAGGAATTGATAGAAAAAACGGGGATAAAATTGACAAACTTTAAGGAGAACAGATGAAAGATAAGAAGTATGCGTATTTAACATTCGCAGTCATTATCGGTTTCCTGATATTCCGGATATTTTACCTGGCAACAACACACTATACACTTTCCCAGGATGAGGCGTATTTCTGGGATTGGTCAAGGCATCCGGCCCTCAGTTATTATGATATGGGCCCGATGATTGCATGGATCATAGCATTTTTCACGCACGTACTCCCGTTATCCGCATTCTCCGTAAGGCTCGGAGCACCGGTGTTTGCAGCCATGACCGCTGTTGTCATCTATATATTGACGGTTGAAGTTACGCAGTCAAGGATGCTTGGATTTGTAACCGTTCTGATGTTCCATATCCTTCCTATCGGTATGGCAGGGGGTATTATCATGACCTACTATTCCCCCCAGGTTTTTTTTATGTCGTTGACAGCGCTTTTTCTCTGGCAGCTCATAACCTCCGGCAAGGCATGGTGGTGGTACCTTATAGGGGTAAGCCTCGGACTCGGCCTGCTGTCGCACCACATGTTCCTCTTTTTTACGGCAGAGGTGGGTTTATTTGTTCTGCTTTCCGGCAACAATAGAAAGTGGCTCGGGCACAAAGAACCGTATATCGCCCTTCTTGTTGAGTTGGTTGTTGCAAGTCCTATCCTGATCTGGAATGCAATGCATAACTTCGTTATGTTCCGGCACGCAATCGGCATGATGTCCGAGACACACAATATCTCGTTTACCTTGTTTGAATATATCGGAGGACAGGCAGGCATAGAAGCCGGGTTTTTCTTTCTTGCCGTCGTGTACGGTCTCATCGTCAGCGGATACAGAGGCATAAAATTCAAAGACGATAAATACCTGTTCCTGTTCTGTATGTCGGCACCCGTTCTGCTGTTTATTGCACTCCTCAGTATCGGCGGCAGGACAGAGCCGAACTGGCCTGTATCCGGTTATATAACAGGTTCTATTGCCGCTGTGTACGTGCTCTATGAAAAGTACAAAAGCGGCAGGCATGGTATACGCGTGCTCATCAATGCAGGCCTTTGGGTTACGATAGTTCTCTGTGTGCTGACATCCGTGCTTGCATATTATCCTTCTGTTATGCACGATGCGGGTATCTATATACCGCCGCAAAGGGATCCCACAAACAGGATGTATGGATGGCAGGAGCTCGGGGAAACGGTTTCCGGCGTATTGAAGGATATGCCCGCGGACAGTTTTGTTGCAACACAGGAGTACGGGCTCAATGCGGAGCTTGCGTTCTATGTTACCGGGCATCCCGAGGTATATGAAATCCCGATCCTGCGGCGTTTCAGCCAGTATGATTTTTGGAACAACTTCAGGGCGGTCAAAAATAAGGACGCTGTTTATGTTGCGTATGGTCCTATGGACAAAAAGGTGTATGAACTGTTCCGGAAGGTAGACCCTGCGGATGAGCTCATCATACGGACAAGGCACACAAATGCCGTGCGGTTCACGTTTTACATCTACAAGTGCTACGGGTATAAGGGAACACCATCGGAAATTGCGACGTTTTAAAAAGAGGTGGAGAGCAGGCCTGTATTCCCGGGGCTATGATACGCTGTTTTCGAGATACAGCTCGCCCGTATCCGCGTCGTAAGAAAATAATTCTCCGAACCTTCCCCATGTTATTGCAATGTCGATCTGCCTTTTTGCCTCATCGGGGGTAAAGAACTTCAGCAGGTATTCTTCTATAAAGTCTTCGTGCAGCCGGTGGTTCTTTTTGGTGTTCAAGAGTCTGAGTACCTGCTTTACCAGCACGGCATTTTCAATGGTCTGCCTGCTGAAATTCACCTTTCTGTTCAGTATGTCTGCGGTAACAAATTCCTTGCCGTTTTCGGTCAGAGCTATATCTCCCTCTGTTACTTTCACATACTGCAGAAGTACACCGGCGTCCACGATCGGCAAAATATCATCCACTTCCATCTGGAGTTCATCGCTTAACTTGTAGATATCCTCTTCTCCTCCCCGCTCGAAGACGAGTTCCAGCAATCCTGCTATTGCCCCGGGTTTTGCGTTGGGAAGCATCTGGTGCTTCTCTTTCGATACGAAAAACTTGCTCTGGATGGATTCTGCTTCTGCTTCAGGGTTGGTGAGAAGCTGGTATATCATATCGATAAACATCTTGAACTCATCCGACTCCGGGTTCCTTTTATGGGGCAGTGCAATGGAAAACTGCGACCGTATCCTTCCCGGGTTTTTGGACAGAATGACACATTCGTCGGCAAAAAATACCGCTTCTTCTATGTTATGGGTCACGAGGAGGATGGCCTCGGTCGGTAATTTCCTGTCTATCCAGAGGTCTATGATCTCCCTGCGGAGGTTCTCTGCCGTCAGAATATCAAGCGCACTGAACGGTTCGTCCATACAGAGAAGCTCCGGTTCCACTATCAGTGCCCTTGCAAAGCCGACCCTCTGTTTCATGCCGCCTGAGAGTTCTTTTGGATAGGCGTCTTCAAACCCGTCCAGCCCTATGGTATCCAGGATCTTGAGCGCCTTATCGTTTATCACCTGATCGTCCATGCCCTTTGCCTTCAGGACGATTGCCACGTTCTCAAGGACGGTGAGCCAGGGGAACAGGGCAAAGTTCTGAAACACGATGGAGATCTTCGAGCTGGGGGCCGACAGAGGCTTGTCCCTGTAGATGACGTCGCCGGTTGTCGGCTTCTGCAGTCCCGAAATAATCTTGATGAGTGTTGATTTACCGGAACCCGAAGGGCCCAGCAGGGCTGTTATCTTATTTTTCTTAAGCTGGAAGTCGATATTCTCAATAATGGTAACGGTATTCCCCTTTATCCCCTCGACGGTTTTCGTGACATGCCGCAGCTCGGCTATCGTAGTTTCGGTATTGTTTTGTTTTATCATATCAGCTCTCCAATTGATGAAGTTGGTTAACGCTCTTATAGAGCCTCTTCCACACGGTTATATTGATTACGACAACGACAGCTATCATGGCAAGGGTCCCGCCCAGCAGCAGGTGAAAATTATTGTGTTCTATGGCGAGGTTGATCAGGGTCCCGACACCTCGTGTGTAAATGATCTTGTCCTTGTACAGCACGTACTCTGCAACGATGGATGCGTTCCATGCGCCGCCCGCCGCGGTTATGATCCCCGTTATCAGCTGGGGAGCTATGGCAGGCAGGATGATCTGTTTCCAGAGGACCAATCCTTTTATATTGAAAAGTCTTTTTACGCCGAGCAGGTCATCGGACAGGCTCATCGCACCCGAGATTGTGTTGTAAAGGATGTACCACTGTGCGCCGAGCAGCATGAGCACGACGGAGCCTATACCGAGGCCGACATGCATGCTGCTCAGCAGGAGGAGTACAACGGGGTAAAGCATCGGTGCGGGGTACGATGCAAAAAATTGTACCACCGGCTGCAGCTTTGCGGCAAGTTCTTTCCTCAGACCGATATACACGCCGGCAGGGACAGCCCATGCAACACCTATCAGTAAGGTCGCCATCACCCGGACAAACGTCAGGGACACCGATGTCAGGATGTAGATAAGTTCATGGGAGGTAAGCCCGCTCAGGATGCTGCCGGCCCTGTATACGCCGAACAGGACAAGGACAATGAATATACCCAGCAGTAGGAGGAGCATCGGTTTAAAAACAAATAAAAGTGCATGTTTTATTTTGTGTTTTGCGTGCTTTCCGGGAAACAGCACTTTGGGCCTTTTGCTGTAATGTACAACTATCTGATCGATCTTTTTGATAAGCATAAGCCGCTTCAAATAGTTTAATATGAATGACTTCGCCGCCTGTTCGTTGCCGGTGTCCTCAATCTTGAATTTATCAGACCATACAATAAGCGGCTTCCACAGGAGCTTATCCACGAGGATTATGATGGCCCCCATTGCAATGATGGAATAAACCATTGCCATAGTATTCCCGTGTTCCTGTGCAACACTCATGTACGCACCTATGCCCTGGAGCCTGAATGCTCGATTGCCGAGCACAAATGCCTCATTGACAGACAGGAAGAACCACCCTCCTGCAAAAGACATCATGCTGTTCCAGATAAGGGATATGGAGGAGAAAGGCATTTCAAGCCATAGGAACCTCCTGGCCGGCGAAAACTGGTAGAGGCTTGAGACATAGACAAGGTCTTTCGGTATGGACCTGAGAGACTGATATACACTGAAAGCCATATTCCATGCCATGGCGGTGAAGATCATGACAATCGCGGCGAGCTCGAGGCCTATGTTGCTTTTCGGAAACAGGGATATAAGGAACAGGACGATTGCGGGCATGAGGCTCAACACCGGTATGCTCTGCAGGATATCGAGCAGGGGTACCAGGATTATTTCGCCGAACCTCGTGCGTGCGGCAAGGTAACCATAGCCGAGTGCAAAAATGAGCGACAATGCATAGGCCGCAAACATACGGATTACGGAATACATCGAATAGGCGATCAGAGAAACAGGGGAGAGGGAGATTTTAGAAAGCGGTCTAAACGGAACGATCAGATTTGAGTAGACGTGGATCAGTAAATAGACGATGCCTGCAAGCAGAATAAGAAAACTGAGGTCGAGCCATATTTGTTGATATTTTTTAAGCTCAATATTGAGCATTGCATAGTGTCCATAGTAAGTTGTAGTCCTGCGTAAACTATATCCTGCAGTGTGTCAAGATAATATGGTACGC
>VFSW01015008.1_pt1 | contig 10672 bp, 13 predicted proteins | sample 5358111 | NCBI WGS metagenome assembly VFSW01 (sample SAMN11554181, study PRJNA540505) | mine drainage metagenome | isolation source: sediment from site ElyBrook_90M | place: USA: Ely Copper Mine, Vershire, VT | collected 2017
TGGGCTGCGGATTCGTCCTGTAAACCATAGTGCCCCCCCGGGTCATGTATGTTTCCAACAGGGTGGCGATCCGATGAAGAATTTTCTTGCCCCGTTCATCTTTGTTGCGACGCTGTTCTGCGCGTCCGAATGGGCCGCGGCGGATATGTTGAGCCTTCAGGCCTCGGGAGGGGCCGCCTGCAACTTTCGCCTGCCTCTCGTCATTCGCCAGGACGGACAGGACACCATCCGCCACAACGCCGATTACGATACCAAGCCCTTCGAAACCCCCATCTATACTATTCTGTCCGGCTCGGGCGGTGGAGGGAAGACGCCGCCTGGGAGCTGGAGCTGGTCCATCAGAAGCTCACGCTGACCAACAATCCGCCGGAGGTGGAATATTTCAGCGTTACCCACGGCTTCAACCTCCTCACGGTGAATCGCGCATGGAAGACCCCCTGGTTCATCTGGCGGATCGGGGCCGGGGTCGTCATTACCCACCCGGAGAGCACAATCCGTGGAAAGACCTTTGATCAGCAGGGCGGGATTGCCGATGGATACTACCTCTCGGGCCCGACGGTCCAGATCGCCCTGGAGAAGAGGGTTTATCTTTACAGAGGGCTCTATGCCAGTCTCGAGGGGAAATACACCCTCTCCTGGGCGCATATCCCCGTCAGCGACGGCAATGCGGACCTCTGGAATTCAGCCCTTCACGGGCTCTTCGGCCTGGGCATTGACTTTTGAGATTGAGTAACCGCAGCTCGTGGGGCGCTTTCCCCCGGCCGCCTCAATCATCAGCCCCGTGATCCCAGTCTCAGGCCGCCGTGGATGAAGAACACTTCCCCCGCAATCGCCTCGTTCCGGTAAAGTTCGCATATCAACGAGGCGATTTCCTCCGGTTCTACCAAACGGCCGATGGGGACATCGTCGAGGATCTTGGTCAAGGCCTTGCCGTCCATTCCTTTTACCATGGAAGTGGCTACATAGCCGGGTGCAACCGCAACGCAGCGGATGCGGCCTGCCAGGTTTCTCCGGAACAGCTCGGCGGTCAGGACCTTCGGGATAACGGACATGGCCGCTTTGGAGGAAGCGTAGTTGATCTGGCCAGCCGTCCCCAGGGATCCTGTCGATGACATGAGGCAGATAAGCCCCCTCGATCCTGAATTGATCATCTGCTCCGCGCATTCCCTGATGGTCAAAAAGACGCCGGTCAGGTTGATGTCCAGGACCGATTGGAATTGTCCAAGGGACATCTTTTTTGTCACTTTTCCGGTTTCTCTGTCCGGGGAGAGCAGCAATCCGTCTTTGATGATGCCTGCACCGGGAAGTACGAGATTGATGCGGCCGTATCGTTCCATGGCGAGCGCCGCCAGCCGCTGGTTGTCCCCTTCTTTTGTCACATCGCAGAGGACGGTGGCGACGTCCCCCCCGAGCGCGATGAGCTCCCGCTCCACCCGGGAAAGATTCTCCGGCACGATATCCGCGATCACGACTTTTCCGCCCCGCTGCACCCAGTATTTTGCGAATGCCTCGCCGATCCCGCTCCCACCGCCGGTGATGACTGCTACCGCATGTTCGATGTCGAGCATCTCAAATTCCTCCTCGTTGACGCGATTAGCGGGAAACGAAGTAGCTTTCCGCGTAATCCAGATGGCTCAGCACCGCTTCCCGGGCCTTCTCCGGGTTTCGCTCGCGGATGGCCGTGAGGATGGCAAGGTGCTGCTGCAGGAGGCGCTCCCTGTTCGCCGTCTCCTCGAACATCACCTGCCGGGTTATCCGCTGGGCCTGGTGCAGCAGGGCGAGCAGGGTGGAAGCGACGTGTGACAAGACGGTATTCCCCGTGGCCTGATAGATGGACAGATGGAAACGGACATCCGCGTCGACGCCCAGTTCGTTGTTCTGAAAGTCCCGCACCAGATCCTGATACACCGCTTCGAGCGCCTTCAGATCCTCATCAGTCGCCCGGCGGCTCGCTTCGGCCGCCGCCCAGGACTCCAAAATCTTGCGGACCTGCAACAACTGGACGATCATGGCGTCGTCGTCCTGGATGACTTTTGCCAGAGGATCGTGCAGGGAAAAATCGGCGACGGATTTGACAACGCTCTTGCGTCGCTGCCTGCTTTCGATAAAACCGAGCGACTCCAGAGTCTTGAGGGCTTCCCTCAGGGGGGGGCGGCTGACTTTCAGCTTTTCTGCGATTTCCCGTTCGGAAGGGAGGCTCTCCCCCGGCATGAGCCGGCCTTCCTTGATCAGCATTATTATTTGCTCGATGATTTCATCGGAAAATCGTTTCCGCTGCAGGGGAGTAAACATCATATGTCTCCGACATTTTTTTTTGAATAGCATGGAGCCCCGATAGTGTCAAGTAGATCGTTGGTAATACCAAATGTTCATCTGGAGAATAGAGAAACGGTCATTAGACAATAATTCATTTAATACTGATTGTTACATGTAACAATAGAACAGGATGAAAATTTTCTTGACATATATTTTCATTTTGTCTACTGGTAACACCAGTGGGGATATCATAGTTGCGGAGTATGGATGTTCCACCCTTCCCGCGACGACGGTCATAGGGTTCGCGAGACCCGAGGAGGATCGCATCCCGCGATGCGCTTTAGGATGCGCTTTAGGAGGAGATATGGCCCATGAAGGAAAATGAAAAGACGACCAAGGAGATCCTGGCCGACGCGGCTGCCGCCCAAGAACGCACCCCCCTGTACAATCCCGCCGCTCTCGAGAGCATGCGCAGGCAGTTTGATGACTGGATGCGCTCGACGGTGCGCGAACAGGACCGCCGGGAATGGCTGAAAACACCCCGGACGGTTCTGGGATCGGATATTCCCCGGGAGATGCTCTATACCCCCTTGTCGCAACCGGATTTCGACTACCAGGAGGATCTAGGCAACGCGGGCCAGGAACCCTTCACGCGGGGGATCCACGCCAATATGTACCGCGGCAGGGAATTTACCATGCGCCAGCTCACGGGCTTCGGGTCTCCCGAAGACACGAACGGGCGCATGAAGTTCATGCTGGACCACGGGGCGACCGGGCTGAATATCCTCTTCGACATCCCCACGATCCAGATGTACGACTCCGACGATCCGCTCGCCCAGGGCCAGGTGGGCATGTCCGGGGTCTGCGTCGATTCGGTCGAGGATATGGCGCTCCTGTTCAAGGACATCCGACTGGACGAGGTCACGGTCTCCATCGTCACCCATTATCCATCCAACACCGCGATCTTGTTTCCCCTGTTTCTGGCGCTTGCCGAAGAGCGGGGCATCCCCTGGGAGAAGCTGCGGGGCAGCGTTCAGAATGACACCACCCTGGAGGAGGTGATCCGCAGCGGCGCCGAATTTATTGCGCCCAAGGACTGTTTCCGTATCCAGTGCGACAACATCGAATTTATCCGGAAGAATGTACCCCAATGGAATTTCATCACCCTCAACGGTTATAACCTGCGGGAGTTCGGAACATCCGGCGTGACAGAAATGGCTGTCGCCGTGGCCAACGGCATCGCCACTCTCCAAGAGATGATCCGCCGGGGGTACGAGGTGGATTCGGTTGCGGATCGCCTGTCCTTCTTCTGGTCGCCGGCGAGCGATTTCTTCGAAGAGGCAGCCAGACTCCGGGCTGTCCGGCGGCTCTGGTACAAGATCATGAAATACCGTTTTCAGGCGAAAAATCCCCGGGCCATGTGGATGCGCTGCCATGTCCAGACCTCCGGCGTATCCCTGGTCCAGCAGGAACCCCTGAATAATGTCATCCGGGCGGCCTATCACGCCCTCTCCGCCGTTCTGGGCGGCGCCCAGTCGCTGCACGTCGACTCTTATGACGAGGCCTACTCCGTACCGACGGCGGAAGCGGCGCTCCTGTCCCTCAGGACCCAGCAGATCCTCCAGGAGGAAACGGGGATAATCGATGTGGTGGATCCGCTGGGCGGCTCGTATTACGTCGAGGCGCTGACCAGCGACATTGAACGGAGGATCCTCGACGAGGTGAACGAAATCGAGCGCGGCGGAGGGTATGTGTCCGCCATCGAATCGGGACAGCTCCATCGGAAAATTTCCGCCTATTTCACGAACCAGCAGAAGGAGATCGAAAAGGGGGATATCAGGATCGTTGCCTACAACCGGTACCGGTCCGACTCGGCGCCGCCCCCGATCAACGTGTTCCGGTATCCCGAGGGCGTGGAAAATCGGCAGCGCGATAGACTTGCACGGCTGCGGCTCAACCGGGACAACGAACGCGTGGCTGCCGCCCTGGCGGCCCTCATGGAGGCATGCCGAAAGGGGGAAAATATCCTCCCCCACAGCGTCGCCTGCGCCCGGGCGCGCTGTACCGAAGGGGAACTGTTCAAGGTGTTCAAGGAAGCGTTCGGGCTGTGGAAGCCGCCGGCCCTCTGGTAGCTGGGGCCGGTGCCACGGGGAAGCATGCCGGAGAGGGGACGGGAGAGGAGGAGGTGGGAAATCTGTGGCAACGAAAATCAAGGTGCTTTTGGCAAAGCTCGGTCTGGACGTGCACAACAGGGGAATCATCACCGTCGCCAAGGAACTGGGGGATGCCGGTATGGAGATCGTCTATATCGGGAATTCCCTCCCCGGGGAAATCGTTCAGACGGCGATACAGGAAGACGTGGATGTGATCGGGGTCAGCTCCCTCGGCGGCGCCCACATCACCCTCGGCAAGCCGCTGATCGAGGCCGCCCGGCGGGAAAAGCTGACCGACGGCGTTGCGTTTGTCATCGGAGGCGTCTTTCCACCCGACGATACGATCCTGCTGAAAGAGATCGGATTCGATGCCGTCTTCACCCCGGGCGCCACCCGGGACGAGATTGTCCATTCCGTTGAGGAATTGGTGGCAAAGAAAAGGGCATGAGGGTCTTCCGGTTGCGCTGCCGGGATTTGCTTTTCCAGTTTGTATTGGTTTCGAGAGATCATCTGTGGAGGTGAAACAAAATGAACTTCCAATGGCCGCCCGTTTACGATCAAACCTATGTTCCGGCGCCCGATGAGCCGTACTGGAACAGGGGCCTGGAAACGATGGACCCCGACGAACGGCAGGAGCGGGTCATCCTGCCAAAAGTCCGGGCGCAGCTTGCCTACGCGTACGAGCACTCGCCTTTTTACCGGAAAAAGTGGGACGAGGCCGGAATCAACCCGGGAGACATCGGGTCGTTGGAGGACTTCGAGAAGCTCCCCTGTGTGACGAAAGACGAGATCCGTCGGGATCAGGCCGAATATCCGCCTTTCGGGAGCAATCTGTGCGTACCGCGGAAGGAGCTGGCCCGCGTGCAGGGGACGTCGGGGACGACGGGCAAGCCGACTGCCTTTGGAATCAGCCGGGGGGACATGGCCCGTATCGCCGAAGCGCACGCACGGATCATGTGGGGGTTTGGAGTAAGGCAGGGCGACATCGTTTTCATCGGATCCTTCTTCAGTCTCTACTGGGGAAGCTGGGGAACCCTCCTCGGGGCGGAACGCCTCGGAGCCACTGCCTTTCCGTTCGGTGCAGGCGTTCCGGGCCAATCGGAAAGGGGCATCGAGTGGATGAAAGAGGTGAAACCGACCGTTTTCTACGGGACCCCCTCGTACAGCCTTTATCTGGCGGAAAAGGCCCGTGCGATGGGAATCGATCCACGAAAAGATTTCAACTTCCGCATCCTCATCTTTTCCGGCGAACCCGGAGCGGGCGTTCCTTCGACGAAGAAACGCATCGAGGATACCTACGGGGGCATCTGCATCGACAGCGGTTCCACCGCCGAAATGACCCCCTGGATGGCCAATGGTGAATGCGCCCATCGCCGGGGGATGCATTTCTGGCAGGATATCGTGTATGCGGAATTGGTCGACCGTGAGACCCACCGCAGGGTGCCCTATGGCCAGGAAGGGGTCACCGTTTACACCCATCTGGAGCGGAACTCGCAACCGATGATCCGTTTCTGGGCCGGGGATATCTCACTGTGGGTGAATGACCCCTGTCCCTGCGGCCGCACCTATCCCCGCCTGCCAAAGGGGATATATGGGCGGGCGGATGACATGTTCGTTATCCGCGGCGAGAATGTCTATCCCAGCGCCATAGAGAATGTCATCCGAGGCATCGAAGGGCTGGGTGACGAATTCCGCATCGTCATCACCCGGGATAGGACCATGGACGAGATGATCGTTCAGGCCGAGCGCTCTCCCCAGGCCGATGCGGCGATCAAGTCCGAATTGCAGGAGAGACTTGCGGGGGAGCTGAAATCACGCGGTCTCAGAGCCATTGTACAGCTGATGGAGCCGGGGACGCTGGAGAGGACGGAATTCAAGGCGAAACGGGTGATAGACCGGCGCACTATCTATGATGGGATAACCGGCCGGAAGTAGCCGGCAAGGCACAGATCCGCTAAGCCATCACGGGAATAACGTAAAGAAGGATCGCGAAGAAGTGGAGGGTGCTGCCGGCAAGGACGAAGAGGTGCCATACGGCGTGGTGGTACGGCAGGCGGCGCCAGCCGTAGAAGAGGAGGCCCAGGATGTAGGCGGCCCCCCCGGTAACGAGGAGCATCAGCCCTGCCGGGGTGAGGGCGGCGAGCAGGGGCTTGATGACGACGACGATGATGAAACCCATCCCCACGTAGAGACCGACCGAGGCGACCGGCCAGCGGCGCAGCAGCGAAACCTGAAAGATGACGCCAAGCAGCGCGATCGTCCAGACGATGCCGAAAATGGCCCAGCCCCAGGGGCCGCGGATATCCACCAGCACGAAGGGGGTGTAGGTTCCGGCGATCAGGAGAAATACGGCCGAACGGTCGAGGACGCGCAGGACGACTTTGGCCTCAGGGATCTGGATGCTGTGATAGAGCGCGGAGGCCGTGTAAAGCATGATGAGCGTGACCCCGAAGATGATGCAGCTCACGATATGCCATGCGTTGCCGAACAGGGTCGCGAACGCGGTCAGGACGCCAAGCGCGCCGATCGCCAAGACGGCGCCGACCCCGTGGGTGATGCTGTTGGCCAGCTCTTCCGCGGGGCTGTACCGCGGCACGGTCAAGTCTGAAGTATGCTTTAAGATAGTCGCTCGTTACCTCCCCTCTCAGGTTTGCGCCAATCAACCGAAGCGAGCGGTCCATTAACATCCCCGGTCTGAAAAAAGCAAGCGGAAAATGAGAAAAATATGCTCCCGCCGTCGCCGGAGGGTTTTTGCGGTGGAGGTGTTGCGGTGGAGGTTGAAAAGCGCTCAGTGAATCATTATTATAGAGTAAATGGGCGCGGACAAAGAGGCCGCGCAAAAAGGGAGCAACGAAACAGGGGTATAGTGGCAACAAATTGACAGGCGACGGAAAGGGAGGTGTTTGCGATGTATCAAAAAGTACTGGTTCCTCTGGATGGTTCGGATCTCGCCGAGTACGCTTTGCCGCACGTGAAAAAAATGGCAAAAGAGGGTTTCGTCAAGGATATTTGTCTTTTAACGGTAATCGATATCCATCTGAGCGCCCTCTTGGAAGGCGCCGATACGACCATTATTTACAAGTCCCAGATGAGCAATTCCCGGGAGTACATGAATAAGGTGCAAGCGCAATTCCGGGCGGAAGGGATCGAAGTGAAAACCGAGATTCTCCAAGGTTCGGCCGCGCAGGTCATCTCCGATTACGCCAATGAGAAAAAGATGGAGCTGGTCGTCATCGCCACCCACGGGTATAGCGGGATGAAACGGCTGATGTTCGGCAGCGTGGCGTTCAGGGTGCTGCATGATTCCCATGTGCCCGTGCTTTTGATACGGCCGGATTCCTGCCAGGTATAGCGAAAGACGATCAGATCTTTCCCAGTGTGGCGAGATAGAGGGTGAACTGCTCCTCGCCGTCGAGGTTGAGGATGCGGTTCATCGCCGCGTCGTCGAAGGCGGCAACGGCGCAGACGCCGCAGCCGATCTCCTGTGCGGCAAGGTAGAGGTTCTGGCAGGCATGTCCCGCGTCGAGGAATATATAGCGGTAACCGCGGGCGCCGTAACGCCACGTCATGCGGCGGATCACGGCGGTCCAGATGAAGGTGATGGCCGAGGCCGTGAGCATCTCCTGGCCCAGGCAGGCCTGCCGGATCAGGAGGCCGGCGTCCTTCGGGCCGTGCATTTCCAGGAGCTGGTGGCCGACGGCGACAAAGCGGTAGAGCCCCGGTTTGAGGCCGGCGACCCGCTTGACGAGGAGATAGCTCTCCAGGGCGTGGCGGGCTCCTGCCGAGGGAACGGTCCGCAGGGTTGCCTGGTGGGGGATCACCTCCTTGACCCCCTGGGGGCACCCGAGCCGCCGGGTGAGCTCCGCGAGCGTCAACGGGTCTGCCGTGTAGTCCCGGATGCTGACTCGCCGGTCGATGGCGGCGGCGAGCGTCAACTGCTTCCGGGGGGCGTCATGCGGCTTCGGCAGAGCTATCAGTGGCTGCTGCCCCCGGTCGGGGAGCGACTGGAGCGGCGGCTGGGGCAATCCCTTCACCTGATCCGAGGGGCCCAGGTAGGGGAAGGTCGTCTTCTTCAGAAATTCTTTTCCGATCATGGTTTCACCCCCAAAAGGCCAGTATCCCCCGGCAGCGAACCGGGTGCTACCACTTGACGAGTTCCACCCCGGAGAGCGTCCGTCCGAGGATCTGCTCGCCGATCGTCTGGAATCGGTAGGGGACGTCGGTGACGAAAAACCGGTAACCGGGCGCCTCCTGCCGGGGATTGCCGAGGCCGGATTCCGCGAGCAGCTTTGCCGTGATGGCGGCCATCGCCTCGGCGGAATCGATGAGCGTGATCCCCGATCCCACTTCCTCCTGGAGGAGCGGCTTGAGCCGGGGGTAATGGGTGCAGCCGAGGACGAGCGTGTCGATTCCTTCCGCGAGAACCGGTTTCAGGTACTCCCGGGCGGTCAGGCGGGTAACCGGATGGTCGAACCACCCCTCCTCGACGAGCGGCACGAAGAGCGGGCAGGCCTGGGAATAGACCCGGATCTCCCGGTCGTAGCCGTGGATCGCCCGGGCGTAAGCGTTGCTGTTGATCGTGGCCGGCGTTCCGATCACCCCGATCGTCTTCGAGCGCGTGGCGTTCACAGCGGCGCGCGCCCCGGCATCGATGACGTCCAAGACGGAAACCGTGGCGCGCTCGGCCACGGCAGGACGGGCGACGGCGGCCATCGTGTTGCAGGCGATGATGAGGAGCTTGACGTTCCGGTGGAGGAGGAAATCGGTGATCTGCCCGGCGTAACCGGTGATCGTCTCCACCGATTTGACCCCATAGGGGACGCGGGCCGTGTCGCCGAAATAGAGGATCTCCTCGAAGGGGAGGCGCTCCATCAGCGCGCGGACGACCGTCAGGCCGCCGACGCCCGAATCGAACACCCCGATGGGATGCGAGGCATCTGCCCGCCCGATTTCCCCGCTAATCTTCTGCTCAGCCATGTCCCTTTTCCTTCCGCCTCGTCCCCTCGTAGAGTTCGTACTCCAGGAGACGGCATTCGATTTCTCCATTGTAAAAGGTGATCCGCCGCTTCGTCCGGAGACCCACCCCTTTCCCCAAGGCGGCGTTTCCGGTGAAGATGTACCCCCGATAGCCGCCGCAACGCTGCTTGAAAAAATCGCCGATCTCACGGTAGAGGCCGATCAACCGCGACTGCTCCCCGATCCGCTCGCCGTAGGGGGGATTGAGGACGACGACCCCGCCCCGCTCCGGGATCGGCGTCTCGGCGAAGGGGCAGGCCGCGAATTCGATGATCCGGTCCACCCCGGCGGTCCGGGCGTTCTGCCGCGCCGCGTCGACGGCCTTCGGGTCGATGTCCGTGGCGACGATTCGCGCCGCGGTCTCCTTCTGCAGGGCGTGCGCCGCTGCCCGGATCGTCCGCCAGGCGGCCGGATCGAACCCCTTGAGGTGGCTGAACCCGTAGTTGCTCCGGAGGAGTCCCGGCGCCTTCCCCTGGGCGAAGAGCGCCGCCTCGATGGCGAGTGTCCCGCTTCCACACATCGGATTGACGAAGCTCGTGCGCCCGTTCCATCCGGTGGCGAGGATCACCGCGGCCGCAAGGGTCTCCTGCATCGGCGCCGCAAGCGGGATCTTCCGGTAGCCGCGCCGGGAGAGGGGCTCGCCCGAGGTGTCGAGGTAGACGAGGACCTGCTTTCCCCGCCAATAGACATGCACCACTGCCCGGTCCCGGTCGGGGCCGGAATCGGGACGCACGCCGCAGCGTTCCGTGAGCCTGTCGACGATGGCGTCCTTGGTTTTCACGTTGACGAACCGGGCGTCATTGATTGACGGCGTGTCCGCCGTGGCGGTCACCGAGAGGTATGCGTGCTCGCCCCGTTCATGGAGGAGCTCCTCCCAGGGGAGCTCCCGGATGCCCACGTACAGGTCGTTCGGGTTGTCCGCGGGGAAGGCCGCGAGGCGCCAGAGGACCCGGTGGGCGGTGCGGAGATGGAGGTTCAGCCGCATCGTATCGGCGAGGGACCCCTCCGTCTCGACGGCTGCCTCTCCTTCGGCAAGGACGGGATAACCGAGGGCGCGGATCTCCCCGGCAAGCCAAGGGACGATCCCCTTCGGGCAGGTGACGAGGATTGGTTGTGTTGCGATCCACGGGTTCATAGGTGTTCCGGATTTTTAACACAGCCTTCCGGAAATGCAAGGGAAAGAAGAAGAGGCATGTAACGATTCAGTCTTGAGTGGGGCGTGGAATATTTTTCTGGACTCGGCGAAA
>VFSW01015009.1_pt1 | contig 10672 bp, 9 predicted proteins | sample 5358111 | NCBI WGS metagenome assembly VFSW01 (sample SAMN11554181, study PRJNA540505) | mine drainage metagenome | isolation source: sediment from site ElyBrook_90M | place: USA: Ely Copper Mine, Vershire, VT | collected 2017
CCGGCGCCGTAATACACGATCTTGCAGTTGATCTCGCGGGCTGCGAAGTTGATGAAACTCAAAGGCTTCCTCGAATAAACGCGCGGCGGCACACTGCTGCGACCGCTTCCGCGCACAATTGTCCCTGCGGGGGCCTGCAGGTTTTATATCACACGCCCTCTATCACTTGCAGGTTACTCCTGTGACCCCCAGGTAGCCCATTGGTGGTATCTGGGCCTAGGCTCTACAATGGGAATGATGCCTAACCAATCGACAGTTACTCCCCGACCGCTGCTGCTCGCCGCGATCCTGGCCGGCAGTATTCTTCCTTTCTTCGTACAAACCCAGGCTTTCGCGCAGACCTCGACACAAACTCAACCCAGCCAGCCAGCTACGACCCCGACTCCGGCGAAACCGGCGACGGCCGCTGCTGCCAAGACGGGAACTACGGCCAAAAAAGGAACCGCGGCCAAGTCCGCTACCGCCGCTGCGCCCCTTGTGCTCAAGACCGCCAAGCAGAAGCGCAGCTACGCCATCGGCGCGGACATTGGCAAGAAGGTCGGCGCCCAGCTCAAAACTCAATCCGTGGAGCTTGATCCGGCGATGGTCGCCCGTGGCATGCGGGACGCTCTTTCCGGCGCCAAGCCAGCCATGACCGACGACGAAGTTCGCGCTACCCTGACCGAGCTGCGCACTCAACTGCAGCAGAAGCAAGCGGCCGTTACCAAGGAGGCCAGCGATAAGAACAAGCAGGAAGGCGATGCCTTTCTGGCCGCCAACAAGAGCAAAGCGGGCGTCACCACCCTGCCCAGCGGACTGCAGTACAAGATTTTGAAGGCTGGCGATGGCAAGAAGCCCGCGGCCAGCGACACCGTGGTGTGCAATTACCGCGGCACGTTGATCGACGGCACCGAGTTTGACAGTTCCGCCAAGCACGGCGGCCCCGCCACATTTCCGGTGAGCGGTGTGATCAAAGGCTGGACCGAAGCGCTGCAGTTAATGCCGGTGGGATCGAAGTGGCAGCTCTTCATCCCCGCCGATTTGGCCTATGGCGACCGCGGAGCCGGCGGCAACATCGGCCCCGGCGCAACCTTGATATTCGAAGTGGAGTTAGTCTCGATTCAAGACAAGGCGCAGGACACGCCGGTACAGCCGTAACACCTGGTGAATCAGCGCCGCCGGGACGGCGGCGCTACGTTCCTATCGGGTCATGGGCCGGGCCGACGGGCAAACTTTGTCTCTCGCGTAGATCTTCAGTCCTGGATGATCGATTTTGACTTCCAGGTCGTTGCACTTTTCGCTGAGCGTCGCTCGCGTCAAATAGCCAAGCGTGTACTGGTTGCGCACGTCGGAAGTAATTTCCGCGTAGGCGTCAGCAATGGCATTCCGTGAGAACTCGGAATAGACCTGCCCGCCTCCGGTGGCGGACGTGTACCTGGGCAGGAGATCGCTGTAGCCTTGCCGGGGAAGATGGATCTTCTCCAGCTTGTCGTAGACGGGGATCGAGCCGCCTTCCACGGCCACGGCCTTGACCTGGATGCCCTGGGCGAGCAGCACTCGCACCACGTCTCTGAAGCTTGCCTGGCTGCCCAGTTCGCGGCCATCACTGATCACGAAGATCACTTTGCGGCGGGTGCGCTCGCGTTTGCTCAAGTCGAGGGCCGCGCGCAGAATGGCGTCATTCAGAACGTGCGCTTCCCGGGGCGGCGTATTCACCGGCACCGACGGGCTCCCGACAGGAATTCCGTTCACGATCGGCCCCGAGGCCATGGGCCCATTCAGCACCGCGACTCCGTTGTTGTGCCCGGTTTCCGTTTTCATCTGGTTCAGCTGGGCGGTGAGCTTTTGCCCCGCGCCCTGGTAGCTGCTGACTTGGCTGACCGTACTGCTATAGGTGTAGAGCGCCACCTCGTCATAGACACTGAACGCTCCCACCAGCGCGGGAAACGTCTGATTCACTTTCTGCACCGCAACGTCGGGCATTCCCAGATCGAGCACGACGGCCACGGAGAGTTCAAATGGATCAGTCGTGAAGTAGGTCAACTGCTGCGGCTTGCCGTTTTCCAACACCACAAAGTCATTGGGGCGGAGCCCGTCCACGGGGCGCCCGCTCTTGTCTTTCACCATCACCGGAATCGTAACGGAGTTCACGCGAACGATGAACCTCAGCAGATCGTCCTTGGCGCCAGCCTGGTTCCTCGAAGCAGCGGCCGTGGTGCCCGGGGGCACGGTTACGACCTGCGGCATGGGAGGAGGGGGCTGGGTTTCGGTGCCGGACTGCGTTGAGTCGTCCGGCTTGTGGGCCGAGGCAGCCGCCCGATCGCCGGCTTGGGGCTGGGTCGCCGGAGGCTTGTCCAGTCGCTCCGGAAACGTCGGTGTGGGGGGCTGCACCACCGAGGGCGCGTCTGGAATGTCCTGTGACTGCGCCGGCTTCTGATCTTGCGTGGCGGGCTGGCTGCCGCCCGACTGCGCCCGCGCGGAAACAACGAGGCCAGGAGCCCAGGCCAAGACCAGCGCGATTCCGGCCAGGGCTGTGATTGCGGTCCTCCGCCAACTCTTGCTCTTACCCATCTTCCCCCTTACACCGCTTGCAGACTCCATTTGACCTCTCGGTGCCACATGTCCACCCAAAAAAATTCCGATCTCCTGGGATGCCCATACCAGCCGATTTGGTGCATCTAACCCTATTAGATTCGAACCCTGTTAGATTCGAAGTTACCAGATCAGACCTTACAAGATTAGACTATCCGGGGAAGGGTTGCTTGCAACTCCGCCCATATTGTAAAGGTATCCCAAAGAGAAGCCCTAATGTTCAAGATTCCTGCAGTACGCCCCCAGGCGCTGATTCCCATATTGGCCTGCCTATGCTTGATGCTGGCGCCAAGCTTCGCCCAGCAGGTCCTGGCGCCTTCCCAGAAACCCGACGGCGCGTCTCAAGCCAAGCCCGAAGGCCAGACCTCCGCGGGCCAGGCTAGCGCGGCTCAAAGCAACGCGAGTCAAAGCAACACGGGTCAGAGCAACGATGACCAGAAGCCGCAGGAGACGTTGAAGGTCAACGTCAACGTGGTTCAGCTTTTCTTCAACGTGAAAGATAAGAAGGGATTGCTGATTCCTAACCTCACCAAGGCCGACTTTGACGTCGCTGAAGACGGCAAGCCGCAGACCATCAAGTACTTCGCCGCGGAATCGAACCTGCCATTGACGCTGGGGATTCTGATTGATTCCAGCGGCAGCCAGCAGCGGGTTCTCGATATGGAGAAAGAAGTGGGCGGCGCCTTCCTGAAACAGATCCTGCGGAACAATGACGAAGCCTTCGTGATCGGCTTCGATGTGGATGTCGACCTCTTGCAGGACTTCACCAACGATGTGCACCGTCTGCAGGCGGCTCTGAACAAAGCCAAAATCAACATTGGAGGAGGAAATCTTGGACCTCCGGGGATCGGCGGCGGGCCTGTCCCTACGAGCAATCCTCGCGGCACGCTGCTCTATGATGCGGTTTATCTTTCCAGCCACGACATGCTGTCGAAGGAGGTCGGGCGCAAAGCCATGATCCTGCTCACCGACGGCGAAGACCAGGGCAGCCGGCTTAACGTTAGAGATGCGATTGAGGCCGCGCAGAAATCCGATTCCATTGTCTACGTGCTGCTCTGTGCCGACCGCGGGTTTTACGGTTCGTTCGGCATCGGCTACTCCGGCGAAGGTGAAATGAGAAAACTCACGGAGCAGACCGGAGGCCGGATGATCAATGTGGGCAACAACTTCCAGAAGCTCAAAGACGCTTTCGACCAGATCGCCAACGAACTGCGCAGCCAGTACAACATCGGCTACACTCCCGACAACAGCAAACTCGACGGCAGCTACCGCAAACTCGAGATCAAGAGTAAACAAGGCTACAAAATTCAGGCGCGCGCGGGCTACTACGCCGGCCACCACGAGGACTGAACGCCAACCACCGATCGAACCCCAGATCCCGCCAGGGAACACGAAATAAAACCGCGGGCTGGCAAAATTCCTGCTTGCTTTTCGCCTTCTGTTCGCCAATAATGGCGCCATGGCGATCACACGCAGGCAGCACGAAGTCTACGACTTCATTTCGCGATTCGTGGCCGAGCATGGATACTCTCCGTCGTTTGAAGAGATCGGCAAGGGGCTCGACCTGAACTCCCTGGCGACGGTGCACAAGCACATCTCGAATCTGGAGAAGAAGGGCTTGCTCACCCGCGACTACAACCGCAGCCGCTCGATTGACCTGCTTCCTCCCAAGGGACGGCTGAAGCAAGCCATGAGCGTGAACACCGGCCTGGTGCTGCCGCTGGTGGGGCGCATCGCGGCCGGGCAGCCGATTGAAGCAGTGGAAAATCCGGAGACGATTTCGCTGGCCGATTTCGTGCGCTCGAAGGAAGTGTTCGTGCTCGAGGTGCGTGGAGAATCCATGCAGGATGAGCACATCCTCGACGGCGACTACGTGCTGGTAGAAAAAGCGAAGACCGCGCACAACGGGGACATCGTAGTGGCGCTGGTGGATACCACCGATGCCACGTTGAAGCGCTTCTACCGCGAGGGCGACAACATCCGATTGCAGCCCTCGAACGTGACCATGAAGCCGATCATCGTACCGGCGGCGTCGGTGGAGGTGCAAGGGCGGGTGATCGGGGTGCTGCGGAAGTATTAGGAGCCTTTAGCTTTTAGCTCGGCTGCCGACTCTCGCCGAGCCGCGAAGCGGCGGAAGAATGCAGCCCACGGCGCAAGCCGTGGGTGGAACGTGAAGCGAGATCAAGCCCCAACGGGGCGAAAGAGAACCTAGCAGAGACCCGGAGCGACGGCCCAGCTCCTCGCATACACTTTCTCGGCCTCTTCCGGCCTGTGGTTGCAGACTATGAGAATCTTACGTCGATTCAGTATTTGCTTGATCACAGCCCATGTGATCGCGATTTCTCTGTTTTTGTTTCCGGGATTGATCGCCTTGAGTAATGCGCAGAACCAATCGGCGGCGCAGGGCGCGATGCCCGGTGCGGTTGCGAAGGAGAAGGTTTTGACTAGTCTTGCGAGTGGAACATTTGAAGTGAAGGTAACGCCCCAGGCTGGAGACGCCAGTGTCGACGGGGACATCGGAAGGATGTCTCTCGATAAACAATTTCACGGCGATCTGGAGGCAACCAGCAAAGGACTGATGCTGGCAGCTATGTCGACCGTGAAGGGCTCGGGCGGTTACGTGGCAATGGAGCGAGTCACGGGAACGCTGAAGGGACGGAGCGGCAGCTTCGTCCTGCAACACATCGGCACCATGACGCGGGGCGTGCCACAAATGACGGTCAGCGTAGTGCCGGACTCAGGGACGGGGCAGTTGGCGGGCCTCGCAGGCACGATGACGATCAAGATCGCCGACGGAAAACATTCCTACGATTTCGATTACACGCTTGCGGAAACACCTTGAAGGAGTGGGCTTCCGCTCAAGGCTTCCGGCTTCGGCGGTCGGGCTTCGGCAACACGGGAGTTGTAGTTGCAACGCAAGAACGCCCGAGAATAGTCCCGGGCGTTTTCGCCGAGAGCTGAAGGCTGAGAGCTAATTACCCGACGTGCCGGTCGATGGCCTGGGCAATGGCGTCTTTGGGGCGGTAGCCGACCAGTTGCTCGACCACTTGGCCGCCCTTGAACACCAGCAGCGTGGGGATGCCGGTCACGTGGTAGCGCATGGGCGTAGCGCTGTTGGAGTCGCCGGCCATGTTGCCGACGTTGCTCCTGCCCTGATCGTCGTTGGCGAGTTCGTCCCCGATTGGCGCGAGCGCGCGGCAAGGACCGCACCATGTTGCCCAGAAGTCCACCAGCACGGGCTGCTCCGATTTCAAAACGTCCTGATAGAAATTCGCGTCCGTCACTTCTACAATTCCGTTGCCTGCCATATGCTTTCTCCTCGTTGTCACGTCGCGCTGTCCGCGAACGCTCCATCGAGCTGGCGTTGCAGGGCCTGGCGATCCGTAGAAAACGCCTCCCTGAAGGAGGCCGACTGATTATTTTAACACCTCACTTTTGATGCTGAGGGGTGGGAGAAAGTCGCAAAAGGCATGGTCGCAGGAATATCGTTATTTTTGAGGCTCGGAGACCGGGGTCGAACCGGGTGAGAGAGATTTAATCTCTAACTGACAAGCTGCCGGCGGTGTGGCGCAGGCAGGTGGAACAGGATTGCCGCTTCCGCGTTCTGATTTCGCGGCTGGAAATCCGGCGGCTACTGCGCCGCGTGCCGGGGAACGAAGTAGTGGCTAAGGAAAGCTCGATGGAGATCCGAATTCTTACCGCGAACGACGCCAGCGCATATTGGAAGATTCGCCTGGAGGCACTCGAGCGCGATCCGGAGGCGTTTACCGCGTCGGCGGAGGAGCACCGGGCCTTGACGCTGGAGGATGTGGCGGCGCGATTGGTTCCAGCCGATCCCGTAAACAATTTCGTCGTCGGCGCGTTTGCCGGCGGACAGCTGACGGGCACTGCGGGCTTCTATCGCGATAAAGGACTCAAAACGCGCCACAGGGGACACATCTGGGGCGTGTATGTCACGCAACAGGCGCGGGGCAAGGGAGTCGCTCGGGAGATATTACGAGCGCTTTTGGAGCGGGCTACCCGTTTGGATGGGCTGGAGCAAATCATGCTTGCCGTGGGCACCACACGAGACGCTGCCGCGAAGCTATACCGATCGCTGGGGTTTGAATCGTACGGATACGAGCCCCGTGCTTTGAAGATCGGGCAACGCTATGTTGACGAAGAGTATATGGTGCTGTTCGTCAAGCGGCAGAGTCCTTAAAGCGAATGTGAGTTGGACCGCGGTGGCGCCGCACGCAAGATCCTTCGCTCCGCCTGAAAACGGCCGCGATCAGAATGATGCCGTTTGCGCCTGGGCGGCAATCCTCAGAAAGCTGGGACCCTCAGTAAAAACGGGGTGATTCGGGCTACGGGGAAAAAGAAAAAGCGCCCTGGACTTTTCAGTCAAGGACGCCTCGGCAGCCCTCCCCCAGAACTGCCAAACCACGAAATGGATACTAAAGGCACCCCCATTTTGTGTAAACGTCACTTTGGTAACGCAGTTTGCGCAGAGCTAATGGGTTGAGCTGACTTAGGTAACCGGAAGCGGGGAACGACTTCTTCGGCTCAAAAATCCATATTGATGGGGGACTATCTACGCGGCTCTGAAGTGCCGTTCTTCCACTCCTAGGGCTTCCGCCAGGTTTGGCCGCCGTCGATGGTGAACCAGAATTCCTGCGTGGAGGTGGTGATCCGTCCGTTCTGTGGATCGGGGAACGCGATGCTGATGATGTCGCCATTCAACAAGACTCCGGAGGCGGACAACACAACGCGAGTCCATTGCTGGCCACCATCGACAGAGTGGTAGAGCACACCGGCGGACCCTCCGGCCCACACTTCCAGGCCGGCCGCGGATACGGCGCGAAACACTGGAAGCGAAACCGCAGGAGCCGCTGCACTCGCGGCCCTACTCTTGCTCAGAGTTTTACTCTCTGCCTGGCTCTGCACCTGGCTCTGCACCTCGAGCTGGTTCGTGTCCGGGGCGGATCGCTGGTACTTCTGGCTCTGGTTACCCGCCATCACCATTTGACCTGCGCCGGTCGCATTCACGTCCACGCTGGCCCAGGTTCTTCCCTGATCGAAGGAACGCAGCAAACCGCCGGTTGGGCTGATGGCCCAACGTGGAGCAAGCAGCGTCGCCTGTTGAGTGGGCGCGGGAAGCGGGGCTTTTGCCTTGCCGACCGTTACATCCATGAACGAGCGCTGTTCCGCGGCCGCTCCATGCACCTGATTTTCCTTCTGATTCTTTCCCTCGTACCGGAACGGCTGGCTCGGGGCTTGATCTGGCCGGTTAGCGGCAACCAGCTGCGACCGGGTTTCGACCGCGTCCGCTGAAGGAGAAATCTGCTGCCGAGAGAGCTGGGAAGGCTGCTTTACCGCGCCCCCGATCGCGCCCCCGTAGGCAGCGCGGGGAGCCACCGCGGCAGTGAGTTGCGGGCTTTTCAACGCGCCCGTGGCGGAGTGGGCTGCTGCTTCGTTCACCGGACCAGGCGCTGCGGCTCGATCATCCGTGGAAGCGGCACGCGCAGGAATGGCGTTCGAGGCGGCGTTCGCACGACTCGCGCTTGCAGGGACGGCATTCGCGGAACTGGCGCGGGCACCGGGCGTGCCCGGCATTGGTTTCGCGGACTCCTCCGCGCGGCCAGTTTGCGCAGTTTGTGCGTTTGCGGCGGGCGCTTTTTCCTGCCGCAGGTTAGCGTAGGTTTGGATCTGATGCCGGTGATATTGCAGAATTCCAGTCACGCCGAGGACGGCAAAACCCGCGGCCACAACTCCCCAGCGCAGAACGGGCGCGCGCAACCAGCCGCTGTGCGAGGGCAGAGGCAAGCGAGCCGTCTCGACGGCAACTGTGGCGGCCAAAGCCAGGGCGAGACTGACGCGGCAATCGTGGCAACGGGCCAGGTGTTCCGTCACAACGGCGCGCTCGGATTCCGGCAGCGAGCGTTCGGTGAAAGCCGTGAGCACGTCGGCATCGGGATGAGCAGACGTTGGCCGCGAGACTTTCAACCGCTCACGCACGATATTGGGGAGTTCTGACATTGCAGCTTCTGGCCACTAGCTTCCAGCTTGATTCCTAAATGCGTCGCGATCGCGACTTCAGTTGCTTCACACTCATGAATTTGATCCCACGGGCGGGCTTTCTCCCGCTGTTGCTTCCACCTTCTTCTCTGAGAACGGTCGAGCTGGCGATTCTTGCGTCAGGCTGCGACGGATATTCAGATTCAGGTCGCGTACGTCTACTTGCAGGGCTTCTTCGGCCTGGCGGCGGCTCAGGCCGCGGCGGGACAGCCCTGCCAGGATTTGTTTTCGCACAGACTTGGCCAGCTTGTCGAGCTTCCGGCTGATGGTGGATTCGTGCACGCCCAGCATGCGTGCGATCTCAGCGAGGGTGCGTCCATCGAGGTAGTAGGCGCTCAGGATCATGCGATCTTCGCCGGAAAGATAGGCGAGGGCCTCGTCTGTGGCCGACTCAAGGCGAGGGTCGGCGGAAACGACCGGCTCGGGATCGGGAGCCTGGGGCTGGAGGCCTTCCTCCAATCCTTCATCGAGACTCACCAGGCGGCGCGTGCGGCGGTAGCGGTTCACGTATTCCTGCGCAAGAACCGTGCGCAGCCAGCCTTCGAGCGATCCGCGTCCGGTATAGGACGCCAGCTTCGATACCCGCAGTCCGTCCCGCAGGCTGGTGCCGTAGAGGTCGGCGTAGAGGGCGTCGGCCAGTTCGCGGGCGGCCGAATCTTCGCGCGCCACGCGCAGAGCCGAGAGGTAGAGCTTCTCGCGGTAGCGGGTGAGAAAAATGTCCCAAGCGGGATTGCTTCCAGCGGCGCAGGCGCGGGCCAGGGCAAGTTCGTCCACGCGCAAGGCCAGAAAGAAGGAGCGTAACTCGGTTTCCGAAGTGGCGGGGGTGGCAAATTTTCTGCCAACCTCGCAGAGAATCGCTACAAAGTCTTCGCGGGCGAGACCAACTTTTTCGCAGCCACTCTTGGCATGAAGCTCCGCCCCGAGCTCGCTGACCATCGACTCAATGGCGGACGTTTGCTTCGTGGCGCTCATGCGCAGCAGCGGCGACCGCGCGGTAATCCTCAACGGTAACCGCTCGTCTCCCTGATGCTATCAAGTTCTTAGACGCGCGAGACGCGAATTTTGGCCGCAAGGTCTGGTTTTTTTTCGTTCTGTCGGTGTGTGTGTTGCAGCCGCGTGATGGGCAGCGCGTCCCGTGAGCGACGACGAAGCTTCCTGGGAGCTTAGGGATGCGCTGGCCCGCCGAGGGGGAACTGTATGCAGGCGAAAACGTACGCAAGATCTTTGTCGGGGATGGTGTTCGCGATTGTGGCTGGCGTCGTTATGACAGGCCTGGCGGTAACAGGTCTGGTGGCAGCCGGACCGGTTCCGGCTCAAGCCGGAGAAACGGGCAGAGATGCAGGCTACAAGGTGCTGGAGCCAATCCGCCATGGAAATCTGACGGTATTCCCAGTGCTTGCGTCGAAGAGTTATCCCACGGGCGAATTTCTTACGCTCGATGAAGGCCTGCGCTCGGGAGAAGTGGTAGTGACGGAGTACGGAAATATCCAGGGGCTGATCCGGCGGCATCCGGCACAACCAATCATGCGCGGCGGCGGCGCTGAAGTGAACCGGTTGGTGCTGGTCAACAATTCCAAGCGGCCGCTGCTGCTTCTGGCTGGCGAGATCGTTACCGGCGGCAAGCAGGATCGCGTGATCGGCAAGGATCGCATTGTTCCCGCGGAAAGCGATCCCGTGGACCTGGCCGTTTTTTGCGTCGAGCCGGGACGGTGGGTTGCGACCAGCGCGCACTTCGGAACTTCGAGCGCAACGTATGGCGGGGCGGTGGGCGGCCCAATACCTCGGTCCGGCACGATGATGGCGCAGCCCTCCGTCCGCGCCAAAGCCATGGGAGACAAGAATCAAAGCGAGGTTTGGGCGGAGGTGGCAAAGCAGCGGGAGGCGGTTTCCCGCGATCTCGCACTGGCCGCGCCGCCGGCAGCGGCGGCGATCGCGGGAACCACTTCGTATGCCAAGGTGATGGAAACGGATGAAGTCAAACAACGCGTCTACGCCGTGGCGAAGCCGATCGAACAAAATTATCAGAGCCTGATCAAGCAACTGC
>VFSW01015010.1_pt1 | contig 10671 bp, 14 predicted proteins | sample 5358111 | NCBI WGS metagenome assembly VFSW01 (sample SAMN11554181, study PRJNA540505) | mine drainage metagenome | isolation source: sediment from site ElyBrook_90M | place: USA: Ely Copper Mine, Vershire, VT | collected 2017
CCTTCGTCGAGAAGAGCCAGTCCTGATAGACGGATGAAGGCGTCACACGAACCGTTCGAGCAAAGGATCGTACCCGCTGGGCCAATTCCTCCGTTGGAGTGAGAACCGCTGCACACTGTGAGATCACCTTCATCGCACCCGCGTCATGTAAGAGCGCCCCATCGGAGAGATCATACACATAGCTGCCACGAATAGATGGTAATGGACGAAGATAACTCCAATCCGGCAAGAGGATAACAGGATAGTTCGCGGAAGTCATCTCAGCCGGTGATTGAATAAAGCTATAATGGCATGCGTGTCCGCGTGTGGCCAGGACCGCCATATTGCCGATAAGGCGCCTGACGAGTGAGGGCGTCATCAACTGATAATAGGCGATGAGCCTCATTTGAGTCTCTTGAAGAGAAACTCTTCGCTGCTCGTATGCTTAGCGGGTCGCCAGCCCAGATTGGTATTCATGGACCAGACCCTTCGATAGTGATGGCGATCTTCGATGACTTCCTCGGGCGGAGGAGGATCGTACTCACGATCCATGATCTTATGACAGACCACACAGCGATACATGTACTTCATGACTAACTCCTAATGAAAGTATATGGAAGTCTGTCTAAACACACTTCCATATACTTTCACCAATTTCGTGTCCGGCGGAAGTTGTAGGCAAAGAACATCATGGCTTGCCCATAGAACTGATTGGAGCCGCCGAAAATCCTGCGAGAGGTACGCGCCCACATCTTGATCGGGTTCATCGAGCTGATCCATTCAGAGCCATCGGCGGAGAAAAGCCCGCCGGGCGCAAGGATATTCGATAAGTCATAGTGACCCATAGTCGTGGTTTCGACCCGACGGGACAATTCATTGATGGCATCATAGGCATCTCCTCGGACGGTCATACGCGGCGTCCCACATACGGCCTTGAAGAAGGTACACCATAAGGGGCCAGAGCCAATCTCCATCCCACCCATCTCGGGATCCGTAATGGGTGCGCGTCCCAATTCGGTCGCTGGCCCATAGACCAGATAGGGCGCCGCGCGTGTCGGGTCCGCCTGAAGTGGGAGCTGAATAAGTGTATTCAGCTTCAACCCATCGGTAATGTTGGTTTGGAGCTCGGTAAGATAGATTTGCTGAAGGGCCAGCAAGATCTGCGTCTCGATATCATTGGCTGCGAAGTTTGCCATCTAAAAAGCCATCCTCATCGGAGATCCCTTTGCGTGTCACAATCACACCCGGAATATATTGATCGAGATGCTCCGGCTTGAGATATTTCTGTTGGAGCCAGGTCGCGAAATCAGCGGCATGTATCCCTTCTTCAAGGGCTCGCCCTGGACTATCAGATCCTCGATGATGTAACGCGCATAAGACCAATGATCCCGCGATGTCATCTACCGCCTGATAGGGACCGTGATTATAATCAGCGAAAATAGGATGGTCAGCGGCAATCAATTCGGGATCCAGATTGAGGTACTGAGAGTATTCCGCATAGAGATGATGGATTTCCAAACATTCAATGGCTTGCGTCCGAACACTCTGCTTCCCAAGGGACGGTCTTTTGCGCTGAATATGAGCCATGAAGTCATCCATTGTCCGACCACAGATATAACAGGGACGTTTCTCCTTGACAATCAGTTGCTTCCGTACCGAACGATGTTCCCCGGAACTGATACGTGGCGCGTGATCTGGGAACATGATATGAATATTCAATGTGCGTTGGTATGGATGCACCTAATCCTCTAGGAAGTCACCTCCTATTGGTTTCATGATCGAAAGATAATCATCATCGCCGCCCGTGGCTTGATTAGTCGCTTGTTGTGGACTGGCTTGCGCCCAATTCTGCATCGCAAGCTTCATCGACTCGATAAAGGTCTCATCTAAACGCGGATAACGCGACGGAATAACGGTCTTACCGTCTTTGCCGGTGCCTGTATTCCCAAAGAATGAGTCCTGCTCTTGCGCACGAGAAGAAGGTTTACCCGTCGTGTGTTCAGGATCAAAGCCAAAACTCACTTCCAGGGTATCTTCATGCCAGGTGACTGAGACGGGCATCTCATGATCTTCAAGGGCCTTGACCATCTTCCCACTTCCCAGAAGAGGAATAGTCGGCAGGTTCGCGCGTTCGTTTTTCTTGATCGTAGATGGCGCGAGATTGGGCCACCAGGATTTCCCGACCCAGGTTCCGTTCGCGATACTCCGCGCGATTTGTGTTTCAGCCGCGCGGGCCAGATCAATGCCCAGAGCCTCAACCCGTTGACGAAACCGAAATGTTAATGCGGGATCCTGTAACCACACATCCAGCATCGAACCGGTAGAGGTGCCGCCAATAGGCATTCCTGGACCGGGAAGGTTTCTGCGTCTGAAGACCGCCTGCATAATCGCTTGCGCGCCCCGTGGCTGATCCTCATCATAAATCGTGATCGCGCGCGAGGGGATCGTTGTGAGGGCACGACTGGCGGGGATATCCATTTACCGTCTCACCAAACGCAACTGCCGAGGTCGGAGGGTTCTGCGTTCCTGGATCCATTGGTTCCAGGCATTGAATAGTCTGGTGGAGATTTTGTCGGTTGGGAGGTCGTCGCGTCTGCCGCCGTCTTCACGGGTGCGCCACCTCGACAACAGCACGTCCTGCGCTTCGATGGCAAACCACGCCTTGGCCTCGACATACGTAATCAGCATCTCCATATCTTCTTCCGGGACTTCAATAGGGGTAATATCATCTGGTGGATAGGGCAGTAAAGCACTGTATCTCATGACTAATGTATCCCCATCGCCAAAGGGATCATAATCGATATGAATTTCCCCCTCCCAGATATCGAAGTTGCCCCCATAAAAGCGTCCACCAGGCGGAGGCTGAATGATACCGAGCTTGGGATAGCCAAACCAGCTCGTAGCCGTGGACTCACCACCCTTGAACGACTTCTCTTTCAGATATAGTTTGAAGTTCATGGTGGTGCGCTGATACATCACATTGTCGATTTTATAGAAGTCAGAAGGTAGGGCATAATCCCGCACCTGATAGGCACAGGAAATAGTCGCTTCAGATTGCAAAGGGCAATGCAATGAGTAATTTCTGATCGCGTCATTGATATAATCATTCAACTCATCATCAGGCAGGTTTGGAATAGTCGCCTCAGGGGTATCGGTGCGATCCGCCATCAATTTCCGGACGCGAACCCGAACCCAGGCACGATTATCCATCGGCTGCGGGGATAACACGACCGTCTGAGACGGGCCATAATTCGTCCCATCCGTTGGGCGAATGATGAACACCACTCCCGTTCCGGCATCATCATACTGGACGGTGGCCGTTGTGGCACCGCCCATGGTCGTATAGGATGGCGGAAGCGTATTGCCATTCTCAAAGATCGCGTATTCTTCCGCTGGCCCATCTAATGGCCAGTTGACGGATTGCCATGATATAGGTTGACTGATGATCATGGGGTGTCCTCACGCTGAAGCTCCTGCTGCTCAATCTGTTTGACATAGATCAACAACAGTTCAGTAAGTTGTTCGAGGTGTCGGCTCATCGTACGGGTCTCCCGTATGACGACTGCATCTCGTACGGTCTGTTTGAACATGGCCATCCCCACAATGGACTCAATCACCAACGCCAGATACGACGCCCCTAAGTTCCACCAATTGAGTACATTGTCATTCCGAGTGGTCCAGCACAAAATCGTGATCCCCGTCACCACTCCCAGAAAAGCCCATCGTCTCATGATCCGTTGAATGAACCATGAGAAGTGTTCCCCGCCAGTGAGAGGATCACCAGTTTCGGGGTTGGTCGTGGGGCGAAATGGATTGGTCAGCCGATCCCACAGTTTCATGTGTCCTCTTGGAGCTTACGCCGCTCTTCTCGTTCGAGACGTTCTAACACCTGCTCGATATGCAAGAGCATTTTCTGCTGCATATCGGTCTGGCGATTGCTGGTATTCTGCAAGACGGGCAAATAGAAATACTGCACGACATTCGAGCAAAACAACAGGAACGGGAATGGCCATGCATCAATCCCATGGGTCAATTGCATGAAGAGGATCCATCCCCCATAAAGGACAGCGGAGACCCAGAAGAAGCGCATATTCCCCAACAACGCTGAGATATGATCCGCAAAACGGTCATTGAATGTACGCTTCTTCATGGGTTCACCTCTAGTAGGTTGGGACGCGGAGCACCTGAATGCAGACCGCCAGAGCATCGCCGCTGACACCACCGGAATTGACAGTGATGCCGGAGACCGCTGAACCGACTGCTGTGCCAAGAGCCAGATAGGCTCCTGCCGCGAGGGTTCCAGAGAGCGCCTGCGTGACCGTCTGGCCCGTTGTGCCAGCCGCGTTGGTATAGGTTACGGTGAAAGAGGTGGCTGTACCGCCGGTGGTACCAGCGCCCGTGTTCTGAAGATAGAGCTGCTGCGGCGCATACAATGAGACATTCAGAGCCGTGCCAGCGGAGAAGGTGCCGGCAGCGGCGCCCGTGACAGCGATTGATCCGAGGTTCACCTGGGTAGGTGTGAAGACACTCGATGCCCCAATCGTCGTGATCGGCACACGCAAACGCAACGTCACCATGTAATTGAAGGCATTGGCGAATTCCGGATGAACCAGGATCAGGTTGGTGGTGAGATAGCCTGCGAGCCCATTCACATCCAGATCCAGATGGTTCAAGGTACGCGCAAACAATGAATAGATCGTATCATTGGGAACCGATACCATCGCAATGACGGCATTGGTGTCCGCTTCGAGCTGTGGGCCGACCGTGACCTCAGAAGGGATATCTGAGATGTTGGAGAGCTTGCTGAGGGTCGAGGTCTGGCCAGAAACAATGCTGGCAGCACTGGCCGAAAGAGTCGTGTCGAACGCGGTTTCCAGCGCCAAAATCGAGGTCGTGATGCTATCGATGAGGTTCTGGACGTGGATTGCGGTCAAAGCCATTTTAGAGCCTTTTCCCATAGGGAAACCTAATAGGTAACAGTCCGGAGGGGAGTAGCGATCAAATTAAAGGTGTCGCCGTTATACCCGCCAGAGACAATTTGGATGGTCGAGATCGAGTAACAAAGGATGGAGATCGAAAGGGATGCGCCCGGCGCAAGCGCGCCCGTCAGTTGCACCGTCGTCGAGACGGTTTGCAGGGCTCCATTCACATAGGTGATTTGGAACTGTGTCGCGGTCCCACCCGTATTCGTGGTGCCGCTGTTTTGCAGCAAGACTGTTTGAGTGGGGGCATACTGATTATTGTTGATGGCGGTGCCGACCGTAAAGTTACAGGTCGTCGCGCCAGTTACCGCCAAGGTTCCCAGAGTAATGTCGTTGGGGATGAAGATGTTGGCCACCGCGATAGGCGTAAAGGGCGCGGATGCAACCCCCAAGAGTGGAGCGTTATTCGCCGCGTAATTAAACGCATTGGCGAATTCACTATGGACCTCTAACGAATTAGTGGTCAAGAACGCATTGAGACCACCGACTAGGGTATTCAATGCCACCATCAAACCGGGATACTGGATATAGAACGCCGTATTGGCGATATTCATCCAGTTCACGATGTTGTTAGCTGCATTCAATCCTGGGACCGCAAGCGCTGCCTCGGTGTCGATATCATTGAAGCCCGCTATTCGAGCAGTCAATGAGATAGAGCCCGCCAACTGCCCATTAGAAATGGTCGTCTTGGTGGGAGTATTCACTAAGGGGTTCGAGATATAGGCACTTTCGAGATCCACCAATGATTTGGCGATATTGTCGGCAAGCACCTGGACATCCGCGACAGTAATCATTTAGTAAAACATCGCCGGGGCAATCGGCACAACCAACGAGACATCGGTTTGAGGAACGCAGGATAGAAACAAATTGACCTGATAGGTCGCGAACTGCGGCGCCGTAAGTCCTGGCACCACTCCGCCAACCAATGATCCACCTAAGACGGGACCAGCCATCTCACCCGTCGAGGAAAAGCCTGTGGTAATGTTGTTGATCCACAACCCATTCGGGACTTGAAGAGATAGCAACCCAACACCCGGAGTACGAAAGGCCAACAAGACTTCCGCCGTATAGGCATCGAGGAATGAATAGACCAGGATGAGCTGACTATACGCCGGCAACTTATTCGAGATTTGTTGCGGCGCCAACACACTCAATGGCTGAGGTAAGATGATGTTGTTCACCGCAAAGCCAATGAGGGGGTTCATCACTTTTCAGAATGCCTCTGTGCGCTCTTGATAGTCATTTCTGGTGGGGTCTCGGGCACATCAGGTACCTGGACATGTCCACGGTCCAAATCGAGCTGGTATGACCCCTCAGCGATATCGAGCTTCGTATCCTGAGCTACTAAAGTCGTAAGGCTTTGCCTAAGAGACTGATAGATCTCCATCTTCACCAGAAGGCTTTCCTGAAGGTCGGCAATCTCGCGTTCGAGCACCTGCGCCTGGCGGACACGACGGCGAAGACTTGTAAGCGCCTGTTCAGACAAAATGACCGTTGCCATGATAACTCCTAAGGATGGGTCGCGCCCCAGACCGCAATCAGGGCCACGACGAACATCATCAAATTAATACCAGTCGAGAGCCATTCGCGAAACACCGTTGGGTGTTGTTCGACCCGATCAATGCGATCTCCCTGCGCTTTCATTGCTTCCACAATACCCGCAATCGCGGAAGTATTCGGGAGGAGAGCCCCGATCTGTTCCTGCTGGCTGCGAACAGCCTCAGTGAGGGCCGCGATCTCGGCCACATTTTGTGGATTGGCCTCAGTGCGTTTGGCGCTTTCGGTCAGGACCGCGATAGCCGTTGTGTTTTGTTGGGTCGCCTCGGTAAGCCGATCTATCGCGGCCCACACACGATCCTGAGTTGTTTGCGTCATGAGAACACCGTTATAAAATGTTCTGAAAATCAGAACGATGATTTGTCTATAGGTAAGTTTGGGTTCTTCTCCGGCTCACGAGCAAGCCTTAGGCACCATACACCCAAGTCGTGCCATTCCATACCGCGACACTGGCATTGGCCCACTGGGAACCCGTCCACACTGAAACAGGACAAGCTGTCCATGCCGATCCAGTCCACACATTCGCGCCCGCAGGAGTATAGGTCGCGTAGGCGCTGATCAGATAACTGCCTGTTCCACCGTTTGCCAGGTTCCCAGGAACAGCGGCATTATAGCCAGTATAGGTCGTGCCAGCCGTTCCATCCCAGGCAAAGTAATACCCATTCGCGGACTGCCAACCGATATAGATATTCGTGCCGCCAGCCACAAAGAACGAAGTCACCATATTCGCAGTGACCCAACCCGCTCCACCGTTGGTCAGGGTCACAGCCCCGTGACCTAACTTGGATCCTCCTTGGCCCCATACCATAACATAGCCTGAGGTGCCTCCATCACTCCCGGCATACGCGGAGACACTGGTGATAATCCCTCCCGGCGAGGGCATCGTGAAGAGCCCCGCTACCTGACTGCCGGCTGTTGCCACCTCACCATAGCTAATCCCATTGGGCGTCGCGGTATTTCCTACGGTGCTCATGCTTGTATCCAGATATCGCCAGTTGCTGGACTACTAGGAGTATTACCCCCAGTAAAGATCTGATTTGTCTGCTGCGCCCCGTTCCGATAGATACCGATGCGTGAATGTCCATCTTCCCCGATCTGGAAGCCGGTGAAGATGGCAGAACCATTCCATCCTACAAGAGACATACCATATGCCGTACCAGATGGCTCAGGAGCAAAGAGATTGAAGTAATGATTGGTGGTATCCAAGTCAATCGTCCCGGTTATACCACCACTAACAACATAGTACGAATTAGCAGTCATGTTACCAAGGCTATCTACATATGCTGGCGCACTACCAAAGTCTCCTCCGACACTGAAGGATGTTACACCTGCTGTGCCATTCCATACCTGGAAGATAATTCCGGTCGCCGCTCCACTCCAATCCGGAGTAATATATAATGGGCCTGCACTCTTGCCAGCAAAGATGGTTGAATAGACACTACCACCGTTCGAGGTAATATTGCCGCCAGAAGTAATCGCTCCGCCAGTTGTCACTTCCCCATTAAAGGTAATCCCCGCCTTGGTACCGGCATACCACACAAAGCCATTATTCCCCACATCATAACAGAAGCTGCCGTTCCCACTGCCATAGCTCGTATCGCCCCATCCATAAATTCCATAGTAGGCCGCATCAGTCGCCTGTAGAACCAGCGCGCTGTAATTGCTTACTGGATGAATGGTAAGAGTACCAATTCCATTCGTTATGATATTACCGCTATCGAAGTATACTGCTCCATCACCATAGAGCTGCGACATCACCGTGCCAGCGGAGTTCTTGATGATACGGCCAGCCATACTCGGGTGTGCAGACAGAGCTGCTCCAAGACTCCCATCTGGTGTGGTATCCGCATAGGAGGTGCTACTGTTGTTGGCGATCTGCCCCAAATACAGGAATGTACTTCCGCCCGCTACTGTGCGATACAGATTGCGGCCCCAGATCGCACTATTGCTGCTCGTGGGAATACTGTCAACATTGACTTTCTGATTACCACTGGTCGTAGTAACAGACACCGAAGTGCCAGGGAACGACTCACCATTGCCGCTGAGGAAGGTCACAAGGTACTGATAGACTCCAATACCAAGACCCGTGCCAGCAACCGCTGTAGCTGTTGGAGCAGTGGGAGCTGCGCTCCCTGAAGCCGTACGAGTGCCATACGCATCGACACTATTCTCTGACCACACGAGAGTCGCAAGGGAATTCGTTAGGAGAGCCCCATTGTTGACACTGAGTGTCCCATAAATCGTGGTGTTACCTGCCGTGGTCACACTCAGGTCCAACACACCCGAAGTTACGTCCTTGACCGCAAAAGCATAGTTCGCGACCGTATCGCGTTGCCATTGCACGATGTCATCACCAGCTCCAGGATTAAGTTGTATACCACCCTGGCCACTATTATAGGTCGGAAGTCCCAACATCGTGCCTACAGATGCACTGAACATCGTGATATTCAGTTGGCGTTTATCTGTTACGGTCGAGATGTCCGCGCTGGCATTTGTAGTCACCTGACAAATCGGTAAGTAGTTGGGCTGAGTGCTGTGTGAGGTGCCCCAGGACATCGTACCATCGGGATTTCCGTCGAGATAATAGGTAGTCGAGACAACTGAAGTAGTATAGTTAGCGGCATTGGCACTGCGCATCGCCAACACCCCACCAGACTGTTGTGGGTAGTAAACACCTGCTGTGACATTGAGCTCAGTCGCGGTACTTCCATTCTTCGTGGCCACTAATCCATCCAAAACAAATGGACTGATCAGATTGGAGTCAATACCTGTTCCTGCTGACCCACCTGATCCCGGATAGCTGCCATCCACATAGAGATTGCCCATGATCGTAAGATTACCGGAGTTATCGAGGTTCATCTTGGAAGTATAGGTGGAAGAGGAGTTCTCGATGAACCGCGCACCCCCCGTTCCCATCAGCAAATCCAGAGTATTCGCAGTTGCCGATGAACGAGAGCCAGGCGTCACACTGCTCGTCGGGTCAGCAGAAACCCCCACAACCAGGGCGGAAGACCCATAGAGGGTTAGATTGCCGCTGTTGTCGATGTGTGCGTTCTCCGCGTAGTTACGGTTATTGCTGATGATCCGCAGACCACTCGTTCCGGCCACAATATCCATCGTTGAGGCCGTATCAGACAATACCAACCGTGGAATAGTCTCATTTGATGGATCTGTCCGACCAATCCCAGTAAACTCAAGGGAATTCGAGCCTGTGACCAAGATATCGCCATTGAGATCGGCAATCGCCCCATAGGCATTCCAGAGGTTGTTCATATTACCAGCCGAGATGGTGTGCTGGACAATCGTCGAGGGAGGCCAGACCGCTGCTATTGTCCCTTCCTGCCCTCGTGTCACTGTCAGGGTACTGGCCGAGCGAGTAGTGCAGATCACAATCTCGGGCGCAGCGGTATTTGGCCCCAAGACAACACGAAACGGGCCAGTCGCAGGGAATTTCGCCCCGTCACTGCCCGCTAAGATGATGGTGTTATCGATCTGAGATAAGGAGGTCCCGATACCAGCACTAGAGCCCGCAATCGTGGACATCGCAAAGTTCGAGAATTGGTCTGCCATGAGTGTGTCCGGCACATGCCGAGGAATTAGTCAGGTTGGATCGCCGAAAACGTGATTTGGACGCCTGTATGAATGACTGTTTGTCGTGTCCCAAGGGTCGGAGGGTTGTACATCGCCAATTTCTGGACCCACATGCCCATTTCATTCGGATAGGTAATCGTGACTTCTGGCGCGGTGGGGTCGTAATAGGACATCAACTTCTGCATATCACTATCGACCAGCCAATCGTATTGCCAGATGACCGTGGTAAACCCTTGAACCACATCCACTCCGCTGATATCCTGCCCTACCGGGGATGGCAGGTTGTATTGAATGTGATGGGGCTTGGGAACGGTCGTATCGCCGTTGATGGAGAACCCAATGATGGGCGGAACAATCCAGTAGGACACCCAGACCGCCTCCACTCCATAAAGCTGGACGGTATAGGTCACTCCAAGAGAGTCTGACAACCCCAGGTCTACTCCATACGTCACCGAAATAGCGGACTGGAATGGGTAGAGAAGAGTCTGAGCCGCATTACCAAAGTCGGCGACCGCGAAGACTTCCTGTCCGAAGTTGCTCATGGCATCGTCACACGCACCCA
>VFSW01015011.1_pt1 | contig 10671 bp, 9 predicted proteins | sample 5358111 | NCBI WGS metagenome assembly VFSW01 (sample SAMN11554181, study PRJNA540505) | mine drainage metagenome | isolation source: sediment from site ElyBrook_90M | place: USA: Ely Copper Mine, Vershire, VT | collected 2017
CCGGTGCTGATGGATGCCAAGGCATAATAACCGGCGCTCTGCCATGCATGATTCCACACCGATTTGTGAAACGCATCGTACGCCTCGGAATCTCTGCCCTGATAGAGACATGCGAGGCCCAGATTGTAGAACGGCTCTCCGTCATAGGGATTGGGATTCCTTATCGTCAGGCGGCGAACAGCGCGGACAAAATGGTCCTCTGCCAATGCGAACGCGCCCTTGCGCAGAAGCATCAAACCCATGGCGTTGTTCAGACGGGCGTCTTCTGGATCACGCTTAAGGCCCTCGCGCCAGTAAGCTTCTGGAGATCGAGTGGCGTGACGATACTGCTCAAGATGCAAGCCGGTAAGGTAGAGCTCATCGATGGATGCAATCTGTTCCGGCGGCGGCGGTTCCGTGGCCGGTTCTGGAAGTTTGCGGTCCGCGGGCTTCTCTGGCTGGTAAGCGATCAATTCCTTGCCGGTTGCATCCAGAACGGCCAGGCGGTATGCTTCCGGCCTAGTCTCAGATGCGTCGATCGTCTGGGTAAGCGGTTGGCCGGGCGTCAACTCGATCTGCTCATCGTGCACGGAGTGACCGTCGCGGGTGAGCACCACGCGCACAGTGCGTCGCGAAGTTACACATACGCCGACGCGCGCGCCTGTCGCATTGAACTCCAGGTTTACAGCAGCCTGAGTGTTCGCATTCTTAGCCGGCCCGATATGCTGAATCGGGTACCAGTACTGGCTGAAGGTCCTGGTCTCATACGGCTGAAGCCAGGAGAAATCTGGTTGATTGTCTGTATAAGCGCCCGCCATTAATTCCACATAGGGGCCGTCATCGTCGGTCAGGTTCCTGTCCCAGGCGTAGCCAAACTCAGCATTGCCCCAAGTCCACAGCTTCTTCCCCGGCGCCACATGGTGATTTGACGTGTGCACTAACCCGGCCCGCCGGGCGTGATCGTAACCACCAAAGAAGTCGAATCTCGACTCCGTAACCATGTAGGACGTGGGGACTGGGATGTTCTTATACCAGGAAATATCTGTGCCAGGACGGTAATCCACGCCGTAGTAGGAGTTGCGGGCTACCGGGAAAGAGGAGATAGCGCGCTTGGCATGGTCGGCAACGAAGGTTACGTCGGGAGGGAAGAAGGCCTGGTACTGGTCGTGCACCCTCACCGCAACATTCGCCCACCAAAGAAAGGTTTGTGGCAGGGGCGTCCGGTTGTACAACCTGACTCTTACCTCGACGATGGCAATGCCTGGCGAAAGGTGGATGCCCACCATGCCCTTCATCCGCAACATCGGATCGTGCTCGCTGAGCCATACCGTGCAACTGCCGTCGGAATGCTTCTCTACGGTTGCATGAACCGGCATATAGGTGGATGGACGATGGTGCTGAGGCCAATTGAACTCAACGCCCCCTGAAATCCATGGCCCCAACAGCCCTACTAGTGCGGGCTTGATGACGTTCTGGCGGTAGAAGAAATCGTATTGATTGGTCTTATCGAAACCTGCATGGATTCGGCCGCCGATTTCAGGCAGGATCATGAGCTGGATGTAGTCGTTCTCCAGCATGATCGCCCTATAACTGGCATTTTCTTTCTCCAGGGCTACACGGTCTGTGAATGGATTTGGATATACCTTCCCAGTGCTCCCCTGATAAACCCGCTTCTCAAGAAACATGGGATTGGGGTCGGCTTCCTGCACAGGATAAGTTGGAATGACAACATTCTGCTCCCAGCATCGGACCGGTTCGAATTCAGGCATTTTGCTCATTACTCATGAACCCCAGTGCAGAACTCCTGCAGCATGACTGGCGGAAGAATCCTTGGGATCAAAATCCGCAAGTGCAAAACATTGACCGTTAACGTACACGGCGTCTCCTAAGCCTGTCAATCATCACTGATCGCTTTACTTCGGCGCCTACAAGATAGCCAGTGATTCGCTGCCCATTGTTTGCCCCCAAGCTGTTCGATCCCAACCTGGACTGGCTGACCGTGAACACCCCGTGTGGGCCTTCAGATTCCCGGTTCCGCTCTACCACGATTGGAAAGGATTGAAGAATACCGTAGAATCGCATTCCTGAGCCAACCAACGTGAAGCCGCCCAGCATTAAAGATATTGCCCAGGCTTTGGGTATTTCAATCGGCACTGTCGATCGTGCATTGCATGGCCGTTCCGATGTGAGCCCCAAGACACGGGCCCGAGTCATGAAGAAGGCGGAGCAGTTGGGATACCGCCCGAATTATGCCGCCCGAGCCCTGAAGCTCAATCGCAGGCTCCGTATTGGCGTTTACTTCCCGCGGGACATCGCCTGCTTTTTCGACTCTCTGCGCGCGGGCGTTCGTGCCGCTGCATCTACTGCGATGGGCGTCAACGTCGACCTCGTCTTTCGTACCTTTCCGCGTCTCGATGAAGGGGATGCGGAACTCATCGCGTCAGATGCCGATCAGATGTTTGATGGCGTCCTTGTAACACCGGGCAATCCGAGTCGCATCGAACCCGCGCTTCATTCATTGAAGCGCAAAGGCGTTGCGATCGTCTGCGTGGCCAGCGATGCCCCGCGCAGTGAGCGCCTCGCTTGTGTGACGACAGATGCGTATGCGAGCGGCGCCATTGCCGCGGAACTCTTTTCTCGCACGATTTCGAAGACTGGCCGAGTGGCTGCCATTATTGGAGATTTGACGACTCTGGACCATGCTGAAAAGCTACGCGGCTTCGCGGCTAACCTCACAGCATTTGCGCCACATCTGGCCTTAATGCCGCCCGTTGAGTCGCATGAACAGCCCGAAGAGGCTTATCGGCGGGCGAGCGCCCTGCTCTCTCGCAAACCTCATCCGCTTGGAATTTACGTAAGTACAGCCAACAGCCTTCCGGTGTTACATGCTCTCGAAGAAGAGAATCTCCTTGGAAAAGTTAAGATTATAACAACCGACCTTTTTCCAGAACTTGTTCCCTATATAGAGTCTGGGAAGATTGTTGCGACTCTTTATCAGCGTCCCTTCTCCCAAGGTAAGCTTGCACTTGATCTTCTTCTTCGCTACCTGATTGAAGGTGAGAGGCCCGACTCAGTAACCCTTCTGGCCCCGCACATTATCCTGCGCAGTAATCTTTCACTGTTTATCGGCAATCTTGTTGAAAACAGCGCTGCGGCTAACTCTAACGCATAGACCGCTCGCACTAACTGCTATGTTGCAGCTAAAGACGGCCTGCTGGTAGGGGCTACGCCCTTCAGCTGATGTGCTGTCACACTTCGCAGCCTATTATGCCGGCCGGCAAGTAAACTGCTGCTAACGTAACTCCGGGATCGGCATGGTCTGCCTTCGTCAACTGATGCCAAAGATCGTGATAATCGGATTGACCGCTCAAAACTGAGCGTGGAAATGGCTATTCATAATGAATCCCATGGAGCCGGAGAGGAATCCGCTATTGAGGGGTGTTGTTGACGTGAATTCGATTGAGGCGACAAACGCAGATTTTTCGTGCAGGTACCTCGTTGACCTTCCTTTGAAATTAATCGGGTGAGACTTTCAAGGCGGAATCACAATAGCTATTGAAGTGGCACGTCTACAATTTGCGTGGCGGATCCGCAGATGAATCTGAACCTGCCGCCCCATGCTCGCGGCACCTGCTGTATGTTGGCTGCGCGGATGGTCAGACGGGATCGATCAGGCAGAGCTAAGGCGAGCTTTGGTGAAAGCACTTATGACCTTCAGGTTTTATACTTTGCGGCAGGAACAGTGGATTTCACGGCCGATTGACGAGGTATTTGCATTCTTTGCGGATCCGCACAACCTGGAGGATATTACGCCCTCGTGGCTTGATTTCATGATCGTCTCCATCAGTTCCAGCTCCATCTCAGAAGGAACTGAAATTCGCTACAGTCTGCGATTGCACGGTATACCAATTCACTGGCGGACTGAGATCCGCAAGTGGAATTTTCCGTATTGCTTTGTCGACGTGCAAAGATCAGGACCGTACAAACTGTGGCATCATACGCACAGATTTGAGGCGCACGGCGACCGAACCAAAATGATCGATGTCGTGAGATACGCGCTGCCTTTCGGCGTTGTCGGACAGATTGTCCATGCGTTGAATGTGCGCGGCGATGTACAGCGGATCTTTGACTACCGGCGTCAACGGATTTTTGAGTTATTTGAAGAGCAGAGGAGTAGTGCGACATGAAGCCGCTGATTCTGATTGCAGGTGCCACGGGGTACGTGGGGGGAGAGTTACTCAGGGCCTTGCTGGCAGCAGGCTATCCGGTACGCTGCATGGCGCGTAGCCCAGATGTTCTTCGAGCCAAGGGGCTCTCTGGATTGGAGGTCGTCGGCGGAGATGTTCTCGACGCGAAAACTGTACACGCCGCGATGGTTGGGGTTGGTGCCGCCTATTATCTGGTCCATTCGATGGGTTCGACTCAATCTTTTGAAGAGCAGGACCGCAGGGCGGCACAAAACTTTGCGAATGCCGCTCGGGAAGCTGGAGTTCAGCGGATCATCTATCTTGGTGGCCTCGGCCACAGTATGGACAAACTCTCTGCACATTTGCGCAGCCGCCAGGAGGTAGGCGAGCTTCTCAGATCGACGGTGGTTCCGGTCATCGAATTCCGCGCGTCAGTGGTCATCGGATCGGGCAGCCTTTCCTTTGAAATGATTCGCGCTCTTGTGGAACGGCTTCCTGTCATGATCGCGCCACGCTGGGTCTCCGTTGCCGCTCAGCCGATCGCAATTGCCGATCTGCTCTGCTATTTGCTCGAGGCCCTCGACCTTCCCCTGAACGACAGCAGGATCTTCGAAATCGGAGGCACGGATCAGGTGTCGTATGGTGGCTTGATGAGGGAGTACGCCCAGCAACGCGGATTGAAACGCCTTGTGATCTCGGTGCCGTTCCTGACGCCGCGCTTATCCAGTCTTTGGCTTGGACTGGTGACTCCGCTCTATGTTCGCGTAGGTCGCAAACTGATTGACAGTATTCGTTTCCCGACTGTTGTTGAAGATCAGGCGGCCCTGCGCGAGTTCAAGGTTCGGCCCTGTGGGTTTCGCGAAGCGATCGCAGCGGCCATCAGCGCCGAGGGATGTCAACTGAAAATCGATTCCCGGACGATTCATGTGAGTGCCTCTCCGAAGGATGCTTTCAAACCGATCCGCAGGATTGGAGGCACCAGCGGATGGTACTACGCGAACTGGCTATGGCAACTCCGTGGGCTTCTGGATAAGCCGTTTGGCGGTGTCGGACTTCGACGCGGCCGTCGCGATCCAGATTCGCTGCGCGTGGGCGATGCCGTTGACTTTTGGCGCGTTGAGGCATTCGAGCCCAATCATCGTCTGCGCCTTGTAGCAGAGATGAAGCTCCCGGGCCGTGCCTGGCTCGAGTTTGAAGTCACGGGTGATTCCACAGGCTCCGTCATCCGGCAAACAGCTACGTTTGATCCGATTGGTCTGCTGGGTCGAGCCTACTGGTACTCCGTGTTCCCGTTTCACCAGTTTGTCTTCAGCGGTATGCTTCAGGGCATCAAAGCCAAGAGCCAGATCAACGACTGACGATTTGCTTATATTCCATGTGCGTGCCTGCTAGTCGGTTCAACCAACAGTAGCCGCGCTCGCGCCAACCGCTATTTATTTATGAAGGTCCAGGTACAGCCCGCCTGCTCATGGAGCAGGCTATGGGTTTGGGGATGTTACAAGGAACCGAATGGTGACGCTCGATGGCCGTTTCCTATAGACTTTCCTTCGATCGCGAATCCCGGCCTTGTAGGGCATAGTACGCCTTCAATTTTTGAAAGCAGAGCTGAATGGGGCCGCAGCACGAAACAAGACCGCCAGCAGGCAACTTCGGAAGCCGTAACGCCTTGTGGATGGCTGGACCATGTAGCACTCAGAGGAGAACCCATGCGCGCCTTTAGATCTTTTCGCTCTCTTATTCCAGCCATTATCGGTCTGGTGATTCTCACTCAGAATATTCTTGCCAATGGGCAGTCTGCCGGAAGCGGTGCATTGCCGCCTCCGCCCCACGCCAAACAGATCCACTTAAAGCATGTGCTGGTGATTGGCCAAGCCAAGGGCTACGAACACGACTCCATTTCGGCGGCGATGGCAGCCATTTACAACATGGGTAAGGAGAGTGGTCTGTGGGACACCATGATGCGCACAGACACTGAACTGCTCACGAAGAAAGACCTTAGCAGAAACGCGAAGAATCTCAACTACTTTGACGTTCTGATCTTTGCCAGCACGAGCGGCGAACTGGATATGGACGCGAGCCAACGGCAGGACATGATCTCTTTTATCAAAGAGGACGGGAAGGGCTTTGTTGGAATTCACGCCGCGCTCGATACAAATTACAGTTGGCCGGAGTACGGAGAGATGATAGGGGGTTGGTTCGACCAACATCCCTGGATGACCTTTAATGCACCGATCGTCAATGAAGACCCGAATTTCTCCGCCGTACGCCACTTGCCAGGCGCGTTTGTGAAATACGATGAGATCTATCAACCGAAGGACTGGTCGCGCGACAAGGTGAATGTGCTGCTCAGCCTCGATCCTGCGAAACTCGATTACGACAATAATCCTCGCATCCACCGCGCCGACCACGACTTTCCGGTCGCATGGAGCAAGCTTTACGGCAAAGGCCGAGTCTTCTACTCCACGCTCGGGCACACGGAGGAGTCCTGGGATGATCCTGACATTCGCGCAATGTACTTCGAAGCGATCAAGTGGGCGTTGGGAATGACCGAGGGAAGCACGGCTCCTCACCCACGACCGGTTGTGCCCGCACAAGGCCGTTGAGCAGAGAGCGGCAACACTTGTCAGGGCCAGTTCACATTACTGAGACAGTTCGCGTCCTCGTGCCCTTTCCGCAAAAGTCAGTGAGTCATGGATTCACTTTGCAAGGGTCGGCACTCTGAACCACCCTCGTAGTCCGCATTGGCAGTCATTCGATTCAAAAGAGCGCTGCAACGATGATCTTTGACGACCATACGCGTACGGCGTGTAAGGTGAAGCAGAACCGTCTATCTTTTGACGATCTTTGCCAGACGAGGATCTGGCCAGAGAGCGGCGAACTCCTGGTCGGTATACACTTTGGCCAAATCGGGGTAGCGGCCCTCTTTAGCACGACGCAGATATTCCAGAGCTCCTTCGATGTCTCCGCGTTTGGCATACGCTCTCGCAATCACAAATGAAACGCGTGCTCGCTGCTCCGGTGTACTGATCTGAGCGACAACTCCTTCCGGGCTACTGCTCATAATGTTGACGTCAAGCTCGAGAGCTCGCGCGTATTCGGTCATGGCACGATCTACCTCACCCAGGCCAATCCAGGCTTCCGCCATGTTGAGATGGGCGGATGCATTCGATTCATCCAGCGCCAGCGCCTGCTTTAGATAGCGGATGGCGGGCTTGTACTTCCTGTCCAAACACGCTACCGCTCCAAGGTTGTTCAGCGCAGCAACGTTCCGATGGTCGTACTTCAGCGCCTGTGCAAAGTGTTTGCGTGCGGCTCCCCGTTCGCCCAGTTGGAGTTCGACAATGCCCAACTTGTTATAAAGCTCTGGGTCCTGGCGGTCGATTCGGACGGCAGAAAGATAGTGTGAGGCGGCGGCGGCATAGTTGCTGCGGATGCGCGCCAAGTCTCCTTTCATCTCTGCCGTCCTGGCAGCTTCAAGCTTGTCTGTTTTAGGACGGCCTGCGAGAGAGTCGGCCCTTGCATACGGAGACGCGCAAAGTACGAGGCCCGTCGCCAAGATTGTCATTACAAGATTTCGCATGGGTTACCTCCTCTGCAAATGAGCAATTCGTGGATGCCAGCCGTTGCAACTGCCGCCTCCGGCGATCTGCTCTCTACATCGATCCCAGTAGAGATCTCGCAGGGTCCGTCCGCAACGCTATACCTGCTACCTGTTGTTGCGGCGGAGGTTACATGCCGCTTGGTAAATGCGATCTCCAAGTGATGCAGCAACTTACGGTTGTAGGGAATATGGCACAGCGAGGTCTGCCACCTGAATGATGGATAGGTTACATGCGGTTACATGGCCTTTTCATCGGTCGTCTAAGCGGTTAAACAGCGCAACAACATCTCAGGCGGCGCTAATATTACAATCGTTCCCGGTGCGGAAGCATGTCAGCAAAGACTCCAGGATCGATCGACCTCGAAGCGGAGCGCGCGGAACTAAAGGCAGTGCTCGAGTCGAAGAACTTTACGCGTGCCCCCACACTCGCGCATCTGCTGTCTTACCTATGCGAAAAACTGTTTGCCGGAGAAGCGAGCCAGATTAAGGAGTACTCCATCGGGGCGGAGGTCTTTCATCGCGGATTTGCGTTCGATCAGGACTCGGATTCGATTGTGCGGGTTGAAGCCAACCGCTTACGCAAGCGCTTGGCAGAGTATTACGCTGGCGAAGGCGCGTCGCACAGACTCCAAATTACAATTCCTGTCGGGCAATATGTTCCGGAATTTATAACCGGTGCGCTGTGGCAACAAGAAAGACTGCTGGATTCTGCGGTTCCGCCCCTCGCAGAGCAGCCCGGCATCGAGAGCGCTTCCCAGTGGCTGCGGAGACTCTGGTTTCGTTCTCTAGGCCGTCGTGCCTGGTGGCTGGTCGCCGCACTCGCGCTTCTCCTTCTGGGGCTGGGTTATGCCGGATTCTTCCTCTGGCAGCAGAAACGGCCGCTATCGGCTGTTCTATCGAACCAGCCCATTGCTCAACCTCCAGAAACGCAGGTTGGCCCGCCTGTTGGGGAGGAGGTTCGCATTCTGGCTGGTGCAAGCCGCAGCTTTGTTGATCATGCGGGTAAATTGTGGAGTGCTGATACCTGGTTTGCTGGCGGCACAGCAGTCAAGAGCTCTGTGCCGCACATCTGGCGCACGCAGGACCCAGGCTTCTATCGCACCAGCCGGCAAGGAGAGTTTCGTTACGATATTCCCCTCAAGAAAGGCATCTACGAACTGCGCCTGCACTTTGCGGAGACGGTTTATGGCCCAGAATCTGCAGGGGTGGGCGGAGAAGGGAGCCGCATCATCGCCGTGCACGCCAACGGCAAGGCGCTGCTCACCCATTTCGATGTGGTGGCCGACGCAGGAGCCGGTTGTACCGCCGACGTCAAAGTGTTCCCAGACATAGCGCCGGCCGCCGATGGGCGGTTACATCTCGAGTTTTCCGGCGAGGACGGAAAGCAAGCCATCCTCTCGGCCATTGAAATTCTGCCCGGCGTCCGTGGGCACATTCGGCCTGTGCGTGTTCTGACCCGGCAAACCCCCTATTACTCCAACGATAGTCATTGGTGGAGCCCGGATAACTATTTTGAGGGCGGGCAGATGGTCGCATACGCAGCCCCGGTAAGTGGGACCGATGATCCTGAACTCTACGAAACTGAGCGATGGGGTAACTTTTCCTATGCGATTCCGGTTTCGCCCGGGAAATACACTGTGTGGCTGCATTTCGCAGTGCGCCATGGCGATTGGGATCAGCCTTCATCCACTGCTGGTGATATCAAAGCCAGAGCTGCCCATATCTTTAATGTGTTTTGCAATGGCAAAGTGTTGCTCCAGAACTTCAACCTCCCGAAGGAAGCGCGCCAAACGGACGTCGTGATCCGCAAAGCCACGGACCTGGGACCAAATGCTCAGGGCAAGTTGCTTCTGAGTTTCGTTCCTGTGGAAGGATATGCAACGGTGACTGGCATAGAGGTCCTTCCCCAGTGATCGGTGAAGTCGCCAGATAGGAATTGAATCAAACTAAGGCGAGCCTCCGGGCAACTCCGCAATTGCTTTGGCTGTGCCATAGTGGCGTGGCCTCCGGGCGTCTAGCGAGCATTGAGGGGAAAGCACTCACGGATTTCGTAGAGCGAGCCGGCGGGACGGAGGAAGCTTTCGTAGAGAAGGAATTCGTCAGCGACAAACCTTGTGAAGGTTGGTTGACGCCGTATTGTAGTTCTGAATACGTGGAGGCTTTGCCGCTGACTCCCGCCTTTACTGCGCGCGAGAGTGATGTGAGGTTGGTAGGGACGATCCTCGGGGACAAACCCACAATGCCTCGTCGCCGCAGTGACATGTTCCTGAAGGTGGAGCAGTTCAGGCGTGAGTCTTACGTCTACAAAGAAAATGCCGGTGCGATCGAAGAAGCCCAATCGCTCAAGCGAGGTTGGGACGGAAGGTAGATGTACCTCGCGCAATCGTGCGACAACGCACTCGAATTGTTCCTGGCTGGCATTGCCCAGAAACTGCAGAGTGATATGCCACGATGCCGGCGCCGACCAACGGAGTCCGTCTCCGTCGGATTGAAGGCGCTTCACGGTCGTTGAGAGCTCCTCGATCACTGCAGCCGCCAAGGGGATTCCAACAAAGAGGCGCATACAGAGATTATGCAAGAGGCCTTCGGTTCCTTGAGGAAACAATGTTGGTTCCGCAAAATCTTATTGGATGTCGTTTCGCCGATGAAGTTGTTTCGGTTGTAAATTACTACACCCAACCAGAGAATCAAAGAGGGCAGCAATCGCCGCCCTCAAACCTCATTTCTCTAAAGGCGAAGCTCTCATTTCGGGATGCAGCCAACGCGGCGTTTAATCTGCTCAGGTGAACTCTTAGTGCGCTGATCCTTCCTGCAGTTCTTACTTCCATACACCATTCACAAAGTCCAGACCGCCGATCTTCCAGTATTCAAGGGCGGGTCCCTTCAGTCCGCCCGGTCCTGCGG
>VFSW01015012.1_pt1 | contig 10671 bp, 6 predicted proteins | sample 5358111 | NCBI WGS metagenome assembly VFSW01 (sample SAMN11554181, study PRJNA540505) | mine drainage metagenome | isolation source: sediment from site ElyBrook_90M | place: USA: Ely Copper Mine, Vershire, VT | collected 2017
GGGTTCTCCTTCTTCCCTTTCTCCCCAACACCGTCTACGAGAACGGGTCAACTCCTACCGCACTTTCGTGCTTCTCGGGGTGTCCACGCAACCGGGGCAAGTCCACTACTCCCTTTCCCCGCTGCGTCTTGCGGTCTTCTTAGAAGAAGATAAAGGCTCGGACCACGACGTTCTTGCGGCAGGGAGCGTCGTCGGGCGCGGTCGGGTCGATGCAGGCGGTGTGGAAAGACCAGCGCGAGACGGAACCGTCGGTGATCGAGTCGTAGCACTTGAGCATCGAGACCTCGGTAGGCTTCTGCTGGGGAAACCAGTACCACTCATGGTCGCGGCGATAGGTGAAGCGGGTGGTCTCGCCGACACGGTCGTCGTAGACGCGGTAGTTGGTGATGTACGGCTGGTTGGCAAACGATGGCCAGGCGCAGAGCACGAAGGGGTTCTGGCGGACGGTCTCCATCGGCTTGGCGAGGTTGATCGACATGAAGCGCCGCGACATCTTCGCGTCGGCCTGCTCCTCCGTGTAGTGCTGCTCGCGCCCGAAGTTCCGCAGATTCTTCGTGAGCAGTTCGCGGCAGCGCACGCGGCCGCTGTTGTCGTTGAGGTCGTTGTGCACGACGTAGGCGTAGTTGGCGTTCACGCCCGGGTTCTTGTTGGCCTGATCCTCTGTGCGGTCGCCCTTGTAGTCCTTGTCAAACACGTCGTGGTTGTACACGAGCGCATCCGTCGCGTCCGGGAAAAACTCCAAAAGGAGCTTCTCCATCTCGGGGTAGAACACGCGTTCGACTTCCGCCGCGTCGTAAAAGTTCTTGCACTTGGACTCACAGTGCGCGAGCGCAACGCCGAGCTTGTCCATGCATTCGGGGCTGTTGGGCGAGAGCCCCGGGTAGTACTCCTTAATCCGTCGCGCGTCGTGCAACACTTGCGGAAAATAGAGGCATCGGCGCCCGGTGTCCTGCTCTTCCTTGCGCAGCGCTTTTGCCTCGGCCTCGCGGGCCGGGTCCCGCCAGAGTGTGTTGGACGAGACGATGGAGTAGGACGGTTGCTCGTAGACGGTGTAGCGCAGCGGAAGCGCTACGCCGCCTTCAGGGGCTTCGATGTTGCTCGCCCGAATATATTCCAGGCATTCTGAGTAGCTACGAAACCCGACGCCCCATTTGGTCTCGATTGGCCCGGGGGGAGCCTGGTCTAGCATGTCGCTAACCGCCTGCCCTTGCCCCTCGGCAATCTGGTGGAGCGCCGCCTCCGTCGCGGCGGCAGTTCCCGCATCGCCGTCTCGATCGAACGACATGTAGGATAACCCGCCGTTCGCAGCGATGGGTGGTGGCTGCCCTTCCGTGAGTTGAAGAGGAGGCACATAGACCGACGAAACTCTATTCGTAACCCTCGCAAAGTTTTTTTCGATGACCTTGTGCTGGTCCATGGCATGCCTCCCAGTTAAATAATACTCAATTGGCACACTTGGCTTGTAGTTGAGAGGTCTATCACACACCAAACGACAGGGCGAGTATTTCGTGCTGCCCTCGCAATGAGGTCGGCCGTGGCAGATTGACGACCTGCATTTGAGGAAAGGTGTGCCCGCCGAAAACGCGATCCGGGATGACGGGCTTGCGGGCGTGTGCTAAGGCAACGGCCGAAGCTCTCCGACTCACTACACGGGCCGCATATAATGATTTGGACTCACGTTTCAATTTCATTTTAACCACTGCCATGGCGGGGCGGTTGAGGTGCTCCTGCGCTCGACTGCTTTTCCACCAACTCAGACACCACCATCTCGCAGGTGGCCGCGCCAGAGCGATGTGTGTTAGAACGGCCCTAACACCAAGTCCCGGCAAAGCGCGCGTGGGCGCCGTCTTGTCGTACAACCGAAGTCCGGCAACGACCAACGTTTGTCGTGGGGGTAGGTTGTAGACTGATTCCGAGAGAGGCTGCAAAGATGACCGACAAATCTGAATTGCTCACGGCAACAGATGAAATTATCGATGACGCGGTGAAGTATGCCGATCCGATGGTGCTTCGAGGTCTCCTGTATCAGTTGACCGGCGACGAGAGCATCGCGGCCACGCAGGCCACGACGGCGCAAATTCGAGATTCAGAGCCAGACAGCGCCTCGAAGGACTTTGCCCTGGTTCAGTCCAAGGCCGACGTCTCGGACCCGTCGGACCTGGCGATGATTCAGTCCAAGGCGGCGGCTTTTCTCAAGTTTTATCGGGACCAGGGCGCGCCCAACATTCCTTGCGGTTCGCCGGAGCGTCTCTCCCGCAGCCTCAGTCTTGTCGCTGGAACCGATATTCCCGCGTCCGAGTTGGAAATGTGGCTGGAGCAATTGGCGCTGGACCCGTGGGCGCGGGGAGTAGTTTGGCCGGATCCGCCACCATCGGAGGATTTGCGGAAATTCGTCGTCGCTGTCATCGGCGCCGGGATGGGAGGTCTGAACGCGGCCGTTCAACTGAAGCATGCCGGCATCCCATACTTTGTGATCGAAAAGAACGATGAAGTCGGCGGTACCTGGTATGAAAACCGGTACCCGGGCGCGCGGGTTGATTCCCCAAGCCGTACCTACACGCATATCTACGGCGTTGATTTCGAATATCCGAATGCGTTCTGTCTGCAGCGTGAAAACTTGAGGTATTTCAAGTGGGTGGCCGACCACTTCGATATTCGCAAGGACATTACGTTCAAGACTGAGGTCAAGTCTATCGTTTGGGACGAGAGCGCAAAGCTCTGGGAGATTAAGGCCGATGGCCCTGACGGGCCGCGCGTTTGGCATGCAAACGCGGTTATCGCGAGCGTCGGATTTTTATCGCGCCCAAACCTACCGAGCATCGAAGGCATGGAGACGTTTGAGGGTAACGCTTTCCACACGGCCCGATGGCCTGCGGGCCTCCATCTGAAGGGCAAGCGGGTTGCGGTGATTGGGACCGGGGCTACCGGATACCAATTGGTTCCGGAACTCGCGAAATTGGCCGGTCATACCTTCGTTTTTCAGCGAACGCCGAATTGGTGTTTCGACACAAAGAGTTATCTTGATCCATTTCCTGCGCAGGTGAACTGGCTGGATCGCAACTTTCCGTATCTTAGAAATTTCATCCGATTCCGCCTCAGCTGGCTTGCGGGGCCGCAAACTTTCTCTCCGATCATGCGGATCGATCCCCAGTTCGAGGATCAGCACGCAAGGAGTGCCCTCAACAAAAAAATCAGGGAGCAACAGCTGGCGTTTATAAAGAGAAAGCTCGCAAATCGCCCGGATCTCATCGAGAAAATGACTCCGGCTGCCCCGCCGTACTCAGCTCGGCCCATCATCGTCGATACGGATTACTCGATCTATGATGCATTGCTGCGTGACGATGTCACCCTGGTCACCGATCCGATTCTGAAGATCAAACCAAACGGGATCGAGGTACAAGGCGGCGGCGAGTACTCGGTTGACGTTATCGTCTATGCCACCGGATTCAAGGCCAACGACTTCCTATGGCCGATGGAGATCCGCGGGCGGGGCGGCAAACGTGTCGAGGAACTTTGGGAAAAGGACGGCGCGCGTGCGTACCTCGGCACGATGCTGCCGGGGTTCCCGAACTTCTTCATGATCTATGGGCCGAACACCAATAACTTCGGTGGCCTTCAAATTGTCGATTTCGAAGAGATGGTGACGAGATTCGCGCTTCAATGCATCGGCGGCTTGATCACTCAGAAAAAGCGCACGATCGACATCTCTCTCGATGCCTATTGGCGGTACAACGATGAGGTCGATCGGGCCGAAGATCTGATGGTGTACAAAGATCCGCGCGCCCACAACTACTACAAGAACGATAGCGGGCGATCGGCGGCCAACAACCCCATCGATATAAGAAAGATCTGGACCTGGCTGCGCAACCCGCTCGATGGCCGTGTGAACGGGGAACAATCTGGCGACCCGGAAGCGATAGCCAGTCCGATTGTGAGGCCGTACTTTCGGGAAGATCTTCTCGTGGAGTGAGAATCCTCCAGCGGGTCTGTCCCAGTACTCGGTCGGATAGCTGGTCGTGGTGTTCGAACTCAGCTCGGGTAAAGCGCGAGCATTCCAACGATAGCCGACAGGAGGTATACCTCAGCGGAGAAACCTAAAGATCGCGCGGCTGCTCCGCCGGCAGATCGCATCGGCGCAGACACAGGTGCGACAAAGGTCAAACGTGCGAGGCGCGCGATCTAGGTGAACGTTCCCTCACGGCGCGTTCGCCGTGAGGGAACGTTGATCAACTGACCTCAGTTCGGATCCCCTCCGAACACGTACGGCTCAAGCGACGACTGCGCTTCCATGCGGAACTTATCCCACTGGCGGCCACCGTAATAGGCCAGGCTGCCCGGTGCCGCCTTACCTTCACCGTTATAGTAGGAGATGCAGTCGCGCAGCGGCGCAGTCGCGAGGTCGACGACACGGCAATGCTCCGCGTACTTATCTTCCGGCTCCTTGCGGACATCGACGATGCGCGCGCCGCGCTCGCGCATGGTCTGCAGCACCCATACGAGATAGTCAGCGTGTGCGTAGATTACGTCGGTGAAGTTGAAGCTACCGCCGCCGCCCTGCGGACCGGTGACGATGAACAGGTTGGGGAAGCCGCGGGTATGCAGGCCGAGGAAAGTTCTGGTCCCTTCGGTCTCCCACTTCTCCGTTAGGGTACGGCCGTTGCGACCCCTGATGCGGTTGAAGGTGGAGGTGCCCATCCACTGGAACCCGGTAGCATAGATCAGTACGTCGAGCGGATATTCCACCCCCTCATGGACGACGCCACGCTCGTTGATCTCGCTCACGCCGCGTGGCGCAGTGTCGACCAGATGGACGTGCGGCAGGTTGAAGGTGGGCAGGTATTCGTCGTGGAAGGTTGGCCGCTTACAGCCATACGGGTAGTAAGGCTTCAGCGCCGCCGCCGTCTTCGGGTCCTTGACGATCGCGTCCACGCGCGCCCGGATCTGCTCCATCAGTCGGAAGCTCGAATCGAGCTGTTTCTGCATCAGCTCCTCCCGGCTCAGCTCACGGTCGTGTTTTTTGCGCTCCTTGAAATCCTGAATCTTGCCCGCGAGGTAGTCGTCGTTGGCGAGGACGGCGGCGCGCACTTCCGAAATCCTCGCGAAGCGCGCACGCCTCGCCCGGGCCCATCCAGGCTCGTTGGCCCAGGTCTCCCGCTCCTCATCGGTCGTCTCGCGCTGGTCGCGCACGTCGATCGAGGACGGCGTGCGCTGGAACACGTAGAGCTGCCCGACAATCTTGGCGAGCTCCGGCACTGCCTGTACGGCCGTAGCGCCGGTACCGATGATGCCGACCGTCTTGCCGCGCAGGTCGATGTTGTAGTTCCAGCGCGAGGTGTGGAAGGACTCGCCCTGGAACTTCTCCATGCCGGCGATCCGCGCCAGCTTCGGCGTCGTCAGGATGCCGTTGGCCAGGATCACAAAGCGCGCACGCATTTTGTCGCCGCGATCCGTCTCGACGATCCAGCGGCCCGAGGCCTCGTCCCAGGTCGTCCCCTCGACCGTCGTGTGGAACAGGCAATGGTCGTAGAACCCGAACTTCTGCGCCATTCTCTGGCAGTGTTCGAGGATCTCGAAGCCCGAGGCGAACTTCATCGACGGGACGTAACCCATCTCCTCGAGCAACGGCAGGTAGCTATAGGATTCGACGTCGCAGGCGATGCCGGGATAGCGGTTCCAGTACCAGGTGCCGCCGACGTCGCCGCCCTTCTCGCAGAAACGCACGTCGGTGAAGCCGGCCTCGCTCAGCTTATGCCACAACAGCAGGCCACCGAAGCCGCCGCCGACCACGAGGATCTCGCATTCGTCGGTCAGCGCCTCGCGCGGGATCGGCGGCTCCGAATAGACGTCGTCCAGATATTTCTTGAACTCGCCTTCCATGCCCATGTAGTCGGCGGCGCCGCGGCGGGCTTCCTTGAATGCGCGGTACTTGGCCTGCTCTTCCGCGTTGAAGGTCGCGCCGGCAGGCATTGTCGGCAGTTCCGTCAGCTTCTGATCAGTGACGACGGAATAGCCCTTGCCGGTGATCTTTTCGGATGCCTTGGCGGCGCGCGTGTTGAAGACTTTCAGGCCTGTCTCAGGGTCGATACGGACTGCTGTGCTCATTCGAGTTCCTCTTTGGGTTCCTCGTCGGTTAGAACGGTTTCTTCTAGCATTGAGCCTTTCTGGCGGCAGACTCTTAACGCGCGTGATGTGCTGCGCTCAACTAGCTCCGACGCTACGAAGAGTTCGGGCAATACTCGGTATCATACGTCGCCGCCCTATTCAAAGAGCCGCACGATCAGGCCAAAGCGGCAGAAATGCTAGAGGCGGGAAAACTCAAAGACCGGTCCCTGCCAAAAATTCCATCTGAACCGCAATTTGAGGCAGCTGCATGAATTGACACTCAAATGGGGCAAGAAGTGAATCGAGCTTGCGATCTAAACCAAAGGCAATCTTCGGTTCGATTATCGAGGTCGCATGACTTTCTATCTCGCGTCTTCAGACGATGTGGAACAGCAGCCGCGCAAGATTGGCGAACAGGCAATGGAACCGATCAGGCGGCGAGACGTTCGTAACGATGATGCAAGCCACTGACTTGCGGGAAGGCGATGACTCTTCCGATCCTGCGTGGCACGACCGGGCGCGGGTCCGGGCAATCCTTGTCGAGTGAAAGATGCGTGCGGCTGCGGTGGTAGTTAGTCCGCATACGAGGACATGACGCGACGCAGATGGCGCTCGTTGAAGATTACGATGTAGTCGAGGCAATCACAGCGAATCGAACCGATCACGCGTTCGACGTATGCGTTCCGCCAGGGTGAACGTGGTGCAGTGACGACTTCTGTGATCCCCATCGCATCGACCCGTTTGCAGAATTCCGAACCGTACGACGCGTCACGGTCGCGCAGCAGGTAGCGCGGAGCAGTGTCCCTCCGGAACGCTTCGGTCACCTGACGTGCTAGCCAGCCTGCGGTCGGGTGCCGCGTGACATCGAAGCGCACAATCTTCCTCCGGTCGTGGGCTAGAATGACCATAACGTAGAGCAGCCGAAACGACGCGGACACCACCACGAACATATCGATCGCGGTGATGCCGGCGGCCTGATTGCGCAGAAAGCTACGCCAGGTCGGCGAAGGCGTCCCTCGCCTTCGCACCAGATACTTGGCAACTGTGGCTTGGCTGATCTCGATGCCGAGCTTGAGCAATTCGCCGTGAATCCGGGGCGCACCCCAGAGCGGGTTGGCCGCGTTCATCTGCTGCATCAGCTTGCGAATATCGCGATCCACTGACGTTCGTCCGGGATCCATGGTGAAATTTCCGATGCTCGGTTTCAGCATCTCGCAAGCCACCGTGTCCGACAGCAGTGCGGTGTGGGTTCGAGGTTCGCTGCGGGCGAGCGGCAGCGCTGCATTTGTCGGCATCGCCATATAAAGGCAGGCTATCGCCATACGGTTCAAAACCACCAATGAGATCGCGCGGATTAAGTTCTGAGGAGGCACACGCGCCTCCTGAGAATCTCGGTTCTGACCAACCGCTTTCGCACCTTGGCGTCGCCAAGCGAGCCAGCGGCGGCTTGCATCAGCGTAGATGGCGCGGAAGGAGACACCCCTGTCGCTTTCGGATTCATCGGAAAAACGGCCTCAGTGTTAAGAACTGCTAATTTGGAAAACAACCAGAGGTTAAATGACTGGAACGCCGTTTGCATGAAAATGTTGAGCGTTGCTGCTGCGCGCCCGACTCAAACTTTTGAGGCAAGTTCGATGAGATGCACTGAGAGAATCTCGGCCTTGACTCTATTGGCAGTGGTTTTAGCCATGGCTATCACCGCAGCGATCGTCTCCACGGATGCCCTTCTGGGTGCAGCGGAAGCGACAGCGGGCGAGCAAGGACTGGTCCTACCGCCTCCTTCAAACGTATGCCCGTGGTCCTACTGTCCGCTTGAAACCCCGGGGAAGCAGGCCCCGGTTTCGCTGCCTGCTCGCCGGCTTGAATTTCCCGGGTTCTCGATTCTGCCTCCCCAGGGGAAGGGCTGGAAAGTGTCGTCCGCTCAAGAGGCGCTGAACTCCGGCGGGTTCTTTGACATACTCTTTTCGAAGGCGATCGGTCCCGCCGAATTTGTCCATGCGTATGCGGTGGGACACCACACTGCGACAGGGTTTGCAAGCCCGGCGCAAATCCTTGGGAGCGCAGTAGATGCGTTCATAAAACCTGGAAGCCAGTCGCTTAAGACATTTAAGGACACCCTAGGCGGAGCGAGCTGCATCGGCTGGGAAAAGCTGCATGAGCCGGGAACTACCTCACCAGTCGCTCAGCGCATGCAGAAGGATACGCTCATTTTACGGCAACGCGGCTATTTGTGCTCGCATCCCGACGCGCCCGCGTACGTAGTCGAAGCAGGATATTTCGAGACCGTCCCGAAGGGCGCGCGCAAGTGGCTAATCCCAGAGGAGGGTGACTCGTTTATCAAGGGACTCACCTTAACGCCCCTCGGCGTAAAGGTTTCCCAATACTCGGCGGGACCGCAATCTCGTGGTGTTGCACTGGGGGATGGGGCGTTGTGGGTTACCGAGGAAGGCGCCGGTACGGTGTCCCGGTATGATCCCAAAACCGGAGTTGTCGTTGCCAAAATTCCTGTAGGAAAGCGACCGGAAGGGTTTGCGTTCGGCCTTGGTGCTGTATGGGTGCCAAACTGGGCGAGTGACACGGTTTCGCGGATCGATCCGAAGACCAATGAGGTCGTAGCAACTATTCCCGTCGGGCGAGGACCGTTAGATGTGGTATTGGGGCGAGGGTCAGTGTGGGTCGCCAATGAAAAAGATCGGTCAGTATGGCGCCTCGATCCCGCAACGAACAAGGTCACTGCCATGATCCACACTGAGGGCAGGCCGGTCGCAATGGCCGCAGATGGCGGAGCGGTCTGGGTGGAAAGCTTCGATACTAATGAGATTCGGCGAATCGATCCGAAGAGGAATCAGGTCGTGGCAACCATCCGCGTGGGTCAAGGTCGGCACCTTATCGCAGCTGACGATGATGCGGTGTGGGTGTCAAATTCAAGCGATAACTCGGTCTCGAGGGTCGACCCGGCGACCAACCAAGTGGTTGCGACAATCCCGGTGGGCCGTCGCCCGGTGGGTCTCGCATTGGGCGGCGGAGCGCTGTGGGTGGCCAATCTCGGCGATGGCACAGTCCTCAGAATCGATCCGCGGACAAACCAAATTAAGGGCAGTCCGATTCCGGTAGGAGAAAACCCGTTCTTCCTCGGCGCGAGCGGCCGCACGGTTTGGGCGCTTTGCATATGGGGACATTCGCAGTACAGCTCGCTCTCGCGCATCGACTTTTGACTCGATCTTGCGATCGGGCGGCACGAACAAACTCCCCACCACGCGGACGGTAAATCGGTCGCGAGCCAACTCGGTGAGCGGTGATTTCAGAGAGGCCAGAAGTGACAAAGCGCGATGGCGTCAACCGCCGGGCGTCAACTGCCGCTTGTCAACCGCCGTTCAAGTGTCAACCGGTTGACATCCCAGCGGAGAGGGGTTCGCAGCAGACTGCGCCATCCGCCATCCAGTCCCGGGGTTTCTTGATTCTCCGCGAGAAGGCCGAAAATCTTCGCATTCATGCGGGCTTATTCGCCCTCTAGGGACCCGGAGAAGCGTCCGAACTCCCACCATTGCGAGCAAATTCGGCGATTGATCTCTGCGGGCAGTGAGGTCGGGTCCCTTCAGGTGATTTCCGCGGCGGACCCTCGGTTAAGACGCCCCGAGTCCTGGTCATGCCGCGCAAAATGTTTGGTGAACTGGGCCTGTACCGTGAGCAAGTGATGGCGGCTTTCATGCCGATTCGAGCCGATGATGGTGGGGGCCTCCACCAGGGAGGCCCCCACCCTTCTAAACCTAGTTTACATAGTCACATGCCCTTGTAATTGAGCACCGGCCCCGGAGGGTCAATGTCACTTTCACTAGTTCCTCCTGCTCCACCTCGTGATAAAATTACTTAAGTCATTGCTGCTTTGCGGGTTTGAGTTGTGTTTTCGTTTCGTGCCACGGAACCGTAGCGTTGTTTGAAACAGGCGCGGCAGCGAGCGTCGCGGCGCTTGATGAACGACGGCGCGAGATCGCCGCTGCCGCAGTAGCGGCAAACCAGTTTCTCTGGGTCTGAACCTGACGCCGCCCGCGGCGGTCGCCGTGCACCCTTCCCGGTTTTGGCGGCGACCTTCCTCGTGGCGACGACTGTTTCCTGCTTCGCGAGCAGCGCGGGTTCGTCGGATGGAATTGGGTTTAAGGTGCCAAGACTCTCTTGGCCGTTGCCGTCGAGGTGCGCTTCGGGTGCGGATTTGCGCGGCTTCTTCATGGTGATCTCTTTCGCGGGCAGGGGCTTTACGACCCTAGCCGTCCTCATCACACATTGCTCTGAAGCGCCGCCATGGGAAGTCGTTTTCACGCAATTCGCAAAGAAAATTGACTTGCCCGCCAGCTGGATACTCAGTGCTGCAATTGGTCATTAATTCGGCTTTGAGGCGCGCTTAACAACTGGATTAAGGGGCGCAAGAGAGCGATGTGTGTAACCGGCTGCGAGGAGGCAGGCCCGTCATGCAGCGAAACGTCTCATTAATCGACAGTGACAAGCTCGGTGCCGAGGTCGTGCGGACGATGCCCATTTCGCTGTTGGAATTGAGTGAGCGGCAACTAGTCATTT
>VFSW01015013.1_pt1 | contig 10671 bp, 11 predicted proteins | sample 5358111 | NCBI WGS metagenome assembly VFSW01 (sample SAMN11554181, study PRJNA540505) | mine drainage metagenome | isolation source: sediment from site ElyBrook_90M | place: USA: Ely Copper Mine, Vershire, VT | collected 2017
TGCCGCGCACGATGGAATCGTCCACCAGCAGCACGTTCTTGCCCTTGAATTCGAGGCCTATCGCATTCAATTTCTGGCGCACCGACTTCTTGCGCATCGCCTGGCCCGGCATGATGAAGGTGCGGCCGATGTAACGGTTCTTCACGAAGCCTTCGCGGAACAGGATGTTCAGACGGTTCGCGAGCTGCAGCGCGCTGGGCCTGCTCGAATCGGGTATCGGGATCACCACGTCTATCTTCACGTCGGGCCAAACCCGCTTCAGTTTGTCAGCGAGATATTCGCCCATGTAGAGACGCGATGCATGCACCGATATGCCGTCCATCACCGAATCGGGACGCGAGAAATACACATACTCGAAGATGCAGGGGCTCAACCTTGCCTTGTCGCTGCACTGGCGGCTGTGCAGATTTCCTTCGAGGTCTACGAACACCGCCTCGCCGGGAGCGATGTCGCGCATGAATTTGAATCCCAAGGTGTCCAGTGCGACACTCTCGGACGCGACCAGATACTCGGTTTTGCCATCGGCCTCGTTCACGCCGATGACCAGCGGGCGTATGCCGTAAATGTCGCGAAACGCGAGCAGGCCGTAACCCGCGATGATCGCAACGATCGCATAAGCGCCCTGGCAGCGCTGATGCACGCCGGATACCGCATCGAAGATGGTTGCCGCATCCAGGCGCAACCCTTTGGACTTGGACTGCAACTCATGCGCCAGCACGTTCAGAAGCACCTCGGAGTCGGAGTTGGTATTCACATGGCGCAAGTCCTGCACGAAAAGCTGCTTCTTGAGCTCCTCGGCATTGGTGAGATTGCCGTTGTGCCCCAGCACGATGCCGAACGGGGAATTCACATAGAAAGGCTGCGCCTCGTTGTGATCCACCGCAGAGCCCGCGGTCGGATAACGCACATGCGCGATGCCCGTATTGCCCTGCAAAGCGCGCATGTTGCGGGTGCGGAACACGTCGCGCACCAGTCCGTTTCCCTTGTGCAGATTGATGGTGTCGCCATTCATCGTCGCAATGCCTGCCGCATCCTGCCCCCGATGCTGCAAGACCTGCAAGCCATCATAGAGAAGCTGATTGGCTGGCGTATACGAGACCACTCCGAGTATGCCACACATGTTTTATTCCCAAGTATTAACGATAGTAATGGATGCGCTTTGCGACATTGTCCGGCAGCATGGGCCTGGCAAGCAGCGCCGCCTCTTCCGCCGTCCTGCTGAACTTCGCATGGCGCCAGAATGCCTGCTTTGGTATGTCCGTCATGCCGGCAAGCAATACCAGTATCAGGATGATCAGCGCCCCGCGCAACACGCCGAACAGTCCGCCCAGAAAACTGTCCAGCACGCCCAGCCCCGCGGCCTTGATGAGCTGCACGAAAATCCATACCAGCACCGCCCACAAAATCAGCGTCGCGACAAACACCAACACATAGGCCAATGCGGAACGCGCCTCATCGTTTCCGGGCAGCAAGGGTGCGACCTTTCCGGCAAGCTGCCAGCTCATCAGAAATGCCAGCGGCCAGCCCAGCAGAGACAGGACTTCGTGAACGAAGCCGCGCCACAATCCCAGCAACAACGACAACGAAACGACGCCGATTACGGCATAGTCAAAACCGGTCATTCAGCTTCCTTGACGACCGGATGCAGATCGTGCTTCTCCAGAGACTTGCGCATTGCATCGGCCTTGCCGCGATCCGCATATGGCCCGAGCCTTACCCTGGTCGTGCCGCCGACAACTTCCGTATACGCCTTGAATCCCATCGCCTTCAGCCTGTCCGCTTCCTGCTTCGCGGCCGCGGCCTTGGCAAACGCGCCTACCTGAACCACATATTTTGCGCTCTTTGCTCCCGGCTTGCTGGCCTCTACAGGCTTTGCTTCGACGGGTTTTGCCTCGATTGGTTTCACTTCTGCCGGTTTGGCTTCGACGGGTTTTGCTTCGGCAGGTTTCACTTCAACCGGTTTGGCTTCGGCGGGTTTCACTTCAACCGGTTTGGCTGCAATTTTCCCGACCGCGATCGCATGATTTTCGGTCACGGGCTGAATTGGCGCCACGGCTGAAACCGGGCTGACCGCGGAGGCCGCTTTCTCGGCATCGTCGGCCACCTTGGACAGCGCAACGCCTGGCACGAATTCGCCCGCCTTGTCCGGCGCGGGGATGCGCAAGTCGATATCCCGCCCGGTGACTTTGGGTTCGCGATCCAGCACCATGGGCAGGATGACCACCACGGAAATCGCAAGGGCTGCAGCGCCAATCAGGCGGCGTCGCGCGCGGCTCTTGATATTTCTTTCCTCTTCCGACTGTTGCTTTGCCATGGATTGAAGCCTTTAATTTCAGGGGATACGCCGCACCAGGCCGCCTTGCACCGCGGTCATCGCATGAGCCACCGTGTAGAACGATCCGAAGGCTGCGATTCTATCATTTTCACCCGCCACATTACAGGCATGCTTCAACGCTTCTTCCACATCGGCAAAACACAGAACCTCGCCGCGGACTCCCTTGCGCTTAAGCATCAAGGCCAGCTCGCCGCCTGTTGCACCCCGGGGTGCCGCGATGCCCGCGGCAAGCCAGGTATCGACATACGGATCGAGCGCGTCGATCACGCCCATTGCATCCTTGTCCTTCAACATCGCGAACACCGCATAGACATGCGGGCAGGGCGGAAGGTCCGCGAGATTCTGCGCCAGCGCGCGCGCGGCATGCGGATTGTGCGCCACATCCAGGATGATCTGCGGCCTGCCCGGCACGAACTGGAAGCGCCCCGCAAGCTGCACCTCCGTGAGCCCGCGGCGCACCGCCTCCATGCTCACCGGAAGACGATCCTTCAGCGCATCCAGCGCCGCCAGCACGGCACTTGCATTGTTCAGTTGAAATCTACCTCTTAACGCAGGGAAAGGAAGCGCGCTGCGCTTTGCGAGCTGACCCTGAAAATCCCATTGCCCCTGATGCGCCTTGAAGCCGAACTCGTGCCCGATGCGCCAGAGCACAGCGCCGATTTTTTCCGCGTGCTCCACGAGAGACTTGGGCGCCTCTTCTCCCGAGAAGATCGCCACACGATCCTTGCGAAAGATGCCCGCCTTTTCAAACGCAATCTTCTCTATCGTGTCACCCAGGTAATCCATGTGATCCAGGTCCACGCTGCTGACGATCGCGCAATCCGCGTCGAACACATTCACCGCATCGAGGCGCCCGCCCAACCCTACCTCCAGGATCGCGACATCGACTTTCTCTTCGATGAAAATCTGCATCGCAGCCAGCGTGCCGAATTCGAAATAGGTCAGCAGGATTTCTTTCCTGGCCTGCTCTATCCGTTCGAACGACGCGCAAAGCGCCTCATCGGAAACCGATTGCTTTGCGATGCGCACGCGCTCGTTGTAATGCAGAAGATGCGGAGAGGTATAACAGCCCACCCGGTATCCTGCGGCATGAAGCATCGACTCCAGCATCGCGCACACCGAACCCTTGCCGTTGGTGCCTCCCACGAGGATGAGAGGAAAAACAGGATCGAGGCCCATCCGCCTCTTCACCTCCTCCACGCGTTCAAGGCCCAGCGCGATGGTCTTGGGATGCAGCGATTCGAGATAGGAAAGCCAGTCGGCCAAGCTTGCGATCATTGATAGCGGTTACAACTCTACGCCGAATTTGCGAAGCAAGGGCAGCATCAGGGCATAACACGCCGCTGTGGCGACTGCCGACAGCGCCAGACTCAGCCAGAACCCAAGCCCGTTTCTGATCAACAGCGGCAAAAGCAGAAACAACACCAGCGAAGGCAATACCAGCCAGAATACCTGGCCTGAAAGTTCGGCGATGCGAACAGTTTCAGCGCCCTCGGCATGCATCCAGATGAATGCCAGAAGCGATGTCAGAGGCAGGGATGCGATCAATGCGGCAAAACCCGGACTGCGCTTTGCAATTTCGGTGATCGTTGCGATGATGATCGCCGACACCATCACCTTGACTGCATAGTAGAGCATCTAGGCCGCCGCAGGTTCCGCCACCGCAGGCTGGCGGGTGAGCAGAGTGATCAGCGTGGCAAGCTGGTTTCTCATCTCGCGCCGGTCTATGATCATGTCCACCGCGCCGTGTTCGAGCAGGAATTCCGCGCGCTGGAATCCTTCGGGCAATGTTTCTCTCACCGTCTGCTGGATCACGCGCGCGCCGGCAAACCCGATCAGCGCGCCGGGCTCCGCGATCACCACATCCCCCATGAACGCGAAGCTTGCGGACACGCCGCCCATCGTGGGGTCGGTCAGCACCGAGATGAAGGGCAGCCTGCCTTCGGACAACTGGGTCAGCGCGGCGCAGGTCTTGGCCATCTGCATCAGAGACAGCAGCCCTTCCTGCATGCGCGCGCCGCCGCTTGCCGCAAAACAGATGAACGGGCATTTCTGCTCGAGTGCGATCTGCACGCCGCGCACGAAGCGCTCGCCGACCACCGAGCCCATGGAGCCGCCCATGAAGTTGAACTCGAACGATGCCGCAACGACCGGAACCGATCGTATCGCGCCCTGCATCACCACCAGCGCATCGTCTTCATCGGTGCTCTTTTTCGAGGCAGCCAGCCGTTCAGAATACTTGCGGCTATCTTTAAATTTCAAGGTATCCACAGGCAGCACTTCGGCGCCGATCTCGAAGCGCCCCTCGCCATCGAGCAGCCAGTCCAGCCTTGCGCGCGCCGAAATTCGGTGGTGGTGATGGCACTTGGGACAGACGCCCAGATTCTTTTCGAGATCGGAATGATAAAGCACTTCCTCGCAGGAAGGGCACTTGCTCCAGAGCCCTTCCGGCACATTCTTCTTTGCATCACCCTCGCGACGATTGATCTTGGGCGGCAGCATCTTTTGAAACCAGCTCATATCTTTTCCTTATGACTTCCAGCCTTACGGCATATCTTCACATCAGGCCCGATCGACAGCCTGTTTAAGTTCCATGATCAGTGCGCCGACGTTGGCAAGCACGTTTTGCTCGGTCGATGCCTCGATCACCTGAACGATGCGGCTGCCTACCACCACGCCATCGGATAGCTTCGCCACCGCCTCTGCGGTCGCCGCATCGCGTATGCCGAAACCCACGCCTATCGGAAGCTTGATGTGTTTACGCAACCTGGGAATTTTCTGTGCTATGTCGGAAAGATCCAGATTTCCCGCACCCGTCACCCCTTTTAATGAGACGTAATACACATAGCCTCTGGCAAGCTTGGCGACTTTTTCGATGCGCTCCTCGTTGGTGGTGGGCGCCAAAAGAAATATCGGATCTATGCCGTGGCGCTGCAAATGCAGAAATGCGTCATGGCTCTCCTCGGGGGGGAAATCCACCGTCAGCGCACCATCCACTCCGGCCTCCTCGCAGCGCCTTGCAAAATTTTCCCAGCCCATCGCCTCAATCGGATTGCCATAGCCCATCAGAACCACCGGGGTGGCGGCATTCTTTTTTCTGAATTCGGCCACCATCTCCAGCACGCCCTTGAGCGTCATGCCGCGTTTCAGCGCGCGTTCGGATGCGCGCTGTATCACGGGGCCATCCGCCATCGGATCGGAAAAAGGCACGCCCAGCTCGATCACGTCCGCACCGTTGTCCGCCAGCGCATGCATCAGCGGCACCGTGAGCTCAAGGCTCGGGTCTCCCGCGGTGAAGAACGGAATCAGCGCGCGACGCTTTTGCGCTGCGAGCTTGTCGAATGTCGATTGAATCCGGCTCATAGTGTGATCCCCGAAAGGCGCGCCACGGTATTGATGTCCTTGTCTCCTCGCCCGGACAGATTCACCAGCAGCACCTTGTCACGACCCATCGAAGGCGCGATCTTTGCCGCATGCGCCAGAGCGTGACTGGATTCCAGCGCGGGGATGATGCCTTCGAAGCGGCACAGGTCGTGAAACGCCTTCATCGCCTCTTCGTCGTCGATCGCAACATACTGCGCGCGTCCCATGTCCTTCAGCCAGCAATGCTCGGGCCCCACGCCGGGATAATCGAGCCCCGCCGAGATCGAATGCGTCTCTATGATCTGGCCGTTCTCATCCTGCATCAGATACACCTTGTTACCGTGCAGCACGCCTATCTTGCTGTTCGAGGTCAGGGGCGCTGCATGGGCACCGCTGTTGATGCCGTGTCCTCCGGCTTCAACGCCGATGATCTGCACCGACTTTTCCTCGATGTAGGGATAGAAAAGCCCGATCGCATTGGAGCCTCCGCCCACGCAGGCGATCACCGCATCGGGCTGGCGGCCTATCATCTCGGGCATCTGCACCTTCGCCTCGTTGCCGATCACGCACTGAAAATCGCGCACCATCATCGGATAGGGATGAGGGCCTGCCGCAGTGCCGAAAATATAGAACGTGCTCTCGACGTTGGTGACCCAGTCGCGTATCGCTTCGTTGCATGCGTCCTTGAGTGTTTTGGAGCCGCTTTCCACGGGCACCACATTCGCACCCAGGAGCTTCATCCTGTACACGTTGGGCGCCTGGCGCACGATGTCTTCGGCACCCATGTAGACCACGCATTCCATGCCGTAACGCGCGGCCACCGTCGCGGTCGCAACACCATGCATGCCCGCACCCGTCTCCGCAATCACGCGCTTCTTGCCCATGCGGCGGGCGAGCAGCGCCTGACCGATCGCATTGTTGATCTTGTGCGCGCCGGTGTGGTTCAGATCCTCGCGCTTCAGATAGATTTGCGCCCCGCCCAGTCTGTCCGACCAGTTCTTTGCGTGATAGATCGGGCTTGGGCGGCCCACATAGTGTTTCAGTTCATAGGCGAACTCGGCCTTGAATTCCGGATCGTTCCGGTAACGCAGATACTGGGTGCGCAACTCTTCCACCGCGGGGATCAGGGTCTCCGCCATGTAGATGCCACCGAATGGGCCGAAATGGCCCGCGCTGTCTGGATAATCGTACATCTATTTATCTAACCTCTTGTAGTCCATGCGCATGACTTCATGCATGAAGCCTGCGATTTTTTTCGCGTCCTTGATGCCTTTTGACGCCTCGACGCCGCTCGACACATCCACCGCATACGGCTGCACGCTGCCTATCGCGCCCGCGACATTTCGCACATCCAGGCCGCCCGAGAGGATCAGCGGCAATGGCAGATTACGCGGGATCAACGTCCAGTCAAACACCGCACCCGTGCCGCCCGGCACGCCTTCCACATGCGCATCCAGCAGCAAGCCCTGAGCCTCGTCGAAAAGTGCTGCCCATTGTATCAAATCCACGCCCGGCTTTACGCGTATAGCCTTGAGATAGGGCTTCTGGAATTGCCCGCAGTATTTTGGCGTCTCGTCGCCGTGAAACTGCAACAGGTCCAGAGGCACCCGCGCCAGCACTTCGCGCACCGCGTCCACACTGGCGTTCACGAACAATCCGACCGAGCTTATGAAAGGTGGCAATGCGGCGACGATCCCTGCCGCGCTAGCGATGTCGACATGGCGCGGACTCTTCTCATAGAACACGAGGCCGATCGCATCAGCGCCGCTTGCCGCCACTGCGAGCGCATCCTCGATGCGCGTGATGCCGCATATCTTGACGCGCGTCCTGATTCCTCTTCCCGTTGGGACAACTCTTAGATTTTGCCTTCTGTCATCTGTCATCTGTCCTCCGACTGGGGCAATCTCCACTTCGCATCGTAATGTATGCGGCGCAAGTATAAACCATCCGGAGAGAACGTCGGCGCCGCCTTCCTGCGTTCCCTGCCTGCCAGCACCTCCGCAAGCCACGAGGGCGGATGCTTGCCCTTGCCCACATACACGAGGCAGCCCACCAGATTGCGCACCATGTGATGCAAAAACGCGTTGGCCGAAAAATCGAACACCAGCATCTCGCCCGCCTGCTGTATGTCGATGCGGCTGATGCATTTGACCGGCGACTTGGCCTGGCATTCCGCAGCCCTGAATGCGCTGAAATCGTGTTCTCCCAACAGGCATAGCGAGGCCTCCCGCATCGCCGCGATGTCCAGCGGCAGATGGAACCATCCGGCTCGCCCCGCGTGAACCGCAGACCGCACCGGGCGGTTGATCAGGAAATAACGATAGCTGCGCCCGACTGCCGAAAACCTGGCATGAAACGCTTCGGGCACTTCATGCGCCCAGCGCACCGCAATGCTGTCCGGCAATTCCGAATTCACGCCGCGCACCCAGGCGCTCAATGGCCTGACGGCGTCGGTATCGAAATGCACCACCTGCTCCAGCGCATGCACGCCGGCATCCGTGCGTCCGGCCGCCAGGATCGGGACGGGCGCGTCATTGATCCTGCCCAGCGCCTCCTGCAAGGCATCCTGAACAGTCGGCACATCCTCCTGGCTTTGCCAGCCGCAATAAGGCCTGCCGTCATATTCCACCCCCAGCGCGATCCTCATCGCATCGCCAGCCATGAAATCAGCAAAGCGCTACTCAAAAGCAGCGCATCCTGTGATGCGAAACGGTACATGGGCAATTCCAGCATCCTGTCTTCCGCTTTCAATTTCTCGTCGTCCGTTGCGAGGCTCATCAGGCTGTGTTTAAAGGATGCGGGGCGCAGCATGCCGGCTTCTGCGTAATACAGCGTCAAAGCCAGACGCACCGCCAGCCGCTCTCGCGACAATCCCAGCCATTGCAATGGCAAGACCAGCGCATGGATGCCCGCCATCAACTGCTGGCGATGCAGCCGGCTGAGCAACATCGCCAGCCCCGCCAAAGCCGCAAGCAGGCGTATAGCCTGCAGGCCACCGCCCGCCAGACCTTCGCGCGTCGGGCTCAACAGGGAGTCGAACAGAGCCTCTCCGGGAGTGGTATAGGCATAGATCAGCCACAATGAAATCATGAACCAGCGCGTGCGGCGCAAGAGCTGCTTTAATTTCTGGCGCGAATAAAGAAAGGCCAGGAACAGCACCAGGCCACTCAGGACCAGCAGACGCGTTGCAGGCAGAAACTGCATGGCAGCGACAAGCAGACACCAGGAAAGGATTTGCGTGGCAGGATGCAGCGTCACGGTTGAATCCGCCTCATGCCTGATAAACAAAAAACGGCAGCCCGATCCGAGCTGCCGTCGCATTCAGAGAGGGATCAGCCAAGTTGACCGATGAGCATTCTGGCTTCCTGTTGCTGAGCCGTATCGCCTTCCTGCATGACTTCATCGAGAATCTCGCGCGCGCCGATTTCATCTCCCATCTCCTGATACGCCTTGGCAAGATCGAGCTTGGTGGCGACCTCGTGCCAACGCTCGCCGTGTTCTCCCTCGGCAGTTTCAACCGCCTCGCCCGGCTCGTTCAAATCCAGACTGATGTCGGAAAGATCGATTGCATGCGGCGTCTTGGCAGGCTCCTCCTCCACGGGGAAATCCAGCATGAATTCTTCTTCGGCTTCCTTGCTTGAAGGTTCCGCGGCGGCTTTTTCCGCAGGTGCCGTGGGCAAATCGAAAATCAGATCATCGAGCACCGGCAGCGCCTCTTCCTTCTGGGGCTCTGGCTGCTTGCCGTAAATATCAAAATCCAGCAGCTCGCTTAGCATGTGATGCTCATCCGAAGTCACATCAAGATCCATGCCGCCCTGCTGTATGGCTGAAACCTCCGAACCCGGCGCTTCCTTCTGAATGGGCTGGGTCACATCGAAGTCGGGTGCTTCCTTCTGAATGGGCTGGGTCACATCGAAGTCGGGTGCTTCCTTCTGGATGGGCTGGGTTACATCGAAGTCAGGCGCTTCCTTCTGGATGGGCTGGGTTACATCGAAGTCCGTGGTCGCAGCCGGTTCAGGCATCTCAAACTCGGACTCTTCCTCGTGTGCGGGTTGGGTCACATCGAAATCGATCGTCCCCGGCTCTTCGCCTTCGTCGGCAGCCTCATGCTCAGTCTCCGCTTCAAGCGCAGGCATCTCACTCAACGCCTGCGTCAACCGCGTTGCGCTGTCCGTGTCTTCGAGCCTTGCTTCCTGCTGGGGTTCCGCCTTGAGCAGTTTCTGGCCCAGAATCTCGGCTTGCTGTATTGCCTCAACATCGCCCGACTCTTTCAGCATCTGGGCAATATTCCCGAACGCCGCCGCATCCTGGCGATTTGCATATATGCCCAGCAATTTCAGATGCAGCTGGTGGTTGTCAGGCGAGTGCTGCAGGGCATCCTTCAACACCTCCTCGGCCTGTTCGTCCCGGCCGAAATTGAGGAAAAGATCCGCCTCGCTGATCGGGTCCACATCGTCTGGTTGATGCGCCTCATCCTCTTCATGAACGGCAGGCGTTGTGAAATCTCCTGTATCCGGGGAAGGTATTACCGGGCTCGTCAACTGTCCGGTGATCACACCAAGCTCATCATCCGCCTTAGGCGCAACTTTCTTGCGCCGGCCAGCGGCAATGCCCAGCGCACCCAGCGCAACCACCAGGGCAGCTCCCTAACCCAGATACAGTGGAGAAGCCAGAATCTGATCCGTCAGAGTAGGCTCAGGCACGACAGCCGGCTTGACTGGCTTGGCCGGTTTGACAGCACTTGCCGGTTTGACAGCACTTGCAGGTTTGACCGCACTGGCCGGTTGAACTGCGCTGGCCGGTTGAACCGCACTGGCCGCTTGAACCGCACTGGCCGCAGCGACATTGCTTGCCGCCGCAGCATCAGACTTGAGTTCGGCCAGACGTTTCATGTCCTGAAGATTATACTCCAGCAGCGCCTTGCCCGCCTTTTCTTCCTCGACCGGCTTGGCTTTTGGTATCTCATCTTCAGG
>VFSW01015014.1_pt1 | contig 10671 bp, 11 predicted proteins | sample 5358111 | NCBI WGS metagenome assembly VFSW01 (sample SAMN11554181, study PRJNA540505) | mine drainage metagenome | isolation source: sediment from site ElyBrook_90M | place: USA: Ely Copper Mine, Vershire, VT | collected 2017
GGCTGGATCCCAGTCACGGCGGCGTTAACCTCGGCTTTCCCGTGAACCGATAGCCTCCGTCGAGGCAGAGTCCGCCCCCCGACAACTTTTCACCCAAATATTTTGGAAAAGGGAGCAACGCGATGACTGCCGCAACGCCCGCCGACCCCGCGCGGGGAGCAGAGGTCTATGCCAACGACCGGGCGCACGTCTTCCACTCCTGGTCGGCCCAGAAGGCGCTCAAGCCGATGGTGATCGCCGGCGCCCAGGGCTGCTACATGTGGGACTACGACGGGAACCGGTACCTGGACTTCTCCAGCCAGCTGGTGAACATCAACATCGGCCACCAGCACCCGAAGGTGGTCGCGGCGATCGCCGAGCAGGCGGGGAAGCTGGCCACGATCGCGCCGCAGCACGCGAACGAGGCGCGGGGCCAGGCGGCCAAGCTGATCACTGATCTCGCGCCCGAGGGCATGAACAAGGTGTTCTTCACCAACGGCGGCGCGGACGCGAACGAGAACGCGATCCGGATGGCGCGGCTGCACACCGGACGCCCCAAGGTGCTCAGCTTCTACCGCTCCTACCACGGCAACACCGGGTCTGCGATCAACGCGACGGGTGACCCCCGGCGGTGGCCGAACGAATTCGCCGACGGCCACGTGCACTTCTTCGGCCCGTACCTGTACCGGACGGCGTTCTGGGCCACCACGCCGGAGCAGGAGGCCCAGCGGGCGCTTGAGCACCTGGAGCAGGTGATCGCGTTCGAGGGGCCGTCCACGATCGCGGCCATCCTGCTGGAGACGATCGTCGGAACGGCCGGCGTCCTGATCCCGCCGCCCGGCTACCTGGCCGGGGTGCGGGCGCTCTGCGACAAGTACGGGATCGTCTACATCGCCGATGAGGTGATGTGCGGGTTCGGCCGGGCCGGTAGGTGGTTCGCGTTCGAGCTCTTCGACGTGGAGCCGGACCTGATCGTCTTCGCCAAGGGGTCGAACTCCGGTTACGTGCCGACCGGCGGGGTGATTATTTCCGACCCGATCGCGGCGACCTTCGATGACCGGGTCTTCCCCGGCGGGCTGACCTACTCCGGGCACCCGCTGGCGATGGCCTCGATCGTGGCCACGATCTCGGCCATGCGCGAGGAGGGCGTGATCGAGAACGCGGCCAGGGTCGGTGAGACCGTGCTCGGTCCTGGCCTGCGGGAGCTGGCCGAGCGGCACCCGGTGATCGGCGAGGTCCGCGGGGTCGGGGTGTTCTGGGCGCTGGACCTGGTGTCGAACCGGGAGACGCGCGCGATGCTGGCGCCGTACGGCGGCTCGTCGGAGGCGACGAACAAGCTGATGGCGGAGTGCAAGGCGCGCGGGATGATCCCGTTCATCAACTTCAACCGGCTGCACGTGGTGCCGCCGTGCGTGATTACCGACGCCGAGGCCAAGGAGGGCCTGGCCATCCTGGACGAGGCCCTCGCCGAGGCCGACGCCTTCTACGAGGGGTAAGCCGCTGCTTTCATGGAAACGTCCGCCCGGGGCGGCGCGCTACTCGGTGCGGAGCACTGAGGCGGTCCCGCTCCGGGCGGCCCAGGCCGCCGGGAGGAGTGCCCCGGCCATCGCGATCACGACTCCGGCCAGCGCCAGAGCGGCTGGCTCCCAGGCCCGGTAGACGTTCAGGAAGCTGGCTGGCAGGCGGGCCGGTGCCCGCTATGGCGCCCATGATGGGCACGGCATCGTGAACGGCCATCGGTCCGGCAGGTCCTCGCCGAGGCGGATCGCCTCAATGAACATGGGATCACCCGCCGGGAACGCTGGGGCACCGGCGCCGCCTGTACTTCGGCTCCTCGGCCATGGATCAAGGGCGGGCGATGACGGTGCGTCGCATGACCGTGGGACGATTTCGGAAGAACATTGGCGACGGTTTCGGAAAATCAGGTAGCCTGAGTCCATGGCCCCTAGACTTTCCGGCATCGTCGGGCGTCGGCTTGGCGCTACCTTGCGGGCTCGGCTGAGCGGATTTCCGGTCGTGGTACTCGCTGGTGCCAGGGCAGTTGGCAAGTCAGTCTTGCTGCGCCAGCTAGCTGATGAGACTGGTGTCACTGTCATCGACCTGGACGATCTCGACACCAGGACGCTTGCCGCGGCGGACCCGGCGACGTTCGCCAGCGGACCGGCCCCGGTGTGCATTGACGAGTTCCAGCATGTGCCGCAGATCCTGGACGCGATCAAGGCGGAGCTGAATCGCAAGAGCGAGCCAGGCCGGTTCGTCCTGACCGGGTCGACCCGGTACGAGGCGCTGCCACGTGCGGCCCAATCCCTGACCGGACGCGCGACCGTCGTGCCGGTCTGGCCGTTGTCACAGGGTGAGATCGACGGCGTCCGTGAAGACCGCGTCGAGCGCCTGCTCGCGGGCGAGGCTCCCGCACCGGCGGCGTCCACCGGACCTACCAGCGGCGAGGAGTACGCCGAGCGCGTGCTGGCGGGCGGATTCCCGCAGGCCCTGGCCATCCCCGAGCAGCTGCGCGGACAGTGGTTCGCCGACTACGTGTCCCTGGTGTGCGAACGTGATGTGCTGGCCATCTCGCGCGTGCGGCAGCGCGCCCAGTTGCCCCGCCTGCTGACTAGGCTGGCCGGGCAGACCGCGCAATTGCTGAACGTCTCCGACGCGGCAAAGTCGGTCGGGCTTGAGGTCTCAACCGCCGAGAACTACACCATGTTGCTCGAATCGGTGTTCCTGGTCCACCGTCTCCCGGCATGGGGAACCACGCTGGGGGCCAAATCGGGCGCGCTGCCCAAGCTACACCTCGTCGACTCCGGGGTAGCCGGCCAGATGACCAGGATCACCGCGGCGAAGCTGGCCCGCCGGCTGCCGCAGACTCTGACCGAATACGGCCACCTCCTGGAGACCTTCGTGGTTAACGAGGTCCTCAAGCAAGTGAGCTGGTCCGCCGAGCCGGTGGTGACCGGGCACTGGCGAGATCGTGGCGGCGAGGAGGTCGACCTGGTGCTGGAGCGGCCAGACGGAGGCGTGGTCGGGATAGAGGTAAAAGCGGCCTCGCAGGTCCGCCCGGGCGACGCGTCGGGGCTGGCCGCGCTGGCCAGGCGGATCGGCGATCGCTGGCTGACCGGCGTGGTCTTCTATACAGGACGGCACACCGCAAGCCTCGACCCCGCGCTGAACATCTTCGCGCTGCCGATCGACGCGCTCTGGAACTAGCGGGCGGCTACCTGCCCGGCGCCTAGAGACCGCTGAAGGCGTGCTCCAGGATGCCCAGGCCCTCGTTGAGCAGTTCCTCGCCGACAACCAGCGGGGCAAGCGTCCGCCAGTCGGTGATCATGGTCAGCCCGCCGTTGCTGGAATCGAAGATATCGCCCGCGATCCGCGTTCGTTGCGCGGTGGGCGGGTGCACCGACGCCGGGGCGAAGCAGGCCAGCCCCGGCCGTCACCGGACCGGGAGAGGGCAGCGCCTCCCGGCCCGGATCGCGGACGCGCCTGGGCTCAGTGGCCGAGCAGCGGGGTGAGGCTCCTCACCTGGTTGCTGTCGCCGGCCAGCTGCAGGTAGCCCAGCTGGAAGATGTCTTCCACGGTGCGCAGCAGTGAGTAGTGGTTGTAGGGGGTGGGATCGACCACGTGCCCGTGGACGTGACCGGAGATTACGATCATCGGCACCTGTGCCCCGCCGAAGACGGCTCCTCCGGCCGCTGGGGCCAGGTCGCCTCCGGAAACATCGACGGGGTTGACGGGCGGGTTAGCGAGGATCGGGCTGTCGCAGCAGCCCGCTGTGCTCTCCGGCCCGTACGGCGAGACGTTCGAGAAGCCGCCCTCGTCCCAGGTGATGAAGATGACGGAGTTGCGGTTCCAGGCCCTGCTGTTCATGATCGCGCTGACCCACTGCTGAAGGAACGCGTCCCCCTGCTGGTAACCCTGGGCGGACGGGCCTGACCCGGCCGACGGGTATGTGCACGCCGGGCCGCTCATGCCGTGCATGTCGTTGCAGATGTTCGGGGTGATCCAGGCAAACTGGGGAACATTGTTGCTCGCCAGGTCCGCGGTCAGCTGGGTCAGCGGGACAACCTTCTTCGCTCGGGCCGGATTGTTGTAGACATCGGGATAGAGCAGGAACGGGTCGTGCTTGAGCAAGTACAACGCGTTACCCGAGCCTGGCGGCGAGGCGGTGTAGTCCGCCGAGGCTCCGAGGAATCCGGGGTAGGGCAGCCCCTCCATATAGCCTTTCCACGAAATGCCCGCGGCCTCGAGCTGGTCGACGATGTTCTGGTGGTCGAGCACGGCCGCCTGGGCGACATCATCGCTGTTGCTGCCCCACGTCGACCCGCTGGTCGCGGCGATGTAATTGGGCAGGCTGGGGTGGGTCACGCCGAAATAGTTGGTCGCCAGGCCGTAGGTCGCGGCCAGGTGGCGAATGTACGGATCGTTCGTGTTGCCCGGGTTCAGCAGCTCGCTGGAGCCCGCGTTCTCCATCATGATGATGAACACGTGGGTCTGTGCGGGGTTGTTCGGTTTTGCCCCGGTCGTGCCGGCCGAGGCGCTTGCCAGCGACGACAGGGCCAGTACGGAGGCGAGTCCTCCGGCCGCTGCGGCGGCGATATACCTGATTCGCATGTTTCGTCCCTTCCAGAGCCAATGGCCATGCACCATCTGCCCCAGGTGAGTTAATGAGGCACGACCGGATTGTTCCACCGCTTCGCCCGGAATGCCATGGCATGCCGGTAATGATGAGTCACCTGGCGATGAAACGCCGGAGTCTGAGCTGGGTCGGCCAGGACTCCGGCCCCGGATCACTGGTTAATGGGCGGGCGATCGAGCGCACGATTGCGAGCGCTTGGGTCCCGTACCTGGGTGCCATTTCCCGGATGCTGGGGTCAATCACGGACCCGGACCTGCGTCCACAGCCCCATAAGTGACGTCATGCCGTTCGCCATGACCTGCCCGAGCTCGTCTTCGCCGCCGCGGACCCAGTTGTCGGCCAGCCATCCTTCGGCGAATCCCGACTCCATCGCATAGGCGCTGAACCCATGCCGTTCGGCCAGGTAGCGCGTCAGCCGGTGACGGAGCTGGAAGAACTCGCGGTTGTAATGCACGCTCTCGCCGATCGCCACTACCCGTGCGCCGCCGATCGCCCGGTCCAGCCATCCGAGGTCATCAAGCGCTCCGGACGGGTCCAGGGTGCGCAGCGGCATCACCGCCTCGTCACTCAGCCGGGCCGGCGCCGTCGGCGTGTTCGTGGCCACTTGAGCCCCGGTCTTGCTTTCCCAATTTTGGGAACTGTACCAGATATGGGATCGTCTAGGGGTGGATCCGATTGACCTGCTCCTGCACCCGATCCGGCTGCGCATCGTGCACGCCATGTCCGGCTGCCGCACTCGCACCACGTCCGACCTGTGCGCTCGGCTGCCCGACGTCCCCAAGACCACCGTGTACCGGCACGTCGGCCTGCTAGCCGAAGGGGGAGTGCTGGAAGTCGCCGGTGAACGGCGGGTGCACGGTGCCGTCGAACGCCACTACCGGCTGCGCCGGGATCGGGCGGTGATCGACGCCGGCGCGGCCGCGTCGATGTCCCTGGACGACCACCGCCGCGGCTTCGCTGCCGCCATGGCCGCGCTGCTCGCCGAGTTCAAGGCCTACCTCGACCGGGACGGAGCCGACCCGGCCGCCGACTACGTGGGCTACCGGCAGGGCACCCTATGGCTCAGCCCCGACGAGCTCGCCGAGATGATCGGCGCGATGCGCGACGTCCTCGCGTCAAGAACGGGCAACCAGCCCGCACCTGGCCGGAGCCCGCACCTGCTAAGCATGATCTTCTTCCCGGCCGAGGAACCCCTCGGCACCGACTGGCGACCTAGGTAGCCAGTCCCAGCGGCGAGGCCGCAGGGAAGCAGTCATCGCGGCCAGTCCTGTCACCGGTGGCTATCACCGGTGGCTACAGCTGGCTGAAGGCGCGCTCCAGGATGCCGAGACCCTCGTTGAGCAGTTCCTCGCTGATCACCAGCGGGGGCAGGAACCGCAGCACATTGCCGTAGCTACCGCAGGTGAGCACGATCAGGCCGGCCTGATGGCAAGCCTTCGCGACCGCCGAGGCCGCAGCCGGGTTGGGCTCGATCGTGCCGGGCTGGACCAGCTCGATCGCGATCATCGCGCCCCGGCCCCGGACCTCGCCGATCACCGGGTAGGACTCGGCCAGCTTCCGCAGCTGCGGCAGCATGAGGTCGCCGATCCGGCGCGCGGTGGCCGGCAGGTCCTCCTTGGTCATGGTCTCGATCGCGCCGAGCGCCGCGGCGCACGCGACCGGGTTGCCACCATAGGTGCCGCCCAGGCCGCCGGCGTGCGCGCTGTCCATGATCTCGGTCCGGCCGGTCACGCCGGCCCGCGGCCGGCCGCCGGCGCTGCCCTTGGCGGTGGTGACCAGATCCGGGACAACGCCCTCCTGGTCACAGGCGAACCAGTCCCCGCTCCGGCAGAACCCGGACTGGATCTCGTCGGCGATGAAAACGATCCCGTTCTGCCGGCAGAATTCGGCCAGGCCGGGCAGGAAACCCGGCGGCGGCACGATGAAACCGCCCTCGCCCTGGATCGGCTCGATCACCACCGCGGCGACCCGGTTCTCCCCGACCTGGGTGTGGATCAAGCCGGTGACCACGTCGAGCGCCTCAGCCGCGCATCGCTCCGGGCCGCCGGGCCAGCGGAACGGGTAGGCCATCGGCACCCGGTAGACCTCGCCGGCGAACGGGCCGAAGCCGTCCTTGTACGGCATGTTCTTCGCGGTCATCGCCATCGTCAGGTTGGTCCGGCCGTGGTAGGCGTGGTCGAAGACCACCACGGCCTGCCGGCCGGTGTACTGGCGCGCGATCTTGACGGCGTTCTCGACCGCCTCGGCGCCGGAGTTGAACAGCGCCGACCGCTTGTCGTGGGTTCCCGGCGTGAGCTGGTTGAGCTGCTCGCAGACCTCCACGTAGCCCTGATACGGGATCACCATGAAGCAGGTGTGGGTGAACTGCGCCACCTGCTCGGCGACCCGAGTCACCACGAGCTCGGCGCTGTTGCCGACCGAGGTGACCGCGATTCCCGAGCCGAAGTCGATCAGCGAGTTGCCGTCTACATCGATCAGGACGCCGCCGCCGGCGGCGGTGACGAAGATCGGGAGTACGTGAGAAAGGCCACGGGCGACGCTGCCCTGCCGCCGCTCCATCAATTCCCGCGATCGCGGGCCGGGAATCTCGGTGGCCAGATGCCGTTGCTGCGCGAGGGCAGGACCGCCCGCTGGGTTGATGCTCATAGGCGAAGGATAGACCGGCCGTTGGATCGCCGCGGGAGCGGCCGGCAGCGACGTTCGCGGTACCAGGCTGCGTTCCTGAGCTGGACCTTTTCCCAAATGAAGTTGGTTTTATGAATGTTCTCTGGTCCGCGGGGAAGTGTGCTGGCGCGCCTCGCGGATCTGGCGGCCCTGGCTGAAACCGATCCGGCCACGCCTTGGCGGCGGTCCGCGGCCGATGTGCCGTGCGCACGCGGTTTCGTTGCCACAGATAGTCACTGAGCTGGCGTTTTATCCATATCAAGATGATTTAGGAGTGCTTTCGTTACTATCGGGCACAGCGGTATGGCCGCCCCGGAATGGAGGACGACCGATGCTCACCCAGGATTGGTTCAGGACTCGTAGCTTTAGCTACCGCGAATTGGGCTGCCCGCATGAGCTGGGCCGCCGTAAGCAGGAGCGCGGGATCTCGGTATCGCTGATCTTGCCGACCGCCAACGTGGCCGGCACGATCACATCGGTCCTCGACGAGGTCAGCTACCTGCGCAACCCTGGAATAGAGCTGATCGACCAGGTCATTGTGGTCGACGCGGATTCCACCGACGGCACCGTGGATCTGGCCGGAAGGTACGACGTCGAGATCTATTCGGAGAATGGGCTGCTGCCCGAGTATGGCCCGGCCCGCGGCAAGGGCGACGCGATGTGGCGGGCGCTATCGAAGGCCACCGGCGACATCGTGGCCTTCGCCGACACCGACACCGTGAATTTCACCAGGCGGCTGGTAACCGGCGTGGTCGGCTGCCTGGTCGCGGAGGAGGACATCCAGTTCGTGAAGGCCGCCTATCGCCGGCCATTCACCTCCGGCTCGGTAGCGGTAACCGACGGCGGCGGGCGGGTGACCGAACTGGCGGCCAAGCCGGTACTGAATCTCTTCTTCCCTGAGCTGGCCGGTTTCGTCCAGCCGCTGGCCGGCGAATTCGCCGCTACCAGGAAGCTGCTGTACTCCCTGCCGTTCCTCAGCGGCTACGCCGTCGAGATCTGCATGCTGATCGACGTGCTGCACGCCTGCGGCCTGGACGGCATGGCGCAGATTGACGTCGGCATGCGGAAGAACCGGCACCAGGATCTCGGCGACCTGAGCCGGATGGGCTACTCGGTGCTGCGCGCGGCGGTCATTCGTGCGCTCCGGCTGAAGCCCGGCGGGGAAGCCGACTATCTGCATGCCGTGGCCGGCCCCGCCGGTCTGCTGCTAGAGGAATTCACCGCGTCGCTGGTCGAACGGCCGCCGATGCGCGAGGCGCTGGCTCATCACGGCGATCCGCCGCGGCCGAGCCTGCGGGCGGCGGCGATGATCTGAGTCTCGCTCAGCAGCACGGCAGCCGATGCCTTCGGTGGCCAGCCCGGCGGCGGCGCGCAGGCTCATCCGCAGGCCGTTCCCGAAGGTGACGATGGTCCGATCGTCGAGGTCTGCGGGATGACGTTGAGCCGGGCTCGTGCGGATGCGTTACGCCCCGGCCAATGCCGCGACGCGCCGGTGTGATCCGCTAGCGCCCTTCAGGTGATAGTCGCGATGACGCTTCCCTGCGGCACCTCCTTCCCCTCGCCGATCAGGACCGTGATGACTCCCGAGACCTCCGGGTAGACGTCGCCGTTTACCTTGTCCATGGCGACCTCGGCGACCAGGGTCTGCGGCGTGACCCGCTCGCCGGTCTCCACGAACCAGCTCGTGATCACGCCGATCGCGCCGTCGGCGGCCGACATCTTGGGGAAGAGCAGGTCGGTCACGCCTTGACGGCCTCCCTCACCGCGGCCCTGATCCGGTCTGGTCCCGGCAGCACCGCGTGCTCCAGCTCCCTGGCATAGGGGATCGGCACGTCTGGTACGCAGACCCGGGAGACGTGGCGGAGCAGGCCGGGATCGCGCTCGGCGACCGAGGCGATCACCTCGCCGGACATCCCGAAGGACCGGTAGTCCTCATCGACCACGATCAGGCGGCCAGTCTTGGTGACCGAGGCCACAATGGCGTCCCGGTCCAGCGGCACCAGGCTGCGCAGGTCGATCACCTCGACGCTGATGCCCTCTGGCTCGAGCTCCTCCGCGACGTCCAGGGCGTGGTGGACCGAGAGCGAGACCGTGACGATCGTGACGTCGCTGCCCTGGCGGGCGACCCTGGCCTTGCCGATCGGCACCTCGTAGAGGACCTCGGGGACCGGCCCGGTCGATCGCTTGTTCTTGGCCATCCAGCCGAGGCCCATGATCCCCTTGTGGAAGAGGTAGACCACCGGGTCGTCGCTGCGGATCGCCGCCGCCATGAGCCCCTTGGCGTCGTAGGGATTAGATGGCACAACCACTTTCATGCCGGGTAGGTGGGCGAACGTGCCCCAGAGCGTCTGGGAATGCTGCGCGCCGTCGGAGTACCAGCCGCCGGTGGCGGTCATCAGGACCATCGGGACCCGGACGTGGCCGCCGGACTCGAACGAGATCTTGGCCATGTGGTTGTAGATCTGGTCCATGCAGACGCCGAAGAAGTCGACGAACATCAGTTCGGCGATCGGCCGCATGCCCGAGATGGCGGCGCCGATGGCCGCCCCGATGAACGCCGTCTCCGAGATCGGCGTGTCCATGATCCGCTCGGGCCCGAACTTTGCGAGCAGGCCCTCGGTCGCCCCGAAGATGCCTCCGTAGACTCCGACGTCCTCGCCCATGACGAAAACGCGCGGGTCGCGCTCCATCTCCTGCGCGATCGCCTCCGAAATGGCCTTCGACGTGGTCAGCAGACGCCTGGTCTCGACAGCCATCGTGCGGCTCCTTGCGCTACGCGAAGACGTGCAGGAGGGCGGCCTCGGGCGCGGGGTACGGGCTCGAGCGGGCGAACTCGACCGCCTCGGCCACTTCCGCCCGTGCGGCTTCCCAGACCTGATCGACGTCGGCCTGCGTCATGGCCCCCGACTCGATCAGCTGGCGCTCGAAGCGCCGGATCGCGTCGCGCTGGGTGACGGTCTCCATCTCCGCCTTGGTGCGGTAGAGCTGCGGGTCGCCCTCGAAGTGCCCCAACAGCCGGTCGGTCTTGATCTCGATCAGTGACGGCCCCGCACCGCGGCGGGCCCGGGCGACCGCCTCGCCGGCCGCCTCATACACGGCGACCGGGTCGTTGTCGCGGATGAGCACGCCGGGCATCCCGTAGGCGGAGGCTCGGTCGCTGTTGTTGGCGATGGCGGTCGCCTTGTCCTTAGGCACGCTGATGGCCCAGGCGTTGTCCTCGCAGACGAACACGACGCCCAACTTCCACAGGGCCGCGAGGTTGAGCGATTCGTGGAAGGCGCCCTGGTTGGCGGCCCCCTCGCCGAAGAACGAGACGGCGATGTCGTCGCGTCCGAGCTTCTTGAAGGCCAGGGCGTGCCCGACCGCCGTGGGCATGCCCTCCGCGATGATCC
>VFSW01015015.1_pt1 | contig 10670 bp, 13 predicted proteins | sample 5358111 | NCBI WGS metagenome assembly VFSW01 (sample SAMN11554181, study PRJNA540505) | mine drainage metagenome | isolation source: sediment from site ElyBrook_90M | place: USA: Ely Copper Mine, Vershire, VT | collected 2017
AATCAACATATTAACCAAACCGCCGCGCGGTGCAACACGTCGCTGGCCGGCAGACACGAACCGGCACCCAAAGAGCCGGCGGCGCACTTATCGTGGACCGTTTGCTGCGATGCCATGTCAGACGCAGATGGAGCAGCAATGTTCACCTGGTTGGAAGATTGCTCACGACAGCAGGCTCGACCAAAGTCCGTCGACTCAGCAGTATGTCCAAGGTCCGGCTGCCATCTTCTTTACGTTGACTGTTGCAGTGCTGCACGCCAGCACTGTGGTGGCCTTCAAGGCGGGTTTTGCGGGCAAGTCGGCGCGGATTACCGGGGTCTGCCAACCCTGCTTCAACGTTTCTTGCGGCCGGCTTTGCTACCGCGTGCGGCAGCACGCCGCTGCGGCACATCTGACTTCTGGCGGACGCTGTGCGCTGCGCGGCGACCAGCCCGCGGTTCCTGTGCCACGGGCACATAGCCGACGCTACGCAGCAATTCCGCCGCCGCCGGGGCATCCATGTCTTCCCAGCGCCTGGGACGCAAGCTGCGCGGCAAGGGCACAGGCCCGTAGCGAACCCGGATCAGCCGGCTCACTTTCAACCCCACCGCCTCCCATAGCCGGCGTACTTCGCGATTACGCCCTTCCTTGAGCGTGACGTGGTACCAATGATTGGCACCTTCACCGCCGGCATCGGTTATGCTGTCAAAGCGCGCCAACCCATCGTCGAGCTCGATACCGTCATGCAGCCGTTGTAACGTGTCCGGCTGCACCCTGCCCAGAACACGAACAGCATATTCGCGTTCAATGCCGGCGCTCGGGTGCATAAGTCGATTAGCGAGCTCGCCGTCGGTCGTCAGAAGGATCAGCCCCTGGGTATTGATGTCCAGGCGGCCGACTGCAATCCAGCGGCCATTTCGCAGTACCGGCAGGTGATCGAAGATGGTGAGGCGCCCTTGCGGATCGGAGGTAGTACAGATCTCGCCTTCCGGCTTATTGTATAGAAGGATACGACGCTTCGCCCCGAGCATCAGGCCGGCCGACAACGGCTGGCCGTCAACGCGAATCAGTTGACCCGGCCGCACCCGGTCGCCACGGGACGCCGAGGCGCCGTCGATCGAAATCCGGCCTTCTTCGATCCAACGTTCCATTTCACGGCGCGAACCGATGCCGGCGCGCGCCAGGACCTTGTGCAGCTTTTCTCCCTCCGGTGCCGGTGCGCTGACGCCGCGCGCCACCTTTTTCGCACCGCTGCGATCAGTCGTGCTCACAGCTTCACCGCGGTCTCTCCCAGCAGGGGCTGCAGTTCCGCGTCTCCAGACCCAGCGGCGGCCGAGTCGTCGGTTCCTGCGCCCAGTTGGGCCACAGATTGCGCCCTAAATTCCTGCACCTCACCAGCCTCGTCACCCATTTGCTCCACTTCCTCGACACGGGCTTCGGCCTGCCCCTCAGCCTCCTCGCCTAAGCCGACGGCCGGCGTCTGCTCATCTTCCGGCAAGGCGAGATTCAGCTCAGCGCTGATCTTTTCCACATCGCGCAGCTCAGCCAGCGGTGGCAGCTCATCGAGACTTCTGAGGTTGAAGTGCTCCAGGAAACCGCGCGTGGTGCCATAAAGAGATGGACGTCCCGGAACTTCGCGTTGACCAACCTGCCGTATCCACTCGCGCCCGAGGAGAGTCTTGATGATTTCACTGCTGACGGCAACGCCGCGTATATCCTCGATTTCGCCACGCGTGACCGGCTGGCGATAGACGATGATCGCGAGCGTTTCGAGCAGTGCGCGCGAGTAGCGAATGGGTCGCTCCTCGGACAGACGTGCGACCCATTCGGTGTACCGCTCCTTGGTCTGCAGGCGATAGCCGTGGTCGATCTGGCGCAGTTCCATCGCGCGGCCGGCATAATCCTCATCGAGTTGCGCGAGTGCGGCCCGAATCTCCTCGCGCGAAGGCCGCGAACCTTCCGGAAACAACGACAGCATGCGATCAATGGTCAACGCCTGCCCAGCAACAAGCAGCGCGGCTTCGATGATGTATTTCAATTCGGTACTGGTATCGGTCATCAGGAAATCGCCTTAACGTGTATGGGCGCGTAAGGTTCGTTCTGCACCAGAATCAGAAGGTTTTCCTTCAGAAGCTCGAGAAGCGCCATGAACGTCACCACTACGCCCATTCTGCCCTCCTTCACGTCGAACAACGCCACAAAGTCCACAAAAGCCTCGGCGTTGACGCATCCCAGAATCCGGGTCATCCGCTCCCGCACCGACAATGCCTCCAGCATGACACGGTGATGCCGGTACATTTCCGCGCGCTGCAGCACTCCGCGAAAGGCGTCGAGCAGCTCAAACAGCGTGACATTCGGTTCCACGCGCCTGACCGGCTTGATATCGTTCTCGATGACCGCAAGATAGATTTCACGCCCGACGCGCGGTCGGTTGTCTATGTCCTCGGCTGCCTGGCGATAGCGCTCGTACTCCTGCAGGCGCCGCACCAGCTGCGCGCGTGGGTCTTCCTCTTCCTCTTCGCCCTCCGCCGTCTGCGGCAGCAGCATGCGCGATTTGATCTCCGCCAGCATCGCCGCCATTACCAGGTACTCGCCGGCGAGCTCGAGACGCACCCGGGTCATGAGTTCCACGTACTCCATGTACTGCCGCGTGACCTCCGCGATCGGAATGTCCAAGATGTCCAGGTTCTGCTTGCGAATGAGATAAAGCAGCAGGTCGAGTGGCCCCTCGAAGGTCTCGAGAATCACCTCCAACGCATCCGGCGGAATATACAGATCATGCGGCAGTTGCATCAGCATCTGACCCTGCACGATGGCAAGCGGCGATTCGCCCTGCTCCGGCACCTGATCCTCCTGCGCCGGCGCGCTCATCAACTATACCCCAGTCCCATGCTGCGACGCACGTCCGTCATCGTGTCTTCTGCGATATCGCGCGCCTTCCGGCACCCATCGGAAATGATGTTCTTTACCAGTGTGGAATCCTCAGCCAGGGCCTCGGCGCGCTCGCGGATGGGCTTGAGCTCGGCCAGCACGGCGTCAATGACTGGCTGCTTGCACTCCAGGCAACCGATGGCGGCGCGGCGACAGCCTTGCTGGACCCATTGCTGCACTTCATCTCCGGAGTAGACCAGGTGAAACTGCCAGACCGGACACTTGTCCGGATCGCCAGGATCGGCACGGTGTACACGCGCCGGATCCGTCGGCATGGTGCGGATCTTGCGGGTAACCTCGTCGGGCGCATCGCGCAGACCGATGACGTTGTTATACGACTTTGACATCTTCTGGCCATCCAGACCCGGCATCTTGGGCGACGTGGTGAGAAGCGCGTTGGGCTCCGACAAGATCATCCGCCCTCCACCCTCCAGATATCCGAACAGGCGTTCGCGATCGCCGAGAGTTATGTTTTTCTGCTTATCAAGTAGTGCGCGCGCAGTTTCCAGAGCCCCTCCGTCGCCGCGCTCGAGGTACGCAGTGCGAAGCTCGCGGTAGAGCTTTCCGGCCTTCTTGCCCATTTTGCCGATGGCCGATTCGGCCACCTGCTCGTAATCCGCCTCCCGTCCATAGAGGTAATTGAACCGTCGCGCGACTTCGCGCGTGACCTCCACGTGTGCTACCTGATCCTCTCCCACCGGTACAAGCCCGGCGCGGTATATCAGGATATCTGCGCTCTGCAGCAGAGGGTAGCCGAGGAAGCCATAGGTGGACAGATCCTTGTCCTTCAGCCTGAGCTGCTGGTCCTTGTACGTCGGTACACGCTCGAGCCATGACAGCGGCGTGATCATCGACAGCAGAACATGCAGTTCCGCATGCTGCGGGACACGTGACTGGATGAACAATATGGCATTCGCGGGATCGACGCCGACAGCTAGCCAATCCATCACCATGTCCCAGACGTTTTCCTCGATGACATGCGGCTCATCATAGTGAGTTGTTAGGGCGTGCCAGTCGGCGACGAAAAACAGGCACTCATACTCCGTCTGGAGCCGTAGCCAGCTCTTGAGCACTCCGTGGTAATGGCCCAGATGCAGTCGTCCAGTCGGACGCATGCCCGATAGCACGCGTTGCGGCTGACCCGGAAGCATGTTGCTCATCTCTACGCGATACCCACGAGCATGGCCACCAACTGGGCCAAGAAGTTGCCCACTGGACCGATGACGATCCAGAGCACCCCTGTGAACATCAAGGCAAGCAGGATCATGAACCCATAGGGTTCCAGCCGGCTGAGGCGCCAGGCCCAGCGGCCGGGCAGCAGTCCGACCGCCACCCGGCCGCCGTCAAGTGGCGGAAGCGGCAACAGATTGAACACCATAAGCAGTACGTTCACCGCAATGCCACCGAGTCCCATGAACTGCAGTGGCTTGCTGACCCACAGCGCGGCGGGCGGCAGCAGCGTGCCGATCTTTACGACCAGACCCCAGAACAGCGCCATCAGCAGGTTGGCTGCCGGACCTGCGGCCGCCACGATGGCCATGTCGCGCTTGGGGTGGCGCAGATTCTCCCAGGTGATCGGCACCGGCTTGGCCCAGCCGAAGATGAACCCGGTGTGGAGTAGCAGCAGCACCGCCGGCACCAAAATGGTCCCAATCGGATCGATGTGCTTGATCGGATTCAGGGTCAGGCGGCCCAGGCGTTGGGCGGTTGGGTCGCCAAGACGCTTGGCCACCCAGCCATGCGCGACCTCATGGACGATGATCGCGAACAACACCGGCAGGACGAGGATGGAGATGAGCTGGGGAGGCGTAAGCGCCTGCAGTATCCCGAAGATTTGATCCAGCATACGCGCAGTATATCAGGCCGCCCCTCCCGCGGCCACGCGTGGATTACGCCGGCGGGCGCACCGTGAACGGCTCGGTATCCCCTTTGCCGCTGCGTGTCACCCTTGCCACGCCATCATCGAGCTCCACAACTGTGGTCGGCTCCCAACCGCAGTTGCCACCATCGACCACCAGGTCCAGTTGGTGCTCGAGGCGCTCGCGGATCTCCTGCGGCTCAGCCAGCGGAAGCTCCTCCCCCGGCAATATCAGGGTCACGCTCATCAGTGGCTCAGCCAGCTCCGCCAGCAGCGCCTGGACGATGGCATGCGCCGGGATACGCAGACCGATGGTCTTTCGCCGTGGATTCTGCAGACGCCGTGGAACCTCGCGCGTGGCGGGAAGAATGAAGGTATAAGGTCCCGGGGTATTGGCCCTCAGGATGCGGTAGTCTGCATTGCCCAAACGCGCGTAGAGCGCAACTTCCGACAAATCGCGGCACACCAGAGTGAAGTCATGGTGGTCGTCCAGCGCGCGGATGCGGCGAATGCGCTCCATCGCAGCCTTGTCTCCGATATGGCAGCCGAGTGCGTAACTGGAATCCGTCGGATACGCGATTACGCCGCCACTGCGTACGATTTCGACGGCCTGGCGGATGAGACGCGCCTGCGGATTCTGCGGATGGACCTGAAAGTACTGAGTCATAGGGATGCTCCGGTCACCGCGCCGCTAATGCTCCCTGTCCCGCTCCTGCACGAAACGCTCCAGGGCACCTGCCGCCCACTTCTGTCCGCCTAGTCCGAAGGCCAGGGCCAATCCGAAGCAGACCGCGCCGAACAGTATGTAAAACGCATTGTAGAGAATCTTGTGGCCGATATTCATCTGGCCGAGAGCGACAATAGCCACGAAGGTTATGATCGCGTAGCGCACGAGGCGGCCGAGAATCTCCATGTCGGCCATACCGATGTTCCTGCCGTAAGCGATTATGGACTCGGAAACGAGACGCGCGAAGTACAGTCCGATGGCAAGTATCAGAACGGATACCAGTACGTTGGGGATAAACAAGGCGAGGGTCTTGAACAATTCCGAAAGCACGCTCAAGCCGAGAATATTGAACGCCGCCAACAGCGTCACCAGAATCATAAGCCAGTAGATCAGCAATCCAAGGATATCGACGGTGTCCTTCCTGATACCACCATGCCTGAGAAAAGCGTCGATGCCGGCAAGCTCAGCCAGTACGTTGAAACGCACCAGTCGCAGACCCCGCACGACCATGAAATTGAGCAGTTTGGCGATCAGCCAGCCGATGATTAGTATGATTACGGCTCCGAGTAACTGCGGCAGGAACTGCCCCAGCTGAATCAGAAAGCTTCGCGCTGACTCCAGAACCACGCTGACCTGATCCATGACGTCCTCCTGATGGCGATGGAAAACCGATGGGATTCGGCTTGTGTTGTTGCCCCGGTCATGCGGCCACCGATCGAAGCGGCTTTTGAAACCCGGCATCCGGCCGGATGAAGCCCGCCCACCGTAGCACGGTTGCAATAACAGGCACGTGCATTTCTCAGGCTCCGCCAGGCGGGAAATCCGCTATTTGCCACGATGCCCACAACGCTCGGCAGGATTCCGGAAGGGGCGGCAGCTTGCCGAGATCGACCCACGGCGCCTCCGGTCCGTGATAGTCAGATCCGCTCGAAGCCAGAAGATCGTAGCGCACCGAGAGGGTAGCGAAGCGCAGGCAGTCATCGCGGCTGTGGCTGCCCGATACCACCTCGATCGCCTCTCCACCCGATTCCTTGAACTCCGTAAGCAGCCGCTGCAGCCGTGTGGCACTCAGCTTGTAGCGCGCCGGATGGGCAATCACGGCGTGGCCGCCGGAGGCGCGAATCCAACCGAGCGCCTCTGGCAGAGTGGCCCATTGTCCCGGAACATGGCCAGGCTTACCGCGCACGAGGTATTTCGCGAAAGCATCGCGCTTGTCCCGGACGTAGCCCTCAGCCGCAAGGAACTGGGCGAAGTGGGTACGGCTGATCAGCGCACCCCGCGCCCGGGAGCAGGCGCCCGAATAGGCACCGCCGATCCCCTTGCGCTCCAGCAGCCGGCCAATTTCCTCGGCACGCCAGGAGCGGAATTTGAGCTGTTCGGCAAGTCCAGCCTGCAGGGATACTTCATCCGGATCGATGCCCAGCCCCACAATATGCACGGTTTGTGCGCCCCAGGTCACTGAAATCTCGACGCCGGGCACCAGAAGGATCCCTGCGGCTTGCGCCGCCCCTTGGGCCTCACGGATGCCAGTGGTGATATCGTGATCGGTCACAGCCAGGACGTCTACTCCATTGCAGCACGCCCGCTTAACCAGATCGGACGGCGACAGCGTCCCGTCCGAATGATAAGTATGGGAGTGCAAATCGTAGTTCGGCATATCCGGGTACGTCCTTCAGCTGATCGTGGCTGCTGTTTGTTGGCTCCCGCCGGTCGGGTGAGAAAAGCCTGCCTCTCGTGCGGAGTCGGAATGAGAGTATCATGCTGGGTCGACATAATTAACCTGGCTTGGGTCTCCATGGAATCAATCGCCACGCTGCCCGAAGCGATTCAGCGCTTCAAGTCAGCTGCGACCCAAATCCTGAGCGCCTATGCGCGCCGCAAACCTTCCGCCAGCAACCAGGTCACGCCGCCACAACTCATTGAAGCGCTGGAACAATTTCTGACAGTAGTCAGTGATCTCGACCGTGAAGAAGGCGAAACCGGCCCGATCCTGAAAGACGATGTGAACCAGCTGGGGGACTACGGCCTGAGCCTTCTTGCCGACCTCGGGGCCTGGGCGCAGCAGCTCGAACTAGAGGATGCCTATCTCGGAATTGGGAAGACGAGCCTGGCGACGGCGGACTGGATTATCCGGCACCAGGGCCGCATCCGCTCACCCGAGCCCATAGTGAACGCGCTCGCAGACACAGCCAATCGCATGACGGACGCCGGCGATCTCGAGCGGATGACACGGTTCATGGGAGAGGTGATTCACGCCTGCGACAACTTCATCCAGCAGGACATGGAAAAGACCAACCCCGGCCGACCGTGGCGCCTGTTACACCTGAACCGCGGGATCGTGGCGACCCGGTCGCATAATCCGACCCTGATGGCAGAGGTCTTCGAAGAGCTGGTCGTCACCCTGCCGGAGGAAGCATCGAGCTTTTTCGAGCAGGGCATGCAGCAGATGGATGCACTCAACTACCCGGCGCCTGTACGCGAGGTCGTGGCCCGCTATCATTCGACTTGGAGCCGCCCCACTATCCACTGAGCTCCCTCGTTGCCCCTACCGCTGCGACGTGCGAAAATGTTGCTTTCCGGCGGAACCGGGCACAATGAAAATCCTTATTGATTTCTTTCCACTTTTCCTGTTTTTCCTGGCCTTCAAACTTACCGGGATCTATGTCGCCACCGCGGTAGCGATTGCCGCCGCTGTCCTGCAGGTTGCATGGTACCGATACCGCCAGGGCCGTTTCGAAGCCATGTACCTGATTCAGCTCGCCATCATCGGTGTATTTGGTGGCCTCACGCTGGCGCTGCACAACGACACGTTCATCCGCTGGAAACCGACCATCCTGTACTGGACCTTTGCTGCCGTGTTCCTGGGAAGCCAGATAGCCGGCCGCAGGACCGCGGCGGAGCATCTGCTCGACAAGCAGATCTCCATGCCGGCAAACATGTGGAAAATCTACAATCTGAGCTGGGCGCTTTTTTTTCTTATAATGGGCGGCCTTAATCTGTATTTCGCGTTTTTTTATGACCTGCAGTACAGCAATGCGGTGCGCCTTGAGGCCTGGGTCAACATCAAGGTCTGGGGTTCGCTTGGCCTGACTTTCGTATTTGCGGCGGGACAGGCCTTGTTCCTGTCCAGGTACCTGGACAGGCCGCAGACGCAAACCGAGCCACAGAAGGAAGAACAGTGATGTTCTACGCGATCAACGGGCAGGATGTGCCCGATAGTCTCGGCAAGCGGCAAGCGGCGCGGCCGGCGCACCTCCAGCGGCTTGTGAAGCTGCGAGATGAAGGGCGGCTGTTGCTGGCAGGACCCTATCCCGCTTTGGACGCCGAAGACCCCGGCACCGCCGGCTACAGCGGCAGCCTGATCGTCGCCGAGTTTGCGTCACTCGCGGACGCCCAGGCCTGGGCCGACGCGGATCCGTACGTGCACGCTGGCGTTTATTCCGAGGTCACGGTCCATCCGTTCCGCAAGGTGCTGCCGTGAGCGCAAGCACCGTAGCCATTGAGCAACAACTGCGAACCGCCCTGGCAGCAGAAGCCATCGAGGTCATCGACGAAAGCGCGCTGCACGTCGGACATGCCGGTGCCCGTGAGGGGGGACATTACGCGGTCACTGTGGTTTCGCAGCAGTTTGCCGGCAAGAACCCAGTCGAACGCCACCGTATGGTGTACGCGGCGCTCGGCGACGCCATGCAGACACGGATTCACGCACTCAGCATTCGCGCCTTCTCGCCAGAAGAGATCTAAACAACATACGACATACCCAACAAGAGGCAAATTCATGAAATATTCGCGCCCATTAATCCTGCTCGCAGTTGTAAGCTTCGCCCTGCTTACCACTGCGTGCCACAAGAAGAGCGTCGTCACGAGCAAGGTCGTCGCTAGCGTGAACGGTCAGCCGATCTCCCAGACAGATTTCGACAGCTACTTGCAGTTAAATCAGATTCAACAGCCGGTTTCGGACCAGGCCAAGAAGTTGATCCTGAACCAGATGATCAATCTGATGCTGCTGTCTCAGGACGCGATCAAGCAAAAACTCGACCAGAAACCGGACGTGCGCTTCCTCATGGAACAGCAACGCGAGAACATCCTGGCACGCGCCACCGTACGCCAATTCCTGACGGAGAACCCGGTCTCGGACGCCGACGTGAAGGCGCGTTACAACGAGGAGCTGGCTAAGACTAACAAATATGAGTACCGCGCGCGCCACATACTGGTCAAGTCCAAGGCGGAAGCGCAGCGGATCATCGCCGAGCTGCAGCATGGTGCAAACTTCGCGGCGCTCGCCAAGAAGGATTCGATCGACCTGCAATCCGCCCGGGCGGGTGGCGAGCTGGGCTGGTTCAACCAGACCTCAATGATCCCCGCATTCTTCGACGCCGTTACCAAAATGAAGAAAGGCGAGATCTCCACGGAACCGGTCAAGACCCAGTATGGTTATCACGTGGTCCAGCTCGAGGATGTGCGTCCCTACAATTTCCCGCCGTACGACAACATGAAGGATCGCATTCGCGCGCTGGTACAGCAGGACCGGATCAAGCAGCTGATCGGCCAGCTCAAGTCCAAAGCGAAGATCAACCTCGGAAGTTAGACCGTCAGCTTGCCGGACATGAACCCACCCCCTGCGGGCGCAGAGGGTGGCCCCGGCAGGATTCCGTCCGGAGTGCGGCGGAGGTGACCGCCGTCACCTGCCAAGCAGGTTCAGAAAGGCCTGCTCATCGAGCATCGCCACACCCAGTTTCCTCGCCTTGGCGGCCTTTGAGCCCGGCTCCTCGCCGACGACCAAGTAGTCGGTCTTTTCCGATACGCTGCCAGCGACCCTGGCACCGAGCGCGACTAGCCGTTCCTTTGCCTCGTCGCGTGTCAGGGAAACGAGCGTTCCGGTCAGCACAAAGGTCTTCCCCGCGAGCGGCAGCAACCCACGCTCGCGCGCAATCTCGGGCCAGCGCACACCCGCCTCGAGCAGCCTATCTATCACTTCACGGTTGTGTTTCTGGTGAAAAAAGCTGTGGATCTCCCCAGCCACGTTCGGCCCGATGCCACTGACTTCCTGCAGCGCGTCCACATTCGCGTCCATGATCGGCTCGAGGTCACCGAAGTGACTGGCCAGCGCCAGCGCAGTCGCCTCACCCACCTGCGGAATGCCGAGTGCGTTGAGCAGGCGCGGCAGGGTCGTCG
>VFSW01015016.1_pt1 | contig 10670 bp, 14 predicted proteins | sample 5358111 | NCBI WGS metagenome assembly VFSW01 (sample SAMN11554181, study PRJNA540505) | mine drainage metagenome | isolation source: sediment from site ElyBrook_90M | place: USA: Ely Copper Mine, Vershire, VT | collected 2017
GGCTCAAGGCTCCACCCCCGAGCCCCCGGGGGAGGCCGCTGAGTGGGACGTAGGGGGAGGGTTGGGAGGCGAAGGAGAAAAAAGTAGACCTGGCCAGGAGCCCATCTCGTCCCTCGTTATTGCCTAGCCTTCCAGAAAAAACGTACTTATGGCTACCCCCTCTGCCCTCAGCCTTTGTCCACGCCGGACATCATTGCCACCACCTCGACGTCGGATGCAAACGCACAGCCTGCACAAGGCAGTCCTGCTGCTGCTGTCACCGACGTGGCTTGGGACGGAGATCGGCTCGCAGTGCTGCTCCGAGCCCCTCACCCGGCCGCTGGCTGCGTGGCGCTGTTTGCAACGGCCGCGCAGCCGGTCGTACACGCGAGACTCCTCGGGTTCGCTCGGCCCCCGCCGCCCTCTTCCGGCGTTGCGAGGTGAGAGGGAGAGCCGTGCTGGTCCTCCATCAATTCTCATCGTTTCGGCTCCCGCAGGCCGGACTGCAGCGAGTGGCGTCTCTCGTCGCACCACTGCTTCTGCCGAGGCTCCCTGTTCACTGTCTGCATGGGCGAAGAACTGTTCAACCTTCCGCTGTATTACCGCTGAGGAGGTATTCGTGATTGCTGAGCTTGAGTTAATTGTTGAGAATCGATATCACTGCAGATGAGAATCTGATCCTATTCTAGAGACTCTTGCGACCAAGGGCGTACGAGGCCCCCGAAGCGTCTTCTACTCCCGACAGCTTCAGCTCCAAAAGGCCTCCCTTTGCGGCCTTTTCAAGGAGCCGTCGGTATGAGATCGGGGGCTTGTTCCTCCAGCTCGCCGGCGCCTCCGCCATCATATCCCTGACCAGCATGCTCGCAGCAACCCACCGCCCGTCCACCGCCTGCCCTGCAGCCTGAAGCTCGCGGAGGCGCCTGATTGCTATCTCTACGACCGCCGCCTTGTCGGCTGCCCTCTGCACCTCCTCCGCCGCCTGAAGCGCTGCCTCTCCCTCCAGCCACTCGTGGAAGGGCGGAGGGGTAGCCGATGTGCCCGTCCGTAGCTCCTGCACATTCCCATCTGCATCCTCAATCTGAACCGATCCCCTCTCCGACCTCTGCTGAATCAGCTCGTAAATGCGATACGCCCCCCAAGCGCCGGCATACGCGTCAAGAGCAGCGTACTCCACCTGCTCCAATGAAAGAGGATGGGGTGGGAAGAAAGAATCATCACAACTGTGTCTATCATATGGAAGCCTCCAAGGCTGAGAGGAACCGTCAAGCCCCTGAGACTCTCGCCTGAGCAGGTGTCAGCTCTCTTTTCTCCCAGTTGGACATCTGCACGCTCTTGGGCTTGCTCAACAACGGCCCCCCGAGGGCTGCAACGGTCTTTCCAAGCCCCGAGAACTTAGGCATTGTCCCGGTGGGGTAGAAAATCTCGGCATCCTGCCCGTTCGCCGGCCCCACGGGTAGTGGTTCGCCACCGACGCCGTCGCCCTCGTCTTGTGACGACGTTCCTGCGCTCTCCTCGCCGCTGACGGACGATGGAGACTCTCTCGGGGCAGAGACCGCCTGCGACGGTATCAGACCAGCGCGCCAGGCCGCTATCGATATGTCCAGCGAGAGGGCGGAGGACGCTGCCGAGGAGCCTGGCATGACCTTCCCTACGTCTTGCGCGACCCCGACGCCGCAGAGAATGGCCCGCGCCCCGCCCTTGAGGCCGCTCTGGAGCATCTGCTGCAGAGCGGCCGGCTGCTGCGCGCCGAGGTGCTTCAATGGCACGAGCACGACGGCGCTGAGCGTTGAGATCTGGAGCAGCGCAGGTTTCCCGCTTCCGCCATAAATCCTGAATTCGTGGAGGATGGACAATTTATAGGATGTGAATGAAGATGGCAAGGGTGACCTCGATCAGAATGGCTTGCTATCCTTCTCACCTGCCCATCGGGCGCCACTCCAGGTCGAAACCTACAGCCCGCTCCCCGGCGTCGAGGACGAGGCACCGGAGCAGCTCGTCGATGCGAGCCGCATCGTACTCGAGATGCACGGGCGGCAGCTTAAAGGGGAACGAGCTTCCCTTGACTGCGTAACCGCTCACGGGGCCCTGCTGCTGAGCTGCACTGCGCGCTGGGACCAAGTGCCGTTTTCCTCCTCCCGCTGCGTTGCCGCGAGTTGCAAGGCTGCTTTGTCGCTCAGCAGCAGCCAGACACATGGCCGCTCTCCTAGGCATCCTGCCTTTCATCAGGGGACGCATGGAGCCCCTGAACGGCAGGCTGAAGAGAGAGAAGGTCGCGGTCCGCTCGCCGCTGGTGCTGCACCTTTTGTGGCGTCGTGCGCGCAATCAGAGCACAGATGGCATGCGAAATCGCCTCGAGAATGCGATTGGAGCTAGGATTAGCCTGAGCACGATGGTTGGCGCCCGCAACCTTATCGAAACGTCGAGCCGTCAGGATTACGCGATGGGAACGCGATCATTCTACCTAATTATGATGATGAAATGGAAAGGAAACGCGATGAGGCACCATCGGAGCGAAATTCTCATTTGAGCTCTCTCCCGACGCCCTCTCTAATCGCCTGAGCCTCCATCACGCGCCTAATCGTCCATGCGGTGCGCCTGAGCAAAAGGGCCAGCTCTTGATGATTCCTCCTGCTGCCGTTCTCACGGGTGGACGACGCGGCGTTCGCCAGCCTCGAGGCGGCATGGGATGCATAGCGCAGCTCCGTCCTGTTCGCAATGTGCCTTGCCCGCAGCGCTCGCTGGCGTCGCGGATGCGTCTCGTCTGCCGTCAGGGGCCGCATCACGGGTGAGGCCGATCTAGAGAGCAGCGAGGCCACGGAAAGACACGCCTCGGTCAGCCATCGGCGTGAGCGGCCGTCGGCGAGGAGCCACTCGGGCGAACGCAGCCGCTCCACGGCCCACATCCCGACTAGCCAGTCGCGGCAGCTGGGACTCGAAGGCGAGGCGGAAGCAACGAGGGAAGTTGATACCGATGGCTGAGGCGACGCTTCTGAGCCCGCCGCTTCCGACCCGAGCGGCCGACCGGCCATGCACGCCATCAGGGCTGCGAGGAAGCCATCATCGACGACGAGGCCCAGCTTGGCGGCCGCCAGCGCCACCGCGGCCGCCTCACGGCAGCTCAGCAGTTGGCGCGGCTCGGCGCCAGGAGCCCCAGGACGTATCACCAGGCTCTCCCTGCACACCGAGAGCAGAGACCGGAGCTCCGCCTCGCAGCTCCCGACAAACGCCGTCGCGGCGAACGAGGTCCGCGAGCGCAGGAACGATGACGGGCACTCCCGGCCTGCAGCGCCGGCCACAGGCGAGCCGAGGACGGTCGGCAGCGCGCACAGCAGCGAGGAGACGGCGCGCCCTGCTCTCGGCTCTCCTCGGCGGGCGTCGGACTCCGCGGCGGCGGCGGCTAGGCGCACGAGCCGCAGGGCGCAGCGGCGCACGGCGGCAACCACCGTGGAGCGAGCGCCTCGCCTCGCCCAGCCCACGGCGTCGCTCCTGCGACGCCTCAGCGGCTGGCGCGCGGCCCTCAGAATCTGCACCACCCTGCCCAGGCCGGCAGCTGCAGAGGCAGCATCCCTCACGGTCATAGTAGCCGATCTTCTCTCCGTTGGCAGTCCAGAAGCTGATTTTTCACCATTGACCGAAGCTTGAGCCGCCACTTTTTCAACCCCGCCACCAAGCGCCGTGTAGGAAGGGTTGGCTGATCCTTTGCCCCTGAGGACACCCATGGCGGCCCAGAGCCATGCACGGGGAGGGGCCATCCTCATTCGGCCACAGCTCTGCAGGCAGATGGCTACCTCTCTAGAGGACCACTCGGATCGGAAACGGTAGGCCGCGTGCCCCCGCGATGGAGTCGAAGGCGCCGATGCTAACGATTCCCTAGCCTTGTGACCCTGGATGCCTTGCTTGGTACCGCTTTTGTCGCCGGAAGCCTGATGCCGGCACGGCAGCACAACACGCTCCACAGATGCCGAGAGCATGCGCGACAGCCATGTCCCTACCCTTGCCTCTCGCCCACCAGCCGTCCTGCCCGACCGCCGCGCCAGGCTGCCCGTCTTCCAACGAGCAGCAGCCACGTCAGTCGTCCGAGTCCTCGTGGCCGAAGACATCAGCCGCCGAGGAGACCCTTTCGTCCCATCGTCAACGCGGCATGCGGCGACCTCCATTTCACCGAGAGACCACGTCACTGCAGCGACGCTCTTGCCGGAGAGCTCGTCCATCGGGCCCTCTCCATCTGCACGTTCCTGCTGTGCCCCTGCAGGAGGCCATCCGCCACGGCCTTTTACACTGCCGCTGCTGCTGCAGATATGGCGGAGGTGCCCGACGAGTGCCTCCCTCCTGGGCCTCAGCCCCGTCCTCGCCAGCGCCCAGAGCACCATGGCCGTCTCGCCCACGTTCAGGTCCCACAGCCGCACCCGCAGCTCCCCGGCCAGCTCCTCCGTCAACCCTCCTGCTGCTCGCGATGATGCGCCACCCCCGAGCTGCCATCGCATCGAGCCAAGCGCCCACCAGAGGTTGGCGATCTCCTGAGGGCCGGCCTCGTCCAGCTTGAGCACAAGTGTGGAGAGCACCTCCTGCGAGCGTGGGACAGAAATAATTCCATAAATAAATCATGATATCCCGGCGAAGATCCTGGCGGATGAGATCCCGGCGAAGAAGGAGCAAAATTTACTGCTTGTTCACACCGCACCTTCATCCACCGCGGATCGGGTTTGTCCTTCAGCGTAGCGCAGGCCCACAGCACATTGACCAGCCCCTGGGAGGTTGGCAGCAACAGGCACATAGTTGTGACAGAGGGCGAAGCAGGAATCCCAGGATTGTACGGCGAGAGTGAGGGCTCACCTGGGCCGAGCATGCCGGGGCGCAGGAAAGTATCTGAGACTGCATTCGCATCATTGCCACTTTGCCGGGATGGTAGCCCATCCTGGTCAGACGGGAGTCAACAAAAAGATGTGAAAGAATGTCAAGTGTGCTTTCAGTACTCTCTGATCTCACTTTGCTGTCGACCAGACGACGCTGCACAGCTCGTTGGGGCTGAAACCTTGCAGCCTCTCCAAGCAAGCCGCAAGAAGGCTTTGCATCTGACCCTGGGTCGGCCGATGCAAGTCAACGTGCGAGGCCAGCGCCCACAGCACGTTGGACGCATCCTGCGGAGACGACGGTGCGCTGCTGCTGCGGCTTCGCGACCGAACCGTCCCGGATATTGAATGAGCATGACCGCCCGTGGCACTGCCATCAAGAGAGGAGGAGGAGGAGGAGGAGACAAAGGTGGCCGCTCTCGCCGCCAATGCGCCGAGCCAGAGAGCGTCAGGACGCAGCCTCAGCCGCGTCGCCGCCCAAGCGATCTGCGCCAGCGTCGCGGGCGGAGCAAACTTGAGCACATGCATCGAGTGCGTCAGGAACGACCGACGCCACTCTGCGTCGAGGCTCCTTTCGGCCCGCCGCTCCGCTGCCGCTCCGTCGTCCCACTCTGGCCGCCGCTCGAGCACCACCAGCGCCCAGGCGGAGTTAGCCAGGGCCTGCGGCGTCGCCTCCGACATTGTCTGCAGCATCCTCCGCATCGCAGCGCTCAGCCATTCTTCCCCGGGGCGCACTCGCAGCCTCGCCAACGCCCAAAGCGTGTTGCTGAGGGCCTGAGACCCGAAGAACGGCAGCTGGCGGAGTGAGGCGCCGACCAGGTTTGGGAGAAGGCGCGGAGGCAGCAACGCACCCAGGCCACTCAGACGGCTGGAGGCTAAGGAGGGAGACGAGGATTTGGCTACCGAGCTGACGGGGTCGCGGCGGGGAAGCGCTTGCGACAGATGATGATGCGATGCATCGCCTCCCATAGCCATCAATCCTGCTGGCAGCTGGAAGGCATCGCCAGATCCTTCGGTCATCAGCGTCGCGATCGCCCACAGCGTCATGGAGATGTCCTGCGCGTTGAAGCCTTGGATCGAGCGGGGGCTGGCCATGCGGGTGAGCAGCGGCTGCAGGCACGCGGGCACGCCGCCCAGGCCGCAGCGTCCGATTCCGGACTTGGCCGCCGCCCACATCACGGTCGACATCTCCCGCGGGCCCAGCCTATTGTCAGAGCGGGTCGTCATCATGCATGCCAATTCAGAGAGACTATGACAGGCATGCGCACCTATAGATGCACCGCGTGACCGTATCTCTGAGCGCATGCTCGACGAGCGTCAAGTACTCGTTTGCCTCATCCGCCACGGGCGCAGTCTTGGCGAGACATGAGAGCAGGGCAGACATGTGGACGTGAGTGAAGTGCGAGCCATGCAGCTCGTAGACGTCTCGCAGCTCCACGTGAGATGTGCACGACAGGATGTATCTTAGCATGATTGCATCGTGAGGCTCTGTTGCGTCGGCCGAGGCCGGCTGTGTTTTACGTCCCCCGCGGTCGCTGGCGATGTCCTCGCGATCGACTGCACCCTCGACACGGTGGTTGGGGGCGTAAGATGGGCGAGTCGGTCCTCTGATCGCAGTCGCCTTGCGAAGAGGCTGCGCGCGCTCACGATGAAGCATGCGAGAGAAGAAATCCCTGCAAATTCGACCTACTTGCAGCCAGCCGTCGAGCTGCGTGCATGGCCCTGCTACAGGCCTGCTGCGCCCCAAGTTCATATCATGAACGTCGTGACGTTTCGAGAATTGCAAAACTTCACAAAATTCACAAAATTGGCCCACGGCATGCCCCCCGGGCCATCCCGCAGCTAGATAGATCCTGATCCCGGTACAGCCGCACCGGCCTCTCTAAGCCTCGCCTTCGGGCGTTCTCTTCTTCTTCTTCTTCTTCTCCTGCAGCTAAGAATCTGTTGCTCTTCCGCTGCCGGACGGAGCGCGGGCTCTCGATTGCCCGATCAGCAGCTCGGGCGTCCTGTCCACCGAGGGCTCGCCGAGGACGATGACGTCCTGGATCAGGTTGACGAAGCTGCTGGTCCTCTTTCCCATGCGCGAGCCAGACGTCTTCGAGAATCCGGCCGCGATTGGAGCCGTCAGAAGGGGCTCCTCCAAGTCGAGCTCCAAGTTGAGAGGCCTTTCACCTCCCTCCTCGATGCGCCGCCTCCACTTGCGGATGTAGGTGACGAAATCGCCCGTGAGGATGAATAAGACGAAACTGCACGGGTGGAGAAGGATTGTCGTTGATTTTTCTGAGGACCAATGATCAAGGCGAGCATAAATGGCATCCCCTCTCACCTTGAGGCCAGCCCTGCGTAGATCCCGTTGGCGATGGAAAAGGTGAAGGGCTGCACCACGATCGTGAGGAACGCAGGAACGGCGGTGGTCATCCTCGTCCAGTCAACATGCCCCGCTTCCCCCATCATCATGGCGCCGACGAGAATGAGCACTGGCGTAGAGGTCACTGGTGGGAGGGCCTGAGATGAAGGGCGGGGCAATCTTGAGAAAAAGAATCACCATGACTGATCAAGGTGAGCATACACGAGGAAGGGACTCATCGGCATGAAGATCACACCTGCACAAGCGGCGCTAGGAACAGCGAGGCGGCGAAGCACAGCCCGACCGTCACTGGCACCAGGCCGGTCCGCCCGCCCTCCTTGACCCCGACCGCGCTCTCGGCCGTCAGGATCAGCGGCGTGATGCCCGTCGCGGCGCCCAGCGCTGACCCGAGGCTGGCGCAGAAGAAGACCGCGTCCGAGCCCCTGAGGTGGCCGCTGCCGCCGTCTGACAGGCCCGCGAGGTTCCCCAGTCCTGAGGGAGAGGGGACAGCGCGCGGCGTCTCGTCTCCCCCGAGCTCCTCTCAAGCACCGTTCGAGAAAAAAAGTATCCCTTTTGGTATAAGGTAGCCTCGTCTTACCGTAGATTGCCCCGCCAATGTCAAACACCATGACGAGTACATAGGCCATGACGGCCGCCCACGCCCCGGGTTGTAGCGCCTGGAGGTCTGAGAAGTCCAGCTCAAACAGCCGAGGCGAGGGCGGCGCCAGGAACTGAGAGGGCCAGTTCCCCCGTACGACGAAGGAGCAAAGCGCCGTGCAGGACATGCCGATGAGGATGGACCCTCGGACCTGCGGATGCAAAATGAGAGTGTCGCAAGGGAGAAGACATTGGCAAAGACAACAATAGCACCTTGAAGTGGTGAAGGGTTGCGATGAGGGCCAAGCCTCCCGCCGCCAGCGCGACGTCCAACGTCATCAGATTACCGAGGCTGACCTGTGCAAGAAAGAAGAATACCTCAGACTCTGAACTTGAGTGCTGCCCGAATTATTATTAGAACGCCTACCATGGTTTGCGGGTTTGCCACCACGATCCCCGCCGTCTTGAACCCAACCAGCGACATCAGCAGCCCAATGCCAACCACGGTCGCGAGCTTCACGGTGTTGGGGACCAGGGCCAAAACGAGTGCCAACGCTCGGATCAGCGTCAGAGCCCCGACGACGCCCGCGGCCGCCAGGCAGCCCGCGAGCGCCTTGGGTATGCTGACCCCTCTCCCCAGGACCTCGCTGTAAGTGAGGAACACTGCGGGAATGCGGGCAGATGATTTGTCACAAAATGGGCAGCGCTTACTCTTCAGTCACGCATACCGTTGAGGCCGCTGGGAGCAAGCACAAAGGGCAGGTTTGAGAACAATCCACTCAGCAGCGACGCACAAGCGATAGCCAGCGCGGTCGCCGTCGTCGTCTCTTTCATTGGCAGACCTGAAGGGTAGGGGGCGGCGTAAGTGGGAATCGCTGCCCCTTTCGTTTGGCACAGAGTTCCCCACCAGCTGCACTGAGTATCTGAGGGTTGAGCACCAGGATGTAGGACATTGTGAGGAAGGTCGTGAGCCCGGCCCTGATCTCCACGCCGAGGGTGCTGCCTCGCTCGGAGATGCAAAAGTGCCTGCCACCGTGCGAGGCATGCAGGAAAGCGCAACGTCAACATTATCCATGCAGGTTTCCTGAATCGTCACACGCCTGCCACGCACCGGTCTATCATCCGCTTCGCCATGCTGCCCGCCCACTCGACTCCACTAGGTCAGACGAACGCAAATCCACACTGATGTAAGATTTGTTCCTGATTGCGATTTCGAGATCGCTCCGATGTGCACTCAGATGCGAGCAAGCACAGGCACTGGCTTTGGCGGCGGCGGAGGAGGATCTTCGAAGACCAGCTCAAAGAAATCGGCTGCGGCGAGGAGGATCGAGCAGAAGAAGGCCGTGATCGAGAAGAAACTAGCGCAAAACTGGTCAGTGGCTGCGATCCCTCATCAGGGTCGCACGATTGCACTGTGAGCTCCCTTCTCGCCAGGGATGACTCGCTGAAGAGAGCTGCATGCATGGTCGATCTATCCAGGTGGATGATCGTGGTGCTGGCCGTTCCGCATGGGGAGCAGAGCAACATCATGGTCTTGTGAGTCACCCTCATGATCCTGTCGCTCGCAGGCCTCCCTCTGTGCTCAACCGGACGTTCGTCACTCGCGTGTTCGACGCAACGCTCGTACCCCTGCTGCGAGGAGCGGTTCGCGTCTCAGCCACGCCCGACAGCGCAGCCCCTGCCCCGCCTCCCCTCCCACGTGTGGAGCCTGCTCCGGAGCCGAGCTCTTCCAACGAACGGCCGGCTGCGGCCGTCTCCAAGGGCTTTGGGTCCCCCTCGTCTGTCGCCTCCCGGCCGATCGGCATCGCCAACAAGCAGCAGCAGGCCTCGCCACTACGCAAGGCGGCGGCGGCCAAGCTGCAGGCCGAAGCCTCCGCCCGGACGGCTGCGCAGGCTGCGGCAATGAGAATGGACTCGTTGCTGGCCGGCCTGCCCTCTGCCGAGGCGCGCCGGCCCGGCGTCTTGGAAGACGGCGTCATGGATGTGGATGACGAGGAGTTGGCTGCCTCGGGGGCAAGTGCTCCTTTCGGCTGGATGCCCGATCGTGACGTCATGAACAATCTCAGCCGCCTGGGATCCCAGGCAGCCGGCGGCAGCAGGGATAAACTCCCAGAGTCTCAGAGAGAGGGGTCGTCCTCTTCGCAGGCACCGCGGCTTCCACGGCCAGAGGAGCTGCTCGACGAACTGCTTAGTCTGCTTGAGTCGGATGCGTTAGGTGCTGCGGCATCACCGGGAGCAAAAGGCAGCGAAACCGTGGTGGAAAAAATAGCGGATTCTTCACTCAGCAGCGCTGTGGCAGCTGTCTCGCCATCGCCGTCCCCTGCTGGCTTGCTCACCAACGATGTTTTGGCGGAGCTGTTTTCGGAGCTGGAGGGTGCGGCAGTTGGAGGCAGAAGCGATCAGGCTGACGTGAAAAGGGAGGAGGCTGCAAAACCCTCTTCTAGCTTGTCCAACGCTAAGGATCGGTTCAAGGCCGCTGTAGAATCCGCCGCAGCAAAGGCGGCTGCGTCGGGGGTTGGCGGTGACGTCCGCTCCACTCGTTCCCTGCGGCAGGGAGGGTCTGCCGAAAAGAGCAAGGCAGCGCCGGGTTCTCTGTCACAAAATCCTCCCGCTGCAGAAGGAGCCGCGTTGAATGCCGCCACTTCTTCGCCTGCGCCAATGCCGATCACGCCGCCGACGGGACAGCAGCAGAGCCCGGCGGACGAGGCCGCTCCCGCCGGCAGCAACGGGTCTGCCTCAACAAGAGTTACAGCAGATGCGGGCCAAACCACTCTCGCTGCGGTGCCCGACCACGAGGCGGAGCTCCAAGCGCAGCTCGCCCGCGCCACAGCCGCTCTGGCTCAGAGCAGGGCCGAGCTAGCTGCGAGGGAGGCGGCCGCTCTCGAGGCCGCGGGGGC
>VFSW01015017.1_pt1 | contig 10670 bp, 7 predicted proteins | sample 5358111 | NCBI WGS metagenome assembly VFSW01 (sample SAMN11554181, study PRJNA540505) | mine drainage metagenome | isolation source: sediment from site ElyBrook_90M | place: USA: Ely Copper Mine, Vershire, VT | collected 2017
GCCCACGCCTGCGCGTGGGCTCGGTCATCGTGTCGCGGCGCCGGTGGTACGGGCATGACGAGCTTGCCAGGGCGGTGGACACCCAGGGCGACGCGCAACGGCTGGTCGCGCTGGCCCGGTGGCGGGCGGCGAACGACGTACCGGACGAGGTCGTGTTCAAGACACCGTCCGGCCCGCTTGTCCGGGGCGGCGGCAGCGGCCGGCGGCCCCTGCGGTCCCGCCGGGACAAGCCGCAGTACATCGACTTGTCCAGCGCCCTGCTCGCCCGGGTACTGCCGCGCCTGCTCGAACGGCGGAACGAGGGCTTCCTTGAGGAGGCGCTCCCGCCGATGGCCAGTTCGCCGCACGCCTTCGAGTGGGTGGTCGAGGTAAGCAGGCCGGCGTTCGGTGACTTCGGCATCGAGGAGGCATGATGCGAATCAGGTTGCGGCCAGGGGTGCATTACGCTCCGGTGCGCGAGGGCGTGTACGTCAGCACGCCGCGCACTCACTTCGTCATCCGCGGCCCGCAGGCCCTGTACCAGATGCTGGACACGCTGATCCCGCTGCTCGAGGACGGCACCACCGAGGAAGCGGCGATCGGCGCGCTGCGCGGGACGACCGCCCATGGACTCGTCCGGCAGGTGCGCGCCGTCCTGCGCAGCAGGGGCCTGCTGCTCGACCTCGCCCGGTTGTCCGCGGCGGAGCCGGATCCGGAAACCAGGCGACGCTACGCCGGCGCCCTCGCCGACCTGGAGACAGACAGCGAGGACCCGTACGCCGCCTTCTGGCGGCTCCGCGCGGCACGCGTGCTGCTGGCCGGGCCCGCCACCGCCGTGCTGCCCGCCGCCCGGAGCATGCTGCGGGCAGGCGTCACGCGGCTGCTGCTGGCCGTACCCGAGCCTGCCGCGGCCCAGGCGCTGGCCGGCCGCGCGCCTGGGGTGGAGGTCACCGGCCTGACCAAGATCGTCACCGGGATCACCGGGGTGGACGCGGCCCTCTACGTGGCCGCCGACGCCGGCCTGCTTGACCTGCAGCGGGCTGAGCTGGCGGACGGCTGCCCGACGGTCCCGGTACTCACTGGAGGCCCGGTGATCGTGGTGGGGCCGCCGGCCCGCGGCGCCCTCGACGCCGCCGCCTGGCCTGTCCTGTGCGCCCGGGCGGGGCGGTGGCAGGCGGACGGCGGGCTGGAACCCGCGGCGATGCCCGTCGGCGAAGCACTCGCCGGGGCGCTGGCCGCGCGTGCCATCTTCCGCGCGCTGACCGGTACCGAACGCCAGGGTGAGGCGCACTTCGTCTACGGCGGTGCGCTGTCCGCCGATGCGGTGACGGTCGCGGCGAGTGACCCGGACCAGTTCGTGACCTGTGACCTGGACGAGATCCGTGCCGAGGAGGGACCCGCACCGGACGACGTGCTGACCGCGGTCAACGCGGCGTCCAAGCGCTGGCTGGGCACGTTCGCCGTCATCACGCCGCAAGCCCTTCCGCAGCTGCCGGTCGCGACGGTAACCGCTGAGCACCGCGTCGCCCCCGGCGGCGAGGTGCTCGGCTGGGGCACCGACCAGGCCAGCGCGACGACCGCGGCCGGCCTGGCCTGCCGGCGGGAGGAGGCAGGCCCGTCCCGGGGCGGGGGGGCCGGGGTGCGGGCCGTCGGCGCGGCGGGCACCACTGCGGCGCGCATGATGCTCGACGGCGCGCTGCGCCTGCTCGGCCGCCACCTGCGGCTGGAGTCGGCACCCGGATACGACGACATCGCGGACCTGCGCGCCATAGCTGCCTGGCGCGCCATCGAGGACTACGAGCTCGTGCCTGTCAGCCTGGAGACCTACCGGGTCGCCGGGATCGGCTGGCTGCTGGCCAGGCTGGCACGCGGCGACAGCGGCGAGACGCTCGCCAGGGCCTGGGCGGCGGACGAGCCGCAGGCCATCCGGGCCGCGCTCGGCGCCGGGGTGGCGCGCCTGCAGGCGCACCGTACCCTCGGCCGGGACCTGGGCAGCACCGGAGCGGACACGTCGGCCCTGACATCGGCCTCCGACGCCGCCGTGGCCGAGCTCCTCGACCAGGTGCGGGGCTTCTGCCGGTCCCGCGACGTCCAGGTCATCGCGCGCGCGGCCGGGCCGGACCCGCTGCTCGGCGCCCTGGGCCTGCACCACGGAACGGTTCGCCTGGAGCGCGCTGGCGATGCGCGTTAAGGACATGCACGGGAGCCTGTCGTTCGGCCCGTCGGTCGACGAGCCGCGTCGTGAGTGGCTGCGCCCGCTACTCGGCGACCTTCCGTGGCTCGCGGACGGTACCAGGATCGCGGGCAACGACGGGTGGTCGCTCGCCTGGGAGCAGGCGCAGTGGCGCGAAGCCGGGGCAGCGCTGCTTTCCATCCGGCTGTCCGGCGACGAAGTGCAGGCGGGCCCGCTGTGGGAGGCCGGCACCCTCTCCGGCTGCGCCGGGTGCGCGGAGTGGCGCGCCCGGCTGGTCAGCCAGCACCCGCTCGCCGATCACCTTGGCCAGCCGGGCACCGCGCCCGGCTGCGGATCGCCCAGCGAGCCGGAATGGCTGGGCATAGCCCTCGATGTGATGGCCGCGCGACCGCTCGCGCCAGGCGAGCTGATCGCCGTCGGCGCACGCGGCACGGGACGGCACCGGATTCCACGCGCCGCCGCCTGCCCGGTTTGCGCGGCACAGCCGCCCGACCCGGAGCTGCCGCCACCGCCCCTTCGGTTCGAGCGGGCCCCCGCGCTCCCCGGTGACCCGCTGCGCGGAACCCCGACGGTGCTGCCGCTCGACCGCGAAACCATGCGGCGGCGACTCGTCGACCCACGGTTCGGCCCGGTCATCCAGGTCATGCGGGACACAAAGGCGCCGTTCGCGATGAGCAACGCCGTGCTGCCCGGGGCACCCTCCCTCGGCTACGGCCGGGGACTGACCTTCGGCAGCGCCGAACCGGTGGCGGTACTGGAGGCCTACGAACGGCTGGGGGGGTTGCCTGGTCCCGGCCAGATCCTGACCGGCGTGCCCTACCAGGAGGTCGCCGACCGGGCCGTCAACCCGGCTGCGCTGGGCGGCTACGCGGCCAGGCAGTTCGCTCATCCCACGTGCCGGGTGATCCCGTGGGACGCGGCGACGCCGATGGACTGGGCCTGGGGACACGTCCTCGGCTCTGGTGAACGGCTGCTCGTCCCGGCGGAGATCGCGTTCTTCCGCTACCAGCACGCGACACCGCCGGGCGGGCCGGCCAAGCGACGTTACTTCGACGAGTGCTCCAGCGGATGCGCGCTCGGCGGCAGCCTTGCCGAGGCGACCCTGCACGCACTGCTGGAACTGCACGAGCGCGACTCTTTCCTGCTCGCCTGGCATCGCGCCGCGCCACTGCCAAGGATCGACCCGGACTCGCTGGCCGATCCGCTGAGCCGCCAGCTGCTCGCCCTCATCGCGGCCCGCGGTTTCGAGACCCACCTGCTCGTCTCGACGGCCGACATCGACGTGCCGTCCGTGTGGTCGCTCGCGGTCAACACCGCCGGGGAGTACCCAGCGAGTTATTCCGCGGCCGGGGCGGGCGCCGACCCGGAGAAAGCGATTCGCGGTGCCCTGTGGGAACTCGCCCAGCTGGTGTCCGAGCCGCCGTGGTGGGAGCGCGCCCACGCCGAGCGGATGTTCTCCGATCCCTGGCTGGTCCGTGACATCGACGACCACATCGCGCTGTACACCGTGCCAGGGACGCTGCCGCGGGTCACGGCGGCGCTCGGCGGCCCGCTCGTGCCCGTGCGGGAGGCGTTCCCTGGCTGGCCGCACTCCTTCCTCGACCTGGCGGGAGGGGATGTACGTGGAGCGCTTGACCAGGTCGCGGAGCGGTTTCGCCGGGCTGGGCTGGATCAGATCATCGTCGTCGACCAGTCCACCCGCGACCACCTCGACCTCGGCCTGCGCGTCGTCAAGGCGGTAGTGCCTGGCATCGTGCCGATGTGCTTCGGTCACGCCCAGCAGCGCCTGCTCGGCTTGGACCGGCTCACCCGCGTGGCTCCGCGAGGAGACATGCCGTACGACCCCCATCCGTTCCCGTGAGGACATGTCATGCTTACCGAAGAACTGCTGCGCTTCGCTTTTACCCAGGGGTCGAAGCAGACGATCGTCGGCACCACTGTGTTCCCCGGCTGGTCGCCGCGGGCCGTCGTGCCCAGCCCCCCCGCGTGGGACCTGACGGCGACCACGGCCGGCACGCCGCCAGAGCCTGCTGACCAGGGGCGGGCGACCAGCCTCCCGTTCGGAACCGTGGACATGCTCGAAGCGACCCCGTTTCCTTGCTGTCCGGCGGCGGGCGCGAGCCAGGACAGGATCGGGCACGCTCTCGTCACGGCGTTCGGCGTGCAGCGTCGCGAGCCTTCCAACATTTACAACGATCACCGGGCGATCCCCTCCGTGCGGAGCAAGTTCCCCGTGCACGCGTTCGTCGCGCGCGGCGGGCGCTACCACTGGCTCGACGTCTACCGGCACGCGCTGCTCGACATGGGGGTGTCCGCCGGCCCGTCGGACCCGATCCTGCTGGCGGCCCGCTACTCCGATCTGCCCTCGCCCTACGGCAGGCTGCGCGGACCGCTGACGGAACTCGAGCTCGGCATCAGCCTCCGCGCCCTCTGCGCAGGGCTCGACCTGTTCGGGGTGCCGTACCGTGTCGGGCTGCCGGACGCCAGCTCGGAGTCGCGCCTCCACGACCTCGGGCTCAAGCCCGCCTCGGCCTGGACCCTGCCGGTCACGGTCTGGCCCTGGCCGTCTACGGACCCGGCGCCCAGGGAACCGGCGCCGGCGATGCGGGAGGCCCCAGGTCTCCCGGCGGCGCCTGCCGCCGACGCGCTGCTGCGGGAAGTCGTCGCGGTGAACCGGCTGGCGGCGCAGAGCCCCGCCGCCGGGACGGCGTCGTCGGCGCGGTCGGTCCCTGCGGCCAGGCCTGGCGGCGTGTCCTGGGCTGAAGCGCTCTGGAGCCGCAGCTCGGGTACGATGCCGCGCGGTCTGAAGGGCCTGGCGGGCCGACGCCAGGTACAACCCTTCTCCTACGTGCGGGACACCCTGGACTGGCTCGGGGCGGAGCCCGCCGCGGAGCTGCTGCGCCTGGTCAGCAGGGAACTGACGGTCACCGCGTCCCTGCAGGACATCGAGGGCGCCGGGGACGGGGTGTACCGGCTCGCCGACGGCGAGCTCAGCCTGCTGGCCCGGCACGACGACATCGGCGCCGCACTGGAGCGCGATTACGGGAACCCGCAGGCCACCGAGGTCGGCTGCGGTGTCAGGTTCGCGAACGCCAACTGGTTCGTCTCGGTACGGCCGCGGCGGCTGCTCGACGAGCTCGGGCCGTGGGCATGGCCGCTGGCCCAGCTCGCCGCCGGCTGGATGACGCAGGGCATCTGCCTCGCGGCGGCGGCGCACGGTCTGCACGCGCGGCCCGCGCGCGCGTTCCAGGAGATACCGCTGCAGCCCTTGCTCCGCCTGTCACCGGACGAACTGCTCCTGATCAGCGTGACCTGCGGGACGCCGCGGTTCGCAGAGTCGACGTTGGACCTGAGGCTATGAACGCGCGGGACGGTGACGAGGACCGCGGATGGCGTTCCTGGCACCTGCACCTGAACTCCACCGCGAGAAGCGCGCACGACCGGGTGATCACGGACGTCGTCGAGCCCGTGGTCGATGCGATAGCGCCAGAGAGCTTCTTCTTCATCAGGTACTGGCAGGGCGGGCCGCACGTACGGCTGCGCTTGCGCGGCCTGGATCCCGGCTCCGCCCGGCGCGCGGAGTCCCTGCTCACCGAGCTGCTGCCCGCCGCACTCGAACTGCGGGGGGATGAGCGGCCGCTCGACCGCGACCATTTCGGACTACAGGCAGCGAGCCTGGCTACCGCCGGAGAGCAGGGCAGGCGGCTGCCGGTGGAGCCGCTGCGCGAACCAGGCGTTCATCGCGCCAGCTACCAGCCCGAGTTCGGCCGCTACGGCCAAGCGGAGCTGATGGACGTATCTGAACGGCTCTTCGAGCAGTCCAGCCGGGCCGTGCTTGAGGTCCTCCGCGGGTCACCTGGGCTGTGGGCCCGGACCTTGTCCGCCCTCACCGCCGTCGCGGCGGCATCGCTCGTACTGGAAGCACCGGAAGCCGGCCGGGCATTTTGCGTGGGCGGTGCGGCATTCTGGCGCGGCTACTGCGTCAACCTGGGTTTCCCGGCCAAGGTCATCGCCCAGGTAGAAGAGGCAGGACAGAAGAACGGGCAGCGGCTGGCCCGGCAGCAAGACAAGCTGTTCTGGCGGGCGGGCCAGGGGCCGGTCGGAGCATGGGGGCGGGCGATCGGCGACGCCCTGCCCGCCTGGCGGAGCAGCCTGCCAGCACCCGGCGGGCGCGCCACCGCGATCAGCGTGCTGAGTTCGCACGTGCACATGTTCCACAACCGGCTCGGGCTGGTCGCCCACGAGGAGATGTTCAGCTACCTGTCGCTCCGCTCCATGATGGACGCGGTACACGGGCAAGGGACAGAAGCCGCGTAACGGGCCAGAAGCCGCGTAGGCAGGCATTCGCCGGAAGCTGGCCGTTTCCGGGCATGTCCGGAACTGTCCACGCCGATCACTGTGGCCAGCCTACCCGCTCCGGCGATACTTGTCTTGGCTGGTAGAGCAGAACGAAAGTGCTGGGAAATGTCATGGAAGGATCGGCGCCGCGGCTCGATATCCGAGTCCTAGGGACGCTTAGCGTGTGTGCCGCGGGCGCCGAAGTTGAGCTTGGCAGTATCAAGCAACGACGGCTGCTGGCGTTGCTGCTCATGCGTGCGAATAGGGCGATCACGGTCAGCGAGCTGATCGACGCGATATGGACCGAAAACCCTCCGCGGACAGCACGGAAAAACCTCCAGGTATATATCTGCGGGCTGCGGAAGGTCATGGGCGACCGGATCCAGTACGGCCCCAACGGGTACGTCTTCTCGCCCGATTCAGGCGAGCTTGACCTGCTCCGGTTCGACGAGCTCACCGCGGCCGGGCGCCGTGCGGCGCGCCACGGCGACACAACGGCCGCGGCGGACCTGCTCGGGTCGGCGGTACGGCTTTGGCGCGGCAGGCCCGCCGCGGGCTTGTGGGAGGCCGGCGAGATTCCGGGCGATGCCGGGCGGCTCTGGGATCACTTCGCCACCGCATACGAGGACTGGATCGACGCCACCATCTCTATGGGCCGCCACATCGAGGCGCTGGAAAACCTCGATGTGACGGAGGACGCGTTCACCCACCGCGAGCGGCTCACGATCAGCCGGATGCGGGCGCTGACGTTGTGCGGCCGCACGCTCGAAGCGCTGGCATTCTACGAGGCAAAACGCCAGTTCCTTGCCCGGGAGTACGGGATTGACCCCAGTCCTGTCCTGCGGACCATGTACCACAGCCTGCTGTCACCAGAATCCTATGGAGCGCCCGTTATGTTCGCTAACACACCGCCGCAACCCGCGCCCGTGGCGCCCTATCAGCTGCCCCGGCAAATACCCGATCAGGTGGAGCGGGCGGAGCCGCTGCGCCAGCTCCTCCAGCACCCGGCCGGAATCAAGGTCGTCTGGGGCCGCCTGGGCACCGGCAAGACGGCGCTGGCGGTGCAAGCCGCCCACCTGATGGCCGAGGACTTCCCCGACGGCACGCTGTTCGTCCGCTCGTCGGCCGCTGACGGCCAGCAGAAGAACGGTGCCACCGTGGTCAGGGAGTTGCTGTCCGCGGTTGGCTTGTCGGCCGGCGTTCCTGACGACCCGGAAGCCGCTGTCGCGCTGTGGCGGTCGTGGACCACGGGCCGGAAGGTCCTGCTCGTCCTCGACGACGTGCCGGAGGAAGATTACGCGGACGCGGTGCTGCCGAGTTCACCGGACAGCCTGGTGATCATCACCAGCCGGTCGCGGCTGAGCGGCCTGGAAGCCGACCAGTGGATCGAGCTCGCCGACTTCACCGAGTGGGAGGCCGCGCAACTGCTGGCCCGGCTGATCGGCGAGCGGCGGGTGGACAGGGAACCGCAGGCCGTCGCGGAGATCATCGCCCTCTGCGGCAGCTCGCCGCTCGCGATCCGGGTGATCGGGAGCAAGCTCTCGGTAATCCCGCACCTGTCTATCGCCGACTTCGCAGCCCGGCTGGCTGGCGCCGACCCGTTCACCGAACTCGTATCCGGCCAGGTGTCGGTCGAAGCGCGGTACGCGAAGTGGTACCAGCACCTGCCGCAGGAGAGCAAGGCCGCCGCCCGCTGCCTCGCGGAACTGTCCGCCGAGCCGTTCACCCAGATCGAGGCCTGCCAGGCGCTCGCGTTCGAGGGGTACTCACCGGACCGGGCCTTCGAATTGCTCCTCGAGCACGGCATGCTGTCCGCCTCCGAGACCTTCGACGAGGTCACGGCGCACGCGGTGGCGGATGTCACGCTGCACGCGGAGATGTATGAAATGCCTCCCCTGATCCGCCGTTTCCTGCTCCGCGGCGCCGACGGCGCCTAGCCGTGCACTGAACAGCCCGGCGTGGCGGGTATCGCCGCCTCGTTTGGCCTGGATGCCGCGCAGGCAGCTGTCCAAGCCGCGCTATTGCGCACCCGGCCGGTTACCCCGTGGCGTCGCACATTAACCAAGGTGGAAATTGCCACCTGCCTACCGCCTTACGGGAAGCAGCCAGTTGGCGGGCGACCCGGCAACGCGCAGCGGACGTTGAAGTATGTGCATTGCCGTGGTATAGGTTATCTGTTTGCAGTCGCCCATCGCGGAAGGTAATGACTCGGCTACGATATGTAGCTTCAATTCCTGCCTCCAACGGCTTACGCATGGCGGGCTCCGCCGGCTGAGAGGGAGAACCGGTCAATGCTGGAGCCGCTGGGGCTCGACGAAATCTGTGAATCCGTCTATATCGCGATTCTTGAGAGCCCTGGCGTGCGGGCGGAATTCCTCACTGAAAAACTCAACCATTCGTGGAGTCAAATAGAAAGTGCCCTTGACCAGCTGAAGAACCTGACCTTGCTCCAGCTGCGCAGCGAGGATGAAGGGCTCTACGCGATCAGCCCGGAACGGGGAATGGAGATACTTCTCTCCGTCCAGCAGGCCGAGCTCGCGTCCTTCCAGCAGCGCGTCGAGCTTTCCAGGGCAGCGGCGGCGCGGCTTATCGCCGAGCACGCCAAAATCGGCCCTGAGAATGACGCTCCGGAGGTCGAGTACCTGGTCGGTATCGAGGCTATAAGAGCGCGCCTGCAAACGCTTTCCGCCGGTGTCGAATCTGAGGTTATGAACTTCTCTCCGACCAAGCAGACGCCGACCGACATCGAGGCAGGCAAGGAGGCCACCAGGCGCTACGCAGGCTCCGGAGTGAAATCGCGGTCCATTTACCAGCACAGCGTTCTGCGGCATCCGCCCACGGCCGATTACCTGGAATGGCTCACGCGCCATGGATTCGAGGTCAGGACAACTCCGGCACTGCCCAGCAGAATGGTTATATTCGATCGGAAGATCGCTGTCTTGCCGATGAGTTCGGACGACTCACGACAAGGTGCCGTCGTGCTTTACGGTAGAGCCTCGATCACCGCTTTCTGCTCGCTCTTCGACTGGATATGGGAGCGGGCCATACCAGTCGAGGCGCACACCGGCAGGCGGGACGAGGTGAGCGTGGCCCTTGAAATGGAAGCCATCTGGCTGCTGGCTCAGGGATACACCGACGAGACGGTCGCGAAGCGGCTTGGCGTCAGCCCCCGCACGTCCCGCCGCATTGTCGAATCGCTGATGCAGCGCCTCGGCGCGCGGAGCCGTTTCCAGGCCGGGGTGTTCGCCGAACGCAACGGCCTGCTGGACCAGAGCCCGCTGTGAACGGTGACCGCCGTGCGCGGTGACCGGGCGAGCGTTAACAACAAGCCTTGCTCCAGCGCGATCCTGGCCGCATCGAAGCGGTTACGGGCATTGAGTTTTTTCATCGAGGCCGATACGAGATTGCGGACGGTCCCCTCGGCCAGGCATACGCGCTTGGCCAGCTCCGCGATCGAGATGCCGGTCATCGCCAGGCGGAGGACCTCGGCCTCCCGGCCGGACAGCGGAGAGGCGTGCAGCGTGCCGATAGCGGCGTCGATCGCCGGGTCGATACGCCGTTGCCCGGCCGCGGCGGCGTGCAGCACCGACACGAGTTCGGCCAGCGGGGCGCTCTTGCGCACCACGCCGAGCACGCCGTCCTCGACGGCACGGGACAGCAGGGCAGGCCGGGGAATCGCCGTCATCAGGACGACGCCGCAGGACGGAAGCAACTTCCGCAGCTGCCGGGCAGCGGCGATCCCGCCGCCCGGTGGCATGAACACGTCAAGCAGCGCCACGTCCGGCCTTGTCTTCACCGCGGCGGGCGCCACCGTCGCGCTGTCGGCGAGGGCAGCCACCACCGCGAAGCCCTCGACCATGGTGAACCGAGTCGCCAGCGCCTCCAGGAGCACCAGGTGGTCGTCGGCCACGAGCAGCCGGATCGGCTCCATGCGATCACCCGGCCGGCGGGATGTAGACGCTCAGCACGAACGAGCCCCCTGTCACGGAGGTCCGCACGCGCGCGCCCAGGGGCGCGGCACGGTCCCGTAGCCCGCGGATGCCCGCGCCGGGCCGCGCCGGCCTGGTGCGGGTGCCGCCGTCGTTGCGGACGGCGAGGGCCGCGCCGCCGCATGCCCGGAGGCTGCTCTCGCAGGCGGTGGCCGCGGGCGCGTGCCGCA
>VFSW01015018.1_pt1 | contig 10669 bp, 10 predicted proteins | sample 5358111 | NCBI WGS metagenome assembly VFSW01 (sample SAMN11554181, study PRJNA540505) | mine drainage metagenome | isolation source: sediment from site ElyBrook_90M | place: USA: Ely Copper Mine, Vershire, VT | collected 2017
AATAGAAATGATATGATGGTGGTGGCGATGTACAATATAGGAAACTAACTATTGGCAAAACGCAAATTTTGCTTCGCAGGCTCTTGAGCATATTTTTGCAATCATTCACTGCATGTCCCAATAAATTGGGAGTGCCAAGGCAACCTTGCGATATGTTTTGCCATTCACAAACCGCGTGATGCACAATACCAGTGTGTTGTAACCATTTGGTGGGGATTTTGGACAGATCCCCGCCCCCTATTTTTACTATATTGCATCCCGCTTCCACTATTTTTCACTGCACAGCCAATGCCGCAGGGCTGATCACAAAGACGCTTACGCCTGCGGGGTCGCATGTGTCCATATAATCTACTGCTACCTCATAGTTTCCATTTGAAAAAACGACGTTCTGCGTGTACTCGGTTGGCGGTTGACCTTTCCATGCATTGCCATTGAATACGCTCGTCCAGGTGTTTGACCCTATCTGTTTGTAAAACACTTCTGTGGCGTCGTCAGAAACTATGGTAATGTTGTATGTTCCGTTAAAGTGCATATATGATATCGCAGTGTATGCATGGGAGGAGTAAGGGGGCCCGCTGCACGGAGCGTTGTCCAGGTTCAGTGGAGGTATAGGGAATAGGGTGGTTTCCATCCCGAAGTACACGTCGTGATTGTGCCAGTCTGTTCCGAACGCCCATCCGTTACCCAAATTTGAGTTGATTGACGACCATTGTGTAGTGTTAACCACACTAATCCCTGAAGGGGATGCTGGGTTTGCGGATATCGTGTTATATGGGAGAAGCTGCACGTTGCTGCTAGATGGAGTCCATTCCGTCACGTTCCACAGGAATGATTGGTAGTTTACCGTGGCCCATCCCTGGGCGTATTTATCCTCAAGCCCAGATTCAGATGATGTGTTGTAGTAAAACCACAGGCTTAGGGGAATAGATGTGCCTATGCGCATCTGCGATGATGTAGGGCATTGGAATGTGAGCTGCACCTTTTGGCCCGGTTCAATTAGGATGTGGGCGCTTTCAAAGCTCGGGGTCTTTGGTGGGGCTGCCAAGGTCACATTGCATGCAAGCCCGGTTATTGTTATAGGCTCTGTGCCTATGTATCCGAATGTTTCTGTGAAAGACCCTCCAGAGCTGAAAGATTCATTTGAGCATAGGAAGCTCGGGTTCGGAAGGCACGCTATTGGAAGGGGGAGGAAGTCAAAGACTCCGAGCTCAAAGAGGGCTATGAATATGACCGCAATTAGAAGTATGGCCCATCCGTAGGTCATAAGGTATTCCATAGCTGACTGTGTCTTCTCTACATGCTTGCTTCTCATCCAAAGACCGTAATATTTGAGCAGATTAATATTAATTTAAGTATTTATGAACATTATATAGGATACGGATATGTGTTTACATGGAGGTAACTTACAACGATATAAGATATAGAACTGGAGACGATGAGGTAGTAGCGCATGTTGCCAGGCCAAAAGATAATGGACAATATCCTGGGATCGTGCTAATACACGAGATATTCGGGCTCGATACACATACACGTGATGTGGCTAATAGGCTTGCAGCAGAAGGGTATGTCGTACTTGCGCCGCATCTCTTTTCAAGCAGAAAGTTTTCAGAGGTACTTAAAGATCAGAACATTGCAGCTGCAATGAAATTCATGATGTCGATACCTCCAGACAAGCAGAGGGACGAGAAGTATAGGGAGGCAGAACTTAACAAATTGAGTGGCGAAGAAAAGGACGCAGTGATGAAGGTATATACCACGTTGTTCATGAACAGACCAACGGATGTTTTTGTAGGATATCTGTCTAGCGCGGTGGACCATCTTAATTCGATGGAAAATGTGAATGGCAAGATTGGCAGCGTAGGTTTTTGTTTCGGAGGCGGAATGTCCATAAACCTCGCTTGTACAGGGAAGACTGACGGATCGATAATATTTTATGGGGAGAATCCAGACCCCGTGGATAAGGTGAAGGGCGTAAAGGGTGCGGTGATGGGTTTGTATGGCGGGGAGGATGATAGGATAAATGCTAAGATAGACGAATTAGTGAAGGCTTTGGTGGCAAATAAGAAGCCGTTTACAGTGAAAGTGTTCCCGGGAGCACACCATGCATTCTTCAACGACACGCGGCCGATGTACAACAAAGCTGCTGCAGAGGATTCATGGAAGATGGTGCTGAAATTCTTCAAGGACAACCTCTCTTTGGCTAAGTGACTGCACTACCAATTCTTTTCCATGAAAGAAAAGGAATTTTATAGAAGTTTTATATAGTGCAGATGTGGAAGTTGGAGTATGGCGGCAGAATCCGTTATTGTAGCACTTAGCGAAGGCGTGAGATATGATGGAACGCTTCTCCCAAATACTTATGATGTAGTTAAGGCAGCTGTTGTTCTCTTCGAAAGCGGCGTTGCAAAAACTTTGGTATTGTCAAGTGGAAAATCGTTCAAGTTCCATGATAGAATCAAGCACCCCGAATCGTTTTATATGAGAGATGCAGCAGTCGCAATGGGAGTAGACAAAAAACATATGTTATTGGAAACGCACTCCGTAGATACCCCAACCAATGCATATTTTTCGAAGCTGCTGATCAGGAAGAAGCTGGGAGCGGTAAAAAACGTGATAGTAGTTACTTCAGACACCCACAAGAATAGGTCGGTATTCTTATTCAAGGTGATTTTCGGTCCAGATTATAGGATCATCCCCATGGTATTCAGAGATAACGAGAGGGATAAGAAGAACCTAGAAATCGCCAAAAAATGCGAGAAGATTTCATTGGATCTCTTTAAGACTTACTTGAAGGAGTATGATATTTCGCCAGGAGAAGATTTCAAATTTAGATTAATACTCAGGGACAAATATAGGGATAAACCGAAGTTTACGCGCTTGCAGGCTAACATGTTTAAGCGCCTTATCGATTTGAGGAAGTCCCACATCAGATTAGAATAGCGAATTTGTGAATTGAAATCGGGGAGTACGAGATTTGAACTCGTGTCTCCAACACCCGAAGCTGGAAGCCTACCAAGCTAGCCGAACTCCCCCTATAATACCTTATGGCCTTGCCGTGTTACCAATACATCGTCTTCTATCCTGACTCCACCAAATCCGTTTATGTAGATGCCAGGCTCTACAGTTATCACCATCCCGGGTTTGATTATTTGTTCCGCGCCTTCAGAGAAGCCTGCGCCATCATGTACCTCTATACCTACAGAATGACCCAGTGAGTGTATGAATTTTCCCTTGTACTTTCCATTGAATGCTGCATTTATGTGGTCTCTTGCAATTATATGTATGTCTTTGCCTCGCACCCCAGGCTTTATCGCTGCTATTGCGAGGCGCTGGGCATCTCTTACAGTATTGTAGATATTTATCTTCTCTTTGTAATCCCTTATTTTGCCTATGTCCTTTCCGAATATCCAGGTCCTTGTGATATCCGAACAGTAATTGTTAAACTTTGCTCCTGCATCTATCAATACAAAGTCCCCGGATTTGAGCCTTGTATTATCTGGGGAATGGTGCGGCATCGCAGCATTCTTCCCAAAGCACACTATCGTGTCAAATGATGGCCCTTCGGACCCCAGTTCTTCGGATATGCTATTGAATATCCTTGCGAGCTCCTTTTCCGAAATGCCTTCCTTGAAATGCGTTGTTATTTTTGACATTGCACCCTTCGTTATGCCTGCCGCCTTTGATATGCATTTTATTTCGTTGGGGTCTTTTATCAGCCTCGCATTTGCAAAGGCTTCTGAAGCATCCACTATCCTTTTGGGTTTGTATCTTTTCCTTATCGCATTGTAGAATGTGTATGGTATGAACGGTTCGTCTAGGGCTATTGTTTTTTTATTGAGTTGTTTGCTAAGGTAGTTTCTTTGCTGCTTTAGTCTAGATATTTTTATTACACGCATCCCCTTTGTTGCCTGCGATTTCGCTGCGCTGAATTCCAGTTCGTTTGCAAGTATCTCTATCCCATTCCTCTTTATTATTGTGAATGTGAATTCGAAGATGCCGGATTTGAATCCCGTAATATAGATGAAATTTGGATCCCTATAATTCGTGTTCAAAAGCACTATTAAGTCGGCACTCTTCATATTCGCGAATATACTTGCGAGTTTGGGTTTTAGGCTATTTTGCATTCAACGCACGTCCTATAATTCTCTCTACTTTATCCTTATCTACAAATATGTTGGTATAGTCTATAGACTTTTTGACGTTTTCATATGTTTCCCACCTGTGCCTGGAGTTTTCGAGGCTTAGGTCTATGCGGTCCGTTTTGGATTCGAATATGTAAAACTTGTTGTACCACCAAAACTGCGGCCTTGCGCTCTCACGTATTTTTACCAGGATCGGCTTTGACACCAACTTGAGATCTTTCTTTGTAAGCCCGCTCTCTTCCTTGATCTCCCTGTAGGCGGTTTCAAGGTATTTCTCGCCTTTCTTTTTCCCTCCTAAAAGAAATGACCATGCTCCAGGTTCCTTTATGAGAAATGGTATCCAGTGCCTTTTTATCAAGAGAACTTTTTTCTTGTATATTATGACTGCGCATATTCCCTCACGCCCTGACTTGAAGCCTTCTTTATTTGCCTTCATGGAAATCGTTTTGGTGATTTTATATTTTGCTGGGCAAATAATATTAGTGCTTCTTTTATGGACAATTATGACATCGGCGTTAAGAGATCTGATATTGCCTACCAGAACATGAGGAATCCGGCGTTGCTCAAGTATTATTACAAGAACAAGACCGTCAGTCTCATGGAGGGCGATGAGATGAGCGGATCCTCGCCACCAGACATATTCATAGGCAGGTACAACTATCCAAATGTCTACATCGGCCCTTTGATACCTCCAAGTTTCGGTGACACTTCCATACTTGCGTCTCCTGAGAGGTGGGTTGGAAAGAGCATGGAGGACATAGTGGAAATGAGATCCACGCTCGTTCGTGGGATGTACCATAGCAATGTTTTCAAGGTTGAGTCCGGAAGGGTGGAGAGCTACATAAAGGAGCTCGGACTTGCGGAGAGGTATGTCGACGCTAATATGTCGTTTTTGGCTAGGCCGAGGCTAAAGCTGCAGCTAAACGATGATTCGCAGCCTTATGGACCAAGCGCGATGCTCAAGGATTTCAGGCTTGACAGCAACATAACATCCAACAAGAAGGTAGAGGATGCACACGGCGACACAGACCTGAAAGCAAAGGATGCATTCGTAGAGCTTTATCAAAAGGGGGTGGAGGTATCGAAAATACAAAAGGCGCTCTCCGCGGGGCTTTTGGGGCTGGGAAAAAACAGGAAGTTTGTACCAACAAGATGGAGCATAACGGCTGTCGATGACGCTCTGGGAAAGGAAAATTTGGCGCTTGTGAAGCAAAGCGAGCACATAGACAAGACAAGGGTGTATGAGTACTACGCCCTTGACAATAGATGGATAGTCATGATGATTCCTGGTTCTTGGGGATACGAGCTCGTAGAGGCATGGTATCCTAACACCATCTGGAATGAGAATGGAAAGGACATATCGATATTCTCGTCTTACGAGCTATTCAACGGAAGAAAGAAATACGCGGAGATAGGGGGATGCTACTATGCCGCGCGCCTTGCTACTTCAGAGTTGCTCAAGAAGGAGAGCAAGCAGGCAAGGGTGGTGATATTGAGGGAGGCGCATCCAGGGTACATACTTCCTGTAGGGGTATGGAATGTCAGGGAGCACGTGAGAGAGGCACTTAAGCAAGAGCCAAAAGAATTTGAAGCATTCAAAAATGCGCTTGACTATGCATGCACAAAGCTGGCAATCCAGGCAAAGGTGTGGATAGCAAATAGCAACATATTGAAGTATACAATTGCCCAGAGAAGGCTTGGGGAATTTGCGGCAAATCCTGCTATCGTCTCTTCGTAAGAATTTTTAGGAAAGCAGCTTGTCAAGGGCAGGATATCCTTCTATCATTCTCTCCTGGTCTAGCTGCTTGAAGACCATGTATAGTATTCCAACGGTCAGTAGTATTCCTGTTCCGCTCCCTATTGCTGCAGTGAGCGTTGCAAATGCTGCAAGGAATCCGACGAATATGCTTCCTAGCACGATTATGGTTGGGATGTACCTGTTGAGAACGCTCTCCGTGGTCCTAGGATCCCTTCTAAATCCAGGGATCTGCCAACCCGTATCCTGGAGCTGCTCGGCTAGGGCCTTTGGATTTTGCCCTGCCATCTCTGTCCAGAACTTTCCGAATATAACGCAGAACACCACAAGTATTAGCATGTAAACAATCGCGTGTATCCATTCAGGAACAAGCAGAGGAGTTGCAAGAAGGGGTATGTAGAGAGGGGATGATTGGGTGAAGAACCAACTGAAATAGTTGGCGTATCCACCTATACCTCCGTATTGAGGGGCATAGGGCAGAGGGAATGATGAAGGGGATATTAGGTATACGAGCCCACCTGCGAGCTGTGGCCGTCCGCCCACAGTCCCGTTGTAGTACGCAAGGAACTTTATCAGGCTTGGAAATGGTCCGGCATAGTGAGCAAGAAATCCTGACAGTATGACCAAATTGAGTATGAATGCTGTAGCTAGCACCACAGGCAGCACGCTGACATAGAGCAAGGGAATTGGAAGCCTTCCTCCCACACCCCTGAACTGGCTGAATACCAGTGGGATCTCAAGCGTTGTCTCGTATGCATAGATGCTGACCAAAAGCACTATCACTGCAAAGAATAGAGGGCTGAATGCCAGAATTGCATTAGGTATTGCAGCTGCGGAACCTGCTGCTATGGCGGAGACCGCCTCTGCCAAAAGTATTGTTATGGTTCCAGCTATTATCGAGTAGGACACGTTTGCTGCAATGAACATGTTTATTCCAGATGTTATGCCCCACTTGCTCATAGCCTCGTCCAGGAATATTATTGCGAGAGCGCCTATGAAGAGCTGCGTAACCACTATGGCATAGAATGAAGATGACACAAGCGTAACCTGGCCCGTTGAAACAAAGATCAATGCCTCAAGGAATGCGATTATTATTGCAGTGAACTTCTGCAGCCCCTGCATCCTTGACCTTTGTGCCATGTCGTTTTGGTCCAGCTTTATTAGCCCAGCCCCAGATAGGAAGCTGAATATTATTCCTGCCACCACGATTGGGGATATTCCTACGGTGATAAGAGTTCCGAGCCTTGCGGCGAAGACTATGCTGATTAGCTGCAGCGCTCCGGATTGCGTAAGAGAGGATGAGTTCACCCCGAATGCAGGAACGCTGAAGAGTATGAAGTATATGGACATTATTATTCCAGTCCACATCAGCTTGTCCTTTAGGCTAAGCGGCGCTGATGGCCTTTTTATTCCTGGCAGCAGTTTGATTATAGGATCGAAACGTTCAAGATTCATTAAATTCCCGGTCTAAAGAAACGCTTATTTTATCGGGTTAACACTTATATAAAGGATATAGTTGCTGTGCTTTCCGACTTCCAAAGTTGAACTCACATAAGTATTTTTGTTGCTGTCAAGAAGCCCGTGAAGAAACGATTGTGATAGGTATAGGAACTGCGAATTCGAGTTCAAACTGGCGTATTCGACCATCAGCCGCGTGGGGCCGTGCCTGTTCCTGCCTACGACCTTTGCCTCTTTGAGCCCGAATGAGGTCTTTATTATATCCATTGTGTCCTTGTTTATCGGGGTCGCCTTCGCAGCCATATTTTTCCCAGCAATGTACATTATCCTGGATATCTCATCGCAGATTGGAGGGTTGGTCAGAGGCATCACGTAAGAGAGATAGTATTCCTCGGATATTTTGCTATCGGTGCCCTTTGAGAGTATGCTCTTTGAGATTGCCTCAAGCATATCCTGCGGGTCCATGGTCGCCTCGTTTGAATTGTACGGCTCCATACCTTGTATCATGAATCTGCACATTTCATTTCCGTTGTATACGCAGTGCGTCTCCTGCACGTTAAGTACGAGGTTTGTAGCAGCGGCAACGAATCCCGAGATTATTCCGGATTCATATATGTGAATCATCTCTTTGACATTGGGCTCGGGTATCTTGGGCTTTGCGGTGATTGTGGCGAAATTATCTGACGAGTGGTAGAGCACCTTTCCAAGGCCCGCCTGCTCGAGAGTGAATAAAAGTGAGTTCATTGTTTTGTCTGATCGTTCGTATAGCAATCTGCCGATAGAGAAGCCGTTAGAGTGCGCCAGTTCCTTGAGGCTTGGGGTCGATGAGTATATTATCTCCGGGATGAAGAGCGCTTTTCTTGATATCTTTAATTCTGATTTGTTTTGCGAGAGCCTATCCACCAGTATTTGCTCAAGATCGCGCGGGACTATTTCCTCTCTTTGCCTTGGAGCGTGCTGTTTGGAACCGGTTTTCCTTGGAGCCGACCTACCAGTTTTTGGTTTGGGCTTTTTGTTGCCCTTCCCCCTAATTTTAACCTTGCTCGGCATTTGAACACTTTAGTGATATTGCTTTCAAGCCTTAAAATCATTTCTTTTTGGAAGTGGCCTTATCATTTGGGATTATCCGGCCGTTTTTTATCCTGCACGTTGAGGATAGCCTTCCAAGGCTGTAGTATATGAATATCAGGTTCAGCAGGAAAAGAAGCGTTATTATCACTGTCTGGTACGCCCCTACAAATGAGAGTACATTGCTTACAGAAAGCGAATTGAAGCCAAGAGAGTACAAAACCACAGACAGCAGTGGTATTTGGCATTCGCAGCTTGCTATCACGCCCCCGGCAACTGCGGTTACTACGCTTACGCCACTTGGTATGTTATTCACTATGTTGAATACCGATAGACGTATTGTGTATACGCTTATGTAGAGCAATATTGCTGAGGTTACCACTAGGGCGTATATCAGGTAGATTGGTGTTGTCACCAAGATAACCCCTGTGCCGGAAGAGTATTCCAGTATGTTGTAGAACAGGAAATAGTAGAGGAACACGAATAGTACTGTGAGTATTATCGCTATTGGCTTTGAATACATTATCCTGAGCAGATTTATTCTGTTTGACAAAAGCTCACTTTATTTAGTAGCCAAGCTTCTCAAGTTCCTGTATCGCAGGCAATGAGCACACGGAAGCTGCGTTGTTTATGCTATTGCATGTCATTGCCACATAAAGGTCCGCAGCTGCATACTCGCCCCATGCGAACTGGCTATTTGGAACTGCAAAATTTCTTAGGACCTGCGCATGGGTCATGGATTGCAACGGGAGTATACCTGTGCTGTTTGGAGGGGTGTTCCCGAATATCTCCGCATCGGCTCCAGGGACTATGAAGTTCCCCCAAATCGTATATGGGGTCCCTTGGAAGTTGTTGTTTGCTATTATTTTGTTTATCGCCCCCAAGTATGTGCTGTTCCCAGTGGAGTTTATCTCACTGTGTATTGCTGAGAGGGACTGGAGGTTGAATCCTCCGGTGATCGGGTCTGTGTCCTCTATGGATATGAAATTGATGTAGTTGCTGGTGTAGTAATTTCCGAGCTCTGCTTTTGGGGCCGTTGTGTTGTCTACTCTCCAATAAAGCGTAGGCAGATCGCCGTCGCCCAGTGAGCTATATCCTTTGTACAGTGATGAGAACTCCCCGAATCTCGAGAGCGCAAGGGCCATTGCCCACCTATTTTCCCCACAAAATATGCATGTTATGCTGCCAAGGTATATCACAGAGGGTTTACCGTTGATTGTGTATGGCGCTGTGGAGTTTGTCTTTGCGCCAACGGAATCCGCTATAGATCCGTTTAGTAGCATTTCACCGGCGGTCTCGAAATATGAATTTGGTGCGTTGTTTATTACAGAAAGCTCGCTTGAGTTAAGGGGTGTGTTTATTCCGGCAAGCGTCTGTGTGTGGGTTGTGGTGTTTGCTGTAGTTACGGTATTCGTTGGTGGTGGAAGATTGTTTAGCGTGAGTAGGGCTATGCCTGCAATCCCAATAGCTATTATCCCGATTGCAAGTGAGATATACGTTATGTATGAGAGCACTTTAATCTTTGATTGGAGGCTCTTCACATTTGCATTGTTGCTTGTGCTGTGCTTTTGGGTCTTTTGATTTCCAGGCATGATTATCTTTGGTAGATTATAGGCTAAGCCTATTATAATAAGAGTAATATTATTTCGTGGGAAAGGTATATAATCGTGATTTAAAATGCGAAACGTGTCGCTTGTCCAGCAAAGAATTGAGGAGGTTTATGACATAGGGATGGCTGATGCGCATTGCCACATTAACCTTTTTGACGAGCCTTCGGAAATTATATCTGATGCCAGGAAGTTTGGAGTGGACACCATAATCACTGCTGGTGGAAATAAAAAAGATAATTCAGATGTGGATGAGATAACCAAAAAATACGGGATATTCGGAGTTGTTGGAATAGGGCCGGATGTCGCATTGTTGGAAGAAGAGGGCATAAGCGAGGTAAAGAAGATTATATCTTCAAACAAGCAGATTGTAGGAATTGGGGAGATAGGCCTGGATTTCAAGGTAACTGATTCTGCAAAGGATTTGGAGGCTCAGAAGAGGGTTTTTGAGAAGCAGATAGAGATGGCAAGGGAACTTGACATTCCGATTGTGATACATGCAAGGAAGGCGATAGGAAAGGTTATGGAGATTGTATTGAAGCAGGAAGTTGAGAGGGCGATGTTCCACTTTTTCGAAGGCGGGGTCGAAGAGGCCAAGGTCGCAGAAAAAAATAATTATCTAATATCAATACCTCCGC
>VFSW01015019.1_pt1 | contig 10668 bp, 7 predicted proteins | sample 5358111 | NCBI WGS metagenome assembly VFSW01 (sample SAMN11554181, study PRJNA540505) | mine drainage metagenome | isolation source: sediment from site ElyBrook_90M | place: USA: Ely Copper Mine, Vershire, VT | collected 2017
GCCGCCAGCGCTCGGCATACGGACCCTTGGTGTTGGCGCGCATGTATAGAAAGTCGGTCCAGGTCTGATCGTCCAGCTCAGCCGGGCGCGCCGGGCGCGCCAGGTGCGCCTGGCCGCCGTAGGTGAACTCGATTTCCGGACGTTTGCCGCAGTAGGGGCAGGGGAGCAGCAGCACTCGGCATCTGCCTCTAGTGGGCCACGGCGGCGGCCGCCGCCTCGTCGATCAGGGTACCGTCGCGGAAGCGTTCGATGGTGAACGGGGCGTTGATCGGATGTGGTCGGTCGTTGGCAATGGTCCACGCGAACACATGCGCCGAACCCGGCGTCGCCTTGAAGCCGCCGGTGCCCCAGCCGCAGTTCACATACAGGCCGGGCACCGGGGTCTTGGCGATGATGGGCGAGCGATCGGGCGTCACGTCGACGATGCCGCCCCAGTTGCGCAGCATCCGCATGCGGCGAAAGCTCGGAAACAGCTCGCAGATGGCGTCCAGGGTGTGGGTGTTGATGTGCAGCGCGCCGCGCTGCGTGTACGAGGTGTAGGCGTCGGTGCCGGCGCCGATCACCAACTCGCCCTTGTCCGACTGGCTGATATAGGCGTGGATGGTGTTCGACATCACCACGCAGGGGAACACCGGCTTGATCGGCTCCGAGACCAGGGCCTGCAGCGGATAGCTCTCCAGCGGCAGCGCCACGCCGGCCATCGCCAGCACCACGCTGGTGTTGCCGGCGGCCGAGACGCCCACCTTGCGGGTGCGGATGGGGCCGCGTGTGGTCTCCAATCCCTCCACCGCCCCGGCGGCGTCGCGGCGGATGCCGGTCACCTCGCAGTTCTCGATGATGTCGACGCCGAGCGCATCGGCGGCGCGCGCATAGCCCCAGGCCACCGCATCGTGGCGGGCCGTCCCGCCGCGCCTCTGCAGCGCCGCGCCGAGCACGGGATAACGGATGTCGGCGGCGATGTTCAGCGGCGGGCAGAAGGCCTTGGCCTGTTCGGGCTCCAACCATTCGTTGTCCACGCCGTTGCAGCGGTTCGCATGCACGTGGCGCTTGAACACCTGGATGTCGTGCACGGTGTGGGCGAGCATCATCACGCCGCGCGGCGAGAACATCACATTGTAGTTGAGGACCTGGGACAGGTCCTCCCACATCCTGACCGAGTGGTCGTAGAGGGCGGCGCTCTCCTTGAACAGGTAATTGGAGCGGATGATGGTGGTGTTGCGGCCGGTATTGCCACCGCCGATCCAGCCCTTCTCCACCACGGCGATGCGGGTCATGCCGTGTTCGCGCGCCAGATAGTAGGCGGCGCCCAGCCCGTGGCCGCCGCCGCCGACGATGACCGCATCGTAGGCCGCCTGCGGCTCGGCCTTGCGCCACTGCTTCTGCCAGCCGAGGTGTCCGGAGAGACCGCGGCGGATCAGTGCCAGCGCCGAGAAGCGTTGTTTGCTCATGGTGGGGATTATCGCAGCTTCAAGCGCGCAGATCCTTGTTCTCGGGGTCGTAGGGCGAATCGACCAGCACCGTGGCCTTGCGGCGTTCGCCGAGGATCTCGATCTGCAGTTCGCCGCCCACGGCGGCATGTTCTGGCTTGACGTAGCCGAGCCCGAGGCTCTTGCCGAGGGCGTGACCGTAGTAGCCGGCGGTCGCCCGGCCGACGATCCGACCGGCCGCGTCGAACAGCGGCTCGTTGCCGAGCGGATCGGCATCACCGACGTCGTGCACCTCGAAGGTCACGAAACGGTGCGGCACGCCGGCCGCGAGCTGCCGCTCCAGCGCCTCCTTGCCGATGAAAGCACCCTTGTTCATGCGCACGAAGCGGTCCAGACCCGCCTCGAAGGGTGTGTAGTCGGGGCTCAGATCGGTGCCCCACATGCGGTAGGACTTCTCCAGCCGCAGCGACTCCATGGCGCGCATGCCGGCCATGCCGATGCCGAACTCGGCGCCGGCGGCGAAGATGGCGTCGAACAGATGGTGCGCGTACTCAATCGGGAAATGCAGCTCCCAGCCGAGCGCGCCGACGAAGTTCACGCGCAGCAGATACACGTCCGTGGCCAGGCCCACCTCGGCCACCTGGCCGGTCAGCCAGGGGAAGGCGGCGTTGTCGAGCGGCGTGTCGGTGAGCTTGGCGAGCACCTCGCGCGAACGCGGCCCGGCCACCACGAAGCAGCCGCGGCTGGTGGTGATGTTGCGCAGGGTCACTCCCTGCGCCGGCAGCTGCTTCTGCAGGTAATCGGCGTCATAGCGCTCCGCGGCGCCGGCGCTCACCACGTAGAAATGCCCCTCGGCCACCTTGGTGATGGTGAATTCCGAGCGGATGCCGCCGCGGCTGGTGAGTGCGTGGCAGAGCGCGATGCGTCCGATCTTGGTCGGCACCTTGTTGGCCACCAGTCCGTCCAGCCAGGCCTCCGCGCCCGGCCCGGTGACCTCGTGCTTGGTGAACGGAGTCAGGTCGATCATGCCGACATGCTCGCGCAGCCGCCGCGCCTCGTTGCCCACGTGCTGGAAATAATTCGAGCGGCGGAAGCTCCATTGATCCTCGGCCGGGACGCCGGGCGGCGCGAACCAGTTGGCCCGTTCCCAGCCATAGCGCTGGCCGAACACCGCACCCATGCGCTTGAGTTTGTCGTAGATCGGACTGGTCTTGGCCGGCCGCGCGTCGGCACGCTCCTCGTCCGGAAAGTGGATCACGAAGACGTTGCGGTAGGTCTCCTCGTTCTTGGCCACCACGTAGCGCTTGCTGGTGTAGGGACCATAGCGCCGCGGATCGACCGCCATCATGTCGATGCCGGGCTCACCCTCGACGATCCATTCCGCGAGCTGCCATCCGGATCCGCCCGCGGCGGTGATGCCGAAGCTGTGGCCTTCGTTGAGCCACAGGTTGCGATGTCCCCAGGCCGGACCGATCAGCGGGCTGCCGTCCGGTGTGTAGGCGATCGGGCCGTTGACGATGTCCTTGATGCCGCAGTTCGCGAGCGCCGGCACGCGGCGCTGCGCCGCCTCGACATGCGGCAGAAGGCGCTCCAGATCCCCCTCGAACAGGCTCTTGCCGAACCAGTCGGGCACGCCGTCGGCGAAGCGCGCCGGGGCGCCCGCCTCATAGGGGCCGAGGATCCAGCCCATGCGCTCCTCGCGCAGATAATAAGACTGGTCCGATTCGCGCAGCACCGCGAGCTCGCGGCCGCCCGCCTGCCGGTAGGCCTTCAGCTCGGGCGATTCGTCGTAGACGATGTATTGATGTTCGACCGGGATGGAGGGCACGTTGATGCCGAACATCCGCCCGGTCTGGCGCGCGTAGTTGCCGGTGGCGCAGACCACGTGTTCGGCGGTGATTTCGCCCTGGTTGGTGGTCAGACGCCACTCGCCGGAGGCGGTGCGCGCCACCGCGGTCACCTCGGTCTGCTCGTGGATCTGCGCGCCGCGCGCGCGCGCGCCCTTGCGCAGCGCCATGGTCAGGTCGGCGGGCGCGATGTGTCCGTCGTCGGGATGATAGAGCGCGCCGGTGATCGCGGGGGTATCGCGGCCGTTGCCGAGGTCGACCAGCGGCCACAGTTCGCGCACCTCCTGCGGGCCGATCACGCGGAACGGCACGCCGATGGTGTTGGCGGTGCCGCAGTACTTGAGATATTCATCCATGCGCGCCTTGCAGGTGGCGAGCCGCAGGTTGCCGGTGACGTGGAAACTCACGTCCTGGCCGGTCTGCTCCGGCAGGCGCTTGTACAGATCCACCGAGTACTTGTGCAGCTGCCCGACCGTGTAGCTCATGTTGAACAGCGGCAGCAGGCCGGCCGCATGCCAGGTCGAGCCGGCCGTCAGTTCGGAGCGCTCCAGCAGCACCACGTCCGACCATCCCTTCAGGGCCAGGTGGTACAGCGTGCTCACACCGACCACACCACCGCCGATCACCACGACGCGGGCATGACTTTTCATGAATACGATCTCTCCAGGGAAGGTGACCGGCAGTGTAGCGAGCGGGTCGCCGGACAAGAGGCCATTTGCGACAGCGCATGATGCAATTGCGTCAGAACTTGCCCGTCCGCGTCGCCACGCTGCGGGCTGCAGTCCCGGCTGGCGGCCGGCTGGAGCCGGTTCGGCCATTCAAATAGCGACAGCAATTGTCGGAATCTGACATCGACGGCGCGGGCGATGGCATACTCCCAGGGCTGGTCGGCCGTGCCCGGTGGGCGCGCCACCCGTTCGCGAGGCGAGGAGGGATACTTGGAAGCGCCGCTGACCCTGAGTAAATGCCGTTACGTCTTCCTGACCCTGCCCAATTACTCGCTCATCGCGGTGGCGAACGCCCTCGAGGCGCTGCGCATGGCGAACCGGGTGCTGGGACGCGAGATCTACGAGTGGTCGGTGGTGAGCCTGGATGGAGCGCCGGTCGAGGCGAGCGGCGGACTGGCGCTGTCGCCGACCACCGCCCTGGAGAAGGTCGGGCCGGTCGACATCCTGTTCGTGTGCGGCGGCGTCAAGGTGCGCGAGGCCGTGACGCCGCCGCTGCTGACGGCGCTGAAGCGCTTTGCCGAGCGGCGCATTGCCCTTGGCGCCCTGTGCACCGGCGGCTATGCGCTCGCGCGCGCCGGTCTGCTCGACACCTTCCGCGCCACCATCCACTGGGAGAATCTGTCGGCGCTGCGCGAGGAGTTTCCCCGGGTGCGCATCAGCGATCAGCTGTTCACCATCGACCGCGACCGCTATACCTGCTCGGGGGGCACGGCGCCGCTCGATCTGATGCTGAACATGATCCAGCAGAAGCTCGGCGCCCGCATCTCCCGCCTGGTCAGCGAGCAATTCATCCTCGACCGGGTGCGCAACGACTCGGACCGCCAATATGTGCCGCTGCGCGCGCAGATCGGACCGTCGCATCGCGGGCTGATCCGGGTTGCGCAGCTCATGGAGGAGAATATCGAGAAGCCGCTGCCGCTGGAGAAGATCGCCAAGATGACCGGGCTGTCGCGGCGCCAGATCGAGCGCTTGTTCAAGCGCGACCTGAACTGCGTGCCCAAGCGCTATTACTTGGAGATGCGCCTGAAGCGCGCCCGCGAGCTGCTGTTGCAAACCGCCATGCCCATCATGGACATCACCACCGCCTGCGGCTTCCAATCGCCGCCGCATTTCTCCAAGTGCTACCGCAATCAGTTCGGGCACCCGCCGAGCGCAGAACGCAAGCTCGGCGACGCGCGGCGCGCCGGCCCCTGAGCAGCGGAGGCGCCGCACGGCGCACCTTCCTCACGGCTGTCGTTAATGCGGTGGAACTGGTCGCTTCGGAGCAAAAATCGCCACTGCCTTGTTGCTATGGTGCCGGGCGCACACCGTAACGCCCTGCCGAGGAAGAATCGATGACCCCGCGCGAAGCCATGCTGGACCGCCTGCGACGCCGAAACCCCCGCGGCGCCTTGGAACGCGAGTTCTACTGCAGTCCGCAGGACTACCAGATCGACCTGGAGGAGATCTGGTACAAGGACTGGTTGTTCGTCGGGCATGATTGCGAACTGGCGGCACCCGGCGCCTTCCTCACCGTGCAGGTGGGCGAGTACCCCGTGGTGGTGCTGCGCGATCGCGACGGCGGCTTGCGTGCCTACCATAACTCATGCCGCCACCGCGGCTCGCGCATCTGCACGAGCGCGCACGGGGCGGCCGCGCGGCTGGTCTGCCCCTACCATCAGTGGACCTATGCGCTCGACGGCCGCCTGATCGCGGCGCGCGACATGGGCGGGGATTTCGACAAAACCCAGCACTCGCTGAAGCCCGTGCACTGCGCGAGCGTGGGCGGCTACGTGTGGATCTGTCTGGCGACGGTGGCGCCAGATTTCGAGCCCGTACGCCGCCATCTGGAGCCGTACTTCCTGCCGCATCAACTGCAACATGCCAAGGTGGCCTTCGAGTCGACCATCGTCGAGAACGCCAACTGGAAGCTCGTATGGGAGAACAACCGCGAGTGCTATCACTGCGCGGGCAACCACCCGGAGCTGACGCGCACCTTCCCCGAGGAGCCGGTGATCACCGGCGTGGCGGGCGGCTTCGATGACCCGCGCATCGCGAGCAAGTGGGCGCGCTGGGAATCCCTCGGCATGGAGAGCAAGTTCCACCTGTCCGCCGACGGCCAGTATCGCACCGTGCGTTATCCGCTGCTCGAGGGGGCGACCTGCTACACCATGGACGGCCAGGCGGCGGTGCGCCGTCCCCTGAGCGATGCGGTCACCGAGCCGGACGTGGGCTCGCTGCTGCTGTTTCACTTTCCGACGACGTGGAACCACATCATGGCCGATCACGCCACCACCTTCCGCCTGCTGCCGCTGTCGCCGACGCAGACGCAGTTGACCACCAAGTGGTTGGTCCACAAGGACGCGGTCGAGGGCGTCGATTACGATTTGCAGCGCCTCACCGAGGTGTGGGCGGCGACCAACGAGGAGGACCGGCGGGTGTGCCAGGAAAATCAAATCGGCGTGAATTCGCCGGCCTACACACCGGGTCCTTATTCGCCCGTTCACGAGGATGGCTGCATTCAATTCCTCGACTGGTATGCTCACCACCTGGAGCGCCGCCTGCGCGGCGTCGAAGGCTGAGCGGGAAGGCGGACGTGGCGGACGCAGGTTGGCCGGCCGCTCCCGGGAGCGGTCGGGGATGCGCATGAAATACTCGGCCTGGTCGCTGCTGCGCGGGGCGCTCGCCGGTCACGCGCACTGGCCGCCGGCCTGGCGCGACGCGCAGCCGCGGGCGGGCTACGACGTCATCGTCGTCGGCGGCGGCGGCCACGGGCTGGCGACCGCCTATTATCTGGCGAAGAATCATCGCGTGGGACGGGTCGCGGTGCTCGAGCGCGGCTGGATCGGCGGCGGCAACACCGGTCGCAACACCACCATCGTGCGCTCCAACTACCTGTATCCGGAAAGTGCGCGGCTGTACGATTTCTCGTTGCGGCTGTACGAAGGGCTGTCGCGGGAGCTCAATTTCAACATCATGCTCAGTCAGCGCGGACTGCTGATGCTGGCGCATTCCCGGCACGACCTGGACTCGATGTCGCGCTGGGCGAACGCCATGCGCATGAACGGCATCGAGGCCAATTTGCTGACCCGCGCGGAGGTGGCCGAGCGGGCCCCGGCGCTCGACATGTCGCCGCGCGCGCGGCTGCCCATTCTCGGCGGCTTCCTCCAGCCGCGCGGCGGCACCGCGCGCCACGACGCCGTGGCCTGGGGGTATGCGCGCGCCGCCGCGGCGCTTGGCGTGGACATCATCCAGAACTGCGAGGTGCGCGGCTTCCTGCAGGAGGGGGGCCGCGTCGTCGGCGTGGAGACCAACCGCGGGCGACTGCGGGCCGAGCGGGTGGGCATCGCCGCCGCGGGGCACAGTTCGGTGCTGGCGAAGCTCGCGGGTCTGCGCCTGCCGGTGACCAGTTACGCGCTGCAGGCTATGGTGAGCGAACCGGTCAAGCCGGCGCTCGACACCGTGGTGATATCCCCGGGCACGGGAGCCTACGTCAGTCAATCCGACAAGGGAGGGATGGTGATCGGTGCGATGCTCGATCTGTTTCCATCCTATGCGCAGCGCGGCAGCTTCGCGGTGATGCAGTCGATCATGGCCGCGACCCTCGAGTTGTTTCCCTCCTTCAGCCGCCTGCAGATGCTGCGCCAATGGGCTGGCATCGTCGATGTGGTGCACGACTCCAGTCCGATCATCGGGCCGACTCCATTGCCGGGCCTGTACATCAATTGCGGCTGGGGCACGGGCGGCTTCAAGGGCATACCCGTCGGCGGCTGGACCCTGGCGCATGCGCTCGCCACCGGCGCGAGCCATCCGCTCGCCGAGGCCTTCCAACTGCAGCGCTTCGTCAGCGGCCGCCTGATCGACGAGGCCGCGGCCTCGGGGATCGCCCACTGATGCTGCGCATCCCCTGCATCCACTGCGGCGCGCGCGATGAGAACGAATTCGTCTGCGGTGGCAGCGCGCATCTGCGGCGGCCGGGACTCGATGCCGACGATCAAACCTGGGCCGAGTACCTGTTCTTTCGTGACAATCCCAAGGGCGGGCATCGCGAGCGCTGGCGTCATGCCTACGGCTGCGGCGCCTGGTTCAATGTGCTGCGCGACACCGTCACCCACGAAATTCTCGCCGTCTATGCCATGGGTGAGGACCCGCCATGAGCGCGTATCGGCTGCCGGCGCCGGCGGGTTCGCGATTGGACCGCGCCCATGCCATCTCCTTCGAGTTCAATGGCCGCCGCCTGCAGGGTTTCGCCGGCGACACGCTCGCCTCGGCGTTGCTGGCCAACGGCGTGCGTCTGGTCGGGCGCAGCTTCAAACTGCATCGCCCGCGGGGCGTGTTCTCCTGCGGCATCGAGGAACCCAGCGCCCTGGTGGATGTGGGCGAGGGCGCGCGACGCACCCCGAATCAGAGCGCCACCCGGGTGGCGGGGGTGGGCGGCCTGCGGGGCGTGCGCGGCACCTGCTGGCCGGGGGGGTGAGTCGGTGTGGGCGGGCTGCAGCGCCGCCTGGCGGCGCTGCTGCCGGCGGGCTTTTACTACAAGACCTTCAAATGGCCGCACTGGCATCTTTTCGAACCGGCGATCCGGCGCATGGCGGGTCTGGGGCGCGTCGCGCGGGATGCCGATCCGGATCGCTACGAGGAGGTCAGCGTCGACACCGATGTGCTGGTGATCGGCGGCGGCGTCGCGGGCCTCAACGCCGCGATCGCGGCGGCCGAGTCCGGCGCGCGGGTGCGCCTGCTGCAGGATGGAGCGGTGTTCGGCGGTGCGCTCGGCCTGCGCGAGCCCGCGCGCCTGGCCGCGCTCGAGCAACGGGCGGCGCTGGCCGGAGTGACTCTGATGAGCCGCACGCTCGCCTTCGGCGTCTACGACCACAACCTGGTCTGCGCACGCGAACGGGTGAGCGTCGACGGCGCCACGCCGGGCGGCGGCGTGCTGCGCGAGCGGCTGTGGAAGATCCGCGCCCGCGCCATCGTCGCGGCGGCGGGCGCTTTCGAGCGACCGATGGTGTTTGCCGACAATGACCGTCCGGGTGTGATGTTGGCGGGCGCCGCCGAGCGCTATGCGCGCGCCTTTGGCGTCGCCTGCGGGCGCCGGGCGGTGATCGCCGCCAACAGCGATTCGGCCTACGCGCTGGCGGCGGCGCTGCGCGCAACGGGGATCGAGATCGTCGCCGTGGCCGAGCGGCGCCCGCGCGCGCGGGTGGGGGCGGACGTGCCGGCCGATCTGCCGGTGCTGTACGACAGCGGCATCGTGCGGGTGCGCGGTGCGCGTGCAGTGAGCGGTTGTGCCGTGGCCGCCGCCGAGGGCAGCGGGCGGGTGCAGGCGCTCGACTGCGATCTGATCCTCAGCGCCGGTGGCTTCACCCCGGCGGTGCATCTGCATTCCCAGGCGGGGGGGCGGCTGCGCTGGCTGGACGAGGCGGCGATGTTCGTGCCCGACGGCGCGGCGCCCGGCCTGGTGAGCGTGGGGGCCTGCGCCGGGGTGTTCGATGCCGCCGCCGCGGCCGAACATGCCGCTGCGGTGGGCTGGGCGCTGGCCAGGGGCGCGGACCTGCCGGCGCCCCCCGTGGTCGGCGCCGGCCACGCGCTCGCGGACACCTCCATGGCCCGCGGGCGCGGCAAGCAATTCGTCGACCTGCAGAACGACGTGGCGGTGAGCGATGTGCGGCTCGCGGCGCGCGAGAACTACCGCGCGGTGGAACATTTGAAGCGCTACACGACGCTCGGCATGGGCACCGATCAAGGCAAGACCAGCAACGTCAACGCGCTGGTGTTGATGGCGGGTCTCACCGGACGCGAGCCCGCCGCGGCCGGAATCACCAAGTTCCGGCCGCCGTTCGCGCCGGTGGCGCTGGGCACCCTGGTCGGCCGGCGCACCGGCGCGCTGTACCGGCCGCTGAAGCGGCTGGCGGCCGAGCGCTGGCACCGCGAGCGCGGGGCGCTGTTCGAGCAGTTCGGCGCCTGGTACCGGCCCGCGGCCTATCCGCGCCCCGGCGAGGATCTGGCGGCCGCCGCGCAGCGCGAGGCGGGCACCGTGCGCAAGGCCGCCGGCATCATGGATGCCTCGCCGCTCGGCAAGCTGGAGGTCTTCGGCGCGGATGCCGCCGCCTTTCTCGATCTGATGTACGTGGGCACCCTGTCGACTCTCAAACCGGGTCAGGCGCGCTACGGACTGGTGCTGAACGAGAACGGCGTGGTGATGGACGACGGCATCGTGGCGCGCCTGGGAGCGGATCGCTTCTGGGTCAACACCACCAGCGCCGGGGTCGAGCGCACCACCGCGGCCTTCGAGGAGTGGCTGCAATGCGAGTATCCGGCCATGCGCGTGCTGATCACCCCGGTGACTTCGCGCTGGGGCAATGTGACGGTCGCCGGGCCGCGCGCCTGGCGCTGGCTGGAGGCGGCGGGCTTCTCCGCCGCGCTGGCACCGCAGGCCATGAAGCACATGAGTATGTGCGACAGCGCCCTCGACGGCGTGCCGCTGCGGGTCCTGCGGGCGAGCTTCAGCGGCGAACTCGGCTATGAGATCAACCTGCCCGTCGACGAGGTGGAGGGGTTGCTGGAGAGGCTGTGGGCGCTGGCGCCGCGCTTCGACGCCACGCCCTATGGCATCGAGGCGCTGGAGATCCTGCGCACCGAGAAGGGCTACATCCACGTCGGCACCGACACCGACGGCACCACTCTGCC